>Ga0079225_10001163_pt1 | contig 14623 bp, 14 predicted proteins | sample Poulit2012_FD_76344 | JGI IMG/M metagenome (GOLD analysis project Ga0079225, IMG submission 76344) | Agricultural soil microbial communities from Georgia to study Nitrogen management - Poultry litter 2012 | ecosystem: Environmental > Terrestrial > Soil > Agricultural land | place: USA: Georgia... | reverse complement strand
CGCACAAAAATAGCATAAAGAAGTACAAAATGGTAAATGCACATACAAAGAAAGTGGGCTTGCTGCAGCACCCAACTTAACCCTTTTCTTTAACGCTGCTACATAGTTTTGGGCATCAAATGGCTCTTTAAAACGATCTGCTGTAGGGTATGAGGTATACCTAGGCCCCGAACGATCGAAACGTTCGATTAATGCACGTGAAAAATTTAATTGTGCTAGTGATTGCGAATATTTCTTATTGCTCTCTGTTTTCATGGGTTGCATAATAACGGGCCACCTTATAATCCAAAACTTTTGCCATCTAGCGCATTATGACTGCATTATCCGCACATGTCATTGATTTCCATCAAGTAATGCTGGTTTTTTGATAAGATTAATACTTTTTTCTTCTGGAATCTCTAGAAAATAAACAAAGTATCGTATCATAAAGAGTTATTTAAAAATATTTCGCGATTATCTGGCCCATGAACTTAGTCTTGATCTTGGTTTTGCCGTTTGTCGGCAGCCTAATTTCTGCATTCTTACCAACAACCAAAAGGGTTGTGCACACTGTCATTGCTGTAGTTACTGCCTTGCTTTGTGCTTTTTGTACTTTTTCTTACCTGCCCAATTTTGTGCAAAACCAGGTAGAAACTGTGCAAACCATGTGGATACCATCCGAACATATACAATTAATTTTGCGACTTGATGGTTTTGCCTGGCTTTTCAGTGTCATTATTACCATAATGGGTGCTTTTATTGCTTTATACGCCCATTATTATCTATCAGACAAAGATCCAGCTAGACGATTCTTCATTTGTTTACAAATATTTATGGGCGCCATGCTTGGCGTTGTGCTTTCTGGCAATTTAATACAGCTCATTGTTTTTTGGGAATTAACGAGTCTGTCATCTTTTATGTTAATTGCCTATTGGTTTCACCGCCGAGAGGCACGTCGAGGGGCTCGTATGTCGCTAATTATTACTGGCGGCGGGGGTTTGGCTTTATTAGCTTCAATGCTAATGATTGGGCAAATTGTGGGCTCATACGATTTAAGTGTGGTACTTGATTCTGGTGATACTATTCGCAACCACCCCTGGTATTTGGCTGTAATCATCTTATTTGCCATCGGTGCATTAAGCAAAAGCGCACAATTTCCTTTTCATATTTGGCTGCCACGCGCTATGGCAGCACCGACCCCTGTATCGGCTTACTTACATTCCGCTACTATGGTAAAAGCGGGTGTATTTATTATGGCCAGATTTTGGCCCATCTTAGCAGGCACAGAAGAATGGCTATGGATTTTCGGCACATCGGGCCTAATTACTTTAAGTTTGGGTGCTTATATTGCAACCTTTCAACGTGATATTAAAGGCGTGCTAGCCTACTCCACCATCAGCCACCTGGGGCTTATTACGCTGCTACTTAGTTTAAATACCGGTATGGCTTTAGTTGCCGGCGTATTTCACATTATTAATCATGCAACTTTTAAAGCGTCACTTTTTATGGCCGCAGGTATTGTTGACCATGAAACAGGCACCCGTAATCTGAACCGACTTTCTGGTCTACGCCACATCATGCCAATTACTGCAACACTGGCAGTGGTGGCTGCTGCCTCAATGGCTGGTGTTCCATTACTGAATGGCTTTATCTCAAAGGAAATGTTTTTTGAACAAACCATTACTGCTACAGAAGGTCGTTGGGATCACTATTTATTACCCGCCCTTGCAGTGCTTGCTGGAGCCTTCAGTGTGTCTTATTCATTAAGATTGGTCATGCAAGTATTTTTTGGGCCTTTAAAAACTTATGAATTACCCAAAGAGCCACATGAACCCCCCATGTTAATGCTGGTACCTAGCGCGATATTGGTCATTTTATGCCTAGTCATCGGCATTTTACCTGCCTATACAGTTAGCCCGTTATTGCTACATACAGTGCAGTCTATTTTAGGTACACACACCCCCCACTACAGTTTGCATATCTGGCATGGCTTTAATTTCCCTTTATTAATGAGCATTATTGCAGTTATAGGCGGCATTGCAATTATCTATATTTTGCAGCGAACAACCGCTGGGCGAGTCAACCGAGCACCTATTATTGCGCGGTTTAATGGCAGGCGTATTTTCGAGGCCATGGTACACGGGGTAGAAAGTGCTAGTAGTGTTGTTTTGCGCTATAGTTTTAGCGAACGATTACAACCACAAGTGTTCTTAATCATTAGTATCACTTTACTAGCTGCCGCTTTACCGGTTTTTCTAGGTACTTGGGCATGGTCAGCCCCTTGGCAACAGTTTGATTTAATTTTTCTTTTATTGTGGATTGTGGGGATAGCAAGCGCCATCGGCGCAGCTTATTTTGCACAATTTCATCGCCCAGCTGCATTACTTTTATCCGGCGCAGCTGGTTTGGTAACAAGCATTACCTTTGCTTGGATGTCATCTCCTGATTTGGCGCTAACCCAACTTACAGTTGAAGTGGTCACCGTTGTTCTTATTCTTCTTGGTTTACGCTGGTTACCTAACCCTGCCCCCGAATTTAAAGTGCCTTTAGTTAAAAAACTACGCCGCCGGCGTGATTTCATTATTGCATTATGCGCAGGCGCTGGCATCAGCTTACTGGCCTATACAATGTTAAACAAACCGCACCCTGGTGGCATTAGCCAGTACATGGTAGAAAACTCATTAGCATTGGCCGGAGGTTCAAACGTAGTGAATGTCATTTTGGTTGATTTTCGTGGCTTTGACACTTTTGGTGAAATTACAGTTTTAGGTATTGTAGCGCTTAGTGTCTACGCATTGTTACGACGCTTTCGACCACCAGTAGAAACGGTTGCTGTGCCATTGGCCAAACGCCAACGTCAACAAAATTTGCTTGCAACCACTTTTGAAGAGCCAAACCCCCAAGCTTTAATGCCTGACAATATCATGCGTTTCCCAGCATTATTGGTACGTTTCTTAATGCCTATTGCTATTTTAGTGTCCATTTATTTCCTCTTACGTGGACACAATTTACCTGGTGGTGGTTTTGTAGGCGGTCTTATTATGGCGACGGCCATTATTTTGCAATATTTTGTTAGTGGCATCGTATGGGTAGAGAAGCGACCGCTGATGCATCCCAAAGTTTGGATTTCTTTAGGCATGCTGACAGCAGGTGGTGCTTCTTTAATTGTTTGGCGCTATAGCAAGCCATTTTTAACTGCTTACACTTGGGAACTATTTGTGCCACTTATCGGCAAAATTCATATATCAAGCGCCTTATTTTTTGATTTAGGTGTGTATATGTTGGTACTTGGCTCGACGGTACTCATGTTAGTAGCACTAGCACACCAATCATTACGTTTTTATCGAAAGTTGCCACACGTGCACAACATACTCATTAAAAAAAGTAATTAATTATGGAACTTGTACTTTCTGTCGGTATTGGTATTTTTGTTGCCGCGGGCGTTTGGCTTATTTTAAGACAACGCACTTTCCAATTTATTATGGGTCTATCACTGCTTTCTTATGCCGTGAATTTATTTATATTTTCTATGGGCCGCATGCGTATCGGTTTGCCACCTTTAGTTACTGATGAAAGCTTGGCTAATCCAAACCTTTATGCAGACCCAGTACCCCAAGCTTTAGTGTTAACTGCAATTGTTATTGGTTTTGCAACCACGGCTTTGTTTTTAGTGGTTTTACTTGCAAACCGGGGTTTCAGTGGCACCGATCATGTAGATGGGCGCCAGGAGTCGTCGCCGTGAAGCAAATGCTTTTCGATAATTTGCCCATTCTGCCCATCGCCATTCCCTTGCTGACTGCAGGGCTAATGCTATTGTTGAATGAAAAAAACCGTCTTGGCAAGGCACTTCTTAGTTTAACTTCTTTTATTAGTTTATGTTGGGTTGCTTTATTATTCATTAACTTATCTTCAGGCCATATCCCCAGCAATTGGGTAAATCACGTTGGGGTGTACTTACTAGGAAATTGGCCTGCACCGTTTAGCATCGTGGTGGTGGTTGATCGTCTAACATCCGTTATGCTTCTACTAACGGCCATATTAGCTACATTTACCTGGATGTATGGCACCGCACGCTGGGATCGGAAAGGGGTCCATTTTCACCCACTGTTCCAATTAATTGTTATGGGTCTTAATGGCTCTTTTTTAACCGGCGATTTATTTAATTTGTTTGTATTTTTTGAGGTGTTTTTAGCGGCATCCTATGGCTTAATGTTACACGGATCGGGCCAACCACGTGTTTCAAATGGGCTGCATTATATTGCTGTTAATTTAATTTCTTCATTTTTACTTCTTATTTCCATTGCTTTAATTTATGGTCTTACGGGCAGCCTGAATATGGCCGATATAACGCAGCAGGCGCAACAATTAAATAATACAGATCGCAGTTTATTCGAGTTAGCTGCTGCCATTTTAGGTATAGCTTTTTTAATTAAAGCCGCTGCGTGGCCTTTAAATTTTTGGTTAATTGGGGCTTATTCTCATGCGAGTGCGCCAGTTGCTGGGCTATTTTCCATTATGACCAAAGTGGGGATTTATGCACTTTTACGCATTGGTTCGCTATTAGAACCCACAGGGGCCCCCGCCGCATTTGGTGGTACATGGATGTTTCCCGTTGGCATTATGACATTAATTTTTGGCACCATAGGGCTACTCGCCACCCACCAACCCGAGCGTTTAGCAAGTTATTGCATTATTATTTCCTCTGGAACACTGTTAGCAGCTTTAGGCATGCCCGGTATGCTTTTAACCGCACCTGCATTATATTATTTGCTAAGCTCTGTTATAGCGGTTGGTGCTTTATTTCTTCTTGTCGAAATGATTAATCGTCTTCAACCTTTTGGCTCTGAATTATTAGCGGTAAGTGAAGACGCCTTTGACCTACGTGATTTTGGTGATGATGAAGGCCTTGAGGATGCCGTAGGTATTCCATTCCCTCGCCCTATGATTTTTCTTGGCCTTGCCTTTTTAGCGTGCGCCTTATTAATTGTTGGGCTACCCCCATTATCTGGGTTTGTAGCTAAATTTAGCTTGTTGTCAACCGCTTTATTTAGCACTTCGATAAACAGCAACACTTGGGTACTAGTTTCAACGATATTACTGTCCGGTTTCGCTGGAGTCATGGCATTTTCCCGCATGGGCATTCACTTGTTTTGGTCTGTCCAAAACCCAAAATCACCCGCTTTGAAATTCACAGAAGTATTGCCTGTTTTATCCTTAATTGGCTTTTGTGTGGCTTTAACTATTTGGGCTGGCCCTATTTACTTATATTTAGAAGACACTGCAAGCTATTTAGCTCAACCCGCACTATATATTGAAGCTGTGTTATCACAATCATTTTAATCACATGCGCGGTAAATAATAATGGAAAATATTCGTAAACGTTTGAATTTTTTAAACTTGCCCATAGTATTATTCATTATATGGATGATGCTACAAAGAGACTTTAGCCCAGGCCAGGTGGTTTTAGGGTTAATTTTAAGCATTCTCATAAGCATCATCGTCTGGCCTTTTCGACCAATTCGCGCAACCATGCAACACCCTTTTATTGCCATACGCCTAATTTGGCATGTTGCCGTTGATATTACTAAATCGAACTACGATGTGGGCCGTATTGTATGGCTAGGTGACAAAGCTAAAGCAACACCAGGGTTTTTAGATATTCCTTTAAAAATTAAAGATCCCCACGGGTTAGCTGCTTTATCTTGCATTATTACTTATACACCTGGAACAGTATGGGCTGGTTATGTGCCAGAAACAAATTTGCTTACATTACATATACTTGACCTTAAAGACGAACAGTTTTGGTTAAATGTTATTCAAAAACGCTACCAGGAACCACTTATAGAGATTTTCGAATGAATAGTATTATTTCATGGGCCAGCATTTTTGCATTAGTCTGTTTCTCACTGGGTATGCTAATTGCCTGCTATAGGCTTTGGACTGGGCCAATGGCGGTTGATCGTGTTTTGGCCTTAGATGCTATGTATAACAATGGGTTACAGGCTCTTTTAGCATTGGGTTTACGCTTATATTCTGAAACTTATTTCGATATGGCTTTATTAATTGCTCTATTTGGCTTTGTTGGGTCAGCGGCAATGGCTAAATTTCTACTGCGCGCCGAGGTAATAGAACCATGAATCTTAGTGACTTAAGCTCTTTCGAGTTAATCATTAGCACGACTGCTGCCATATTGATTATTTTAAGTGGCATCATCACCCTAACTGGAACTTTAGGTTTAGTGCGACTTCCTCATTTTTATTCTCGTATGCATGCACCAACCTTAGGCAACACTTTAGGTGTATTTTGCATGCTTGTTGCAACAGCCCTTGTTTTAAGTTTTATTAACAAACAATTTTTAATTCATCCGCTGTTCATTACTGCTTTATTAATTATTACATCACCAGTAACTGCCATTTTATTAATGAGAGCAGGCATTAAACGCGAATTAACCGAACCTTTAGCTATTTATGCTCCCGATGAACCTGAAACAATGCATCTGCCTACCAAAGATACCCAATTACTAGAAGAAAGTGATAATAACTAGCTAAACTTAACAAAGCTTGTAAATGTAGACAAATTTAATCACAAAAACTAACGGCTCTTAAAAAAATACTGAATAAAACATAAAAAAATTGCGATAAAATAAGCAGTAAAGACAGTTCTTTTATAACGTATTAGAAGGAGTTTATTATGAGAAAACCACCTATAACCATAGGTTTTACTCAACTAGCACGTCTTGGTGTACTAAGCGGAGCCTTAATTTTAGGTTTCAGTGGCATGCCGGCAATCGCAGAAACAAACCAAACTCCCCAACAAACTTACCAAGAGGCTTTAAAACATTGCGATACCCTTAGCGATGAACAGGCGCGATTAAATTGCCAGCGCGACGCCGGTGCTGCATTACAAGAAGCAAGGCATCATCCAGATAAATACAAAATACTCGATCCTCAAACGCTGAACAGCAATCGTATGGCACGTTGTGATGCCTTGCCTGAAATCCAAAAAGAATTGTGTATTAAAAGTATGGAAGAAGGCGCAGATACTGAAGTGATAGGCTCGGTTGAAGGTGGGGGCATTTTACGCAAAACCACAATTGTTGAACGCGGCGAGCCCTATACTGTGCCTGCCAGTGAAGCACATAAACATGAAGGGGCTAAAAAATCATCTGACAGCCAACAGAAGATGCCTACAAGTAACGTAAAAGAGCCTCTAAAAGCAAAAGAAGAATATGGCGCAATGCCAGTGCACTAAAATGTTTAAATAAAGGGTAGGCTTAAGACCTGCCCTTTTTAATTTTCAGCCTGAGTAATAAAACCAATTTTGTTTAAACCTGCATCTTTTAAAACACCCATAGTCTTAGCCACCAACCCATAATTCACTGCTTCATCAGCACGAATACGCACCTGAGAGTGGCTTGTTACATTCTCAAGAGACGATAAAAAATTGGGCAATGTGTCAATTTCAACGGGCTGATCATCAATATAGATTACGCCCTCTGCCGTTATTGCTACGTCTACTGGCTGTTGCTCAGTATCAATGCCTTGGGCATCTACGCGCGGCAGTTGCACATTGATTGAATGAGTGATTAAGGGTGCCGTAATTAAAAAAATAACTAAAAGTACCAACATCACATCAATTAGTGGCACCATATTAATTTCAGCATTTGCCCCTTTTGTATTTGGCGTTGAAGAATCAAAACTTCCAAAAGACATAACTACTCACTTCATTTATGTTACGCGGCCTTTACTGGGCCTACAGTTAGAAAAGTATATAGATCATGAGCAAACGCATCTAAACGGGCTAGATAAACACGATTAGAACGAATAAATGCGTTATAAGCGATAACCGCCGGTATCGCTACTGCTAAACCTAAACCAGTCATAATTAATGCCTCCCCAACCGGCCCTGCAATATTACTTAACGCCACATCACCGCCTAAGCCAATATTGACCAAAGCATGGTAAACTCCCCACACTGTGCCAAATAAGCCAATAAAAGGTGATGTTGAAGCAATAGAAGCTAACAAAGTTAAGCCATTTTCTAACTTTGCCGTCTCTTGAGCAATGGTTTTACGCATAATGCGCATTAAGAAAGATTCGATTCCAGCTTGTTTTGCTAAATTTTTTGCTGCATTGTTTTTTTGGTGCGCGCAAGCCTGCAATGCTTGCTGTGCTAATTTAGAAAATGCATCTTGACTGTCAACTTGATTTAGTTTGTCTTCCACTTGTTTTAGTGAATTTGCTGACCAAAATAAATTTAAAAACTGATGGGCCTTTTTCTTTAAACGCCACTGGTTAAAGCTTTTAAAAATAACCAAATACCAAGTAGCCACAGACATCAGCACTAAAATAATAAATAACCCCTGTCCAACCCAATCACTTTGGGCAATAAAATGCATGATACCTGTATTCACTTCCTCAGCTGCGGGTTGTTGCGCTAGTTCAGATGCATTTCCCTGTATCGATCCGATTAAATGACCACCATTTAGCACATGTGTTTCATTTGTCATAGTACTTAAATCACCCATTTGTGCTGTCCCTGCATTCACTTGTGCCAAGAACATTTGAAATACTTTCAATTTACCCATATAACACCTTCATTAATTGAACTCAAAAGGAATTTCTGCCATTGCTTCATAAGAAACATCGTTTTCCGTATAAGGCTTAAACTTTGTCTTTGTTACGGCGTCCACGATTGCATGATCTAAACGCTGTATTCCAGAAGACACTTTAACTTGTACATCCAGTGGTATACCTTTCTTGGAAACAACTATCTGAACCACCACCCGACCCTTAAATCCATTTGGCACTACTTGCCTTGCGCGGCGTATTGTGGGCGGTCTATTCGCGTAATCCAAACGACTTACCTGCTTAGGCCCCTCGGTCTCGGAAGATGGGCTTGGTCCCGTCGATGACGAACTATTAATACTTTTTTCTGTTAATGAGCCTGTATCTACACGTGCTTGGTGATTTTCTAATTCCATATCAGACTGGGTGTTTTCCGCAACATCCTGTGTCGTGCTCTTTTCACGTAAATTTGAACGCTCATCTAGCAATTTTTGAATATCATCCTGAGGTTCTGGTTCAGGCTCTGGTTCAGGCTCTGGTTCAGGCTCAGGCTCAGGCTCAGGCTCGGGCTCGGGTTCTGGCTCGGGTTCAGGTTCAGGCTCGGGCTCGGGCTCGGGCTCGGGTTCAGGCTCAGGCTCGGGTTCTGGCTCGGGTTCAGGTTCAGGTTCAGGCTCGGGTTCTGGTTCAGGCTCGGGTTCAGTTTCAGGCGCTAATTCAACCTTGGGTTGATTAATGTCCCATTCCGATGCTTTATCAACTGCTAACAATGGGTCTACTTTCTTTTCTACAAGTGGTTGCTCTTTTTCTATCGAATTCTGCGCTACTTCATCTTTAAAATACTCATCTACATTGAAATTACTAGCCGTTTTAACTGTAGGTGTTATCTCGTTCATAAAACTAACTTGCACCACATTTTCTGTGCCGCCTAATACCGTTATTTTGGCAACAGATTGCCGCCAGATAAAAAAAATAAGCACAACATGCAAAAATAAACTAATCAGCAATGCTAGAATTTTTAATTGAGTGCTTTTCAAATCAACCTCTTATAAACAGCAGCAGTCTTGGTTTAGTACTTCATTTAAACCAACTTTTTTACGCTACTTAAGACCCGCTAAACCAATATATGGCTAAGCATAATTTATGCAAAGCGACATCATAGCAGTAACGAGAATGATTCTCAACATCAATATCAGTTTCATTTAGATTACTGTTGGTAATTGTTTTCAAAATAATATTGTCGGATGGCTATTAAATTTTTTTATTATTGCTTAATTAATTAAAAAAGGAGGGGCATCAATCACCCCTCCTACTTTGAAATATAATTTGTTTTAAAAGAACTAATAAAGATATTTACTTATCACCCGTGCTTGATCCCAATCGGTCTTGCCCAGCCAAATTATCACACCTTTTTTTAAATTTGTGCCTTTAAAACGGTTACGAACAAAAGCCCCAGCCTCGACTTTTTTTGTTTTTGGGTTATATAACACAGCATAACTTTCACTTGTGCAGTTATGTGGCTTACAACCTTGAAATATTTGGTACTCAGTATTGTCAATTATTTCGGTCTTAGCAGGTGAAGCGGTACCATAATTTTTCACCCATGTAGATCTTTTAGATACCGGTGCCATGATTTTATTAAATGAACGCTTTAGCGCTTTATCATTTTCTACAGCCTCGAACAAATATAAAGGTGGTTCATCTGCAGATGCAATTTGCCCCCCAAATACAAGAAACAATGACAACAACGACCATACAATTGCATTTATTTTACTCATTATAAGAAACTCCAACTCAGTATTATATAAGTACTTATTATCTTAACCCTGAGTTCAATCTAGTTGGGTAAAAAAGATAGTTTTATGTTGGCACTTTTCATTATTTAACATCTTTCTTAGGCCACATGAAAAATCCAAATACACTTAACGGATTGTCTTAGGTAAGGGGATAAAAAAGGAGGGTAATAAACGGAAGGAAGTAAGGTTATTTGGTGGGTGCTACTGGGATCGAACCAGTGACCTACGCCTTGTAAGGGCGGCGCTCTACCAGCTGAGCTAAGCACCCACTAAAAAATAATAAATACTTGATTAGGATAAATAAGCATAAAGCTTGTAAATTACTTCAAAATAGGCCAAATATTTATTTTTCTTGTTATTGGTCAAAAAAATAAAAAGGGCTTAGCAAAGATAGCTAAACCCATTTGGGCAACTGGTGGGTGCTACTGGGATCGAACCAGTGACCTACGCCTTGTAAGGGCGGCGCTCTACCAGCTGAGCTAAGCACCCTGCGCTCTATGTTAAACTATCCAAATCAAGTAAAGGGTATATATTACATAACCTTCAAAAAAAAAGCAAGTGGTCTTTAAAATTAAGAATTTACTGCATCACGTAACGCTTTTCCAGGCCTAAAACGCGGTACAGTTGCCGCTTTAATTTCGATAGCTTCACCCGTGCGTGGGTTACGACCGGTGCGTGCCGCACGCTCGGTGACAGTAAATGTGCCAAAGCCAACTAAAGTGACTGACTCTTTGTCTTTTAATGTGGTTGTAACAGCATCGATAAAAGCATCGAGCGCACGCCCGGCATCAGCTTTGGATAAGTCTGCTTTTGATGAGATGAAATCTATGAGCTCGGTTTTATTCATTTAAGGATTACCCCTGATAATAGACGTGGCATTTGTTTTCATTACGCAGTGCCACTCATGATAGATGAAACGATTAAAAGTCTTTTAAAAGCTTGCTTACCTGCAACCTGCAAATAAATATGTTCATTAAATAATTTAAAGCATGCCATAAAGACTTTATGCAGTATTAAGCCTTTGATTGACATCTGTGTCAAGCTAATTCAGCTGTAAGCCGCAACACTGTTAAGTTTTAACATGTTAACAGTTGCATTTCTAGGGCTGATTAGTAACGAATGGGAAAAACTATATCGTTACTATTTACTGCTGTCAAAATATTCAACAAGAAATGACAGTAACACACTATAAATTAACTTTATTGTGCAAACTGTAACGCTTTTTTCAAATCATTTTCCAAATCGTGTTTATCTTCTAAACCCACTGATAAACGTAACATTCTTTCACCTATCCCCATCTGAGCCCGCATTTTGGGCCCCATTTCGTGATAAATAGTTTGTGCTACTGGCAAAATTAACGTTCGGCTGTCACCTAAATGCGTCGATAAAATAATTACCTTAAGGTGATTTAAAAACTGTAATAAATCTACACTAGGCAATAATTCGAAACTAACAAGACCACCGAAACCTGCTGGAAAATATTTTTTTGCACGCTCATGCTGCGGATGATGTTTTAGACCCGGGTAAAACACTTTTTTTACCTGGGGTTGTTGCATTAAAAATTGAGCAATATACATTGCATTGTCACATATTTGCCGCATGCGTAATGACAATGTTTCTAACCCAATGGCCACTTTATGCGCTGATTCACCGGCTAGGGTTGCGCCCATGTCGCGCAACCCTTTTCGGCGAATTTGTGTTAAAGCCCAGTTAACCGCATCGCCCCTTTGGTAAGCTGGAAAAATATTTGGGTATTGTGCCCAATGGAATAGCCCTGTATCGGTAACTGCCCCACCCAATACATTACCATGGCCAGCCATCGCCTTCGACAAAGAATTTACCACAAGGCTTGCTTGAAAGCTTTTCCCTTGTGCTAACCAAGGCGTACTTAATGTATTATCTAACACAAAAGGTACTTTTTTTTCTTTGCACAACTGGCCTATTGCCTGTAAATTGGCAATTTGGGTGCCCGGGTTGGCAATCGTTTCTGAAAAAACCATACGTGTATTACTCTGCCACGCATTATTTACATGAGCAATATCACATGCATCAACCAGTGTAACTTCTATTCCTAAATTTCTTAATGTTTGAAAAACACTATTTGTATTGCCAAATAAATAGCGACTGCTAATCAAATGATCGCCTGCTTTTAATAGGGTTAAGAAAACAGCACTTAAAGCCGCCATACCCGAAGCAAAACATATTGTACCCACCCCACCTTCGATCTCATTAATTAATTGCTCTAGCCTAGCTGTAGTTGGTGTAGCTTGCCGTGCATATGTAAAGCCCGGCTTGCCTTGGAAAACCGCAATAAGCTCTTCAGCTGAAGCATAGGCAAATTCCGCACTAACATGTATCGGTTGGTGCACCGCACCCGCCTCGGACTGGTGACGCCGATCATTATGAAGTATTCGGGTGGTTAGTTTCTCTAAGCTCATAATCCTTCCTTGATGACAGATCGCATGGCAGGAAGTATAGCTTATCTAAAGTATAAATTAGTGATAAAGAAATTAAACTTATTTATTTTTTTCAAGCTGGCGCACACTTTCATATAGGCATACTGCCGTTGCAACGCTAACATTTAAGCTTTCTACGGAACCACGCATCGGAATTCTTACTAATACATCACATGTGTCCTTTATTAACCGACGCAAGCCATGGCCTTCAGCACCCATTACCCAAGCAACCCCTTGACCCCCTAAATTAAGATCGTATAAATTTTGTTCCCCCTGGTCATCAGTGCCATAAAACCATATACCGCGTTGTTGCAGGCTACGCATGGTACGTGCTAGGTTAGTTACTTGGAAATAAGGTACAACCTCTGCAGCACCGCTTGCAACTCGGCGCACAACAGAAGTCAAACCCACAGCATTATCTTTAGGCGCTATTACTGCATGCACACCTGCGGCATCTGCTGTACGTAAGCATGCCCCTAAATTGTGTGGGTCAGTCACGCCATCTAATACTAATAATAACGGGCTAACAGCACGGTTTTTAAGTTCATCTAATAACGAAAATACATCGGTGGCGATTTGAATTTTTTTTACCACCGCCACTACCCCTTGGTGGCGAACGCCGGCCGCCATCTCGTTAAGCTCGATTTTACTGGCTGGCTTATGCTTTAGCCCGCGGCTACTTAATTGATCCAATAATCGCTGTATTCTTTTGTCTTTACGGTGCGCATCATAATAAACACAAATAATCGTTTCAGGTTTTTGTTTTAACCGGGAACCAATGGCATGAAAACCGGCTAAGGTTTGGTTAGACATATAAAAGCTCATTTAAACCAGAATTTTGATTACTCTCGTCTTGTACTACGCTTAGTAATACGTGGTGTACTTCTTTTTTTCTTTGCTGCCTTTGCGCTTTTATTCGCAGCACGACGCCGACTTGAACGCGAAACATGGCTAGGCTTTGCTGAAGCAGCTTTCCGCATTGCTCTACTTGCAACAGGTGCCGGTGCTCTTTGGCTAGACACACCAACCCCCTCAACTAAATGAAAATCTATCTGCCTTTCTTCTAAGTTCACACTGGCAATTTGCACCTGTACTTTGTCAGTTAGGCGATAGCGCATACCGGTACGCTCACCAATTAGTTCATGTGTTGCTTCATTAAAAATGAAGTAATCTGTGCCCAAATCAGATATATGCACCAACCCTTCCACATATAAACTGTCTAATGTCACAAAAATGCCAAACTGCGTGACCCCAGTAATTTGACCGCTAAATACTTCACCAATATGCTCTTGAGCGAAATAACACTTCAACCAAGCCATGACATCATAGGATGCGTCATCGGCACGCCGTTCTCGGGCAGATAATACAGCGCCTAATTGCTCCCATACAGCATGCTCATATTCTTTTTTTGTTAAGTCATCAGTATCAAAATCAAGCTCGATTTTTGGGGTATAACGCTTTGATCGCAAAATGGCATGAATTACTCGATGGGTTAATAAATCGGGGTACCGGCGAATAGGCGCAGTGAAATGCATATACCGTTCATAGGCTAAACCAAAATGGCCGCTATTTTCGACACTATAAATAGCCTGTTGCATAGAGCGCAAGCACATGGTTTGGATAATTTCAAAATCTTCACGACCCTGGGCCTGTTCAATTAATTTCGCATAGTCTCGGTAACTAGGCTCATCGCCACCACCTAAAAACAAGCCCAGGGTTTTTAAAAAATCATGCAATGCTTGAAGTTTTTCTGGTGTTGGCCCTTCATGCACACGGTATAATGCCTGGCGTTTATTACGCGCGCCAAAATCGGCCGCACAAGTATTTG
>Ga0079225_10001162_pt1 | contig 14634 bp, 12 predicted proteins | sample Poulit2012_FD_76344 | JGI IMG/M metagenome (GOLD analysis project Ga0079225, IMG submission 76344) | Agricultural soil microbial communities from Georgia to study Nitrogen management - Poultry litter 2012 | ecosystem: Environmental > Terrestrial > Soil > Agricultural land | place: USA: Georgia... | reverse complement strand
GCCGCCACCACATGGAACTCAAACCGCAAGCGCGGATCAGTTGCCAAGCGCGTGACCTCAACCGTCGTACTGGTGGGAATATGGCCGCCAAACCACTCTTTTTGATGCTTGTTCACTACGTCCTGATCGGCGTCGACATCGGTGAAAAACCGCATCATATTGATTACGTCATGGCGTTCACATCCGGCCGCCTTCAGCGCCAGATCAAGATGATCGAACGCGTTGGCTACCTGGCCCGCCGCGTCCATCGGCATCGCGTCGAATACCTCCGGAACATGCGGATGATCGTGATAAACCGGCGCACCCGTAACCCCGCTGATGAAGACGAGGCGAGCACTGGGCGCGGTACGAATGGCGGGCACGAAAGGACTGTTAATTGCCTCGTCATACCCCTCGTGGTGCACGATATCCGCGTTACCGACACGGCGAGGTGGGGGAACTTGAGTCATCAGAATCGATCTCCTATCTTTCGGATCTAAGTAGTTTTCAGGCCAAGGTCTCGTGCGTGATGCGGCCGTCGGTGATCGTTAAAACGCTGCGGATGTTCCGCAGTTCATCGGGTGAACAAGAAAACGGATCCCGGGTCGGAACACATAAGTCCGCGTCGTAACCGGGCAGGAGTTTGCCGCGGTGCTCGCTCTCGCCTGTGAACCACGCCGCGTCTTTGGTGTACGAGGCAATTGCCTGCTCGACGGTCAGGCAGTGTCGCTGGGCCCGATTCCCCACCCCGTTCAGGCTTTGGCCCGTAACGAGCCACCAAATCGCGGTCCATGGCGAGAACCAGTTCGCTCGCGTGGAGTCCGTCCCGCCTCCAATCTTGATACCCAATGCCCGCATGTCGGCGATCGGTGGCGCATTTTCAGTCGCTTCGGCGCCCCAACTTTCAACGTAGTCGGACCCCTTAAGAACGAGGCGGCTTTGCACGAGAACACCAATACCGAGTTTCGCTATGCGTTCAAGGGTCTCGGGGCTCGCCTCATCGGCGTGCACGATGGAATTGCCGCGATGTGCCACAAGGCCGGTTTCAGCTTCGATCTGCTCCCACGCGTCCAAAATGCGGTTCAGCGTGTAATCCAAGACCGCGTGGATGCTCATGCGCCAGCCGCGCACCGCGCACAGCCGCATAATTTCAATCAATTCCGCGTGGGCCGAATCGCTTAAGTGGAAGTTGTCCAGGCCCTCCATATCGTGACAGCCAAGGTGCGGGATTTCCCCCACGCCGGCAACGCGCAACATGCCATCGCCACTCTCAGGCTGAACAAGCGATGTGAGCTGGTCGATATCTTGCACCTCACCACCCCGGGTCCAAGCCGAAATAAACAGGCGGGTACGCAGGTTCAATTCTCCGGCACGCCATACCGCGTAGAGCGGGTCGTAATCCCGCGGAGTCACCAAGAGTCCCCCAGCATCAACTACGCCGGTAAGTCCGTGCTGGGCAAAAGTCGCTCCCATTTCTCGCACGCCGGCCCGCGCCTGCTCGTCATCGAACTGCAGCAGTTTCGCCAGCGGAATCGCGAATGCACCCGCCCCGCGGATCTCGCCCGTTAGTTTGCCGTCTTCATCGCGCAATAGTTTGCCGCGTGGCGGATCGGGTGAGTCGTCACGGAAATCGCATGCGGCAAGCGCGGCAGAATTAAGGACGGCACGGTCATACAGTTCCTGCACAACGGCCGGGTTATGCGGGGCTACTTCATCTAACTCTTCTCGAGTCGGGGCGCGCCCCTGCCGCATTTGCGTTTGGTGCCATCCACCAACAACGCCCACCCATTCGCCGCGCCCGCGTCTTTTGGCATCGCTTTGAATTTTTTTCAAGCCGTCGTCCAAATCGGTGACGTCTTCCCAGTGCACGACTCGATTCCAAGAAACACCAGCACGCATCGCATGAATATGCGAGTCGTTTAGACCCGGCAAGACACGTCGACCCTCAAGATCAATGACGCGCGCAGCCAAAGCTTCGTAGCGCTCCATGTCTTTATCGGCGCCGACGGCAACGATACGTCCTTGGGCAATGGCAAGGCCGGTTGTCTCGCTGGGTCCCTCATCCGGGTCCGCGAACGTAGTGATACGCCCGTTTTTCAGGACCATATCGACGAGCGGGAGCGCAACCGGCGCACTGAATGCGGACATATCAATCACCCCTAAATGCTCAGGTATTTCTCTAGTAGGGATTCGTCTGCCCGCAAGTCGGAAGGCTTACCCGACCACGGAATGGTGCCGGTTTCATCGATCGTTATTACCCGATCTGCCATTTCAAGTGCGAAATCGACGTTTTGTTCAGCGATTAAGACCGCGAGGCCGGAACCGCGTAGCTCGGAAATGCGATCTTGGATCACATCTAAAATGCTGGGCGCCAGACCCTCGGACGGCTCGTCCATGATCAACAGATCGGGGTTGGTCATGAGGGCTCGCGCAATTGAGAGCATCTGTTGTTCGCCGCCCGAAAGAGAACGTGCGAAAGACTTTTGCCGCTCCGCCAGACGCGGAAAGAAATCGAAGACGCGCTCGAGGGACCAGCCTTGCCCGTCTTCCGCCCGGCGCTGGGGAACAACGGTGAGGTTCTCATACGTCGTTAGTGAGCCGAAGACTCTTCGCCCCTGCGGAACTACTGCGATTCCCGCGCGGCTAATCTCAAAACTGGGTTTATGGGTGATGTCTTTGCCACGGAACTTGACCGACCCGGCAGAAATGTGCGGCGGGTGCAGACTGCATATTGCGCGCACCAACGTGCTCTTGCCCATGCCGTTACGGCCCAGCAGAGCGACAGTCTCGCCCGAGTCAATCGAAAAGTTCACACCGTGTAAAACCTGTGCGGTGGCATACCCAACATGCAGCTCAGAGACTTCCAGGCTCACTTTTTATCGCGCCTTCCCAGATAGATTTCACGCACGGTTTCGTTTTCGCGCACTTCCTCCGGTGTTCCAGTCACCACGTGCCGCCCGTTTTCCATGCACATCACTCGGTCGGTTAGACCGAGCGCGAGCGACATGTCGTGCTCAATGAGCACGATGGGCAAGCTGCGTGGCAATTCCTCAATTAACTGCATGAGTGTCACCCGCTCTGCCGCAGAGAGCCCGGCAGCGGGCTCGTCCAGCAGGAGGATGCGCGGGTCGGTCACGAGCGCCATCGCGATTTCTAGTTGCCGCTGTTCACCATGCGAGAGGTCCGCCACATCGTCGTAGCAGCGCGTTGCTAATCCCACGGCGCGCAACACCGAGATCGCGCGCTCCGAGATTTCGTCCGTTTCCCGCTGCGGCACCCAAAATACGCGGGCCTTGGGGCTTCCACCACGAGCAGCGACACGCACATTGTCGAGCACGGTCATGTCGCGGAAGAGGTTGGAAACTTGGAATGTACGTCCGATTCCCATGCGCGCACGCTTTGTTGTGCTCGATTTTGTGACGTTTTGCCCAAACAGTTCGACAGTTCCATCTGAACAGGGCTCGTCACCAGCGATCATTTTGAAGAGCGTGGTTTTACCCGCACCATTGGGGCCAATAACACCAATGCGTTGCCCCTCGTCGATCGCCAACGAGATTTCATCTACCGCCAGTACTCCCCCATAGCGCTTTCTGACTTTAGTCAGAATTAGCGCGGGGGCCCCGGCTCCCTGGCGCGCTGCGCCAGGGGCCGGGTGTGCCACCGCAGTCATGGTCACCTTCCTTGGAAATCCTGAGAATAGTTAGGCAGCGAGAGCGCATCCTCAGGGGTGCGACCGAGCCATTGATCCACGTCTTCGAACGTGGCGATGGGGACGTTCAGCAGGCTGCCGTCATCCATTTTTTGAACTTCGCGGACATATACGGGTCCCACGAGGTTGTTGTACTCATCAAACGAAATCCGGCCAATGATGCTGTCCTCATAGGTGTATTCGGAGATCGCCGAAACTAGATCGGATCCGGTCAGCAATCCGTGCTCTTCGAGCACCTGCGCTACGAGCGATGCGGTCATGTAGCCGCCCGCGACATACAGGCCCGGAATGTTGCCGTCCGAGAATTCCTTGTATGCCTCGATGAACTCATCTACCGCTTCGCTTTCACGTCCTTCGCCCCAGTAGCTGGTGGACTTCAGGCCAATGATGTCGTCGCCCATTGCACGCAGAGTTCCCTGGTCAGCAGCACAGCAGTTGGTCAGGATTTTGTCGATGGGCAGTCCGAGTCCGAGGTAGGCGGTCAAGAAGTTGGGGCCTGGCGCACCACCCGCGGTTGCAACGAAGACCATGTCCGCATCCGCAGCCTGGACCTGCGTGACATAGGTCGAGAAGTCGGTGGTGGAGTTCGGGAACCAAATTTGTTCGATTACTTCGCCACCATTTTGTTCAAAGCCTTGCACAAATCCGGCGCAGGATTCCCAGCCGAATGCGTAGTCAGGGCACAGAGTTACGGCCGTCTTATAGCCGCCTTCTGTCGCGGCCCATTGGCCGCCCGGATATGTGTGCTGTGACCCACCCATGGATCCAGTGCGGACTGTAAAGTCGTTCGCGTCCCGCTGAGTGAGGTCATCCGAAGCCGCTACGGGGTGCAGGTTCGGCATTTCGATGCTGGCGGTGTACTCCGCTACGGCGAGCGCGGTGTTCGCAAGAAGGGGTCCCGCGATGATGTCGACGCCGTCTTGCTCAACTAGTTTGTGTGCCTTCGTGAGCGATGTCTCCGGATTACCCGCATCGTCTTCGACGATGGTTTCTACTGTTACACCGTTTACGACGTTGCCATTGATGTCCCAGTACAGGTTCCAACCATCGACCATTTCTTGGCCCGCTACGGCGAAGTTTCCAGTGACCGGTGAGATGTATCCGACCTTCAATACCTCATCGCCACCGGGCTCGTCGCCGTTGGTGTCGTCGCTGCTTGACCCGCCGTCAGCGCTTCCTTGCTCTGCCGGATCCTCCGATGAGGACGAACTGGGCGGAGCACAAGCTGATAGCGCTAGAGCCGCAGCGCCAATGGCGGCGACTACTCCCAGCGGACGTCGCAGTGCAGTTCTTAAATACATGCTGAATCCTTTCGACAACTATTTGCTGTCAGTTTTTTCCGGAGTTAATGCGCTTTCGTGGAGTTCTTCTTCTGGAGGCGGCGCGGTTTTCCGACTTCTATGGCGGCGAAACTTGGCGAAACTTCCAGCGATTCCCTGCCGGGCGAAAAGCACAGTAACGATGAAAATCAAGCCGAGAATGGTCGGCCACCTCACAACATGGCTGGAGAGAACATTCTCGACGAGCATGACGACGGATGCGCCAATTAACGGGCCGGAAACAGTCCCCACACCACCCAGGATCACCATGATGATGACGGAGACGGAGCGTTCAACTCCGGCCGAAGAAGGGCTCACGAAACTCGTGTGCCATACCGCTAATAAGCCGGCAAGGCCCGCAATCGTCCCGGAGAACATGAAGGCTCCGAGGCGATATAGCGGCACGTTGTAGCCGAGGCTGCGCATGCGGCTTTCGCTGTCGCGCAGCCCTCGCATGCCAGCCCCAAAGGCAGACTTCGTGATGAGAAACAGAGCAGCAGTAGCTAACACAAAAGCAATTAGCACCACGTAGTAGTAGATCCAGGTCTCCCGCATCCATTCGGGACGGTAAACCTTGGAAATACCGTTTTCGCCCGCCGTGACGGACGAGAGACGGAAAGCAAGGCCATAAATAAGCATGCCAACCGCCAAAGTCACCATGAGGAAGTAAATTCCACTGGTCCGCATGGACAAGAGTCCGTATATGAGCGAGATGCCCAGGGTTAGGACTATTGCCAATATCAATTGGGTGCCGTGGCCATGGCCCTGTGCGGAAGCCCAGCCAACCGCGTAAGACGAGGCCGCCGCGATACCCGCGTGACCCAGCGAGACCATGCCGGCTTCTCCGGCGAGGAAATTCACGCTGGCTGCCAAAATTGCAGCGATTAGGATCGTGCAAGCCATAGATAGTACGAAGGTGGATGCACCCAAGTATGGGAGCGCAAGGCCAAAGAGCAGGAGCGCTCCGGCAATCGAGAGTTTGATGATGCGATTGCTGCTCATGCGACCCTCCCAAAGAGACCGGCTGGACGCAGGACGAGCACCAACGCCATCGGTAAGAAGATTGTGAAATAGGCGAGTTCCGGGATCCAGGCTTTCGCGAATGCGTCGATCAACCCGATCAGGACGCTACCTACGGCGGCTCCCTTGATACTTCCGAGCCCGCCAATAATGATGACGACAAGCGCATAGAGCAGCACTTCGTTTTGCACGCCCGGCAAGATGGATTGGACGCCTGCCCCGACGGTTCCGCCGATTGCGGCGAGCCCCGCGCCAACGACGAACATTCCGGTAAATACCTTGGAGATGTTGACCCCCATTGCGGAGATGATTTCTCGATCGTCAACGCCCGCCCGCACGATGGCTCCCACTCGGGTGCGGTTTTGGATTAGCGCCAGTCCGACTCCGATGATGATCGCGAGGCCGATAATCGAAATGCGATACCACGGATAAATCAGGGGGCCGATAGTCATCGCGCCGGAAATTTTTACCGCACTGGGCAGGTTCTCTGGGTCGCCGCCAAAGAAGGCCAGACACAGATCCGCTATGACGAACGAGATACCCAGGGTTAGTAACACTTCAGGTAGTTCCTGACCTCGCACAAAGCGGAGCAGCACGATCTCGATCAGAAACGCCGCGACACCTACCGATACGACCGCGACAATCGCTGCTACCAGCAGATTTCCCGTCATGGCAGAGACGACAACGCCGATATAACCGCCCAGCATGTAAAAAGCGCCGTGGGCCATGTTTACGATGCGCATCAGGCCAAAGACCAGCGTTAAGCCGCTGGCTAGCAAAAAGAGGAGCGCGCCAAAACTCAAGCCGTTCAGTGCTTGCTGCGCCAGAAATACAGGTTCAAACACTCGGAACCGAACCTTCCACATCGTCGGGGTGGTCCAAAACACTTAAGCCGAAAGAAGACCAAAAACCTAAGTGGGTCAAACTTACTGAATCGATTGCATAGAATCAAGTACCGGTTCACTCTTCGTACACTCTCACTGCACAATCGGGGTCGAGAACCGCTTAAAGTGGCGCTATTTTCCCGATTCTTGATATCTCGCGCGCCAGAGCGCCGCGCCGCCTCCGAACGCGACCATGCTCACTCCGGAGACAACAAATAACAGCGGGAAAGTCTGCTCCTCCGCTGCCCAAGACCCGGCGGCGGCTCCTGCGGAGCCGCCGAGCATGAGCGAGATTGAGAACAGCGTCATACCTAGCGCACGCGAATCGACCATCGCATCCGTTGCCCAGGTCTGAATCGTCGTGTGCCCCAGTGCCCAGGCCACACCCATCAGGGCCGAGCCCCATAAAACAGTGTGCGGGTTGACACCCAGAAGCAGGACGCCAAAGGCCGCCAAGCCAAATACACCCGCAAACGCAAGTAGCTGCGCCGGATGCACCTGGTGCACGAAAAGTTTCATGAGTTGGCTCGCAATTATTACCGCCACGCCAAACGAAGCCGTAACGAGTCCCGATACGAAGATGCCGCCACCGGATTCTTGCAGAGCCACTGGCAAGAAGTTGAATACCCCGATGAGGAGGGCGCCTTCCAGCGCGACAAGGAAGAAAATAATCAGGGCCCAGGTGTTGCGACTCAAACTGTAAATCTGGCTTAGAACGCGCTCTCCGTGGTGATTGCCGGGATCGGGCAGGGTCGCAATAATGCGAGCGATGGGGAAGGCAAGCAGACCATAAATTGCAAATATCCAACGCCAGGACGTTATTTCAGCCATGCCTCCGGCAAATAGTGTTCCCAGCGCAATGCTGAGGGCGGTGCTGGAGGCCAGGTTCGACATCATTCCGGGCCGCTTTACTAGGGGAACCGTATCGCCGATATACGTCAACACGGCTGCAAATACGGCCGCGTAGGCGCCTCCGGTGACTGTTCGCGCTATCAAAAAAGTCCAGATTTCGGGCGCCGCAGCGCTCAGCACGTTGGCACCGGCGCCGATCGTTGTAGATACCGTCAGTACCTTGACCCGTCCCCATCTCGTAGATAAGGGGCCCCACATGAGTTGAAACACCGCGTACGCCAACGCATTGCTGGTAATTGCGGTTCCGGCCAGCGCGAGTGAGGTATTAAATTCCTCGGCAATCGTAGGCACGATGGGCAGTGCCAGCGTGCGGTCGAGGGTCGACCAAAAAACCACGAACGGGAGCACGCGCGCCGGAGTCAAAACTTCGGCCCGCATGCGCCCGTGGGTGGACGGCGGCTCAGCCCTGGGTTTCACCACGTCCCGCTGCCGTATTGAGGTGGGACTGCGCGTCGCGAATACCGGGAAGAGGGCCGTTCACCGTTATGTAGCGCGAACTGCCCGCAATCATGAGTTCCTCCGCGGGGAACTTGGTGATCACTTCGCAGCCGTCGGCGGTCACAACTACCTCTTCTTCGATGCGTGCCGCTCCCCAGCCATCAGCAGAGGGCCAATACGTCTCGAGCGCGAACACCATTCCCTCTTCGAGTACTTCCGGGTGCTCGAGCGAGGTTAGGCGCGAGAAAATCGGCTTCTCCCAAATGGATAGCCCAACACCGTGGCCGTACTGCAGGGCGAAGGCCGCCTCCTCGTCTGGGAAACCGAACTCTTCGGCCTTGGGCCAAAGCTTGACGATGTCGGCCGTTGTGGCACCGGGTCGTACGGCAGCAATTGCCATGTCAATGTAGTCACGCGCGCGCTTATAGGCGTCCACCTGTGCACGACTTGCCGAGCCGACCGCAAACGTACGGTAATAGCAGGTCCGATAACCGTTAAACGAGTGCAAAATATCGAAGAAGGCCGGGTCGCCAGGGCGTACCGCGCGGTCTGAATAAACGTGCGGGTGCGGAGCACAGCGTTCACCGGAGATCGCGTTTACTCCTTCAACAAACTCCGACCCCTGGTCATAAAGCGATTTCGCAACCAGTCCAACCGCCTCGTTTTCACGCACGCCGGGCCGCAAGAATTCATAGAGTTCGTCGTATGCCGCATCGACCATCGAGCAAGCGGAGGTGAGCAGCGTAATTTCGTCTTCCGTTTTAATGCGGCGCGCTTCGAGAAATATCTGCTGACCGTCCACCACTTCGATTCCCTCGGCTTGGAGCGCAAAGAGGATCGGAAGTTCCACAACGTCTACTCCGAGAGGCTCATTTGCCAGGCCGAACTTCTCGAGTTCCCGCTTCACTTTGCGCGCAACTTCTTGCGCAATTCCAGCTTCGGCCGGGAAAGCGCCGCGCAGCGTGGAGATTCCAGCTCTCGAGCCGGACTCTGCACGCGGACGCACCGCATTGTGATGGGGTGCATGCGGATCCGCATCCGCTTCCATATGCGTTTCATGCAACCACGGATTGAGCAGGTCATGGTGTTTCGCTGCTGAACCGAAGTCCCACATGATCGGATCCGTTTTACGCGTGATCAAACTGAAGCGGATCAATTTATCGATTGCCCAAGTACCAATGTGCGTCGCGGTTGCGTACCGAATATTGGCGAAATCAAAAGCGAGTAGGGCGCCTACTGAGGACTTATCCAGTTCGGCGCGCAATCTTGCCAGTCGTTCGGAGCGGAGGCGCGCGAAATCAACCCGCGCTTCCCAGTCCACTCCCATATTTCCACGGGTCGGGATAGACATGACCTTCTCCTTTAAAGTAGGTGCGCCGTCAAGCGTATTTTCTTGGCATGCGTGCGGTTATGTGATGCGCCAGCCGCGGTCAACGTTGAGGCTGTGCGCCGAAATGCCGCGATTAAACAGTAAGAACTTGGTGGCGTCAACGATGTCGTCCATCGTTGCGAGCGCACCGCCGGGAGTGCGATTTGTATAGAGGTCGAGCACGCCTTCTGGCTTACTGGCCCAAAACGGGCTATCGCCGATGATGCCCGGATGCAGCGCATTAACTCGAATGGGCGCAAGTTCGAGCGCAAGGGTGTTCATAATGCCGTCCACGCCGCCGTTAATCGTTGAGACGGTCGTCGAGCCTGGGTATGGCGCATCTTTCGCACGGCCGCCGAAAAGCACGATTCCAGTATCGACCGAGGGCTCGAGCCGATCCAATAGCGTGTGAACAGTTTCGGTGTATCCGACCAGTTTCAGCGTTATGAGCCGCCGTGCCCGGGCAATGTCATATTCGCGAATACTGTTCGCATCTCGCTCAATCGCGCCCAGAACGACGCCGTCCAATTTTCCTACTGACGAAAGTTGGCCAGCGATGCCTTCTGGCTCCGAAATATCAAGCGCTATTCCGGTAGCGTTCTCACCCAGTTCGCCCGCAATTGATTCCGCCGTTTCTTGGCTGCGGCTGGTTAGCACTACTCGGTCGCCGTTAGCGACAAGGTCACGCGCCAGTTCCAGCCCGATGCCGGATGATCCACCAACGATCAGAATGTTTTTTTGGCTCATAACTCCTCCTTGAGTTGTTCTTCGAGATAATCCCAGTCACGGGCGAAGCGATATGCGTGTCGCGGGGGCATCTGAGGCGCCTGAGTCTCCAACCACCGCACGGGCGCACCCTGAGCTGTAAAAGAATGCACACATCCGACGCCAGCCCAAGCGATATCCCCTTCTTCCAATAAGAATTCCTGCCCATCGAACGTTGCCAGGACCTGGCCCTCTGTGATCAGATACGCCTCTTCCAGCGGATGATCATGCGGTCCGGCTTTGCCATCAGGCTCGTACTGCACCATGAACATGGAACTCAGCGTTGCACCCAAATCCGAGTCCACCATCATTTTTAGCGAGATACCGCTGTAAACCAGCAGCGCCGTGCGCATGCTGGCTGACATGGCCAAGAGTTCTTGCGACTGCTGCGCCGGGTTTAGATGCGCCGGAGTGATATTTCCGAAAGAGCGTGTGCGTGGATCGCGCGGATCGACAGTGAGCGTGGGCGCCTGCGGCAACTCCGGTACCTCGTAGGTGTCGGACCCGTATTTGGCACGTGCGGGCGGGGTAAAGAGATCTGCCCAAACGCAATCCTGCGAGCCGATTGCCTCCCACGCATGCGGAACGCCTATCTGTATCACGCCATAGTCGCCCGCGCGCAGATGAATTCTGCCCTCCGGGCGAATAAGAATTACTTCGCCCTCCAGAATGTGGAAACTCTCTTCAAAGGAGTGCACATGCGCCGCCGTTTTACCGCCCGGCGACAGGCGCGAAATTCCGAAATCAGTATGAGCGGCCCCGTCGTCTTCGCCAACTGCCCGCCACCGTTTTAAGCCCACCGCCCCCGGTGCGAGGCCTCCAGGATCTAGAAATTGCGAGTCTTTAGCTCTGCGAACAACGAACTTAGCCACGGCGCCTCCCACTCGAAGTTTGAGTGCGTGAAAAGAGAAGTGAACCTCGGTGTCCACCCTGCCGAACTGCGGCCACACACCCGCCTGGTGTTTAGTGTTACTTAACGCAAGTAAAGTACACCAGCACGAGGGTGTCAAGTAATGCGCGGCTACGCTCTACCTCTAGTTAGCGGCGACGCAGTTGATTCGCGTACCACGAGTTCTACGGGGAGCAAGAGTTCGCCCGGAGCCTCCGACCTCGATGAAATGAACTCCAATAGGAGCCGCGCTGCTTCGACTCCCATATCGAATTTCGGCACGCGTACCGTCGTCAGCGGTGGAGAAAAGTCTTCAGCGAATGCCATGTCGTTAAACCCAATCACTGAAAAGTCTTCCGGACACTTCTTGCCATGTTTGCGCAAGGCGCGATACACGCCCAACGCGATGAGGTCATTACCCGCCAGTATTGCGGTCGGTGGTTCTTCGGCGTTTTTAGCGGATGAGTCATGATCGGCCCCGGTACGCACAATCGCGTCCATGACCCTTTCGCCCTCAGCGATGGTGAGCGAGTCCGCTTCGATGGTTTTACCCGCAACCGACGGATACTTGCCGACTTCCGCGTGAAAGGCTTCCACGCGAACCTGACTCGTTGAGTATGCAAAAGGTCCGCTGATGTGCGTGATGCTGCGGTGGCCCTGGTCCACCAGGTGTTCGACAGCCTGTTGCATGCCGATCGCATCGTTACCAGCAACCAACGGGAAGTTCACGCCACTTGCCGCGCGGTTTACCAGCACGGCGGGAATTTCAACGTGGGCCAGGCTTCCAATCGTTGTCGTGCCCAGTTGCCCAGTAGCGATGATGAAGCCATCGACCTGCCGTGCCACGAGTGAGGCAATAGCGGCTTTTTCTGCTTCCGGATTACCGTCGGTGTTTATCACAAGGGCCGTGTACCCAAGTGGCGACAGCCCATCCTCAATTCCGCGCACGATGGGCGGAAAGAACGGGTTGGTCAGGTCTGGAATTACCACGCCGATCGACATGGAACTACTGGTTCGCAGCCCGCGGGCCATGGCGTTTGGTACATAACCAAGTTCTATTGCCGCGGCTTCAACCCGCGCGATCGTCTCTGGACTTATTTGATGATGGGTGCGTGCGTTAAGCGCACGTGAAACTGTTGCTTGGTGAACGCCCGCACGTTTTGCGACATCACCAATCGTGACACGACGCATGTTCTGCCCTCATCATTTGGCGGAAAATTTCAGGCTCCTAAAGTATAAACTCTTACTGCACGTGCAAAGTGACACTGGACACGAGCGCGAGATGCGTCTACCTTAATCGAAAAGCGGACTTACTATGTGGGCCCCACGTTTTCTCGCTCTCGATGCCGACGGTCCGCACCAAATCAACGATACTCAATGAGGAGTGTTCGAGGAATGTCCCCATCTGAAATGCCCGCGGCCGGGCAACCTATAAAACTCACAAATGGTTTGGTGCTCACAATGGACGCCGAACACACAGTGCTACGCAACGCAGACGTTCTCGTAGTGGACGGCAAGATCGCCGAAGTGGGCGCCAACGTGGCTTCACCGCCAGACACGTTCGAGATTGATGCGTCAAACGGAATCATCATGCCCGGAATGATCGACTCTCATCGTCACATGTGGCAAACGGCAATGCGCGGCTACGGCGCAGACTGGACCCTGACCCAGTATTTCGTTTGGTATTACCTGGAACACGGCATGAAGTTCCGACCTCAAGATATCGCAGCTGGCAACCTGATTTCGGCACTAGACGCAGTCGAGTCCGGCGTGACAACGAGTGTTGACTGGTCACATGGCCTGCGCACCCCAGAACATGGCGCCGCAGCAGTTGAGGCCCTATCAAGTTCCCCGGGCCGCTTTGTGTTTGCATACGGCAACATCCACGCCGCGCCATGGGAATGGACGAAAGACCCCGAAGTACGACGCGTAATTGAAAGCGCCCAAAATGATCCGGGGATATTCGGCACCCAGATCGCTTTCGATGTGCCCGGGGATGAGGGTTTCCCCGAGGCAGCTGCTTTCGAATTTGCTCGCGATATGGGGCTGACCGTAACCACCCACGCCGGTGTTTGGGGAGCAACGGGCGACCCCGGCATCGCCGCCATGTATGAACACGGAGTGATGCAACCGGGTTACGTCTACGTACATGCGGCAACTCTGAGCGATGAGTCCTATCAAAAGATCGCCGCGACAGGAGGAGTTGCCTCGGTGTCGACCGAGAGCGAACAGACCTGTGGCCAGGGGTATCCCCCCGCGTTCGCGCTGCGCAAACACGGTATTCCCGCTTCTTTGTCGGTGGATACCAGCGTGTGGTTCAGTGCCGATATGTTCTCGGCCATGCGCACCACCATCGGCGCCGACCGTGCACTGGAGCACTATATTGCCCACCAAAAAGATGAGACAGTTACGCACGCAACGCTGCGCGTTGAAGACGTGGTTGACTGGGCGACGCGTGGCGGCGCCACGGCGATCGGGAAACTCGATGAAGTGGGCAGTCTCGAACCGGGCAAACTTGGCGATGTCGTCTTAATTAAAAACGACGTCTCACCTACCATGACGCCCATCATCAATCCGTATGGCCACGTTGTTTATCAGGCCGGTCGCGGGGATGTACACACCGTCATCGTCGGCGGCGAAATTCTGAAATCGGAAGGAATACTGCTCGCACAGTCCCACCTGGAAAAGGCTCGAAACGAACTGGAAAACACGATCGATTACTTGATTTCAGAAATCGGTGAAGAGCAGTGGCAAATGGGCCAGTACCCGGAAATCCCAGAGACTGAAATCCTGCAAAATCCCTATCAGTACCGCAAGTAAAAATTAGCGTGCCTGCCTCCCTTTATTAGGCAGGCAATACTAGGGCGCCGGAATCTTCACCAGCAGGGAATCCTCTTCGCCCGGCAGGGGAGGATTAGCCATCCAGGCTGCCGTGTACAGCATGATGCGCGCCATGATGTTTACCCAGAGCAGCAGCGTGATGATCACGGCGAAGGATGCCATAAGGGGGTCTGATGACCCGCCCACAACCGATGTGCCGAGCACCTTCAAAACGCCAATGGCGAAGGCGCCAGCGAACGCACCAATCCACAGATCTCGGCGCATCGGTTCGGCCGCCGCAACAACCCGAACCACTATGACCAGGGTCACGGCATCAACCACCAACACCACGGCAAAACCGACGGCCTTAATCAGCAGACGTCCGGCATCCGTGTCTTCTACGCCAAACAGACCCAGCAACCAGCCAGTGGCCACACCCACTACGACCGAAGCAGCCGCGGATCCGAGCACGGCCAGGCCGAAGGTCGCCAGCCCCGCCACGTCCTTGAGTTTGCCGGTGATGAAGTTCT
>Ga0079225_10001161_pt1 | contig 14638 bp, 11 predicted proteins | sample Poulit2012_FD_76344 | JGI IMG/M metagenome (GOLD analysis project Ga0079225, IMG submission 76344) | Agricultural soil microbial communities from Georgia to study Nitrogen management - Poultry litter 2012 | ecosystem: Environmental > Terrestrial > Soil > Agricultural land | place: USA: Georgia... | reverse complement strand
GTCCAACTCTCCTTTGCAAGTACAGACAAATGCGCAGCAGAAAATGGTTTTAAAATACAATTGATCATGAACTTAGCTTTTCTATCATCTTTTCATCATTGATTTTACCTTCCATTTTAGCTATTATTCTAGAAACCGTAGCATCTCCAGAGACGTTAATTGTAGTTCGCAGCATATCCAAAGGTCTATCAATTGCAAATATTAAAGCTAATCCTGCTTCTGGAATGCCTACTTGATTAAGTATAATTACAATCATTATAATCCCAGCACTAGGAACCGCTGCTGAACCAATGGAGGCCAAAACTGCGGTTACAACAATACTTAATTGTTGCATAAAATTTAAATCCATATCAAAAGCTTGTGCTATAAATATTGCAGCAACAGCTTGATATAAACTAGTTCCATCCATATTAATAGTAGCCCCTATAGGAATTACAAAACTAGAAATCTCCTTATCTACTTTTAATCCTTTTTCTACACAATCCATGGTTACTGGCAGAGTTGCCGCACTGGAACTGGTGGAAAATGCTAATAATTGTGCAGGCATCATTGCTTTAAAAAATTCTCTAGGTTGTACTTTTCCAAAAAGCCAGATTAATAATACATAAATTATTAACAATAGAAATAAACCTAAAACTACAGTTAGAGCATAAGATAATAATGCTATAAATAAATCTCCGCTTGGTGCTTCCACAACTAAAGCAGCTAAAAGAGCAAAAACTCCTAAAGGTGCAATGCGCATCACTAAGTTTATCATTTCTAATATAATATCATTCAAACTCACAAAAAATTCCCGAACGGGTTTCGATTTTTTCTCTGATATCATAATCATCGAAATACCTAAAAATATGGCAAAGAAAATCACCTGTAACATGTTTGTATTTTCACTAGCAGCAGCAAAAATATTTTCAGGAATTATATCTTGCAAAAATTGTAATGGACCGGAACTTTCTTGACTTTGAGCTTCAACGATTTTACTATTTGCTTCTGATTTGTAATTATAAATTAAAGCAGAGCGTGTTTCTTCCGACATAAATTTTCCAGGTTTAATAATATTAACTATTAATAAACCAATGCTAACCGCCAAAACAGTGGTACTTAAAAACCAAAGAATAGTGCGAAATCCAATTTTAGATAGTTTAGAAATATCCTTTAATTGGGCAATTCCTGAAACTAAAGATGCAAAAATTAGGGGAATAGCCAAAAGCTTTAAAAGATTAATAAAAATATCTCCAAAAGGCTTTATCCATGACAGAATCCATTGAGAACCCCAAGATAATCGACTAAATAATAAGCCAATTAAAACCCCTAAAACCATTCCTATAATAATCTTTATATGTAAAGGTAAATTTCTTTTTTTCATAAATTATTTACTGTTTTTCAGAACTAGTATTTTGTATTTCACTTTCTTTTTTCTCTGCTGTTAAATACATTCCTCTATAAACTCCATTTTCAATATTTAATAAAGATGCATGCGTACCTTCTTCCACAATTTCTCCTTTTCTTAATACTAAAATCTTTTTTGCTTTTTTAATGGTGGATAAGCGATGTGCAATAACAATAGATGTTCTTCCTATAATTAATTTTTCAATAGCTTTTTGAATTAAAATTTCTGATTCTGTATCTACTGATGAGGTCGCTTCATCTAAAACTAAGATGGAAGGATTATATAAAAGCACGCGTGCAAATGAAATTAACTGTCTTTGCCCTTGCGATAAGGTTCCTCCTCTTTCTCGAACATTGAAATCATAATCATCTGGCAATTCCATAATAAATTTATGAATTCCTATTTCCTTACAGATATTCTTAACCCTTTCCAAAGGCATTTCATTATTAAATAATGTAATATTGTCATAAATACTTCCTGAGAATAAAAACACATCTTGTAATACAACTCCAACCTTACTTCTTAGGGCATAAATATCATAGTCTTTAATATTTACAGCATCTATAGAAATACTTCCAGAATCAATTTCATATAATCGTGTAAGTATATTTATTATAGATGATTTCCCAGCCCCTGTTGGCCCAACCAAAGCTAAAGCTTCACTAGGTTTTAAATTAAAATTTATATTTTTTAATACAGGTTTACCAGGATTATAGGAAAAATACACATTTTTAAATGTTACACTACCCTCAATTTTTTCAGGCTCTAATTTTCCATTATTTTTTAAATATGATTCAGAATCCAAAACAGTAAATACACGATCTGCAGCCACTATTCCCATTTGTAAGGTATTAAATTTATCTGCTAACATACGCATAGGTCTAAAAAGCATATTTAAATAAAGAATAAAAGCAATAATTACCCCTTGGGATATTTCTCCATCCAACATACGCGCCGCTCCATACCAGACTAAGATACCTAAAGCTATAGACATAATAATCTCTACAACAGGAAAGAAAACTGAATAAGCAAAAATGGATTTTATATGTGCTTTTCTATGATCTTTATTAATAACAGTAAATTTTTCTAATTCTTTCTCCTCCGCAGCTAAAGTTTGAATAATATACATTCCAGAAATATGTTCTTGCACAAATGCATTCAGCTTTGCAACAGCAGTACGCACCATTTGAAAGGACTTCTTTACATTTTCTTTAAAAATATAAGTTGCAAAAAATAAAACAGGTAATATTGCTATACATACTAAAGCTAATTTCCAATTGGTATAAAACATAACTGCTAATATTGCCAATATGGTTAATACATCAGCAACTATAGAAATAAGCCCTTCGGAAAATACATTATTTATGGCTTCTATATCATTAATTGTTCTTGTTGTCAAAGTACCAATTGCATTATGATCATAATATTTCAAATCCTGATGAATCACTTTTTTAAATACTGCTTTTCTTATATCGTCCACTACATTTTGTCCCAACCAATTCGTGATATACATAAATACAAATCTAAATACTGTTTCTAATAAAAGTATCCCAATTTGAATTAAAGTAATATAAATCAATCCTTTAACTAATTCATTTGCAATATATTTATCCACGGATAATTGAATAAGGTAAGGGCGTAACGGTGCCATTAACGCCAAAATTATGGTGGAGATTACACTTAAAATTAATCGACCTTTATAAGGCCTTGTAAAACTCAATAGCCTTTTTAATAAAATGCTATCCTTTTTTTTATTTTTATTATTTTTAGTAGATTGCATAAATTTCAATTGATACAAATTTAGGAAATTTATACACACTTCTTACTTTTTATATGCTAGATAATGATTTAATAAATTACTTTTGTATCTTTTCAATTTTCTAAAAAAACTCTTTATCATAATCAAACGATGGCAAAAAGTCAAAAAACACAAAATAAAACAGAACAAAAAAAACATAATAAACAAACCATACAAAAAGCCTTAGGAGTCTTCCTCATGCTTTTAGGTGCATATTTAATCGCTAGTTTAACTAGTTATTTATTTACTTGGAAGCTTGATCAATCGTATATTTTAACTAAAGAATCTGCATGGGAAATTTTATTTGTCAAAGATTATATCGTGGCAAATTGGGCAGGAAGATTAGGAGCATTAAGTAGTCATTTCTTATTTTATAATGGCATTGGAATAGCTTCCTTTGTTTTTGCAGCATCTTTAATTGTTTTAGGTCTCAAAATTTTAAATCCCAGTACCTATTTAGCTTTAAAAAAATGGAGAAAGTGGATTTTCTTTTCTGTACTATTTATTTCTCCAGTATTAAGTTTATTTTTTCCTGATTTGGAAATTCATTTGGGTGGTACTTATGGAAATAATCTTACACAATGGATTGGAGGTTTTGCAGGACCCATTGGAAATATTTTATTATTTAGCACTATAGGTTTTGTATTTTTACGTTTTGTATTTACTAGCCCATCTTTATTATTTAAAAATTCTAAAAAAATAATCAATACCGATGATAGCAAGAGTGAGGAAAAGAAATTCAAAGGTTATAAAAACCCCGAAGAAGCGCAGCAGGAGAAAGGTAAAAAAGAATTAAAAATTGAAGAAACTCAAGAAAAAAGCCACGACATTGCTTCAAACTCCATTAATAAAGAAGCTATAACAGTTAACGATGTTTATAAAAATAAAGAGGAGGAAGAAAAAGCAGCTAAAAACATTGTTTTAGAGTTACCAAAAGAAGAAAAAGAAAATAAGATTGCTGAGGGAGAAAAAGAGTTAACAAACAGATTAAAAGAAGAAAAAGAAGAGGATACTGATTTTGAAATTACTACGGCAAAAACAGAGGAAAAAGCGCAAATTAACCATGGTGCGCATATTTCTATTGAAAGTGGAGAGCCCTATGATCCTTCTTTAGAATTAAGTAATTATAAGTTTCCTACTTTAGATCTTCTAATTGATTATGAGGAAGGACAAGAAGTGTATTTCAATAAAGAAGAATTAGAAAATAATAAAGACCAAATTATACGTACCTTAAAGAGCTTTTCTATTGAAATCAATAAAATAAAAGCTACAGTAGGTCCCACTGTTACTTTATATGAAATTGTCCCTAAAGAGGGGGTTAGAATTTCAAAAATTAAAAACTTAGAAGATGATATAGCTTTATCTTTAGCAGCTTTAGGCATTCGTATTATAGCTCCAATTCCAGGAAGAGGAACTATTGGAATTGAAGTTCCTAACTCTAAGAAACAATTGGTTGGAATGCGAAGCATATTAGCTTCTGAAAAGTTTATCAATAATAAAATGACACTTCCTATAGCTTTAGGAAAGAAAATAGATAATGAAAACTTCATAGTGGATTTGGCAACTATGCCCCACTTATTAATGGCTGGTGCAACAGGACAAGGTAAGTCGGTGGGAATTAATGCTATTTTAGTTTCTTTATTGTATAAAAAACATCCATCACAGCTAAAATTTGTCATGGTGGATCCTAAAAAAGTAGAATTATCTATTTATCGTTTAATTGAAAAACATTATTTAGCAAAGCTACCTGACGAAGAAGAGCCTATTATTACAGATGTTACGAAGGTGGTATCCACTTTAAATGCTTTAGGTGTTGAAATGGATAATCGCTATGAATTGCTTAAAGAAGCACGTGCAAGAAACATTAAAGAATATAATGAAAAATTTATCAAAAGGCAATTAAATCCTTTAGATGGGCATAAATATTTACCATATATAGTATTGGTAATTGATGAATTTGCAGATTTAATCATGGTTGCTGGTAAGGAAATTGAAATGCCAATCGCTCGTTTAGCACAATTAGCTAGAGCAGTTGGAATTCATTTGATTATTGCCACTCAAAGACCTTCGGTAAATGTAATTACAGGTATTATTAAAGCAAACTTCCCAGCACGAATTGCATTTAAAGTTTCTGCTAAAGTAGACAGTCGTACCATTTTAGATGCTGGCGGTGCAGAACAGTTAATTGGTAAGGGTGATATGCTTTATACACACGGAAATGAACCTATCCGCTTACAATGTGCATTTGTAGATACTCCTGAAGTGGAACGTGTAGTAGAGTTTATTGGTGAGCAACAAGGATATCCTACTGCTTTTGAACTTCCAGAGCCTGATCAACAGGAGGAAGGAGAGCGTTCCACGGTGGATTTAAGTAAAAGGGATCCTCTATTTGAACAATGTGCTCGCTTAGTAGTGGAAACAGAGAGTGGCTCCACATCAATGTTACAAAGACATAATAATATTGGTTATAACCGTGCCGGGAGAATTATGGACCAATTAGAAGCTGCTGGAATTGTTGGACCACAAGTGGGTAGTAAGCCAAGAGAGGTATATGTATTTTCCCTAGATGAATTACAACAGATATTTAGTAAACTACCTTAACTTACATTATTCATGAGATTAATTTTAAATAGTCTTTAGGCGTCAAGCCCTATCGCTGTACTTTGGTACTACAAAGAGCTTGTAACGAAAAAGCTCTAAAAATATATCCAAAGAATAAACAATAAAAAACATTTGAAAAGGCATTAATACGAAATTAAATATCATTTTTCCGTACTAATGCCTACTAATAACTTGAATATTCCACAGCCAAAGCTTATTCTATTAGAATTTTTTGAGTCATAACACGGTCTTTAATTACCGTTTTAAATATGTAGACACCTTTTGTCAAAGTAGAAATATCAATTGTGGTTTTTTCCTTATTTACAGGATGGGATTGCACTAACCTTCCGTGCATATCATATATGTTTGCTTGTATAGATTGATCTAAGTCTTCTATAATTAAATTAATTTTATCCGATGCAGGGTTAGGAAACAAAGTCCATTCCTTATTTTGCATTTCATCAATATTAACCACATCGTCATTGCCTAATAAAATGAAAGTTACACATGCAGTATCTTTATCGTTTAAAGGATTTTCATATGTAGTTGACGGTAAAATATTATAGCAATATGCAACAGAGTCATTTATTGTTTGATTGACATCAGCCCAAGCTTTTATGTCATTATATGAAATAGAATCGCCTGGCGCTAAGGCCTCACCTTCAAAAGAGGATATAAATAACAAGTCCATATTCAACACATCAATAGTGTCGGTAGCGCGTAGGGTATCTGGTCCATTATTTTTAATATTCAACATGATATTTAGCGTATCTCCATAAGCAGCAGTATTGTTTGGTTGATTGGTAGTAATAGTTAATTCCAAGTCACAAACTCTATCTTGTGAAAAAGAAAATGTTCCGTAAAATATAAATATTAAAGCAAGTAGTAAAGGTATTTTTTTCATAATTAAAATATTTTTATTCTTTTATATTTATTATTGGAAATTGGCACTATCATATAATTCAAATCAATATTATCAGGTAATGCATTTTTACTTGAAATTTTTTCTTCTTTTATAAAAGATATGTTTTTAATTTCGCTATTCATATTTTCAATATTTATTCTAGCATATGATAATTGACCGTCATTTAAAAAATACAAATAATAATATGTTTTGTTTTTATTTATATGGAAAATATAGTTTTTAACGTTTTGGATATTTTCTAGAATTTCATCTTTAGAAAAAATACTTAAGTCAGTATAGTTTTCTGGCTCATTAGTGTGAAAAACAATATCATCTAAACCATTCATAAACAACTCCCCATCCCAGGAAAATCGTATGTTAGAAAAAGAATACCCAACCTTAGAGAATCTTTTTCCTAAACTATAAGGGAAAAACTTTTTAAATTTTAAAGTATTAGATTTTTTATCCTCTTCAAAAATGCCGACAAAATAAAATGGATATTTCGATTTTTTCCCAATAAATCCATATAAAGATAGTAAATAATCATTATTACTATTAATTCCAAACCCAATAGGATCAGGCGCAAAAAAGACATTTTTAGATTCAGGATTAGTGTTTATATCTTTAATTGTTTTATCTATAAGAGCCTGATCAAAATTTTGTAATTTTATTGTTTCAAGAAGCTTTCCATTAAAATCAAATTTATGTAAAACATTAAACCCAATCCCTAAAGTATCTGCTTTATCAAAATTAATTTGAAAATCTAAATATTCTGACAATACATAAATTGTATCATCCGTAATTCTATAATTAATTAAAGAAAAATAATTTCTTAACTCCAAATCTTTTATTATTTTTATAGATGTAGAAAATGCTGAATCAAAATCTTCTACTCCAAAATAAGAAGAATATGCTTCTTTCATCATAGTACTATCCATCCTAACAACAGTATCTTTAATAGCATAATATCGGTCTATTCTTATCAAATTATTTTGCAAGGTATTCAGTACATAAAAATCATTATTATATAATTGCAATTCTTCAGAAGATGGATTAAAGCTATTGGACGGCAATTCAAACACCTCTTCTTCTTTTAATAATGCATTAAAATAAGAAACTAAATAATTGTCCAAATCATCCTTTAAAGAATAGGTTAATTGTTGATTACCATGTTTGCTTTTAAATATGACAGAAGATACATTATTTTCAAATAAGTAGCTTTTATATAAACTGTCTGACCAAATAAACGTTCCTTTTTCAGGAAAATTCAAAACTTCTTGAATTATAGAAGAATCGTATTGCATTTCAGTTAAAAAAACATATTCTAATTCAAATTCTGAATCTAAATCTTTAAGGAACCTAATCGAATTGTAGCATGAACTGCATTCATCCATATTAACAGTTACAATAACCTTATAATCAGAACTATATAAAGTTACAATGTTAAAAAAACTAAGCAAGACCAATAAAATAAATGATTTCATAAAAGCAATATTAAAATAGCAAGCAAGTACTACTAATAAACTCGATTGCTATTTTTAAAAAAAGTCTACTCTATTTCTTCAAATATATTTTCCATATCATCTGGATTTACAAATTCACCGGTAAACCCTTCATCTTCATTCTCCGAAGACTCAACTGATATTAAAATCATATCATATTCTCCGAATTGACCAAAAATAGTTATTTTATCTCCAGGCTTTGGCGAATTAGAAGGCCCATCGTGTTTAAAACAAATTCCATAAGACGATCTACATTGAAAAATCAAATCCCCATCACTCGTTACACCAATTGGAGAAAAAATACCTGTCTTTTCATAACTCGCAAAAGAATAATTAAGACTAGAAGAAATTACAATAGCAATAAAAACAGTAAATAAAAACTTAATTTTTTTCATGATATAATTTTTAATTTTCAAACTAATATCACAAATAAACAAACAAACAAACAAACAAACAAACTTAATTAGTTAAAATAAATACAACAAAAAGTTAAACTTACTACTATAATGTAATTGATTAAACATTTAATACATTTTCAATAAGGTATTATTTTTCCTTTCTTGGATAAATAATTAAAGGAATAGGTGAATTATAAGCTATTTTTTTTGTTACACTTGGAGAAAACAATCGTTCCAATACTCCATAAGTTCCCACCAAATTAATCAAAACTTGAAATGAATTTTTATTAATATAATCCAAAATTAAATCCGCTACCTGATTTCCAGATGGAAAATGATAAGCTGGTTCAATATCATCAAACATTGCAAACATTTCGCGTAAACCTTGATATACTTGTTCTTTTTCATCCCTTCTATTACCTACATTAATAATAGTTAATTTTGCTTGATGTTCTTTAATGAGGGCTTTAATTTCTTCATAGGGTGTAATCTCTATTAATTCAGGAACAAATGGCAAAGCCAAAGCTGCCTGTTCTATTTTTTGATAAACAGTATTTTCAGGAATTATCCATATAGGTGTAGAAACACATTGCATTAAATTAAACACTTCACTTCCTATTAAATTTTGCCCTATTTTATTTTTACCTGTAATTCCCATAAATATAAAAGCTAATCTTTGCTCTTTCTCTATATTGTTAACAGTCAAACTTAAATTATAGTCACTTATTGTAAATTGAAATGAAATTAATTCTTTGTAGGAACTAGTAAGATCTTCCATTTTTTGTAAAGCATTTTTCTTATTCTCCTCATACTCCACACTATGCAATAATATTACTTCATCCACTTTGTTCTCCATGGCGTATGCAATTCCATATTTAAAAGCATCTATAGAATTTTTATAAAAATCAATTGCTATTAAAATAGTTTTCTTTGTAGTCATTGCCTTCTTTTTTATATAAAATAAATAGGGATTTCCTTCTCTGTGACTAAAGTAACGAAAATTAATGAAAAGAAGTTGCAATTTTGCTTATCTAAATAAGAAATAATCATGTTAGAATTTATTAAACAACCCTGGCCTTGGTATATTGCAGGTCCTTTGGTGGGCTTGACAGTCCCCGCATTATTGCTACTTGGAAATAAATCTTTTGGGATAAGTTCCTCTCTTAGGCATGCTTGTGCTGCTTGTTTTCCAGCAAATATTCCCTTTTTTAAATACAATTGGAAAAAAGAAATCTGGAATTTAATTTTTGTATTGGGAATATTTATTGGAGGCATTATAGCTATGCAATGGTTATGGGATCCTAACCCTATTCAAATAAATCCAAATTTGGAACAAGAATTGGCAGGATATGGAATTACAGATTATAATCATTTAGTTCCATTAGATTTACTTACCTGGTCTAATTTATTTACTCTAAGAGGTTTTATTATAATGGTTTTAGGTGGATTTCTAGTAGGATTCGGCACTCGCTATGCTGGTGGTTGCACAAGCGGACATGCCATTATGGGGATTTCAAATTTACAATGGCCCTCATTAGTTGCTACTATTTTCTTTATGATAGGTGGATTAATTATGGCTAATTTTATTTTACCTTTTGTATTAGCACTATAAAAAAAAGAGAACTATTAACATATTTAAAATTTAAAATTATAATGCAAAATAAAGATATACGCAAAGAAGATGCGATTTGTGTAAATGAAAGTCAAATAGAACAAAAATGGTATCATAATATCCGTTACCTTATAGTAGGTATTTTGTTTGGAATCGTATTTGTAAAAGCGGAAGTGATAAGCTGGTTTAGAATACAAGAAATGTTTAGATTTCAATCCTTTCACATGTATGGGATTATTGGAAGTGCAATAGCAGTTGGTATGCTTTCCATATTTTTGATAAAAAAATTCAATATAAAAACTATTGATGGAGAACCTATAGTTTTATCACCAAAATCCTTTAATAAAGGACAAATATATGGAGGTTTATTATTTGGTTTTGGCTGGGCACTCACAGGAGCATGTCCAGGTCCTTTATTTGCACAAGTAGGAACGGGAGCAACTGTAATTTTAATCACAATCTTAAGTGCTATCGCAGGTACTTGGGTATTTGGATTTTTTCGAGATAAATTGCCAAGATAAAATTGTATTTAATTCTAATTTTAAAGACTTATTACGCCTTCAGAATGACTGACGCATAATAGGTCTTTTTTTATTTTTTAAAATTTCTCAAATTAATATATTGTTTTTCATTAATTTTAACCACATTAATTAGAATTATGACGAAATTATACCCTCTTTTTCCTGCTATTATTGCTTTATTTTTCTTGAACTCTTGTTCTGCAATTAAATTTGGTAACAAAAATGAATTAGAATCTGGTTATTATAAAAATTCCGAATCAGAAAAGGTTTATATACACGAAGAAGAGGAAAAAATTTATCTTTTTGAAATAAAAGAAAATAAACTAGAATTAAACCAAATAATTGAAAATAATATAGAAGCAACAGAGATAGCAACTGATTATTCATTTCGAAGAAACTCTTTTGATATTGATTTAATTTCCATACCTATAAAATATAGATTTGCGAATGAATATCTTCCAGCACAATTAAATACTGCTTTAAGTGCTGCTATATTTATAGGATTTAGAAAAGATTTTCATAGTATTAAATATGAAGCGGATTTATTTGGCACACAAAAAAGAAGTGTATCCAACCTTGGTTTTTCTTTAGGCATTTTATCTGGATTTAGCCATGTTGATATTAATGAAACAACTACTCAGTTTTTACAAGAAAAGGAATATGAGGGAGTAGCATGGATGAATGGCATTAATGGCATCGTTGGTTGGAATCAATTTAGTTTTGGTTTAGTGCTAGGATTTGATTTTCTATTAGATCAAAATAAAGATATATGGATATATAACAAAAAGCCATGGATAGGTTTTTCTATAGGATTAAACCTCAATTAATTGTTTTATAGCTTTACTATATTTCTTTCCTTAAATATCTGCTTTTAGCTATTTTTAGCTTAGTAAATTCTTGAAAGATTAAATTAATATTTCTTTTTACATGAAAAAAGTAGTAAATTTAAAAACAAATAGAAATCGAATTAGATTTAAGATGCAATAACATCTATTTAGCAGAAGACTTGGTTCAAGCTAGGTTTTTAATACATTAATTGCAGATTTTTTCGTAAATTCGCAAAGCCTTATTGATACATTAATTTTTATAAAATATTTCTCAACAGATGAGGACAACAGATAAGAAGATGGTTTCGGAAAATTTACATTTAAACAATGCTTTAAAAGAGCATTTTGGTTTTGATCAATTCAAAGGAGAACAAAAAGAAATAATAGAAAGCATACTAAACAAAAATGACACTTTCGTTATCATGCCCACAGGAGGAGGGAAATCTTTATGCTACCAACTTCCTGCTTTAATCTCAGAAGGAGTAACAGTAGTTATTTCCCCTTTAATCGCTTTAATGAAAAATCAAGTAGATTTAGTAAGAAGTTTTAGCGAAAAAGAACAAGTCGCACATTTCTTAAATTCCAGCTTGACAAAAGCACAGCAAAGGCAAGTAAAAGGTGATTTAGAAAATGGAATAACTCGTTTATTGTATGTAGCACCGGAAACTTTAACTAAGGAGGAAAATATAGAATTTCTTTCTGGATTAAATATTTCATTTTTTGCAGTCGATGAAGCGCATTGTATTTCAGAGTGGGGACATGATTTTCGACCTGAATATAGAAAGCTGCGCGAAATGATGAAAGAAATAGGTAAAGATATACCTATAATAGCACTTACTGCAACAGCTACTCCTAAAGTACAAGACGATATTGTAAAAAATTTGGAATTAGAAAACACTAATACTTTTATTGCTTCTTTTAATCGTCCCAATCTATATTACGAAATAGTACCAAAAATAAATAAAAATCAAACTTTGCGACATATGGTTCGCTTTATCTCTAAAAACAAAGGTAAAAGTGGTGTTATTTATGCTTTAAATAGAAGAACAACAGAGGAATTAGCTGCTATGTTAATGGCAAATGGTATTAAGGCGGTTGCATATCACGCTGGTTTAGAAAGTGGATTACGTGCAAAAAGACAGGATCAGTTTTTAAAAGATGAAGTGGATGTAATTGTTGCAACGATAGCCTTTGGAATGGGAATTGATAAGCCAGACGTACGCTTTGTACTACATTATGATGTTCCAAAATCTATTGAGAATTATTATCAAGAAACAGGACGAGCTGGAAGAGATGGTTTAAAAAGTTCTTGTATTCTATATTATTCTTACAAAGATGTAGAAAAACTTGAACATTTAATGCGCGACAAACCTTTAAGTGAGAGAGAAATGGGAGCCCAACTTATTGATGAAATGTTGGCATATACTGAATCGGGAGCTTGTAGGAGAAGATTGTTATTGCATTATTTTGGTGAAAAATCAAATATAGAAAATTGTGGCTATTGCGATAATTGTATTAATCCTAAGGAGCCTTTAGATGTAAAAGATAGTGTGAAAATCATCTTGGATGCAGTAAAGGAATTACATGAAAAAGTAGGAATAAATTATTTAGTAGATTTTGTTCTAGGAGTTAAAACCCCTCAAATTATTACCTATAAGCATGATCAATGTAAAACTTTTGCATCAGGACAAATAATGGAAATGGATGCTCCTTTTTGGCAATCACTTATTCGCCAAATGATGCTTGAAGGCTTTATCCGCAAAGATATTGAAGAGTATGGCTTGATAAAAATCACTAAAGAGGGAGAGAAGTTTTTAAAAAATCCATTTGCAATTAAAGTTCCTCTAAATCATGAATATAGAGATATGGATGAAAGCGATTTGGAAAACGAAGTTACAAATGAAACAGAACACTTGGATCCGGTTTTGTTTGAAGACCTAATGAAAATAAGAGAAAAGGTAGCAAGAAAACATGACATTCCTCCTTATACTGTATTTTTTGAACAGTCTCTAGAAGATATGTGCTCCCTATATCCTACGAATATGGAAGAGTTACAAAGAATTTATGGGGTAAATCAAGGAAAAGCTTTAAAATTTGGAAGGCCATTTATTAATCATATTGCAACTTATGTAGAAGAAAATGATATCATCAAACCAGATGATTTTGTCATGAAAAATGTTGCGAGTAAAAGTGGTATCAAAGTATTTATAATTCAAAATATTGACCGACAAATTCCTCTTGAAAATATTGCTTCTGCCAAAAATCTTAGTATAGAAGAATTGATTGAAGCAATGGAAGAAATTGTTTATGGTGGTACTAAATTAAATGTAAATTACCTCTTGGAAGATATTGATGAAGATGATTTAGAGGAAATTTTAGATTATTTTAGAGAAGTAGAAGAAGATAACCTAGAAGAAATTTGCGCAGAATTCAGTGATTACGATATTGAGTACGAGCAATTTCAACTTATTCGCTTAAAATTCTTAAATGATTTTGGATTTTAAAAGAATCTTTTAGTTTATGCATGAGGAGCTTATATCAAAATTAATAGAAAATAAAGATAAAAAACTGCCGGGTTTGGACGCACAGCAAAAAATGATGTTGCACAGAGACCCGGCATATAATCCTCATGTAAATAACGCGAGAGATAGTGCTGTTCTTATTCACCTCTACCCTAACTCCTTGAATCAAACAGAAGTAATTTTTATTAAAAGAACATTATTACCCGGCTCTTCGCATAGCGGTCAAATAGCTTTTCCAGGAGGAAAGAAAGAAAAAACAGATTCTGATTTAAAAGAAACAGCTTTAAGGGAAGCATGGGAGGAAATTCATATTCTAGAGATAGAAACCAAAATAATTCGAGAACTTTCTCCAGTGTATATTCCTGTCAGTAATTTTAAAATCCATCCATTTTTAGCTTTTGGAAAAAATAAACCAGTTAATCTTAAACCCGATCCACTAGAAGTTGAACTTATTTTAAATGCAGAATTAAAAAGTCTTTTCCAGAATAAGGCCACAGAAACCATAGAAGTTTTTCCGCAAATTAATATGAAAGTAAATGCTTATAAACATCGCTCACATATTATTT
>Ga0079225_10001160_pt1 | contig 14641 bp, 7 predicted proteins | sample Poulit2012_FD_76344 | JGI IMG/M metagenome (GOLD analysis project Ga0079225, IMG submission 76344) | Agricultural soil microbial communities from Georgia to study Nitrogen management - Poultry litter 2012 | ecosystem: Environmental > Terrestrial > Soil > Agricultural land | place: USA: Georgia... | reverse complement strand
CCGCGAGAGCGCGCACCTGCGACCCGGCGATCTCCTCGATATAGAAGAACGTGGACAGTGGGCCTAGATCCTGGGCCTCATCCCACGCTGACGGTGGCAGAACCCCATCCTGGGCTGGTACCGCAGAGGTTGTTCTGGCGATGCCCCAGCGCTGTGCGGGCTCGATGAAGGCCAGTGGCGTGGGGCTCAGTGACCGAGAGGGCGTTGTACCGGCAGCGGTGCCAGACATCGGCAGGAACGCAGCGCCGGTGGTGGCCAACGAGCCGGTCAGGAAGCCTCGTCTGGTGAATCCAGGCGTCGTGGTCACTGTGCCTCGCTGACGTTCTCACGATCCAGCTGGTTGACCGTGACGAGTTCCAGCAGCTGGGGGATATCGGTGACCCGCAGTGCGTGCGGTATCTCCACCACATCCGACTGTCCGTCTGGGTCGGTCGGTGAGTCCAACGTCGGCGGCAGTCCGATCGTCTCCACCTGCTCGATTCGCCGGTCCAACACCGCGGCGAATAGCGCCGGGACCGTCAGATCGCCCGCAGCGCGCAGGGTGATGCTCTCTCGCTGGGTGAGCTGACATACCGCCTCTACCCCACACAGCACATCCCAGGTCCGCATGCTCGCGATACTGCGGCCCAGAACTGCTGCGGCGCGCCGCAGGTGCCAGGTCAGACTCGGGTGCCAGGCGGTGTCTCCGGTGCCGCGCACATCAAGGATCGCCCATCCAGCACTGGCCGGGAACCGCTGCAGCGTCTTGGTCCACCACCTGGGCCCGTTGTCGCTGGGTGAGCGCAGCAGGACCGGCAGCGGGTCCTGCGCTGGGCCGGCCAACGGCTGGGAGATGATTCCCTTGAGCTGCCAGTCTCGTTCCGGGGTGAAGGTGAAGTCACGCAGGATGGCATCGTCGCGTTCATAGGAGCGCACCACGCAAGGTTCGGGCGACGGCCCTCCAGGGGGTGTGAACCCCAGGCATACTCGCCGGATCTCACGTTGCAGCTGGGGCAGGTCTCCGGAACGGGGCGACGGCGAAATGAACCAGTCCGCGACTGTGTCGTTGGAGTTGGCTGGTGGCGCAACGTCGGGTGAGAAGACATGAAGGTCACTGGCATCGTGGCGGACGTCGTCCACATCCTCCACGTCCTCGGCCCTCGTCGGTTGGCCGGCAACATGGGTGAGCATCCAGGCGAAGATCTCTCGCCGGGACTCAGGTGTGTACCGGTGACCGGCATCGATGGGCAGCAGCCGGAGGGCCTGGGACTGACCGTAGGTGTCATACAGCGGGTGCAGCTGCTGGTACGTGGCATCGACCGAAGCCGGGTTGTAGACCTTGTCCAGCTGCGGCGCCACGATAAGAACTGGCCTCGGAACAACGAGGGCATACATCTCCAGATGGGCCGAGCCGTCGGTCATGCTGGGGAAATAGCAATCGCAGTGGCCGTCCAGCGTGTGGTCGCGGATGTGGGAGACCTCACCGCCGGTTCCCGAAGAGCTGGCGATCGCTTTCACCCGGGGGTCCATCGCGGCGACCCACCAACTGACGACCCCACCACCGGAGTGACCGGTGGCACCGATCCGGGACGGGTCGACGTCCGCACGCGCAACGAGTAGATCGATGGCTCGCATGGCGTTCCATGCCTCGACGGCCGCTGGTGAGTAGCCCCGGCTGATCCAGTGGAAGGCGCCCTCGTTGTAGGTGCCGCGGTGGCGGCCTGGAATCTCGCTGTACTGCACGGTGTCGACGATCAGGGTCACGAAGCCGAGCTGGGCAAACCGCCGTGCGTGGTCCTGATAGTGCACCTTCTGTATCGGGCTGTGCCCGCACAGGTACAGGATCGCCGGAGCCTTCCGGGTTAGGCCGTGCGGGACATACAGGTTGGCGGTGACCACCAGATCATCGAGAGACCGGAACCAGAGGCGCTCAATGCGGTGCGTCTCACACTCGGTGACCCCGGTGACGGTGCTCTCAGGTTCGGAGCCCAGCTGCCCAAGCAGCGGTTCCAGACCCCACTGCGCCAGTACCGAACGCCGGCGAAGGCGTTGCCACTCCTGGGCCTCGTCCAGATCGGCAAGCAGCTGCACCCGCCGATCACCGAACTGCTGGGCAACGTCATCGAGATGGGCCTTGAGGTGCATTGCGGCGGTGTCCTCCGTTGGCAGTACCGTCGTTCTGCCTCGTTAGTCTGATTCAGTTTGCAACCGGTGTCAAGAAGTGAAGCTGCTGGTCATGGGGGTGTCTGGATGCGGCTGGAACTGCCTTTCGTCACAGACCGGAACACTGCCCTTGGCTGCGGCCAGAGACGGTATTGGGCAGGTCGTCGTTCGTCGGCGCTGGCTCGTTATCGGTGCACCGCAACGGTCCTTGTACCGCGTTGTCCGAAACCACTGGTTCACCCTGAGTGCTGTTGCCATCCAGCTCGACCGGGCCGCGGACCTCGTTACTGATCAGTGCCAGTGTTTCTGTGGTGCCTCCCACGGAGATCCGGCCGCGGAGTTCGGAGTGACTGATCTCTACCAGACGCGCGTCCTGGGCGGTCAGCGGCCCAACGGTCTGGGAGTCGGTGATCACGGTGCCTGCACCCGCTTCGACAGTGATCGGCCCCCGCACCGTGGCACCGTCCACACAGGTCACTCCCTCGGAGACCCTCAGAGCGCCGATGTGCTCATCGGTGATCGTCTCGGTACACATCCCGCCGGCATCGCCGTAGCGGTAGACATCTCGCTCATCGATCAAGTAGATCTGCCCGTCTGCCAAGACCTCCAGGCCAGTCCATTCCTGCTCCTCATCGATGACCGTGACCTCCTGGGTGTCCGGGTCGAAGGTGAAGAAGTCCCGCGTCGCTGCGATGCCGTAGTAGATCTCCTCGACCTCGGAGTAGGCAAGAATGGGTAGTGCCCCCCAGTTGGTGGAACTATCGAACTCCGCGATGGTGAGCTCATCGATGACGTCATGGGTGTGCGGGTCGTACTGGAAGAGCACGCCGGTGTCGGACATGCCCCACAGCTCGTCATCGCCGAACTCCAGAGCACCGATCGTACTCGCCTCGGGCACCGGCACCATCTGCTGGGTCAGGCTCCGGGAGTCCAGATCGAACTCGAACAGCACGGCCTCATCTGCAGTGGGGCCGGCCCCCGCCCCACCCTGGGTGGTGGTGCCCACGTAGACCACCCCGTCGCGGTGTGCCAGGGCCCCTGGCTGCTGGTCGGCGACCAGGTCCAGATAGGTCTCATGGTCCCCGGTCTCCGGGTCGAAGACGGTGAGGCCACCACCGAGAAGGGCGTAGCCCGGTACCGAACCTGAGATGCCGAGACCGTCGGCGTCGATGATCTCAAAGATGCGGTCCTGGCCGTCCGCGGCTCCGTTGAACAACTCTCGGGGGTTCTCCCCCCACTGCCAGGGCTGGTCCATGTCACCGCTGCTGATCACAGCATTCGGGTAGGCGCTGGCCACGAGGTGATCACCGACAGTGGTGATCGTGTCGGCCTGTTCGGGACCGTCGATGACCTCGACTTCCTCAGAGTCCAGATCCATCCGGCCCATGATGTCCGGGCTGAGGAACCCGCCGATGTAGATCGTCTCATCCGGTCCCAGGCCGATAGAGCGGGTGGCCTGCGGTGCGGGCAGGACGCTGGAGGGCATGTCCTGGACGGCGCCCTCCTCGGGATCGAATCGGATATAGCTGCCATCTGCGCGGAACGCCAGCAGCGAGTCCAAGGCGGGGTCTTCGGCGGGTCCGGTCGGCACGATCTTCACCCCGGATATGTTGAGGTCCTCCACACCGGTCTCAGCGATGCCGAGGTCACGATAGGTACAGGTGGCAGGCTCGACCTCATAGATGGCGCTGTCGCCAGTCCGAAAGTACGTCTTGCCATCGATCGGCCACTCCGCGAAGGAGTCGGCTGGTTGTGGGTGGCCCGGTGCTGGAGTGTCCTCGCACACCCATTCCTCGTTCACGGCGTCATACATCCGAATATCGTGGTCGTCGCCGTTGAGGGGGACCAGGACGATGTCATCGACGACTCCTAGATCTCTGATCACGTTGGGCGTGACCGCCTCCTCGGGATACTCCACCTGGGTGATGTCGCCACTGACTGTGTCGACCTGGAAGAGCAGACCGAGGTCTGGGCCGTTGCCGGTGCCGACGAACAGTTGGTCCCCGGCCAGGGTCAGTCCCCAGATGTACTGACCTTCGGTGAACACCGGCCCGTAATCGCGCACCTCATCGGTTTCCGGGTCCCAGCTGAACACGGTCGCGTCCGGGTAGGAGCCCATGTATAGGGTGCCGTCGTCGGCGACGTCGAACACCCGGAAGACCGTCTTGTCGATCTCACAGTCCCTGCAGGCACGAACAGCCGGCTCGAAGGTGTTCGCCTGCACGTCGTAGACATAGAACTGGGTAGCGGCGCCGGACCGGAAGCTCACGTAGGTCAGACCCGCGTCCGTGGGCAGGATCTTCGCGCTGAGGTTCTCCTCGCCTTCCACTGAGGTCTGGAACACCACCTCGCCGGTCTCCCCGTCCAGGACGGTGAATGAGGGCGGATGGCCGGAACTGGTGGCGTAGATCAGGCTGCCGCCTTCCATGTCCGGGCCAGCGGCCCCGGTACCGACGTTGGGGGACACCAGGGCCGGCCCGAGGTTCTCCAGTTGTGGCTCGAGACTCTCAGCGGGACCGGTGCTAGCCGGGTCGACGGGCGCGGTTGCCCCGGTGGCATCGGCCAGTTGTGCCTTGGTCAGGTCCGCGGCCTGCGCCTGGCCCGCTGTTGGGGCGAGCAGTGACACTGTCATCACTATCGTCAGGCAAATGGCGACCAGGATTCTCCTGTTCACGCCCACCTCCATGTGTGTCGAGCACCTCGACGTGCTCCCAGCCGCTCACTTTCATGCAAGCGATTGCATGAGCGTAGACATTAGCAGCGTTGTCAACCCAGGTCGGCGCGCTGCTAGCCCTTCACCGCACCGATCAGGATCCCCTTGGCGAAGTGCCGCTGAATGAACGGGTAGACCAGCGCGATCGCGGTCACTGAGATCACCAGGATCGCCATCTGCAGCGCCGTCTGCGGCGGGGCGCTGCCAACGGTATCGATGTCCCCGGCGGTGATCTCGGTGTTGTCGACCACGTAGGTGCGCAGCACCAGCTGCAAGGGGTACTTACTAGGGGTACTGATGTAGAGCAAAGCATTGAAGAAGTTGTTCCAATAGGAAACTGCCTGGAACAAGCCGATCACCGCGATGACCGCCTTGGACAGCGGCAGGACGATCGTTAGCAGCGTGCGGATCTCACTGGCGCCGTCGATCCGCGCCGAATCCAGCAGCTCCCTGGGTAATTCCAGGAAGAAGGCCCGCATGATGACCACGTTGAATGCCGTCACCGTGGTCGGCAGGATGAGACTCCAGTAGGAGTCCAGAAGCCCCAGCTCCCTGATCAACAGGTACATCGGAATCATTCCGGGCGTGAACAGAAAGGTGAGCAGCACCATCATCAGGATCGTCTTGTGTCCCAGGCTGCCGGGCCGACTCAGCGAATAGGCCAGCGTGCAGGTCAGGACCAGGGATATCGCTGTGCCCACGACGGTGACCAGGACCGAGACAAAGACGGACTGCAGCACCACGCCACCGGAGAGGATGGACCGGTAGGCGTCCAGGTTGGGATCGCTGGGCCACAGTACGTAACCGCCCGCTTCGTTGATCTCCGCCTGGCTGGCCAGGCTCGTGGAGACCACCGATAGCAGCGGCAGGAGCACCACCAGACAGCAGGCGGTGAGCAGTACGCCTTTCACCGCACGCATCGCCGGGTGGGGTGGGGCGACACCGGCGATCAAGCGTGGCATTTTGTTGCGTCGGGCAGGGGGCGTTGGCGGGGTGTTCCCACCCGGGTACTGGGCAGCCGGATTCGCGGTCATTTCGAGTAGATCCCTGGCTGACCGAACAGGTGGGCAAGCTTGTTCGCACCGAGCACCAGCGCGATGCCGACGAGTCCCTTCACCAGACCCACGGCCGCTGAAGGACCCCAGTCCCCACCGACGATGCCGTTGACATAGACATAGGTATCCAGCACCTCCGCGGCTTGCGGTCCCACAGCCGATCGCTGCAAGATCAACTGTTCGAATCCGACTGTCAGGACATCTCCCACCTTGAGGATCAGCAGCAGCACAGCCACCGGCATGATGCCGGGCAGGGTGATGTTCCAGATCTGGCGCATCCGCCCGGCCCCGTCGACTGCTGAGGCCTCGTAGAGCTCGGTGTCAATCCGGGAGAGTGCTGCGAGGAAGATGATGGTGCCCCAGCCGGCGTCCTTCCAGTTCACCTGCGCCGTGATCAGGGCGATGAAGGCATCCGGGTTGCCGATGATGTGCATCCCCTCGGACCCAAGCCGGGCGAGCCAGGTGTTGACCAGACCTGCACCGCCCAGCATGTGCTGGAAGATGGCCACCACGATCACCCAGGACATGAAGTGCGGCAGGTACAGCACGCTCTGCACGATGCGCTTCAGTCGCTCGGACATCAGTGAGTTCATCAGCAGTGCCAGTGCGATCGGTATCGGGAATACGAACACGATCTGCACGAAGGAGATGATGAGCGTGTTCACCAGCGCGTTGATGAACATCGGGTCGCCGTTGATGATCACATCAAAGTTGTCGAAAGCGATCCATGGCGAGTCCATGATCCCGATGTATGGCCGGTAGTCCTTGAACGCGATGACATGGCCAAGCAGCGGGATGTACTGGAACAGCACCAGTGTGGCCAGCCCGGGCACAGCAAGCAGCAGCAGCGGATGATCCCGTCGCAGCCGGGAGAGGAAGGATCGCGCCTTGGGTTGGTGATCTCCCGGTTCGGCGTCATTCTGCCCGGTCGGGCTTCCCGGCACCTCGCTGTTCCTGCGTTCGTCTACCGCTACCATCGGCGCCCCTACTCCTCGGCCTCAGCTGCGGCTTCGGCGTACTCGTCGCGGATCGCTTCACCCACGGAGCTGCGCCACTCCTCCACTGCATCCGCGAAGGCCGAGACCGGCTCCCGTCCCTGGATGATCTCCCGCTGCAGGTCCGAGAGCCGTTGATTCTCGATCTGGCCACGAGCTGAGTCGGTAGCCGAGTACAGACCCACTGTGGGATCCTCCACGCCGGTCGGGACCGTGTCGCTGAGGAACTGGTGCTGGCTGCGCACCATCTCATCCTCACCGGGGCTGTAGAGGACTGTGAACTCAGCGCCCCCTACGTACAGCAGACTCTGGCTCTTGTAGGAGACAGCCTCACCTGTGGGGCGGGGATCGGAGCCTTCCACGGTGTAGTGCTCACCTTCGACTCCGAAGTTCACATCCAGGTATTCCCGCGACCCGAACGGAACTGCCAGCACATTCATAGCCCACAGCAGTTCCTCAATACGACTTTCGTCCTCTGTCTTCCCCATTGCGACGAACGAGGAGTAGCTGCCGATTCCCAGGTGCTTGGGGGCAACCCCGTTGCCGTCCCAGTCCGGGGACGCGACAGCTGACATCTCGTTGTCAGGATGGTCGATCTTCCCCCGCGTCCACTCCTCGAACGCGTTCCGGTAGAAGACGAGATTCCCGCCCGTCCACCAGTCGAACGCCGGCGCGGAGAAGGAGTCGGGATGAATGAGGCCCTCGTCCCAGATCTGTCGGGTTAGTTCCAGGGCCTGCTCATACTCGGGAGTCTCGACCTTCTGGACGAACTCACCATCGACCACTCCCCACTGGTTGAGGCCGCCAAGCATCTCGTAGAGGCTGTCAACGAGCCGCGGGTACGGATCCTGGCCGAAGGCCCAGCGGCTCTCATTCGGGTTCGTCACCTCCCGGAAGAACTCGATGAAGCTCTCCCCATCGGTCACGTCATCGAAGGACAGCCCCATCTCCTCGACCATGTCCGTGCGCATCATCCACGTCATACCCGCCCGGGAACGGGGCTGGGCAACGCCGTACAGCCGCCCATTGACCATACCGGCCCGCCACGCGCTCTCCGGCAGCGCCGCCAGGGCCGGGTAGTCCTGCACCCGGTCACCGGACAGATACTCACCCAGGTCTACACAGTAGGCGTCGAGGACCTCGGGCAGGTCCGGTGTTCCGCCCACAATCTGCACGAGGTCGGGCAGTTCCTCACCAGCGATGGCCACGTTCAGCCGGTCACCATAGTCACCGGAAGGTATCCCGGTGATGTGCAGCTCACCGCCGATGTGGTCCTCGATCAGCTGGCTCCAGGGGTTCCGATCACGTGGTGTGGGCATGGACGGAGCCTGCAGGAGGGCCGAGATCGGTGCCATGTCGTGATCGGGATTGTCCGCAAGGATCGATTCCGGGTTCTCCGGGTATCTGAAGTACCCCGCTGGCACATCCTCGGTGGCCGCCAGGTCGGGCTCGACACCTGCGAAAGGCTGGTGCCCCGGAAGTAGCCCCTCGCCGGCTTCCGTCGTGGTGCGCTCGGCACCTTCGGTGCGACATGCCGCCGCCCCGAGTGCAACGGTCCCCAGGCTGGTGCCCAGAAAAAGCCGTCGACCGAGACCTTTGCCCTCTTGCGTCATTGCGAGTTCCTCCAGGATTGACCTGCCGCCGTGCTACGCCCTAGCAGCTCTGCGGGGGAGCACATACTCGGCAACAGTGACTGCAATCGCTTGCAGGTCTGTGGTATCGTATGAGCCGCCTGACCGGGTGTCAAGGCTGTCCACTCTGTGGCCCCGCCACCTGATTTCACTACTCGGCTTCCGCTGCGGCTTCGGCGAACTCGTCGCGTATTTCATCACCCACGGAGCTACGCCACGCCTCCACCGCCTCGGCGAAGGCTGATACCGGCTCGCGGCCCTGGATGATCTCGTTCTGCAGGTCCGCCAGTTGCTGGTCCTCGACCTGACCGCGCGCCGAGGCCGTAGCCGAGTACAGGCCAACGGAGGCGTTCTCCACACCCGTGGGAACGACCTCGGAGAGGAACTCATGCTGGCTGCGCACCATGTCCTCCTCACCCGGACTGTAGAGGGCGGTGAACTCGGTGCCGCCCACATACATGATGCTCGCGCTCTTGTAGCCGGAGGCATCACTGGTGGGAACCGGATCACTGCCCTCGAGGTTGTAGTGCTCGCCTTCGACGCCGAAGTTCACATCCAGGTACTCACTTGAGCCGAACGGGACCGCCAGCACATTCAGTGCCCACAGCAGCTCCTCGATGCGACTCTCCTCCTCAGGCTGGCTCATCGCCACGAAAGCTGCGTAGTGGCCCGGGCCCAGATGCTTCAGAGCGGTGCCATCGCCGCCCCAGTCCGGGGTCGCAACGGCGGAGATCTCGTTGTCCGGGTAGTTCAGCTTGTCCCGAGTCCACCCCTCGAACGCCTGCCGGTAGAACACGATCGTTCCGCCGGCCCACCAGTCAATCGAGGGCGCAGAGAAGGAGTCCGGGTGGATCAGCCCCTCGTCCCAGATCTGCCGCGCGAACTCCAGCGCCTCTTCATACTCGGGGGTCTCGATCTCGCGGATGAACCCACCATCGACCACCGCCCAGCCGTTAACTCCGCCCAGCATCTCGTTGAGACCGGGAAGGAGCCAGGCATGCGGGTTCTGTCCGAACGCCCAGCGCCCATCGCCGGAACTGGTCACCTCGCGGAAGAACTCGATGAAGCCTTCGCCATCGGTGACATCGTCGAAGGACAGGCCCATCTCCTCGACCAGGTCTGTCCGCAGCGTCCAGGTCTGACCGGATTTCGACCGGGGTTGTGCCACACCGTACAGACGGCCGTTGACCATCCCGGCAGTCCACGCAGACTCCGGCAGAGCCGCTAGAGCCGGGTAGTCCTGAACCCGGTCACCGGACAGATACTCACCGAGGTCGACGCAATAGGCATCCAGAACCTCGGGAAGGTCGGGCGTTCCGCCGACGAACTGGACCAGATCCGGAAGGTCTTCTCCGGCGATCGTGACATTCAACCGGTCGGTGTAGTCAGTGGCCGGTATCCCGGTGATGTGCAGTTCGCCGCCGATGTGATCTTCGACCTGCTGGATCCAGGGGTTGCGATCACGTGGTGCCGGCATGCGATCGCCCTGCAGAAGCGCGCTCACGCGCCCCACCTCGATGCCAGGGTCGGTCAGGATCGAGGACGGGTTCTCCGGATACCTAAAGTAGCCAGGGGCGACGTCCTCTGTACCCGGTAGATCGGGTTCCGCACCTTCGAATGGCTGGTGAGCGGGGAGAAGGCCCTCCCCTGCTTCCGTCGTGCGCTCGGCAGTTTCGGTCCGACATGCAGCCGCCCCGAGCCCAACGACTCCCAGGCCTGCGCCCAGAAAGAGTCGTCGACCGAGGCTCATATTATCTTGCGTCATTGCGAGTTCCTCCAGGTTTGACCTGTCACCACCCCGTCACGAGATCGCCCATGCCATAGCAACTCTGCATCGTGAGCATGTGACCGCAACAGATTCTGCAATCGCTTGCAGAATGACTGCATAGTATGAGGACTACGGTCGGGTGTCAAGCAAGTGGATGATCATCGGCATGATCCGGTCGTCCGGCCGCTGCCAACCGCCGTCGTCATCTGGGATAAAGGCCCACCACCGCAGCGCGGAAGCGTGCTGGATGCTGCTGCGATGATCCAGTCGGAGCGGTCCACGGGTCCCGGGATGACGGGCAAGCATGTCCGCCTCCAGGCCATCTGACTCGGTCTGCTCACCAGTGACCACCCAGAGGGCGTGATCACCGTCGCTGAGCCTGGCCGCGCCCTGGACGAACGACCATGTCAGCTGCGTATCGGCGTGCCAGTGAATATCGACGCCGGTGCCGTGCGGCAGGCCAGCGAAACGGTCCACCATAACGGCCACACCGTCGCGCAGGTGGACCTCCCGCGTCACGCGCGCACCCGCTGGGAGCCCCTCATAGCAGCCGGAGAGATCCAACTCGACCTGGGGGGCATGCAGCTCTTGATGCCGTGGACGGACGGCTCGTTCGGCCTGGGGGAACCCGTCCAGCACCGGTGCGTTGTGCGCCAGCGGCCCGATCGTGAAGTCTCGTTCGTCGCCGAGCCGGTACTGCTGGTAGCCCGGGTCGGTGATCCACCAGCGATGCTTCCACCCAAGGGTCAGGTGGCCGCCATCGAGATGCAGATGCGGGGCAGGGATACGGCTGGTGGACACCACCACAGCGATGTCATCGACGTCGTAGCCCGTGCGGGTTACTGCCGTCGCCGGCTGGATATCGCCATCGACCCCGCTGCCCGCAGTCGGGGCTGGCTGCATCGCGCACGCGTAGGCGTCACCTAGCGAATCCGCCAACAGCCGTCTCACCGGAAGTTCGGCGAACCAGGCGGCCACGTCCTCAATCCGCTCATACCACCGGGCCAACCGCAGCAGGACCGAAGCCCAGTGCATCATCTGCGGCTCGACATCGCCGATCGGGGCAAGCAGGTCGGCACGGCCGGGCGCGGAGTTAGCGGCCCATGCCTGTGGGATACCGGCGAGTACCGCATGGCCTGCTGCGCGCAGTTGGGCCGTATCGGCTCGCCCGTCCACCCATGCCAGCATCGACTGGAGCAGAAACCCGTCGTAGGCGACGCCTTCGGTCATCGGCTCAGACCCAGCTCTGGCGGCGAGCCAAGAGGTGTACACCGCGGCGGCTTTCGGCTGCAGCAGGTCTGCCAGCTCATGGCCGGCGGCGCTGGCGAGCTGGGCCGCGCGGAACAGGGTGATACACCGGATGTTCTGGAAGAGCCGCTCCCTCGGCAGGTGTGGCGGCGGATGGCCAGGGTCGACGTCGGCCCAGGTCCGGGCGAACCAGGGCCGCACGCTCTCCTGAAGGATCCGGCCGGCCACGGTCAGTGCGGCCTGGGTCGTGGCCCCCGAGTGCTGATCGGCATGCTCGAGGACATCCGCACAGCTGGCGGCGAGCGAGGACGTGAACAGTCCCGCTCCGCCGTCGTCGGCGTCAAAACCGGACCACTGGCCCAGGGCGCGGAGTTCCTGGGTAAGCAGTGCCTCGGCCCAGTCCGCTCGCGGCCCAGTGCGGTCGTGTCCCAGGTCCCCGCCCCGGGCCGCGAGCGCCAACACCCCCCAACGTTCCTCTAGCTCCCATCCGACCCAGATCAGCCAGGGGTAGCGCCGGTCGGTTCCGAGCACTCCCGCCGGGAACCGCTCGGGTCGCTGGCGCAAGGGCAGTTCGAAGGAGAAGCGGTATCCGATGCGATAAAAGTCCACCACCAGTTCATGGCTCTCACGGCACGCATTGAGGCGCCGTTCGAACTCGGTGATGATCTCCCCGCCCCGGGCCGGCGGCGTCATCGACATCCTCAGGCGCTTTCGGCGTTCTCCACCCGGAAGGTGACCTCGCCCTCCCACTCGGTGTGTGGGAAGTAGCTCAGTTCACCGCTGCCGTCCTCACTGAGGTGGAAGCCCGGGTCGACCTCGCCCAGCTCCATCACGCTGTTCCCGTCGCTGCTGCTCAGCGCCACGATCGGGTAGGGCAAGGTCTTACCGTCGGGGCGGTAGATGACCAGTGTGTGGCCCTCGACCCATTCCGGGACCTCCGCAGAGGTCACCACGGCATTGACGTCATCTCCATCAACGGTGCTCAGCGTGTCACTGACTGTGCCCGCGACGGCGCCGGTGCCGCTGACCTCGCCCCCGGGTGCGGACAGGCTGGTCCCACCAATCAGACGCAGCCCCGTGGCACTGCCATCCTGCAGCCGCACGAAGCCCATCTTCCCGGTCACGCTCACCTCCCCGGCGCTGACCGTGACGTCGTCGTCCTGGTTGGAGATGACGACGTCGACAGTCCCGTCTTCGTGGTTGACCTGAACGGCCAGCGTGCCCTCGGGGCCATCGTGCTCGAGTTCCTCGATTGAGTCGATCCGTGCCTCGGTGCCGGCGGCGTGCGGCTCGATCACCGTGAGGAAGTCGCTGTGCAGGTCCTCCCCCTCCCGGCGCACCACGAACTTCGGCGCCCAGTACTTGACGGCCTCAGAGTTCAGGTCACCATCGCGGCCATTGAGCCGGGTGGCGCGCAGTGAGGGGCTCTCGCCCAGGAACAGCTCGGCATCGCCACTGACCCGGCCCAGGATGTTCAGCCCCGACCCCGGCTCCTCATCAACCTCAGTGGTCAGCGAGATGTCATAGCTGCCGTCATCGAGCTCACCGCGCTGCACCTCGCGGACGTAGATATAACCGTAGTAGTGCCCCTCAGCATCGCCATAGTCCAGCTCAGTCTCCGGCTCGGTGACCTCCACCCCCTCGGGAAGCAGATACGGCCCATACTCACTCATATCCACATTGGTGCTCATCTGTGCGTCGTGGTTGGCATCGCCCATCAGCGAGTACTCATGGCGCTCACCACCAGCCACCCGGAACAGATCCAGCACATAGCCCTCGTTGCGGTCAGCACCGGGATGCTCGATCGACCAGGTCTCACGCTGATAGATGCTGGTCTGCGGATAGGCCCCACCGAACTCGGCCCGCACCACCTGACACCCCTCACCGATCGAGTCAAAGACCTCCAGGGCACCACCATCACCCCCGGTCTCACCCTCCAAGTCCGCAGAATCGACAGTAACGGTGTTATGGCCCAACGTGGACTGCGTCCAGCGGCGGTAGAAGGTCTGGGTGTAGCCAATATCCGGCAACAGCTCCTGACCTTCGGCCCATAGGGCAATATCTAGCGGGTCATAGTGGTTGTGGCCGTACTTGGGGGTGAACAGCTGATACAGCTGGACGGGGTTGGCATCCTCACCGGACACCTCCCCGCGGGACAGGCGCACAATCCCACCACCGCCATAGATGAGCGAACCAGCGTCCGGCTGTGGATCGTTCGCCGAGCTCGCCCCCCAGGTGTCAGCCATCGGGAATAGGTTGCCGTTGGGGTAAATCAGCCTATTGGACAGCTGCTCCGAGGCGTTCAGCACCGGCATCCGCTCCATCAAATCCAGATCCACCAGCGTCTCCCCAGTGCGCGGGGAGATGTAGCCCTCCGGATCGGACCAACCCTCGATATCGACGGCGATCCGCAGCAAGCCCTGCAGTGACTGATTGTGGTAGGACAGCGTCGTCTCCCGGAAGAACCCGTCATACAGATAACCCCGGCGCAGGTACTCCTGGGTCCACTCCGCTGTCTCGTGGATCCAGCGCGGGTCACCCAGAGCCCACGCCAGGGCCACTGTGCCCCGATAACTGGGGTAATCCATGTTGTGGTAGATCCGCGAGTGGGTGTACCACCAGTCCACCGAGGGCTTGATCATGTCCTCGACCAGGACCTCATAGACGTCCTCGCCGACTTCGTCGCTGAGCACCTCGAACGCATCGGTCTCCTGAACGGTGCGCATCGCCCTACCGATATCCCTCATCGGCCCGAGCTCGGCGGTGGACCAACGCGCCCAGGTGCCACCCCACCAGTAGTTTCGAGGGGTAGATCCCGGCTCCACCGGGCGGTTGTGCTCCGGGTACTCATTCGTCGATACCCAGCCCTGGTAAGCCTGCGCGAACCGGTACAGCAACCGGGCCGCCCCGAGCGGGTCACGCTCGGCCACATCCTCGATGTTGGCGAAGACGTGTTCGCGCTGCAGGTACCACAGGTGCCCGCTGAGGAAGTAGCGATTGCCGTCCGCGTCCTCGTGGAAGGGGTAGGAGACTGTCTCCCCGAGCCGGTTGGTGACAGTCAGCTCCTGGTCCTCGGGGTAGTCGTCATT
>Ga0079225_10001158_pt1 | contig 14650 bp, 4 predicted proteins | sample Poulit2012_FD_76344 | JGI IMG/M metagenome (GOLD analysis project Ga0079225, IMG submission 76344) | Agricultural soil microbial communities from Georgia to study Nitrogen management - Poultry litter 2012 | ecosystem: Environmental > Terrestrial > Soil > Agricultural land | place: USA: Georgia... | reverse complement strand
GGAAGATGTGGAGCGGTCCCGAGATGGATTGGGAGACTCAGCGGGAATTATTGGAGGCGCAGCACCGCATGAGCGAAATGATGGAAGATCTCTTTGGGACCGACGGTACCCCAGCCTTTTTGGGAATTGGGAATATTCCACTTCCAAAGGAAAAGGTTCGTGCGGCGGCCTTGGTTCAGCAAGATTATCAGCTGATGCAGATGAAGATCCATCAGGATGCGGGCGGAATCATGTTGCCGGAGGATCATGAGGCGTTGGCGCTTCTCGAGGAGGAACGGAGGCAAGATTTGGAGCGAATTTTTTCTCCGGAGGAGCTCTTTGAATACGAGGTTCGGACGTCGGAAACGGCAATGAGTCTGCGTCACCAGCTGGGCGGGATGGAACCGACCGAGGAGGAGTTTCGGGAGATTTTCAGACTCCAGGCCGAAGTAAATCGCTTGGACGGCCCGCATTCGGAAGGAGACGAAGAGGCGAGTCAACGGCAAGCAGAAGCGAGGGAGCGGATGAAGGAAGAGCTGCGGACGTCGCTCGGAGAGGAGCGCTACCGGCAGTATGAGCGTAGTCAGGATTGGGGTTATGGCCGATTGGTTAACGTCGCCAAACGCCTCGATTTGCCGCGCGAACGGGTCGATCAAGTCTTCGATTTAAAGGAGTTTTCGGAAAACCGGCAACAGGAGTTGCGGGCAGATCAGGAACTTTCGCGGGAAGAACGGGAAACGGCTTTGAAAACGCTGGGAAGCGAAGTCAGGGCCGATTTGAACGAATTGCTCGGCGAGGAGGGAGTGGAATTGTATCAACAAAATGGCGGTCATTGGCTCTATCAGCTGCCGCAATGAGGAAATGCACCGTCGTTTCCAATCAGAGGGCGCATTCGCCTAATTGCCGAACCACTCGAATGGACCTGGCAGATTCGTCCGACGGAAACTCTTTGGAGGAATAAGAATGGGCCGGGACTTTATCCGAATTGCGGAATTGAGATGCGAACTCGGGAACCTCCGGCGTGGACCGCTGGTTGATCGATTTACCTTCAGTCGGTACCGGGGACCCGATTCGACGTTTTGATAAAGCGGAAAACGCGATCTCCCGGATCGTAGCTGGTTAATTGAGGCCAAGTTTCGGCCGCTGCTTCCACGTAGCCCAACCTCTCCAGCAAACGTATGGAACGTCCGTTATCGGGCCTGACGGTCGCCCAAAACTCTAGGATATGGAAAGTCTCTTCGATAAACATGTGAAGCCAGCTGAGGCTCTCGGTCCCATAACCGTGACCCCAGAATTCGGGGCCAAAAAGGTAGGCGACTTCTGCCCTTTTTTCTAAAACGGTCGCCTCCAGTCTCCCAATCGCCATCCGCTCTCTGCGAGCCGCACGGCATAGTCGAGCCACTGCTCATCGCGGCGCTCAGGTGGAGCTCCCGTCTCTTTGCTGATGAACGACGCCTGAAGTTCGGCAGGCGTCGGGCAAGGCATGTTAATGAAGCGGTAAACGCGCGGATCGCAGAGTGCGGGTGCTAGCTCTGCTGCGTGACTTCGACGAATCGGCTCATACTGGAGTCTTTCGGAAGTGAAATTCGAGCCGGATCTCGTGGGCATAGTTGGGATTGTGTCAAGCGTGGACGGGGTTGTCCTTCAGGCGGCTACTTGGTTCCTTGGAGGCTCATATCAACCAAGTTTCAACGTTTTTTGGTGCTTTCGGTTTCTCAAATTGGTTTTTCGAAAACATAAATGGTTGTTTCCTCCCGTTGATCCATCAGCACATCGATGCCTCCACTGAGTTCCGCGATTATTTGACGCGTGCATGGTTGTTGTTGTGGCCTATTTGCGCGTCGACGCCGTTGACTCCGTACTTCTCCATTCTCTGCTGAATGGCCCTCCTCGCAGATTTCGGCAACGACCCGACGATCGTGAAAGGTGCGAATTCGCCGGGAGCCGCGGAAGTTGTCCCTGAAAGTTGTGTCTCTAAATCTGGAGTCCGTCGCCAATAATTTTTTGATTTCAGCAACCTGATTTTTCCATTCGGAGCGATCGCGTTCGTTGCGTCCCGGTCCATAGGTTAGGATGATCTCCTCCGGCGCTTTTTCCCAGAGGTTTGCCAGTTCATTCAGAAATGCATCCAACGCTTTTTTATTGCTCTCGGCTGCGACAAGATAACGGTCCACGATCTCAAGTTTTTTGACATTCTTATCGTTGAGAAAGTCGAAGTCCCGGGAGAGTTTGCGGGGTTCGTTGCTTGCGTAGTTAAAACGGATAATGCTTTCCGGACGTTCGAGTGTATCGGGTGTAATAATTTCTCCTTTCGAGAGTTCCGGATCGAGTTCATGTAAGGGAATCGTGCGGATAAACACTGAATCCGGCCAGAAGTTTTCCAATAGACTCGGGGAGTTGAGATCATCGTAGACGAGTGTTGCCTGACCTTTTTCGCGGTTGATAATGATTCCGTTGGGCTGTTCAATATCGACGAAAGAGAGATTTTCATTCCGAATGAGCTCCATGTTCTTTGATCGAAGGTTTGGGAGAAGAATCTCTGCAAATCGGCGTGCTTTTGGTACCGAAAGGTTATCGAAGGGAGGGAATTGTCTGCAGATCAACTTCAACTTTTTTCCGTTGATCAGCCATTTTTGAAGAAGGGCCCATTTGGGAAACTCGTCGGTGATTGGCAGCTCACGGCCCTCTTCGCTCGTTCCAATCGGTCCGGAGAAATTGCCGAGTTTTTCGCGGATAAGAATGATTTCGGTGGCGGCTTCGCAGAGCGTAAGCACATGGGCTTTTTCCGCTTTTGTGGCGCCTATTGCGATACGTCGATCGGCGGCTCTGAATGCGAGTAATTGTTCGATCCATTTACGCGCTTCGAGGCGTCGAAAATCGTCCCAGTGGAATTGATTAGAATAGCTGCGAAGGCATTTTGAACAACTTCGTGAGCAATTATCGGGACATGTCAGAATTGTTTCACCGGCATATCGAAAAATGGTTTCGGCTCGAGTTTGATGGATTTTTGTCACGTATCCTGCGCCGCCCGGGATGTTGTCGTAGAGGATGAGTTCGATTCCGTTGTTGGGGAGCCACCGGTAGGTTGCGGAAATCTCCCGTTCGGGAATGTTCAATATTTCGCACGCGGCAAGGCGAACCGCTTCACAGGCAGAGCGCGCAATATCTTCGCTGGCAGCCCGCCGTTCATCCGGGTTGTTTCCTGGAATGATGGAAGTACGAATACTCGGAAGACAGCGGATTTGCAGAACATCGCTGTGAAAGGTATGAGCGAGGTCGAACTTCCATCCAGAGGGCGGCAATTGGCATTCCCGATCGGTGTACGGATTTTTGTGAGGGCGGGTTTGTTGTTGTCTGGATGTAGCAGCATGAGCATAACCGCAACCACATTTAACAAAACCGATTCCACGTCCTTTGTTGATGACGACCATTCGGCCCGATTGGGCACTTTGGAGAGCCCAGTTCACCAGGATTAGGTCGGTTCCTTTGAAACTCGATTCGGGAGCATTACCGATCAGCTGCACCTCTTGGGCTGGCGGAGGAAGCTCTCGCTGGAACCCTGGCTCTGCGCCATCTGGCTCGCTAATCGATGTGGCAAATCCGCGCGGTTCGATGAAGCGACGGAATGTTCGCGCTAATTCAGAATTACACGAGCTGCAATTTGGCGGTATGAGACTTTCGTCTTCATAGACTTCAAGATGGCGACAGTTGTCGCAGACCTTGTAGTAAAACGGAGGCATGAATTCGCGCGGCTGGTGGGAGATGGCACGCGAGGTCCAGACTCGGCCATTAGCAATGACTTTGGCTCCGGGGGCATACTCAACAATCCCCAGTCGTGCGTCGCGGGATAGATCAATATCTGTATTAGCTGAATATCTTTCTTTAAGCACCTCCAGGTCGATGCTGGATACCGGGAAGGAGTAGGTTGGAATCAGCCCGTGTTTCGAGAGAAAATCAACGATACGTTGGTTGGCCCATTGAAAGGCGCGACGCCGCATTCTATCGATGCCCATTTGACCCGCGACATTGAGCTCTTCAGCCCGGTCGATGTAGAAACGATAGCGATGCCCAAAAAAGCACGCGAGTTCGCGGCAAGCTTTTAAAAACGCATCTTTCAGGTTCTTGTTGGTCTCCTCAAGGGCGATTTTTTCTTCGGTCGCGAGGGTTGACTTGAGGCACGCAAGAAGCTCCTGCGCCTGACGAAAGGCCTCGTTCGGTTCTTTTGGGTCATTGATCCAGTTTGCTAGTTCAGTGTTAAAATCGGCTTCATCGATCTCTTCGAACGTCGGGAAAGGGCCGCCGCCTTCGGGGGCGAGGCTTCCGGCAGTTTGGATGAACTTTGGCAACCCGAAGAACTGGCCAATCTGGAGGCCCCTGTCACTGAGCTTTTTAAATGCGAGAAAATGACTCAACAGGATTGAAAATTGGTGACGTTGAAAGAGCCGGGTATTCCCGAGATGTACGAACGGGGTCTGAGGCACTTCCGCTAGGAATTCTTCGGCTCTTTGATAAACATCTTGGTCGTAGCGACGATTCCGGGAGTACGTAATGCTGATGGGAGCAGCCTGTGCACGCCTTCCGGCTCTTCCCGCCCGCTGTTGATAGTTTGAAATGCCCGGAGGTACGTTTCGCAGGAAAACGCCTTCGAGGTCACCGAGATCGATGCCCATTTCCATGGTGGTGGAGGAAGAAAGAAGATTGATCTTTCCATCTTTGAAATTGTTTTCGATCGTCTCGCGAAGCCTGGTTCCAATGGCAGCCGTATGTTCGCGGGCAATGGCCGAGGGAAAGTTTTTTAGCTCGTGAAAGAGGTGATAATAATGGTTTCGCGCCATCTCCTTTAGCCATTCTTCTTGGGAAAATGGTTCGGTTTGACCCTCACAAAGCCATTGGGTGCACACTCCGTTCAATGAGTAGAAGCTGATATTGGAGCATCGATTGCAGCGGTAAAGATGCTCTTCTGCCGGGCGAAGCTGAGCTCTGAGAGCTCCGCTTCGGATCACTCGCGACGGGCTTCCTTCTGGATCTGCGATGAGTATACCGAAATCATCGTCGATCAGCTCATTCCATATATGGATCAGGATCGATCGCCAGTTTTCGAGTTGGAGTTTATCGCGAAGGACTTCGACATATCGGTTTCGATACGGAGTGCCGTCATTTTGAAGTGCGGGAAGAAGCCGGAATTCGACGCTCCGATCCCTTAACTCCAGCGCGTAGCGCCGATTCTCCTGAGCAAAATTGCGGCCCCAGAAAAAATCGTCAGTCGCCCTAATTCCGGATGGCATGGAAATCGCCCGATTCAGGCGGATCGTATCCAAGATCCAGCGGACTACGGTCGGAGCGATGTCGCCGGGCAGGTCTGAGGCTTCGGCGATACTGTCGATATCGAGCGAATAGTCGATTTTAATCAAGCCGAGGTTTTCAAGTGACATCTGTCGCCCACTGTAGGTGCAGAATTCGGCAAAAACCTTGCCCCGGATGAGGGTGGGAAGATCATCGAGACCTGCGGGCTTTCCATTTCGATCAGTGAGACCGGTTCGAAGAAGATATTTTGGACTGCAAAGATCTTCCACCATATCTTGTAGGCGGCTTCTTCCATTGTCCCGGAGATTCCGAACGATTGCCCGTTTGATCAGGATGTCTTCGTGGGTTTTTTGAAAATAGGGTGCGAAAAAAGCGGCATCCTGCCGATTGTCGCTGAAAACCAGCAGGTTCCGTCCGCGGCCCGGTTTTCCGGCTCGTGTCTGCGTATTCTTGGATGTCGGCAAATGAGCGTAGAGGACTTCGCAAATAATTGAGGAAAGTGCTTGGTCTCCAGGATGAAAGGGCGTGATGATTTCATTCGCATCACGCGTTCCACACGATCTGCATGTGGTTAATTCGCGGACAGCAGTTGTGCTTGTCTGTTCGTTGCGGGCTACGCTCATTTCGGCCCGATGAGTCTCCATCCAGTCGGTTGGATCGTCGTTGTCGTTAAGGAACTCCTTTATCTTGCCTGACTCCAGGTGGATAAAGACAGCATCGGGTATGGTGAGTTGGTGGGCTTCCTCTTCAGTAGCATCAGGCGAAAGAAGGTGTTTCTCTCTTGGCTTTAACCAGAAGACAGACCGTTGCCAGCCACTGTGGCCAGGATGTTCTGGAAGAAGCTGGAGAGCATTTTCGTAGGCTTCGAAGTAAAGTTCGCCACATTTGCGACAGGTCATCAGCCGGTATCGCGGACGATTGTTTTCGGAGTCGCGAAATTCCCGTCGGAATCTGAGGTTTTTCCCATTTTCCGGATGATCGCCTGAATGAGTCAGTTCAATCGTTGCCTCTTCAATTCCTCGTGTAAAGAGATGATATCGGGCTGGAAGAAGGGGGAAGTCGTTTTGGGCTTTTCGTGCGAAAGCGCCGAGGGCGACGAGACCTGTCAGAGCATCGGTCGCCCGGTCGGCATTTTCAACTTGAGGAAAGACCTCCCGGGCCAACTTTCCGAGGGGTTTCAGTCCGCTTCGTGAAAGGAGCTTTGAAACCGTTCGAATGTCAGGCTCTAGCGCGAGGGCTTCACAAAGAAAAGCTGCGAGGGTCTGCTCCTCATTTGTTGCCAGAAGGTCGATTTCGGCCTCTATCATCAGGTCATTCCACTTCTCGCGTTTTTGGCTTTCCGTCCCTTCATGCCGAACCGCTTTGAGGGCATTGTGGAGAGTGATCCAATTTTCCGGAGTGAGCGGATTTGGGTTGGGTTCGCCCACCTGAAGGTCATGGTGATGTTCACGTTCCGCGGTGATAACGCGTGAAAAAGGAAATCCGAAAAGGCGGGTGGCAAAATCAATGATCTCCGATTTCGCCGCGTCGGTTGTTCCGAGCGAGGCACTGGTGCCTATACAGCGAACTTCAGCTTTTGGTGCATAACGGTTTCTCAGTTTTCGCAAGAGGAGGGAAACCTCGGTGGCTTGGGCGCCCGTGTAGGTATGAATCTCGTCAAGAACCAAAAAACGGAGATCAGCGTTGCGGAAGAGAGGGGCGTTGTGCGGGAGCAGGAGGAGATGCTCGAGCATCGCATAATTGGTAACGAGAATATGCGGGGGCGTCTGAAGCATCTCGTCGCGGGAGAGAAGCCAGTTTTGAGGAATAGAATCGCCGAAGAGCTCCCTAAAGTAAGGCGTCTCGAGGTATTGGCTTTGGAAAAACTGGCGCGTCATATTCGGTGTTGTCTGACCGGTATATCGTCCGACGGTCAGGCCGTATTCCAGTAGCTCCGACGCGACCAAAGGTACGATTCGGCGATAGAGTTGGTCGTTCGCGAGGGCATTCATCGGGTAGACAATGATAGCCCGAATTCCTGCTTTGCCGGCGATGTCTGCTTTCAACAGTTCATCGATCAAGGGGAAAAGAAAGCATTCCGTTTTCCCGGATCCGGTCCCGGTGGCTACAACCAGGTTTTCCCGGTTTTTGACAATTCCAAGGATGGCTTCCGTTTGGTGCTGGTGAAGGGGCCGTTGGAAAACTTCGGGATCTAGATTGCGGAATCCGTCGTGGAGAATCGCGTCGTCTGTTAGTTCCCGAAGTGAGTCCTTTTTGGGAAAGTCGGGCAACGCTTCGAGAAAAGGCCCCTTTACTAACAAGGCGTCCTTTTCAAGTTGTTCTTCTGCTTTTCTTCTGATTTCCGGAAAGCGGGAATGGATAGGGAGACTCGTCAGCAGATAGCGGCTCATGCGGGCTGACAGGTCTTCGTGCAGAGCAATTGGATTGACTTCAATTGGATCAAGGAGGTGTGGCATTTAGGACGGGTCGATTAATTTGGTTGGTTGTTGTTCGCGCGGCTGTGAGGAAATCTGAGTTCGAAAAGCGCGACGTAAAATGCGTAAAGTTCGGGAGCCAAACTGAGCAGATGGGAGAGGAGCCTAGTGATGTTTGTGCGGCTATTCGCTCCATCAGGAGAGTTCGAAAGCTCTTCGAGAACTCTGTTGAAGCTTTCGGCAGAAGTTTCCCTATGAGCCGCGAGGCGTGCGCTCGCTGCTACGGTCCAAGCAAGTGCAGCGACGCTCTCAACGAGAGGGTTTTCGCATCCGGGCGGACACCACCAGGACTCCTCGTTTTGATTGCTCCAGCCGATCAGCTGAGCCACTTGGGGACCGGTCCAACTCAGATTATTTCGGGCGCGGGTTAGCGGTTGCGCCACACGGGCCAGAGGATGCGGGGTGTCCTTTTGGGTTGCCATATAAATTATTCGCGAGCGACGGTTTAGCTTTTGAATACAAAGCAGCAGATGTTCGCCGCTTAAGAGGGGTTGGGGCCATTTGACTTGTATTTGACGATCGATCAGGCGTTCGGTTTCCCGATAAAGGCCTTGATTGCGAGCTTTTAGGAAATGATTCAGGCAAAAATTCTTGAGGTCGATCGATTCGTTTCGGGCTGCTTCCGACAGGTTTCCAAAAGATTGGAGCACTGTTTCGGAGAGATGATTTTTGTCCATCCCTGGGAGAAGCCAGTTACGCAGGCTTCCTTTTTCTTGAATCATTGCGGGAACAGCGAGACTGGCGGTTATGATATCCTGATGATCTGGGCACGAAATGACTGTTTTATCCCTTGGAAGGCGAAGTGCGCCGGACTGTGCGGCAAACAGAAACTGGTGGAGAATCGGTGGGGACGTTGCAGCTGCATATTTGGCAAGATCCAACGTCGCCTCATGCCACCAGATCGGACCGCTGTTATCGAAAACATTGAAGCGATTTTCTCCAAGATGGATTGGAATGTAGCGAATGTGTTTGGCGTGGTCATCCCAGACGGTGCTCGGATATTTGCGGTTTAACAGCTGACGGCAGGCTTTAAGCGCATCCTGGAGGTTTTCATCGCTGATAGCGGAAAGAATTTGTTTGGTTTCCGTTGGCTCATCATCATTTAAATCCGAAAGGCTTGCCGCACGGAGATGTTTCCACCAGGAGGAATCGCCCGTTGGTCGATTTTTACCCGATACAAATAGCCCGAGCGTCGAATAATGTCCGTGGGGTTCGGCACAGGAAAGAGGAACCCAATCGGAGTAGGGATCCGACCGATGGTAAAATTCAATCGACCAGAATTCGCCCTCAAGGTGTTCCGGATCGTAGAAAATTTTAACATCAATGTTAAAAAACCCTGCATCGGATTCGCCCTCGGATGTAGCGCTGATGACGATCGCGGCCGCCCCGATCCGGATTTCTTCGAAAGAAATTTCTTTACCATCGTCCCAATCGACCAATGCGCTTATGGAGCTTGGCGTTAGTCTGGGCGAATCCGAGAGGTCTGTTACGGAAACTCCGATGATGTCATTGGGTTGAAGGGCGACGGAAAAAGACCATTTCTGAGGCAATTCCGGTGGCGCGGGATGACGGGTTGGAATCGTCGCGGTTAGCGGCTTGGTTAGGGTAAGTAGATGAATTTCACTATCGATCGATTTTGCCCGGATGGTGCCGCTGCCACCGATCTCAGAGGCCAGACCATTGAGTGAAATGGCGTATCGCGTCCGTTGTTTGTTGAGGGTGATAATTTGGCGATTCGGAGCAGCGATCTCCCAATCGGTAAAACCACCCGATTCGAAGCGGATTGTTCGCGGATCGTTTGCAGTGACAACAATAGGCTCGGTTGGCTCGGCGATTTCCTCAAAATTGTTTTCAGGATCAACAATTACTGCACGGGCTCCGGCCCGGGGTAAGGTCAATTCAATATCAGGGGTGGTCAATCGCAGGGTAATGGAAGGCCCGTGGTAGTTTTCCTGAATTCCAATGTTATTGTTAATGCGGCGGATACCGGTCGACTGGGTCATGTTTAGGTTTTCCGGCCACGTATCGCATTGGTATCCGTGATGGTGACTGATAAACCTCAGTCCTTTCCAAAACCAGAAAACGTATTCGGCCCTTTCCAAATGAGTAGCCAGAGTCGCCTTCACGCGATGGATTCCGGACGGAAGATGGCTTAAGAATTCGCGTGTATGGAGTTCCTGCCTCTCGCTCTTGAAGAGATAAACACCCCGCTGCAGACAATCGGGGATTTCAATCTCAGCTGATTTGGCCAGATCTCGTTCCTCGCATTCGATGCTGAACTCGATATGACTATTTTCATTAAGCCCGTGTGTCGGAAGATAGCCGACCAAGCCGAGCTCGTCGCCGTAATGAAGCAGGTCCCCATTTTCGAGAATTGTCGTAGATGCAACCGCATGGTTAATGTAAAAACCGCTTTTGAGTCTGGGCTGTAGGGTCCAGCGCTCGTCTGCTGTTGAAAGCACCAACGGATCGTCGCCGGGACGCAGGTCTATATCGAGTTGACGGAAGTTCTCATTTTCTTCGACAAAATCCTCGTCGTTCGTAGCAACGTTTTTGCTCATCACGACCGTGTAGGAATTTGGCGGAAGGAGAATGTTTGAATTCAGGGAAAACGTTCTTTCGCGTCCGTTGTCGGATCGGAAGACGCGGAAAGGGCGGTCGGAGTTGAATCGGGCATCGACGGAAAAGGTGAGCGATTCATAGGGAGCCGCTAATTCGGCGAGCTCGATGGAACAGTTTCGTTGCTGCAGCTCTTCGAGAGGAATTCGGGTTTCTTTCCAAGCTGCATGTTCGCGATTTTCTATCCTCCAGCGTGACGAGGGAGTGGTGATAGAACTGGATACGGCAGGCAAAACCAGCTGAAGCGATTGAAACGCCGGATCGAAGCAAAGATAAGGGGAGCGGAGCGAAACAGCTCTGCCGCTGATAAAGGCTTCATAAATCTTCTTTTTTAGATGCGCGGGAAGGAGTTCCCAATCGTTTTGCTGGTACGCTGTGACGATGCGTCGAATGAGAAGCGGACCAACCTCGGATTCAAGGAGATGCCCAAGATTGGCTTGGCCATGGATTCGCGCTCGGATGGCATCGGCAAAAGCTCGAAGTGCAGCCGGATCTTCGAGGTCCGGAGCCGGACGGGATCTCAAGGTTGTTTGGAGCGCATGGGTGAGAGAGTCGATCCATGTCGGAAGAATCCCGGCCTGATAGATAAAAGGGGCGATATTGGTCCATCCGGCTTGTTCAAGAGTGCCGCTAAGAAGGCCGAGGTTTCTGCAGATGGTTCGAAAAAGGTGAGGCAATTCCGTGCGTTGAGTGTTTGGAATCCTCGAGTCGAGCGAACGCTCAAGTGGCTCCCAGTAGATGCCGCCCGTGGTGAGGTATTGAGAGGGTGCCGTAGCCAAAGCATAACCGGTCGCTGCGGGCGTCGCGCGAAGAAGTCCGGTTATTCTAACACAATCCTGCCGCAATGCTGTTTTTACTGCCTCAATAACCGTTTTTTGCTCGCAAAGTTTGAGTGGCAGGAATCCGAAGATCATCTGTTCCTCGGCTTCATTGATTTTGTCGAGAACCAACTGATTCGCATCCTGAACGGAAAGGGCAGTATTTGTGGGATCTAAGATATTTTCCATATTTCAACATGGGATTAGGGAGTGAGGTTCGGGCGATTTAATGGATCGTCAGCGTTGAGGGTTGAGATTCTGAGGCTCAACGCAGTTGTAACAAAATTTTTACAACAGTCAAGATCCTGCAGAGGTCATGTGCACCGATTCTGCCATTTGGACGGTCGGTAGAGGCGATCGCTTCCATGCTCCCATGAACGCGATTATCGCAATTCGTATATTGCTACCGGCGGCGGAGTCTGGCAAGGTGCGCCTTTTGTTATCCGGTTTTTAAAAAAGAAAATGACTCATCGCATCAAACAGTATTGCACCCCGCGGCAGGACCTGCTTTCAGGCACCTTTAATCCGGAGATTTTCACGCCTTCGCTGGCAGACGTTCTCGATCTGTATCGAGGGAAAACGAAAATCGATAGCATTTATACTGATGCCAACGCCTTCTTTGGCGAGGCGACTTTCCCGTCTGCCGGGCTCGCACTTCTTACGAGCCAGGTTTTTCGCCGTTTCAAAGGCGAAATGAACAATCCGGCGACGTATCGGCTCGAAACCGCTTTCGGTGGTGGAAAAACTCATGCTCTGATCGCTCTTGCCCATCTGAGCCAAAAGGGCAGCGCATTGCGGGAACAGGTTTCAAGTTGGGTTCCTGCCGAGCTGCTTCCTGCACCAGGCGAAGTGAAACTGGTCGGAATTGTCGGAGAAGCGTTAAAAGTGACGGAATATCGCGGATCTGCAGCCGAGCCGTGGACGCTCTGGCGCGAGATCGCCTATCAGATCGACCCGAAGCTGGCGGAGGAGCCGTGGGCTCGTTCATCTTCGGCTCCGGAGCGAGAGGGGCCATGGTTTCAAAATGTTTTGGCCGACCGGAAGGTTCTTCTGTTGATCGATGAGCTGGCGCTTTATATGACGCGTCTGAGTGCGGTCGATTCGGATGCGCCGGCCCAGGCGGCTGTTTTTCTTAAAACGATTTTTGATCAGCGGCACTCCTCTTCGAATCTTGTTACGGTGTTGACGCTCGCCGGTTTGAGGGATGCTTTCAGCAATCAGACCGAAGCGATTCGCGAAGCCTTGGCCGATGCGAGCGGGAAAAAGCTCGAAGAGGTTTCGTCGGAGGCTGCCGAGCGGGCGATGGAGAAGAGCACTGACGATATCGAGAGTGTTGTGAGACGGGATGAGGCGAGCATCTCGATCGTCGCTCCCGAAGAGCTGGCGCAGATTTTCTCAAAACGGCTTTTTGAAAAGATCGATCCGGCCGGTGCCGAGGGAGCCGCCGCCGCTTTTATGGAGGCGTATTCCCGATGGGAAAGTGATCTTTCAAGTGAGGTAAACAGCGAAAAGATGCGGGAACGGATGGTTCACAACTATCCGTTTCACCCGACTCTGATCGATTTTCTTTATAATAAACTCTCCTCCGTCGAGCACTTTCAGGGAACGCGCGGGGTTCTGCAGACGATGTCGGTCGTCATTCATCGGATCTGGTCGGAGAAGGATCAGAATCCGATCATGATTCAGGTCGGCGATATCGATCTTCGGGGGGCAAGGGTCAACGACATGATTCTTGGCCGGACGAGATCGCTCGATCTCGAGCCGGCCCTCTCGACCGATATCGGAGGGAAGGGAAAGGGCGAGGAGCATGCCGCACGCCTCGATCGGGAGGAGGCGAATCCGGCAGAACCGCATTGGCACGAAAAGGTCTGGCGGGTCGTCTTTTTGAACAGTCTGGCTGATCGTTCGCTCGGTTTGCAGAGCAAGCTTTTCGGAATCACCGAGTCGGATGCGCTGCTCCAGGCGGTTCATCCGGAGCTGAGTCCGGCGCTCGTTGTAAAAGCTCTTGAAGCGATCAAGGAGCACGCATGGTATCTCAAATTCCGCGAAGGGGTCTATTATTGTGATCTTTCGCCGACGATCACCCGGATTGTCGGTTCCGTCCGGGAAAAACTTCGGGGGACAGATGCGAATCGGAAGGTCAATGACGAGATTGTCAATTTCACCCGTCGGCTTCTCAGGGAGAGTCATCCGTTTAAGGTTCATACAGCCCGCGTGAAAGAGCCATCGGATGTGCCGGATGGTCAGGAAGCACCGACATTGGTCGTTATCGATCATGCTGCCGGGGAGATTTCCATCCGGGATTTCTTTACTCAGACCGGTCGCGGGGCGCGGAGCCATCAGAATCCGCTTATTTTTCTTGTTCCGGATTCGGTCGTTGTCTCCGAAGAGGGCCCCGCGTTGCCGAGGGATCTTTATGAAAAGAAAAAAGATCAGCTGGCGGAGCTGGAGGAGCTGACGCGTGATGTACTCGCTCGGCGCGAGATCAAAACCCAGCCGGAGCGGTATCAGTTGAACAGGCGGATCTTGCAGGAGGATGAATTCGAGGAGGATCTTCGTGAGCGGGAAGCGGCTTTGCGGGGGAGGATCGGCGCGCTCTTCGGATCGTATTGGTATGCGGCTTACGAATCGGGCGAACCGGTGAAGGTTTCCTATTCGGCGGTCGGGGCAGAGGGAGGGCTCGATATTTTTCCCGAGATCGAAAAGCGGCTAAAAGATCGGAGCAAACTGCTCGATGATTCGAATGCCCGCCATCGCGCGACCCGTGCGCAGATCGCCAATCTGATTTTCAAGCAGAGACCGATCCTGCGTCTCAAGGAAGTTGGGGAATCTTTCTGGAAAAACCGGGCCTGGCCGATCCTTGCGGGGCCTCCGGTCCTCGAGACAATGATGCGTGAGGGAATTCGGGATGAAAATTGGGTTCTCGTTTATCAGGATACGCTAAAAGAGGAGCCGAGCGCGGTTTACTGGCAGGAGAATGAATTGCCGCTTACGGTTTCGACGAGCGATCTTTGGGAGGATGTCGGTTATTCGATCGTGCAGGTTTCCGAAGCGAAGAAGCGGGGCTGGCTTGCACAGGAGAAGGAGATCGATTCCCGGGAGCTCGTTAAAAAAACGCTCTCTCCCGATCGGCCGGCTTCTTACGAGGAATTTGCAGAGGCGGTTAAAAAAGAGCTTCCGGAAAAAGATCAAAACGACGGCGAGGTAAAAAAACATCTGCGCAGAGCGATCGAGGATGGAGATGCCGTCGTGGTCGAGATGGATCCTTCCGGCGATTCCGATGCGGTTCCGACGAAAGTCATCGATCGGAATACGATCGTCGATTTAGAATTGGAAAGCATCGACTCGGAAAAACAGCTCGTGGTTCCGATCGAGCTTGCGCGGCGGCGAGGCTGGCAGGATCCGGAGGTGGTGCGGGATGTTTATCGCCTCGAGGATCGTGATTTTGAACAAGTT
>Ga0079225_10001156_pt1 | contig 14651 bp, 16 predicted proteins | sample Poulit2012_FD_76344 | JGI IMG/M metagenome (GOLD analysis project Ga0079225, IMG submission 76344) | Agricultural soil microbial communities from Georgia to study Nitrogen management - Poultry litter 2012 | ecosystem: Environmental > Terrestrial > Soil > Agricultural land | place: USA: Georgia... | reverse complement strand
TCAAAGCTCGACACGACGCAGCCAGCAGGGCATTCCTCAACAGCTACGTCATAAGCCCTCAGGCTGCATCTTGGTGATCGGTAAACCTTGTTCCCTTGTACCTTGCCCAGTCTTACATGGACGTAGCCTTGATGCTCTTTGATCACTGCACTTCCTCCACGGTGTCGAGAAAACGTTCGATTTCCTTTTGGGGAATCAGCTTATGCCCGATTCCCGGAACGGCTCGAATCTTGCCGCGTTTCACAAGCCTCCATACAGTCGTATAAGAAAGCCCTAGGATTTCAGCGGTTTCCGTCAGGGACCATGCCAAGCGTGGCAGACTCCGGCTCGTATTATCTTCGCTACTCATTTATTTATAGCCTCCTTTACTATCTCGCTAATAAGGCCCTTTATTGATTTCCCAGACGTTTTAGCTACCTCTTGGACTGTCATCCATTCACCTCTTGTCAGAGTTATTCTGGAATTCCTTTCGATTGGCTCGTCGGGATCATTCCTTTCGATTGGCTCGTCGGGATCCGGGTGTGCATTTTTGGTTATCTCTCTTACCCGCTCTCGCGAGATTCCGATTTCTTTAAGGATTAAGTTTGCCATATATAAAAAGTTGCGATTAGAGCGATAACTGCCGCCATTCCTATGGTTAGAACACGAGGGATCCCTTTAACGGGAATCCCAAAGCCGCCATCCAGGACGGACAAAAGGACGACTAAGGTCATTGTTAGGACCCACATAAAAAAGATGGCGGCTAGACCGTAATAAAACATCACAGTGCACCTCCCATTAAGATAAGGATTGCGCTGATAGCCCCGATGGCCGCCACTATCGCGAGCGTATCAAGGAGGATTTGGGTTTTCATTTTATGGCCTCCTTTGCTGCTTCCAGAGCTGCGTTCCAAATAACCTCTGCAGACGCCTTGTTGGCTTTCACCGCCGTATCTTTCTCGCTCCACCATTTCTCAAAAGCACATTGGTCTTGGCTTGGAAGATCTGCGGGTGGAGTAATCGGGGAGAAGAAAGTGATTGAGTTGTCGAATTCTCGCGAACCGCTAATTGTAGCAGGACGACCTTCGTGCCGGAACGACGCGAATTTATATGTTTTGCCGTTGGTCACCCAGCACGGAAGGTGCCTGTCCGCGTCAAACTGCTCAATCGGCAGCCAGCCGTTTGCTTCGGACTTTTTTTCTGGCTTTTCAACCGGCGCGTAGAAAGCGACGTAGTGGCAGTGGTTGATGAAATGATCTATTACATGCCTAACCGACGACCACTGATGCGCTGTCTGAATGTGGCGGTCGGGGTCGGCGAAATCACGATCACTATCTTCTTCCACAAAAAAGATCGTGCCTGGCACGATCACCTCGTCGAGTCCGAGCAGTCGATAACCCTCGATCTCCGGCACACGGCGCCGGTAGGTGTAGTTTTCATCGAGGGGAAGTTTCGGCCGAATGCGATCTATCCATTTACAATGGAGAGTGCACCAATACTGATCGCCCGGTTGTGGGTCCGTGCCGTCGCGCTCGATGTCAACGAGGTAGTACCCGTAGTCTGGTTTTGGCTTCATGGTTTTCCTTTTTAGGTTTTGGTTTTTATCGATGCCCCGATCAGGTAATCCCTGAGTGATAGGCACAAAAAAAAGCGGACTTAAAATTTGACTTCGCCTTTCTTTCGCTCGATCACGATTTGTGGCCCGTCTGCAGTTTGAACAAGTTTTGCGTGCTCGATATCAATGTGACGCAACACGTCTGCGAGATAGTCCGTGGCTGCGACAACCGTGGTGTCGTCAGCATGACGGGCGGTTCGTCTGCGGAATTTGAGCGTTTCCAACACAAAGTCTCTCGTCTCCTGTAAAGATTGATTCACTGTCTTCATACTTTGGAGACTGGAATAAATTTCATTTTTTGAAACGATGCAAGAAAAAAGTTGCCATTTTCTGCAAATTTTTTCATTTTCTGAAAATGAACAGCTTAGCTCACGTGTTTCAGGCAATGCTTAAAGAAGAAAAGAAGCGCACCGCTGACTTCGCAAAGGCAGTCAATGTGGCACCTGCCAATATCACTCGCGTCATGCAAGGACAGACCCCTTCCGACGAGCTACTACGGAAGATGTGCGACGCGAAAAACTGGAACGACCCATTCCGCGGGCTTCTGGTATTAGAAGCCAGGCTGCGAGACGTTATCGAAGCGAGCGGGCACACGCTCGAAGAAATCTACCCCTGTATTGCCAGCGAAGAATCGAAGGGGATCAGCCAGGATCTGATCGACATCAACAACTACATGCGCCGGAACCCCGATCTCTACCGCATGATCTCGATGATGGCGGACTCCGTGCGTCAAACCAAGGCCACCGCTGCCCCCGCTCAACCCATCACTTGCGGCGGGAGTGCTCCATGGAAGCGGCAAAGCGCGTCACGTTTGACTAGTGCATCTTCCTAAATAGCAGGCTCCTCGCCAGTTGCACCTTGATATAATCCTATAAGCGTGATAGCAGGTTGCATGTAATGACGGTTCGGAAGCAAAAGAAGCGTACTTACAGCGAGCACGAGATTCTTCAAGTGGATCATCTGCTGACAAAATACAAGGGGGACCGCGCACGAGTTTCCAAGGAGATGGGGATCAGCCGAACCCGGTTGGCCAACATGATACGAGTGACGGCGTTGAGGGCGAAACACGGGATGCCCGGCTACGGGCCTAACCCAAAGAAGAGCGCCCAGCGGATTCCACAGGGGAAGGCAGCAGAGATCATGAGAATGGAGCGCACCAAGCCGGTGGGGGGCGGAGGGGTGCTGCAATGTGCACCGACACAAGAGGCTCTACATACGTCTGAGCAAGGCGATGCTATGCTGGTGGAAGCCATTGAGCACGAGGATCGTCGGATTGCGATGCGTGGTGGGTTGGTGAAGCTCGGGAAGAACAAAAAGGAACGGGAGTTTCTAAGAAGGCTTCAGGCTGGGTACACCGAGAACATCCGCAACATGATGGACTTAACGTTCGCGGGCATGGGACATGCGTTTACCCGAACCTTGTTTCTCTACGAGGGTGTCCTTGAAAAAATCCAGGAGATCGACGACGACCCGGAAAAGTTCACCGAGACTACGGAGAAAGGCTACTACTCCACGGCCCATGACAAGCGCGTTGAATATCTCCGGATCGCCAACGAATATGTGGATCAGCTCCGGAAGCTGAACGGAGCCACAGAAACGGCAAACAAGATGCGGCTGCAACTCCAGAAGCTGGAGCGCGAAAATGCTGGCAATGGGCCGAGGGCAAAACCTGGCTTTAAGCCACAGGTAGCAAAGCTTGAGCAGCATATCCATTATCATGGATCCAATCCACAAGGCACAAAACCAACGACATGAAGCCTACACAGATAGCTCGGTTGCTTGTTGAAGAAGAGGAGTTTTACGCCTCGGAAGGGGTTGGGTATTTCTCCGAGGAGGAGCTTCGTCAGGAAAAGGAGGTCGGGCAGCCGAAGGAGCCGGAGCCGTGGTGGCCGCTGCTGAACCCGACGCAGATGAAGATCTTTGAGGATTCCTCGAATGTGATCTTTGGGTATGGCCCCAAGGGGTCTGGGAAATCGGTTGGTTTCGCGCACAGGATGATCCGGCATTGCTATGAGAACCATAACGCGCTGGTGCTGGCCTGCGCCCGGTCGATTCGGGTTATCAACAAAGGAATCTGCAACGCTCTTGAAAATAACATCTTGCCGCAATGGAGGGACGGAAACCGAGCCCCGCCGAAACCGGGAGAACCGGAGGGTGAACTGTTGGACAATGGGATCGGGCTCGAATACAGCCTGGCGAAGCTAGACCCGCAGACCAAGGACCGGACGCTTTGGATCCGCAACCGGTTCGGCACGAAGAGTTACATCATCTTCATTGCGCTGCCGCACCAAAGCACCATTGACGATCGGATACGCGGGATTGAACCGAGCATGGTGTATTTCGAGGAGATCGACACTTGCGATACGCCCAAGTATTATCGACGGCTCCGCGCCCAGCTGGGACGGCGGAAGGGAATCACCGGAACACAACAGTTTTTAGCGTCGTTCAACCCATTGGGTCCGAGCCACTGGCTCTACAAGCTGGGCTACGAAACGTGCGTGGACAACGAAAACGGAAAGCCGTGGCCGAAAGACCCGGAAATGCCGGGGATCAAGCGGCGGCGGAACTTCGCTTGGTATTTCGTACCGTTCGAGGAGAATATCCGTTGGTTGACCGAAGAATACCTGGAGGGACTGCGTGAATCCTACGCCGACGATCCGGTGGACCAGGCTCGATTGGTGGAGGGGCGCTGGATTGACCGGCCCAGCGGGGAGGCAATTTTTAAGGACCACTTTAATAAGGACATCCACGTCGTCGGCAACACAAAGAGCAATCGGCGTGTCCAGCCGGTAAAGGGGCTTCCGATCACTATCGGCTACGACTTGGGAGACGTGAACCATGGAATCGTCTTCATGCAGGAAGTGCCGACGAAGGACAAAGTGGTGTGGGTTGTTTTTGATGAGCTAATCATCATCAAGCAGCAGGTGGACTACGAGGTGCTAGCTCCAAAGCTACTGCGAAAGATGAACTATTGGTGCGAGGTAGTGCAGCATCGTTTTTACTTTGAGCATATTTCGGACAAGAGCGCGTTTAATCGTTTCCGCTCGACAACAGGGAGCTTTGACCACGCCGAACTTGAGAAGAAAACCAAGGCGGAACTGGATGGACATCCGCACGCTTATCCGTGGATTGACCAGCCTGTGCGGCTTCGCGAGTGCCCCAGGCCGGATTATTCGGTGGAGTTTCGCGCCAAGTTATTGATGGGGATTTTGGGGCGGGAGGAGTTGTACCTGGATGCTCACTGCGTAAGAACAATCGATGCTATAGAGAACATTGAGGGGGACAAGAACAAGCCCCTGAACCCCAAGAAAAATTCAGACCATAAGCACGCCTATGACGCACTGACGTATCCAATTTTCTATCGACAAACGGGCGGTCGCATCGTTACAGCTGAGACAGAAAGGGAAGAGGAGTATCAGTGCGAAATGGTTTAACAGCTTTTAAGTGGATCGGGCATAGAGTCGGAGGATGTCTCCGGACAGGGTATTTTGCTGCAGAGGTGCGTGGGTACGCCTTTGCAGATTTTCGCCCTTCATTGAACACCGATCCACTTGTACCCATTCCTCCGAAAACCTATTGCCTTTGTCTGTAATCCCTTTAATAGGATTAAGAATGGAAGCTAATTCTGATAAAAATAAACTGCGTTTAGACTACCGAGAAAACCCGGATTTGCTGGCGGCGTTGGGAGGTAAGGAGCCGGGGGACAGCGGCACCCTGACTATTCATTATACGACTCTCAGCAATGATCCTGACGCTGGTATCGAATTGACGATCGACAGCCTGGTGCTGGACGAGGAAGAGGGCGGCGATGACGAAGATCCTGCGGCTTTCCCCACAGGGAGTGAGCCGGTGATGGCGGTGATGATCGGGCGTAATGAAAGCGAGACAGAAGACTAAGCAACTGAATGCAGAAAAACGCAAAAGACTGATTAGGGGGCGCTACAAAGCGGGGTCGAAGGAGTTTCTCATAAGCGACCATTGGTATCGTTTGCGACATGCTCTTACTTTCGACCGAGAGCGAATCCTGCGATTGTGTGAGGCCATGCAAGTGACCCCCCGAGAGCTGGCAATGATGGTGAGATATCAGCCGGGATCATCGAATAGCTGGATCCGAAACAGTAGACCGCATCCTTCTGTGGAGCTTCACTTTCTGATGTTTGAAAGGGCTGCGCTTGGTATGTTGTCACCGGAAGCAGATAAGCCGCTGTTCCCCGAGGGGGTTATCGGCGAATAGCAGAGAGATTATAAAACATGGTTGATCCAAAGGTTCTTGAAAAATACGGAAGCACAAGAGAAGCCATTCGCCAGCTCTTTACTTGCAAGCCTGTCGGCCCGGATGTCACGGACCCAGCAGAGCGCAAAAAACGAGAGAACCTTCTGAAGCAGCGGCAACGGTTTGAACGTCTTATTGCTTCCAGGATCGATCATGCAGTGGCTGCTAACTTCCGCAATTATCATTTCTATGCCGCTGCCGACCTGGCATGGGACTCTCACGCTATCACGAAGATGACTGTCCCCCTGATGCAGTATGCACAGGGGAAGCTGAAATTTACAAAACTCAGAGATCGAATCAAAGACTTGGATCGTTCTCAGCTGGAGAAGTTTTGCGAGTTTGATAAGAACGGAGAGATTGCAGAGATCGACCTGCCGAGGTTTCATGACACTTGGGTGAACATTGTTCGCTCGTTTGTAACGCGAAGAACTGCTTCTGTGGCGGCTACATACGTTACTTCGCACCCTCTTTTTAAATACAATCCTTACTCCACTTCGTGGGTTGCGAAACTGCGCGGCGATCTTCTTTCCCAAAGAAGCGAGATGATTGTGAACCAGTATAATTACCGGCATGATCTTGTGCAGGTAGTTCGCGACATGCACCTGTATGGCCATACGGTGGAGTTTCCGGCCAGATCGTGGGATCGTGAGGAGCAGATTTTCCATACAGACATACGGGAAGGACTAAGCCCAAGAGCAGAAGCGAGAACGGTCCGCGAAGGATTGCCTTTTGTTCGACCGCACCCTACGCGAGTGATTTACGATAACTCCAAGCCGTTGTCGGGGATCAACACCAACACCGGGCCGAAGTGGATCGGGTTCTGGGATGTTCGTCGCTTTGGAGATGTGGCAGGGAATCCGCAGTATTTTAACCGAAACGACATTGAGGTTTCTGCGAAGTGGCATCGCTTCTATAACCAAAATACGGACTACTTCGAGCAGTATTTTGACTGCCGCCTCTCATTTCCGTCCACTGACGTAGATGTGGCGGGTGCTAACGACCGCCTAAACAATATGACGGGGGCTGGTGGAGCCTTGGGTGGGCAACGCTATTCGACCGAACGGGAAGACGACAGCGTGGTAGTGACCGAATACCGGGAGCGCGTCATCCCGAAGGATGTCGGGCTGGGTGATTATCCTCATCCGGTTTGGTTGCGCTTGGTCGTCGCGGGAGATCGCACGGTGATTTGGGGCGAGTTTCTGCCTTCCTTGCCTGCGATTTATTATGGATATAACGAGAATGACGGGCGGCAGCTCAACATCTCCTTTGCCCATGAAGCCATGGAGTGGCAAGACCCGCTGACGAACATGCTGACCCAGCTGCTCATGACCCAATCGGCAGGGCTGATTAAATTGATCACCCTCAATATCGACATGGTGCGAGATCCAGAAATCCGCAAGCAGTTCAAAAAGCTGCTTAGGGGAAATAAAATCTTCGAGCAACCACGGCTGATTGAATACAGCGCAGCTAAGCTTCGGGAGCAAGGAATCGACCCGCGAACAGAAGAGGTTTTGAAGCTCCATGAAGCAAAATGGGCGGACGACATCAGCCAGTTTTTCCGAGGAATCATCCAGCTCCTGTCATTGGCCGAGCGGGTGCTCCATTTCTCTGCACAGGAGCAAGGACAGGCATCCCCACGTGAAATCACCGCGCACGAAGTTATGGAGATCCGGGACACGACGCAGACGATGCACGCTTTCCACCGGATTGGCATCGACGAAGGGCTGGCTGCGAAAAAACAACTGCTCTATGAGGCTTGGATGGCTTATGGAGATGAGCGAATCGAGGTGCCAGTGACTCGTCGATATTCAGCAGAAACCATTGAGGCGGCTGGGTTTTCGGTTTTGGACGAAGGTCTGGAGGGAGATACCGAAGAAGGAGGCGCACGGGAAGGCCAGACATTAATCGGATCGAAGCGGGCACTGATTTATAATTATAACTTCTCGTCGCGTGACGGGGCGGAACGAGTGTCTAACACACGGGCAGCGGAGGTTATGGTGCAGTTCCTCGCTCAGCTTCCGGGGCTTACGCAGACGTTCCCTGGGGTGCTGGAGCGGATCGACGACGATCAGATCGTCAAACTGATCGGGGAGATTTTCCGCCTCAGCGGCGCTAGTGATCTGAAATTTGAGCTTCCTGACCCAGGTAGCGGTGAGTCAGGAATAGTAGGGGGTGCTCCGGAAGAAGAGAATATGCAGATTGTACAGCTGGCTGGGCAGATCAGCGAATACATGCAGCAGAACGAGGAGCGCAATCGACAGTTCCAGTCACAAATACAGCAGCTGGCTCGGGTGCTTCATAGTGGCGGGGTTAGCCCAATCAGCCGGGGCGAGGTGTTGGAGGGAGTACCCGGAACGCCGACACCACCCGATCCATTTAGCGCGAATGCTGTTGGGAGTCCACCAATGGATGACCAAATTGCTCAAATCCTGAGCGACCCAATCTAACCTATAAACAACTCAACCAAACATGAATCAGACATCTGAAGAGAATGATACCCAAGAACAAGAGCTACTAGATCCACTGCTTGAGGAACGGAAAAAGCAGTTTAAGATTTTTAGTCTCGTGGGCGACGGGTTCAATGAAGACCTTGAGCCGGAGTCAGAAGACGACTCGGGAGCAAGTCCGGTGAAGGAGGAAGAGGGAGAAGCCGCAACGGAGCCTGGCTCCAGCGAACCAGCCAGCCAGCCGCTGGAAGGGGAAGAAGGTGACTCGAAGACAGAGGATGCAGACGAACCGAAGCCCCCGGCTGTACCCAAGGTAACGATTCGCAAGAAGGAGCAACGGTTGCCGGATATCCAGCCATTTACGCCGGAGAAGAAGACGGTCGATCCGACTACGGCTTTCCAGGAACAACAGCAACAGCAGCCTCCTCCGGCACCTGCTGAGCCGACTGACCTGATGGACGACGAGCGAGAAGAGCTGGAACTGGCTCGATTCGCTGAGGCTGAGAAGCCAGGGTCCTACCAATCGGCTTTGGATTTTATTCTCAAACGCCGGGAGTTCATCAAGCAGCGCATAGCCGATGAGGGGCGCGGCTATCGACCAAGCCAAGACCCGGAGTATCGTGAGTGGGTAGAGGAGAATGCGCCGTTAAAACCGGCACAGCGAAAACAGCTGGAGCGACGGAAGATTCAAGACGAGTTGCGTAAGGAGTTTGAACAAGCGAATCAAAAGCGCGACGAGGCACTTCGTCGAGAAATTGAGGCGCTTCGCAAGAAGCCTGAGATCGAGAAGAAAAGCAGCCAGTTTCGCCAGGCGGCCGAGAGTTCACTGTCCACCGCTTTCAAAGAAGTGTTCCCAGAGATCGACGACGCAGATCAAGCTGCTGAGGCAATACGTCCGATTATTGCCCCGGTCGTCGATCAGTATTCGGGAGTCGTCGAATCTTTTCTGGAGCTGAACGGAGGCATCGTCCCATTCAATCAGCACGATCCTACGCATAATTTCATCAGCCGGTTCATCGACGAGCAAGCTCGCTTTTTTGAGGCGCATGGTGGCACAAGTTTGTTTCGGGATGGACGAAGGTTTGTTCGTCCGGATCTGATCTCACAGGTCCCCAAAGAGCAGCAGCACCTCTACTGGACCTTCAGTGAGTCGGATATCGTAGATGTGTTTGCGGAAAAATCCCGCATGGAGACCAGGCGGATTCTCGAAAATGAGAAGAAAAAATGGGAAAAGTTTCAGAAGATCGCCCCGAAGAGGAAGAAGGAAGACGGCAAGCGAGTGCCAAGTGGCGAGCGTGCGCCACTGGTTTCACCTCCTTCGAGCGAAGACTTGGGTCCTTCCGCTGAGACCAGCCTAAGCCCCGGTGCAAGCGGCGGTTCCGAGCAGGAAGCCTCGTCACCCAGCTTCCTTTCATTTCTGAACGGCTGATAATCAATTTCGCTCCCTGCCACTCGTAGCCGCCGACCTGGAAGGGTTGGCGGCTTTTTTGTCCTGCCATTTGGCGGCAAGTCTTGTCGCTTTGGAAATATTGCCGCTCCGCTTCGCAACCATCTAGTTTTTAAGCTCTTGCGGGTATAATGAGGCCATAAACTGAAACGCGAACACAAACGATTATGTCTGATAATATTCTCTCAAAGGTAAGGACTGTAAAGTGGCACGACGCAGGTGGAGCCACTTTGGCCCGGGCGACGATTCAGCCGCTCACGCCGCAAAAATTCACCGACATGGATCACCGCGAGTATGCGGTGGCGAAGGCTTACGAGGACGCCGCGGAAGCGCGGCTCGTCGGCTACCGCCCGCACTCGCTGGACATGCTTTTGTTCTCCTCCATCGGGAAGCTGAAGCAGACTCCGGGCACCAAGAACGTGGACCGGTTTTCGGCAAACCTACCATACGTCCTGCGGACGCAGGAGTCTCAGTACCACTACGATTATTTCCGGATTCTCTCCGGCGACGCAACACCGGGTGCTGGCTCGAACGGAATCCACATTGGGTCTTGGGACATCACCGTGAGCACTAACGATGATTCTCTTTACGGGAATCGGCTCAATGAAATCCACCAAGCGTTCGTGCCGGGGAACTTTCTCTTCATCGACTCCGCCGACATGGCTGGCGATGGTTCGGCACGATCGACGGCGCACAAGATCACCGATTCGGTGCCTGGAACCAACCCCGGCACGGCGGTGGTAACCATCCGGCCGCTCTTTACGGCAGCCGGCTGGGGTGATTTGACCGCAGGGCAGAAAGCCGTTCATCAACCGACTTTTGGTGTCTGCCATCTCGGAACCAACTCGATCAATGATGAGGAGAATTGGTGCGGACAACTGCCAAGCGATCTCGCGAAACATACGCTGGTCGATTACCTCCAAGTCTCCCGCTACACGTTCAAATACTCGAAGGAGTATGAGGACACCTTGAAGCGGATCGTCGAAGACAAGAAGGTCAATGAATACCTTGCGTCGTTCCGAGCCATCCCGCTGGCTGAGCAGAACAGGCAGGCATATGCTCACCACATGGCTCAGTGGCGAAACTCGATCTTCTACGGTCGTCCGATTAATGAGTTGCAAAGCCCTGAGCACTACGCTTCTCCTGCGATTGACAGCGACGAGGATGCTCTCGTTCGAGATCCGGAGTCGGGCCAGATTCTGACCTACAAGGCAAACGCTCTTGGGCTCCGCACGTTGCTCGAAAACGATGGGCAGGTTGTTGACCTAAAAGGTGCTCCGCTTTCGATCGATCTTCTTTTTGAGCTTTGCTACAACGTGAAGAAAAACCGCGAGGTTGGTGGGTCCGGCGAGGTTGAGCAGATTGACCTGATGACCGACCGGAACACCGCCGATGGAATCGCTCGGACGTTGATTGCTTACCTGCAAGACCGTTACAAGACGGGGATCTCGCAGAACATCGAGCAAGGCAAGGTGATGGACGAGCAGGGCGCGGTGCATTTCACCTACAATCGCTATCACATCCCGGAGTATCAGGTGGTCATCGGTGTGTTCGTGCAGAACTACTTCACCGATCGGGTCGGATCTTTCCCGAGAGGCACTGGTGGTGCGCAAGGCACTCAGGATCTTCGCAGCCGTGGCGCTTCGATCTGGGCGATCGAGTGGCCTGACCTTAACATCGCAATGGCCGGTGCCAACTCAAACAAGGTGGAGAGCAAAGGGAAGGTCTGGCAGAGCGCTCACAAGGACTATGCCTGTATCATCACACCCAACACGGAGTGGGTTGATTTGCGCTCCCGGACTTGGACTGTCCAGCTTGGAGACACCAAACGCCACTTCATGATCGAGAACTACGACCCGTTCTCCGACCCGATTTTGGAAGGGTTTAACGACGACGCAGGCGGCGGAAACGGCGGCGGAGATGGAGGCGGCGACGGAGGCGGAGGCGGGGGCGGATAATCTTCATTTCTGCTCTGGAGCAGTTTCTGGTCTCTTTGGAGAGGCTAGGTGCCATGTCTGGTTGGGAGGCCGGTTTCGTAGCGAAAGTTATGGGCCGGCCTCTTTTATAGAAAATACAGTGGATTTGAAATCCCATTTTTGAGATAACAGCTTTGTGATGAAATACTTTGAGATCAATGATGCAGAAAAGCCGATTAAGCTAAGTGGTTTTACTTTCGAGTTTCGCCAGGTAGAGCCTTTCCAGGGGAAGATGTTTGGGATTCTCAGTGTCGCTGACCCTGACGCTGCGAAGGTGCTGGAGTCAGAGGAGGCCCGGAAGCTTGGGGTGCGCCCGATGTCTCTTAGCGACTACGAAAAGAAGTCAAAAAAAAAGACTCAGCTCAGCGCCAACATTTCCTTAATTCCCTCCAGGCCGCCCAGGCCTCCGCAGCGCGAGCAGGCAGAAGGCAAAGTTGTTGCGGATGATGTCGATGCCGAAAAAAGCGAAGAGAAAGTAGATGTCAGTGGCTTGGATCTCTCCGATGTCCTGACTCCACGTGGCGAGGATGGGACTGAAGAAGTTGCGAAATCTGACGACGAGATCGAGGCAGAAGCTATTCGTAACCGACTCCGGGAACTCGGGGAAAAGAATGTCCACCCAAACACGGGTCTCGAAAAGCTTCGGGAGCGACTGACCTTAGCCGAAGCGAAAAACAGCGGAGGTGCAGACAGTAAATGATCTGGTCGGATTTTCATGCAGCTGTGCGGTCTTTCCTCGGCGCGTTTGCTGAGGATGCAAACCCGATCCGAAGGCGGCAGGTTGAGCAGGCCATCCGCTCGGGCTGTCTGCGTATGCAACAGGTAATCGAAACATACCAGACAGGGCATGAAACCACATTCAAAGAGGATGATTTAGTTGTTGAATGCTACGCGAGTCGAGGCGACATGCCAGACGGAGCCAGCATTCAAAGCGTCTGGTTGCACTGTAGCAAAGCAGACTGTGAAGAGTCCGGTCGCGTGAAGCTTCGGCAGGTCGATTGGGAACAACGTGAAGACATGATCGATGGCACAATGCGGGATCGAAACATTTGGACTATCGATCCAAACGGAAACCGATTTTACGTCGCCCCTATATTGGAGGAAGGCCATGAACTTCACGTTATCTGGAATGGACTGAAGGTCGATTTTGGCGAAACCGACACACTGCCGTGGGGAGAAGAGGCGGCAGAAACAGTTTCTCACTTCGTGAATGCTCAGCTTGAGCGAATGGCTCGCGACAAGATCAATAACCATTTCTCATTTATGAGCGACTGGCGGCAGGGGCTTGCTCTGCTATCGGTTCGCGAGAACGAACGGAGGAACGAACGATGAGTCATCGCAAGTCGCACAACCTCTGTATTGTTCGTAGCGTAAAGTTCGACCCGCTTGTCATTAACTGCACACAGGACGGGACAGAAGACCCGATCGATTTGACGGGCTGGCAGGCGCACGCGAAAGCGCGTCTGGCTCACATACCGTCACGTATCGTTGATTTAAGCCCTGACATCGTGGAGCCAACTGAAGGGGTGATTGCGATATCCCTTACAGGGGCCGAGACAATGGAGATACCAGAAGGATTTTATGACTGGGATCTTATCATTGAGAATCCAGAAGGCGAACGTCATGGGCCGATTGTTTCAGGAAAGATGGAGGTAGTAACACCAGCGACGATGCCGTGAATATCCAAGCAACAGTTAACACAGTGAGAGGCGGCTCCGTGACTGTAAAAGTGAGGCGAAGCGGTGGCATCCATGCAGCCGCTTCCAGCGTTTGTCCAACGACTCAAACAACTGTTTGCTGCCCACAGCCTGCTCCGTCTCATCCTATTCAAGCGGACGTGTGTAGTTCGACGCAAATCAACGTGAACCTGATCGATATGCTGGCCCTTAAGAACCAATTTGAAGACCACATCAAGCAGACCGCAGCACATGGCACTGAGAGCGATATTGTCGGTGAGTCCGACGAGCAAACTTTGACGAACAAAACATTAGACGGAGGCTATTACTAACATGAGCGGACACAACAAGATCAAGATAAGACGAGGCGACGGTGCACCGATAGCCGACGATTTCGGCGATAGCAACATCGTCATCGACCAGCAGAATCATAAGCTCTACGGGCTAAACGATGACGGCACAACCGTCATGCTGTTGTCTGGGCTCAGCAGCACGGAAGTTGACGGTAAGATCGATGATCTGAACCTGGGGACTGCTGCTACCAAAAACACCGGCACCAACAGCGGTCAGGTGCCGATCCTTGGCACCGGAGGAAAGCTTGACGAGAATGTGTTGCCCGCTCTGGCACTGACGGAGGTCTTTGTTGTTGCGGATATTGCCGCACGGGATGCGCTGGTAATCGGCTCGGGTGATGGCGAGGTCCAAACCGGTGATGTCGTGGTGGTGACGGACGCATCTGATGATCCGGAGGTTGCTGGCGGATCGGCAAGCTACATCTATAACGGCACCGGATGGACGCGCCTCAAAAGTCCTGCGAAGGCTCACTCGGAATTGCTTGCTATCATGGGTAGCAGCGAGGGCTATCACCTGTCGCAATCTGAGCACGGGACGCTTACGGGTGGGGCAAACAGCAATGCAGACAGCTTGCACACTCACCGGTTGCGCGATCTGCAGACCGTGGGAATCACCGGGCAGCCGGATGATAGTGAGGTATTGATTTTTGACAATACCGCAGGAGGTGTTTGGGTTAACCGCAAGGTTGGGTTCTTGGATTTGACCGGGGTTGCAGCTGTTGGCCAGATTCCTGACTTGCCAGCATCCAAGATCCAAGGCCTGCCGGGAGACCTGGGAGATATTGCCGATCACATCGCAGACAAGTCTAACCCGCACAGCGTCACTCAGTCTCAGGTCGGTCTTGGCAATGTCGAGAACTATGGGATCGCCACGAAGGGGGAGGCG
>Ga0079225_10001155_pt1 | contig 14663 bp, 15 predicted proteins | sample Poulit2012_FD_76344 | JGI IMG/M metagenome (GOLD analysis project Ga0079225, IMG submission 76344) | Agricultural soil microbial communities from Georgia to study Nitrogen management - Poultry litter 2012 | ecosystem: Environmental > Terrestrial > Soil > Agricultural land | place: USA: Georgia... | reverse complement strand
TCCTGCCAGGATCCCGACGGTGTCCGAACAGGCCTACACCACATTGGGGAAGATTCCCCAATAGCCCGCGGCAAGCAAGAGGATGAGCGCTCCCAGGTGGACCCCCACGAGGGTGATCGTGGCCACCGTGCCCGTGCGGGTGCCGTGCCGGCGCACGTTGAGCCAGCGGGCGCCGGACCACACCGCCACCCCCGTCGTGGCCACCGCGACAACCTGAATGCCGAGCCAGCCACCTTGGACGACGTAGGGGCTTTGTTCGTAGTTGATGGCAAGGTCGGCGACGAGCACGAGATAGGCGGTGAAGGCCAGCCAGATCGTCACGACCCCCGCACCGAGCAAGGCGGTGGAGTGGGCCAACGTGGCGGGCATGGGCTCGCTCGGGCGCCGAATGAGCCGGCTGACCACCCACAGCGCCGGGCCGAGGAAAATGAGGAGGATGCCGCCGACCAGCGTCACCAGGATCATGTCCCCCGAGGCGTACCACCGGGGCTGGGCCACCGGATCGGCGCGGAATGTCTGCTCGGGCTGGGCCCCGGCGATGCGCGGCGGAGCGTCGGCCGTCTCCGGCAGCCCCTGCACCCAACGGGCCGTGGCTTCCCGAAACCCGGGCGCGAGTTCCCCGGCGATGCGAATGCCATGGTTCGCGTCTTCGAAGTAGCGCACGGTGTAGTCCTCGTTGCCGGCACGCGCGATGTCGTCGATGACGATAGCCGGGCCCTGCACCGTGGGCATCGACTCGTCGGCCGTGCCGTAGACGATGAGGACGGGCTGGGTCAGGCGACGCTGGTACGGGCTGGGGTCGAAGTCGGCATAAACGAATCCGCCGCCGGGGACCTCGCTGCCCAGCAGCCGGGGCACGGCCCGCAGGAGTTGGACGGGCGCGCCGAGGTTGCGGAGGTAGGCGTCGGTGGCGAATGCCGCCTGCTCGCGCGGAGTCACCACGGGGGCGGAGACGAGGATGACGAAGGACACGAGTTCGCGGTAATGCACGGCGGCCACGGGCGCGACGAAGGCGCCCTCGCTCTCGGCGTACCCCCGACCCGGTCGCCATCCACGCCGGGCCATTGGCCCAGGAGGCGCAGTGAGTGCGCGTAGTCGGTGGCCATGGCGATGTAGTCGCGCGCCCGGGTGGTGTAGGTGTCCATGCGCTTGTCGGGGACCATCGCGTAGACGCCGGCGCTTGCCAGCGCGCGCGCCATGTCGCGGAAGTTGCGGTGGTCCGACGTGCCGGCCCCGTGCATGAACACGACGCCGGCGCGGCCCTCGGGCGCGCCGACGGGCTCGTGAATGGCCGCCTGGATGGGTACGCCGTCGATGTCGACGTCGACGACCTGCTCGGACACCTCGTACGTGCCCAGTGGGTCGGTCACGGCGTCGCTGCCGATCTCGGTGTCGGAGGTCTCGGGGACGATGGCGATGTCCAGCGGCTGGGGGTTCCAACCTGGCCCGGCGACCGATCCGATGAAGCCGAACAGGAGGACGGCGAGGATGGTCACCGCCAGCTTCCAGGATCTCACCGGTTCAGGTTAGCGACCTTGGTGCACCTTGGGCTCCACTAGAACCCGAGGCGTTGCAGCTCCTTGGGGTCGCGCTGCCAGTCCTTGGCGACCTTGACGTGCAGGTCGAGGAAGACGCGCGAACCCAGCAGCTCCTCGATCTGGTGGCGGGCTTGCGTGCCCACCTCGCGCAGTCGCGCCCCGCCGCGCCCGATGATGATGCCCTTCTGCGAGCTGCGTTCGACGAAGAGGTTGACCCGCACGTCCACGATGCGTGCACCGGCCTTCGCCTCCGCCGTCTCGTCGTCCTCCCGGGAGGCCTCGTCCCCCTCTCGGGAGCGGGGCACGATCTCCTCCACGACGACGGCGAGGGAGTGCGGAAGCTCATCACGCACCCCCTCGAGGGCGGCCTCGCGGACGAGTTCGGCGATCTGGACGTCGATCGGCTCGTCGGTGATGTCTCCGCTGGGGTACAGCGGCGGAGACAGCGGCATCTCGGTCACGAGCAGGTCACTCAGCACGTCGACCTGCTCTCCGACCACCGCGGATACCGGCACGACGTGTCGCCACTCGCCGAGCTGGTCGACGGCGAGCAGTTGCTCGGCCATCGCCTGTTTGGTGACCGTGTCGGCTTTGGTGACCACGGCAATGACGGGGGTGTTGATCCGCGCAAGTTCCTCGGCGATGTACCGGTCGCCGGGACCGATCCGTTCGTTGGCCGGCAGGCAGAACACAACGGCGTCGACGTCGCTCATGGTGTCGCGCACGAGATCGTTGAGCCGCTCCCCGAGCAGCGTGCGCGGCCGGTGCAGGCCGGGGGTGTCCACGACGACGAGCTGACCGTCGTCGCGGTGCACGATGCCGCGCACGGCACGCCGCGTCGTCTGGGGGCGCCCAGAGGTGATGGCCACCTTGGCTCCCACGAGCGCGTTGGTGAGCGTCGATTTGCCGGCGTTGGGCCGACCGACGAGGCAGACGAAGCCCGCCCGGTGATCTTGCGGCCATTCGGTGCCCAGCATTACTCCTCCTCCGTGGCCGCGACCGGCTCTGGAAGGCGCCGAGCCACGATCGTGGCGAGTTGGCGTCGCCTGCCCTCAGTGCGTTCGGCCCGCAGGACCAAGCCTGCCACGTCGCATTCGTCGCCGGGCAGTGGCAGCTTGCCCAACGTCTTGGTGAGCAACCCGCCCACGGTGTCGACGTCGTCGTCGTCGAGTTCGAGATCGAAGATCTCGCCGAGGTCGTCGATGGGCAGGCGGGCGGGCACCCGCCACACGCCGTCTTCGAGCTCCTCCGCTTCGGGTTCGGCGCGGTCGTGCTCGTCGGTGAGGTCGCCGACGAGCTCCTCCAGCAGGTCCTCGATCGTCACGAGCCCGGCGATTCCGCCGTATTCATCGACGACGAGGCCGATGTGGAAGGACTCCGCCTGCATGCGCCGCAGCAGTTGGTCCGCGGTGACGGTCTCAGGCGTGAACTCGGCCTCCCGCATGACGGTGGTGACGGCGTCATCGGCCGTCTCCGCGCGCAGGTGGGTGCGGCGCATGACGTCCTTGAAGTAGAGCACGCCCTTGACGTCGTCGACGGAGTCGCCCACGACGGGGAGGCGGGAGAAGCCGGAGCGGATGAACAGGGCGGTGGCCTTGCTCAGCCGGGCATCGGCGTCCACGGTGAGCATGTCGGGGCGAGGCACCATGATCTCCCGTACCAGGGTGGTGCCCAGCTCGAAGACCGACTGCAGCATGCTCGATTCGTCGCCGTCGAGTTGCTCGGTGTGGCTGACCCGGTCCACCGCGTCGCGCAGATCGTCAGCGAACTCTTCGCGGGCTTCCTCCTCGGTCAGCTGCCGCCGCGGGCGAAGTGCGCCGAGCAGAGCCCGCGCCGGGGCCGTGATGATGTGGGCGAGGCGTACGAGCGGGAGCAGGCCGTGCAGCCACCGCCCGGGATCACGCCGCGCCAGGTGGCGCGGACCCAGCCCGGTGAGGAGTGCGAGCAGCGCGGCGTTGATCGCCACGGAGACGAGCAGAATCGCCCACCAGCGGTAGAGCACATCGGCGGTGGACAGCGTGATGCACACGGCAGCCGTCGCCTCCGCCAGGCCGCGCAGGATGCGGACGCCGGGGCGGTAATGCTCGCGGCGCTCCACGACTGACCCGACCGCCGCCGCGCGTGGCCGCCCCGCCCGCTGCAACGAGGTGAGAGCGCTACGCCCGGTGTCCCGCAGCGCCGTGTCGGCAGCTTCGAGGAGCGCGGCGGCGAGGAGAGCAAGGACCGCCAGCCCCCACACGGTCCACTGCGGAACCCCCGGTAACAGCGGGGGCAGTTGGGTGATCATCGGGTGGCGAGGAAGGTGAGGAGAAGGCGCCGTTGCAGGTCGAACATCTCCTTCTCTTCGTCCGGCTGGGCGTGATCGAAGCCCAGAAGGTGGAGGATGCCGTGGGTGGTGAGGAGCAGGAGCTCCTCCACGGTGGAGTGCCCGGCCTTACGGGCCTGGCGGCTGGCGACGTCCGGGCACAGAACGATGTCGCCGAGGATGCCGGGTTCGGCTTCCTCCCCCGACCTGCCGGGCCGCAACTCATCCATCGGAAAGGACAGGACGTCGGTGGGCCCGCTCTCGGCCATCCAGCGTTCGTTGAGTTCGGCGATGACGTCGGTCGTCACGAACAGGATCGACAGCTCCGCCTGCGGGTGGACGTGCATTTCCTCCAGTACGAACCGGGCGAGGGCGGCAAATTCCTCCTCGTCGAGTGCGTAGCCGGATTCGTTGCTGACCTCGGTGCTCACCGCAGCCCGCCTCGCCTGGATTGCTTCGAGGCGTGGGCGGAGTGGCTGCGCGTGGCGTCCCAGCGTTCGTAGGCGTCGATGATCTCCGACACCAGCCGGTGGCGGACGACGTCGGCGGAGGTGAGGCGGCAGAACGCGACGTCTTCGAGGCCCTCGAGGATCTCCTGCACGACCCGCAGGCCCGAGGAGGTGCCCGTGGGGAGGTCGACCTGCGTCGTGTCGCCGGTGACGACCACCGTGGAGTTGAATCCCAGGCGGGTGAGGAACATCTTCATCTGTTCCGGCGACGTGTTCTGCGCCTCGTCGAGAATGATGAAGGCATCGTTGAGTGTGCGGCCCCGCATGTAGGCCAGCGGTGCGACCTCGATCGTGCCGGCGGCCATGAGCTTGGGAATCGTCTCCGGCTCCAGCATGTCGTGCAGCGCGTCGTACAGCGGCCGCAGGTACGGGTCGATCTTCTCGTTGAGGGTGCCCGGCAGGTATCCGAGGCGCTCGCCTGCCTCCACGGCTGGCCGGGTGAGCACGATGCGGTTGACCTGCTTCGCCTGCAGGGCGTGCACGGCCTTGGCCATCGCCAAATATGTCTTTCCGGTTCCGGCGGGGCCGAGGCCGAAGGTGATCGTGTGATCGCCGATGGCGTCGACGTACTTCTTCTGCCCCAGCGTCTTCGGCCGGATCGTGCGGCCACGGGCCGAAAGAATGTCGAGGGTGAGGACGTCGGCGGGGCCTTGCCCGCCTGCGCTGGTGAGCATCGTGATCGCTCTGCCGGCGGCATCAGCGGTCAGCGGCTGACCCGTGCGTGCCACCTCGGCGAGTTCCGTGACGAGGCGTTGCGCGAGGGCGACGTCCCCGGCGGGACCCGCAAAGGAGATGACGTTGCCGCGGGCGTGGATGTCGACCTGGGGGAAGCCCTGTTCCACGGCTCGCAGCACTTCGTCTTGTTGGCCCAACAGAAGGGTCAGGGAGACATCACTGGGAATGGTGGTCTGGTGTTCGACCCACGTAGTGCCTTCTCCCCGCTCGTTGGTGTCAGTCATATGCGGCGGACTGCTCTCCTTGGTTCCGTGGCGTTCTCGGCGGTCGCGTTCGCCGTCGCTCGCGCGGGCCCGCGATGCGGGAAGTCTAGTGGAGACTCGCCCGCGTCGGAGGCCCATACGAGCGGACAGCGTCAGTGGGACGCCTCGTGCTTGGCCAGCTGCGCGCGCACCTCATCCATGTCCAACTCGCGGACTGCGGTGATGACCTGCTCGAGCCCGGCAGCCGGTAGCGCACCCGGCTGGGAGAACACGAGCACGCCCTCCCGGAAAGCCATGATCGTCGGGATCGAGGAGATGTTCGCCGCGGCGGCCAGCTGCTGTTGATCCTCAGTGTCGACCTTGCCGAACGTGACGTCGGGGTGCTTCGCCGCGGCCGCCTCGTAGACGGGGGCAAACGCACGACAGGGGCCGCACCAGTCCGCCCAGAAGTCGACGAGGACGATGTCGTTGTCGCGAATGGTCGTGTCGAAGGTCTCGGCTGTGATGTCGATAGTGGCCATGGTTGCCTCTTCCTGGTCGGGGCGTGGCGCGCACGGCGACGGCGTGGCGCGGGTACCGGCCGTCGGCTCGCCTTCGGCCGATACCCTATGGGGTATAACGGCCGGTGGGTGTCGGGCTATTCCCCAGCGGGGGCCGGCTCGACGGCCCAGCGGCCCAGCCGCTCGCTGAGGTGGGCGGTTGCCACCACCCCGGCCGTACCGCTGCGCAAGACGTGAGGCCCGAGCCGCACCGCCTGGGCCCCCGCCGCGCTCAACTCGGCCAGCTCTTCGTCAGTGATGCCGCCTTCGGGGCCGACGATGATGACGACGTCGCCTGCCTGCCCCTCGGGTGGACACTCGGGTAGCGGCACCTCGGAGATCGACGTCGTCGCGCGCTCGTGCAGCACCAACGCCGCGCCCCCCATGCGGGCGGCCTCGGCCACGGGTGCCGCGAGTGAGGTGTGCACCTCGGCGACGCTCGGCAGCCATGCGCGGCGCGACTGCTTGGCGGCCGCGACCACCGCGCTTTCCCACCGGGCGCGCCCCTTCGCCGCCCGTGGCCCCTCCCAGCGCACGATGCTGCGTTGCGCCTGCCACGGGATGACGCCATCGATTCCCACCTCGCAGGCCATGGCGATCGCCTGCTCGTCTCGTCCCCCCTTGGCCAGTGCCTGCGCCAGGACGAGCCGGGGCGAGAGCGCGGGCTCGTCGCTCACCTCGCTCACCGCGACGTCGAGGCGGCTGGCGGCACCGCTCCCGGACATTGCCGCGATGGCGCCGCGCACGCGACGACCCGCGCCGTCGACGAGGTCAACGACCTCCCCCGGGCGCAGCCGGCGTACTTGGATGGCGTGACGGGCCTCCTCGCCCACGAGGGTGACCGTGCCGGCGTCGCCGGCGGCCAGTTCCTCGGGCCGAGCTAGGAAGACCGGCGGGCTCATCGCCCGGCGAGCTTGTCCCGCAGCCGGGAGAAGACCGAGCCGTTGGCTACCGGCGACAGCTGCGGCTCGAGGCGCTCCTCACCGCGGAGTTCGGCGAGGCGGGCGAGCAGCTCGCGCTGTTCCTCGTCGACGTCGCTGGGAACTTCGACGCTCACCTGCACGTTGAGGTCGCCACGGCCGGCGGCGTTGAGCCGGCCCACGCCCAGTCCCCGCAGCGTAATGACCTCTTCGGGCTGGGTGCCCGGGCGGATCTCGACTTCGCGTTCGCCGTCAAAGGTCTCCAAGCGCAGGACTGTGCCCAGCGCGGCGGCCGTCATCGGGACCTCGACGCGGGCATGCAGGTCGTCACCGCGGCGGATGAACACGGGATGGTCCGCTACGTCGATCTCGACGTAGAGGTCGCCGGCGGGCCCGCCTCCGGGCCCGACCTCACCGCTGCCGGTGAGCTTGATGCGGTTGCCGCTGTCCACGCCGGCGGGTACGGCGATGGGGATCGAACGGCGCGTGCGCACCCGCCCCTGGCCGGAGCACTCCGGGCACGGGTCCGGAATGGTCGTCCCGTGCCCCCCACAGGCCGAGCATGGCGTCGTCGTCATGACATTGCCGAGGAAGGAGCGGGCCACCCGCTGGACCGAGCCGCGTCCCTGGCACACGACGCAGGTTTCCACGCTCGTGCCGGGCCGCGTGCAGCGGCCGTCGCAGGTGGCGCACCGTACGGCGGTGTCGACGTGGATCTCGTGCTCGGCGCCGAAGACCGCGTCGTGAAGGTCGATCTCCAAACGCACCAGCGCGTCCTGGCCTCGCCGCCCACGCGGGGCCGGGCCGCGACTCGGGCCGCCGGCCGCGGCCCCGAAGAAGGTCTCGAAAATATCGGCGAATCCGCCGAATCCGCCCGCTGCGGAGGCGCCGCCCCCGCCGCCGAGCGCCGATTCGCCACCGAGGTCGTACAGCTGGCGCTTCTGCGGGTCGGAGAGCACCTCGTAGGCCCGGCCCACGTCCTTGAACTTGTCTTCGGCCTCGGGGCCGGCGACGTCGGGGTGGTACTTGCGCGCCTGGCGTCGATAGGCGCGCTTGATCTCCTCGGGGCTGGCGTCGCGTGAGACGCCGAGGATCTCGTAGTAGTCGTTCACCGCGTTACTTTCTGTCGGATCGTGCAAGGCGGGTCGGTCGGGTAGCTCATCAACCGGCGAGGATGCGCGACAGGTAGCGCGCAACCGCACGCACGGCTGTCATCGTCGAGGGGTAGTCCATCCTCGTGGGCCCGATGATCCCAAGCTGGGCCATCGGTGACGCCGTCTCGCCACCATAGGAGCTGGCGACGATGGACGTCTCGGAGAGCGCTTCGTGCTGGTTCTCCATTCCGATGCGCACCGACACAACATCATCGCTCACCATCTCCGATAACAACTGCATGAGCACAACTTGTTCCTCAAGCGCTTCGAGCACCGGCCCGATCGTCCGGGTGAAGTCGATTCCCGATCGCGCGAGGTTGGCGGTGCCGGCCATGACGATGCGCTCATCGGCGTCCAACCGCAGCGTCGTGGTGAGTTCGTCGATGACGTCGGCCACGAGGCCGCGGTGGGACAACTCGAAGTGGGTGTGCATCGTGTCGAGCAGATCAGCAATCTCGCGCAGCGGCCGCCCCACGGCGGCAGCGTTGATGCGCGCCGACAGCTCACTGAGCACGGCCTCGTCGATCGCGGCGTCGACCTCCATCGTGCGCTGCTCGACGCGGCCCGTGTCGCTGATGATGACGGCGAGCACGCGGGTGTCGCTCAGCAGGATGAGTTCGAGGTGGCGCAGGGCGGCTCGGCGCAGCGAGGGATATTGCACCACCGCCACTTGCCGGGTGAGTTGAGCAAGCAACCGCACGGTCCGCTCGACGACGTCGTCGAGGTCGACGGCCCCGCCGAGGAGGCGTTGGATGGCCGCGCGTTCGGCCGCCGAGAGAGGTTTGAGGTCGGAGATCTGGTCGACGAACAGGCGGTAGCCCTTGTCCGTGGGGACTCGACCGGCCGAAGTATGGGGCTGGGTGATGTAGCCGTGCTCTTCCAACACCGCCATGTCGTTGCGGATGGTCGCGGGGGACACGGCGAGGCCGTGGCGCTCCACGAGCACTCGCGAACCGACCGGTTCGCTCGTTGCGACGTAGTCCTCCACGATTGCTCGCAACACCTCTAGGCGGCGGTCCGTAGGCATTCGTCCCCCCCTTCGTCAACCCGGGCCTGGCACTCACACTTCAAGAGTGCTAATCCTACCCGCCGTCGGTGCGCTTCGTGGAGGCCGGGTGACGAAGTGCATAGCCTGCCCGGGTGAGCGACCGCTATGGCTTTGATGTGCTGGCCCAAGATCCCCACCGCCGCGGGCACTACGCCCATCGTCCGACGACGGCGCGGGTGGCCGCCGAGCGGGGGCTTGTGGTGGAGGATGTGGCCTCCGGCTGGGTCGGCGCCGTCGTGCGGGTGGAGAAGTCCGGCGGGATGCACGTCGTGGTGCTGGAGGATCGCTTCGGCAAGCGGCGCAGCTTTCGGCTGGGCCACGGCTTCTGGGTCGACGGCCGCCCGGTCGAACTCGTCCCGGCCCCGAGCACGGGGCGGGCACCGCAGGGCCGTACGACTCTGACCACCCGCAGCGTCGGCGGCCGCCAGCTCACCCCGTCCGGCTCCTTCGCCATCGCCGGCGCCCGCGCGCGGGTGGCTCGCCCCTCCCGCATCTGGGTCGAGGGCCGCCACGACGCCGAGCTCGTCGAGCGCGTGTGGGGTGACGACCTGCGCGTCGAAGGAGTCGTCGTCGAGCTCCTTGAGGGCATCGACAATCTCGAGTCCGTGTTGCGAGAGTTCTCTCCCGGCCCCCACCAGCGGGCGGGCGTACTTGTCGACCACCTCGTCCCCGGCAGCAAGGAGCAGCGCATCGCCGATGCCGTGCTGCGTCGTCTCGGCGCGCGTGCCGAGCACGTGCTCATCCTCGGCCATCCCTACGTCGACGTCTGGCAGGCCGTGAAACCCCAACGCCTCGGCCTGGAGGCATGGCCCGACGTGCCGCGCGGGACCGACATCAAAGTCGGATCGTTGGCCGCCCTCGACTGGCCCCATGCGAACCAGGCCGATATCGCCTCGGGCTGGCAGCGCATCCTCGGTGCGGTGCGCGACTATCGCGACCTGTCACCGGCGCTGCTCGGGCGCATGGAGGAGCTCATCGATTTCGTCACTGCCGTGCCCGCCTGACTCGGGCCTTCCGGAAGCGGACGGGCGAAACATGCGCGCCACCACCTGCCGCCTCGGCCCGGGAGGAGCTATAAGGTGAGGCAACCTACAGCGTTGTAAGGAGACTCCATGGACGGCTGGACTCAAACGTTGGGCGCGGGACCGCTTCTGGCAATAGCGGCGGGCGCGATCGTCCTCATCCTCATCCTGGTCATCCAGTTCAAGGTTCATGCGTTCCTCACGCTGATTCTCGTCAGCCTGATCACCGCGTTTGTCGCGGGCATTCCCACCGATCAGATCGTTCCCACGATGGTCGGCGGATTCGGCGGCACCCTCGGCAGCGTCGCCCTGCTCGTCGGCTTGGGAGCCATGCTGGGCAAACTCGTCGAACACAGCGGCGGGGCGAAGATCCTCGCCGACAAGATGATCGATATGTTCGGCGAGAGCCGGGCGCCCTTCGCGCTCGGCGTCGCCTCGCTGTTGATGGGCTTTCCCATCTTCTTCGACGCCGGCCTCATCGTCATGCTGCCGATCGTGTTCGCGGTGGCCCGCCGCCTCGGCGACAACGTGCTGCTTTACGGGATGCCGGCAGCCGCCGCGTTCTCGATCATGCACGTGTTCACGCCTCCGCACCCCGGGCCGGTGACGGCGACCGAACTGTACGAGGCCAACCTCGGGCTCGTCCTGCTCACGAGCGTCATCATCGTCTTCCCGCTGTGGTACCTCACCGGTTACCTCTGGGGCCTGTGGGTCGGCAAGAGGTTCATCCTCCCGGTCCCCGCCCTGTTCGGTGACAGCGACGACGAGGGGCCGACGAACCCGCCCAAGGTGGGTACGGTCATCGGCGTCCTCCTGCTGCCCATCGTGCTCATCTTCCTCAACACGGGCCTGGACTTCCTCCGTGCCGCCGGAACCGTCTCCCCCGACACCACCTGGTACGCCGTCCTCTCCACGATCGGCCAATCCCCCGTGGCCCTGCTCATCTCGGTGCTCGTGGCCACGGTGGTGCTCGGCCTGCGCCGCGGCGAGAAGGCCACGGTTCTCGAGAAGGTCGTCGACTCCGCCCTCGGGCCCATCTCCTCGGTTGTGCTCATCACCGGAGCCGGTGGCATGTTCGGCAGCGTCCTGCGGGCCTCGGGCATCGGCGATGCCCTGGCGGACACCCTGGACGGCATCGGCTTGCCCGTCATTCTTGCCGCGTATGTCGTGGCAGTCATCATGCGGCTGGCACAGGGCTCGGCGACCGTCGCCCTCGTGACCGCCGCGGGACTCATGGCACCGGCCGTCATGGCCGGCGACTTCAGCGTCATGCAGGTGGTGGCCATCACACTCGCGACCGCGGCCGGATCCGTGTTCGCCAGCCACGTCAACGACTCCGGATTCTGGCTCGTCGGACGCCTCATGGGCATGGACGTCAAGACGACGCTGAAGACGTGGACCGTGCAGCAGACCCTGCAATCGGTGGCCGGCTTCATCGTCACGCTGGGGATCTTCGCCATCTTCTAGGTCCGGGCTTCGCACGTGCCCCCGGGGTAATGGAGGACGACACATGACGACATTCGACATTCGAGACCGCCTCGCGCTGGTGACCGGGTCCTCTCGCGGGTTGGGGCGCACGCTCGCCGCGGGCCTGGCTGCCCACGGGGCTCGGGTCATTCTCCACGGCCGCGACGAGCAGCAGCTGGCCGCGGCCCGCGAGGAGGTCGCTGCGGCCGGCGGCGCCCCGCCCGCCACGGTTCGCTTCGACGTCACCGATCCGGCGGCCATCGACGACGCGGTGGCGAGGCTGCTGGCGGAGCACGGCGCGCCCGACATTCTCGTCAACAATGCGGGGATTCAACGCCGTGCCCCGTTCGCGGAGTTCGCCGCGGCGGACTGGCACGATGTCGTCGCCGCGAACCTGTCGAGCGCGTTCTACGTGAGCCAGCCGATCGCGCGGGCGATGATCGAGCGTGGTAGCGGGAAGATCATCAACATCGGGTCGGTCCAATCCGCGCTGGCACGCGAAACCATCGCCCCCTATTCCGCCTCGAAGGGCGGGCTCGCCATGCTCACCAAGGGCATGGCGGCGGATCTGGCCCGGTACGGCATCCAGGTCAACTGCCTGTCGCCCGGCTACTTCGCGACCGACATGAACGAGGCCCTCGTCAACGACCCCGATTTCGACGCGTGGGTTCGTGGCCGAACCCCGGCGCAGCGGTGGGGGTGGGTGGAGGAGCTCATCGGCACGCTGGTGTACCTCGCCTCCCCCGCCTCGAGCTTCGTCTCGGGCCAGAATATTTTCGTCGACGGCGGAATGACTTCGGTGGTCTAGATGAACACGATGACGTCGGTGGTCATCCACGGCCAAGGAGACTTGCGCGTGGAGAACCACGCCATTCCAGAACCCGGGCCAGGCGAGGTGCGGCTGCGGGTCGCCTACGTGGGGGTCTGTGGGTCCGATCTGTCCTACTACCACCGCGGGGCGGTGGGCAGCTTTGTCGTGCGCGAGCCCCTCGTGCCCGGGCACGAGCTGTCCGGCACCGTCGAGCATGACCCCGGCGGGAGGTGGGAGGCGGGCACGCCGGTGACCGTGCACCCCGCGACCTTCGGCACCTCGCAGCCGGGCCTCGCCGATCGCCCGCACCTGTGGCCGCAGGGCGCCTATCTCGGCAGCGCCTCCACCTGGCCTCACACGCAGGGCGCGATGTCGCAGTACTTCGTCGTGCGCGATGACATGGTGCGCCCGCTACCGCCCGGCCTCGAGATCCGCACGGCGGCCCTGGCCGAGCCCCTCGGGGTGGCACTTCACGCGATCCGCGTCGCAGGCGGTGTGTCGGGACGGCGCGTTCTGGTCTCTGGGGCCGGTCCGATCGGGTTGCTCGCCGCGGCCGGCGCGATCGCCGAAGGGGCGGGCGCGGTCGTCGTCACCGATATCCAATCCGCCCCCCTCCAGCGCGCGAAGCAGCTGGGCGCGGCTGCCACGATCAACGTCAGCACCGACACGGTTCCCAGCGAGTCCTTCGACGTCGTCCTCGAGTGCTCGGGCGCCCCCGCGGGAGTGTCGGCGAGCCTCGAGGCAGCGCGGCGCGCGGGAATCGTCGTCCAGGTGGGGATGCTCCCGAGCGAGCCGGCGCCCATCAACATCGCGCCGCTCGTCGCCAAGGAGGTCCAGCTGCGCGGTGCTTTCCGGTTCAACCAGGAAATCGACGACGCCATCGGCATGCTCGCTGCCCATCCCGACATCGCCCAGGTCGTCACCCACGTCTATGGGGCGGCGCAAGCACACACGGCGTTCGACACCGCCAGCGACTCGAGCGCGTCGAGCAAGGTGCTCGTCGCGATGTGGGAGTGAGCCCTACGCGTAATCAGGGGGTGAGCGCGTGGGTCACCGCATCGGCGAGCAGGCGGCCGCGGCGAGTGAGCACAACGCGCCCGCGGGTGGCGGGGGCGAACTCGATGAGGTCCTCCGCCAGCAGCTGCGCGACCGACTCCCGCAGCGCCTCGGGTACGCGCCGGCTGCCGGCCGGATCGAGCTGGAGGCCTTCGGCGAGCCGGACGCCGAGCATGATGCGTTCCAGTTCGCGCTCCTCGGCGGTGAGCACCTCTCGCCCCAGAGCGGGGCTGGTTCCGGCCTCGAGGCGCTGGGCGTAGGCGCGCGGGTGCTTGACGTTCCACCAGCGAACCCCACCGACGTGGCTGTGGGCGCCCGGTCCGATTCCCCACCAGTCCTGCCCGCGCCAGTAGGAGAGGTTGTGACGGCTGCGGTCAGCGGCGGATCTGGCGAAGTTCGACACCTCGTACCACTGGAGGCCGGCGGCGCGGAAGTGGTCGTCGGCCATTTCGTACTTGACGGCGGCGTCGTCGTCATCGGGTAGCGGCAGTTCCCCTCGTCGTACCTGGGCGCCCATCTTCGTGCCGCGCTCGACGACGAGGGCGTAGGCCGAAACGTGGTCGGGTTCCAGCGCGGTTGCGGCCTCGAGGCTGCGGCGCCAGTCCTCAACTGACTCCCCCGGTGTGCCGTAGATGAGGTCGACCGAAACGGCGAGGCCGGCGGCGCGCGCCCAGCCGACGACGTCAGGCAGTCGCCGCGGATCGTGGGTGCGGTCGAGCGTGGCCAGCACGTGCGGCACGGCCGATTGCATCCCGAAGGAGACTCGGGTGACCCCAGCCTCGGCGAGCCGCGCGAGTGCGGCGGCATCGACCGAGTCCGGGTTGGCCTCGGTCGTGACCTCGGCGTCGGGCGCGAGCCCCCATTCCTCGCGCACCGCGTGCAGCATTCGTGCGAGGTCGGCGGTGGGCAAGAGAGTGGGGGTGCCGCCGCCGAAGAATACGGTCGACGCGGCGCGGGTTGGCCCGAGGGCCGCCATGATCCGCGCGGCGAAACGGATCTCTGCGATGGCGGTGTCGGCGTAGGCATCCTGGCTGGCGCCGCCGCCGAGTTCGGTGGCGGTGTAGGTGTTGAAGTCGCAGTAGCCGCATCGCACGCGGCAGAACGGGACGTGGAGGTAGACGCCGAAATCCCGCTCGGCCAGGCCGCGCGCGGCGGAGGACGGCAGGAGCCCATCAGTGGGCGCCGCAGCGCCCAGCGGCATCGCCGTGGTCACTTCGCGGCCTTGGCGTCCTTCGGCGAATCGGAGCCGAGGGCGGTGATGAAGGCCTCCTGTGGCACCTCCACACGCCCGATCGCCTTCATGCGCTTCTTGCCTTCCTTCTGCCGCTCGAGCAACTTACGTTTGCGCGAGATGTC
>Ga0079225_10001152_pt1 | contig 14694 bp, 24 predicted proteins | sample Poulit2012_FD_76344 | JGI IMG/M metagenome (GOLD analysis project Ga0079225, IMG submission 76344) | Agricultural soil microbial communities from Georgia to study Nitrogen management - Poultry litter 2012 | ecosystem: Environmental > Terrestrial > Soil > Agricultural land | place: USA: Georgia... | reverse complement strand
TGCCTTCCCCGCTGGACGTGCCCCGATCGAGGGACACATGGCCGGTAAGGAAGAGGAGGCCATCACCCGCCCCGCCGACGCTAAGGAACCGTTCTCGGCGCTGGCGTTCAAGGTGGCCGCCCACGCGTTCTTCGGCAAGCTCACCTACATCCGGGTGTACTCGGGCAGTATCGCCTCGGGCCAGCCGGTGATGAACTCCACCAAGGGCAAGCGGGAGCGCCTGGGCAAGCTGTTTCAGATGCACTCCAACAAGGAGAACCCGGTCGAGACCGTCTCAGCCGGACACATCTATGCCGTCATCGGACTGAAGGACACCACCACCGGCGACACCCTGACCGCGATGGACTCTCAGGTGGTCCTGGAGTCGATGAGTTTCCCCGAGCCGGTCATCTCGGTGGCGATCGAGCCGAAGACCAAGAGCGACCAGGAGAAGCTGTCCGAGGCCATCCAGAAGCTGGCCGAGGAGGACCCGACCTTCACCGTCCGACAGGACGAGGAGACCAGCCAGACCGTGATCGCCGGAATGGGTGAGTTGCACCTGGACATCCTGGTGGACCGCATGCGCCGGGAGTTCAAGGTGGAGGCGAACGTGGGTAAGCCCCAGGTGGCCTACCGCGAGACCATTCGCCGGACGGTGGAGAAGGTCGACTACACCCACAAGAAGCAGACCGGTGGTTCTGGGCAGTTCGCCAAGGTGCAGGTCACCTTCGAACCGCTGGACACCGAAGAGGGTGAAGTCTACGAGTTCGAGAACAAGATCACCGGTGGGCGGATCCCGCGGGAGTACATCCCCAGCGTCGACGCCGGTATCCAGGACGCCATGCAGCTGGGTTTCCTGGCCGGTTACCCGATGGTGGGGGTCAAGGTAACCCTGCTGGACGGTGCCTACCACGACGTCGACTCTTCGGAGATGGCGTTCAAGATTGCCGGATCCATGGTGTTCAAGGAAGGCGTGAACCGCGCCGACCCGGTGCTCCTGGAGCCGGTCATGGATGTCGAGGTGCGTACGCCCGAGGAGTACATGGGCGAAGTCATCGGCGACCTCAACTCACGTCGCGGTCATATCCAGTCGATGGAAGACGCGAGTGGCGTTAAGGTTGTTCGCGCCTTGGTGCCGTTGTCGGAGATGTTCGGCTACATCGGGGACCTGCGGTCGAAGACCCAGGGCCGTGCGGTGTATTCGATGCAGTTCGCCAACTACGCCGAAGTTCCTCGGAACGTCTCCGAGGAGATCATCAAGAAGACCCGGGGCGAGTAGTCCCACAGGTCGCCTGTTAACGCACACACCCAACCGACCCGTAGGATACGCAAGCCCCACGATCGAGCATTGATCGATCCGACAGCTTTGTACATCTACCCGAGTTCCAGGAGGAACCCAAGTGGCGAAGGCCAAGTTCGAGCGGACCAAGCCGCACGTCAACATCGGCACCATCGGTCACGTTGACCACGGTAAGACCACCCTGACCGCTGCCATCTCTAAGGTCCTGGCAGACAAGTTCCCGGACCTGAACGATGTCGCAGCCTTCGATGAGATCGACAACGCTCCCGAAGAGCGCCAGCGTGGGATCACCATCAACGTCTCCCACCAGGAGTACCAGACCGACAAGCGCCACTACGCGCACGTTGACGCCCCTGGTCACGCCGACTACATCAAGAACATGATCACCGGTGCCGCCCAGATGGACGGTGCGATCCTCGTGGTCGCCGCGACTGACGGTCCGATGGCGCAGACCCGTGAGCACGTACTGCTCGCCCGTCAGGTGGGTGTGCCCTACCTGGTGGTGGCCCTGAACAAGTCCGACATGGTCGACGACGAGGAGATCCTCGAGCTCGTCGAGATGGAGGTCCGTGAGCTGCTTTCCGAGCAGGAGTTCCCCGGCGATGACGTGCCGGTGATCAAGGTCTCGGCGCTCAAGGCCCTCGAGGGCGATGAGAAGTGGGTTGACGCGGTTGCCGAGCTCATGCAGGCCGTGGACGACAACGTTCCGGACCCGGTGCGCGACATCGACAAGCCGTTCCTGATGCCGATCGAGGACGTCTTCACGATCACCGGTCGCGGAACTGTGGTGACCGGTGCCGTGGACCGTGGTCAGCTCAAGGTCAACGACGAGGTCGAGATCCTCGGAATCCGTCCGGCCCAGAAGACCACCGTCACCGGTGTGGAGATGTTCCGGAAGCTGCTGGACACCGCTGACGCCGGCGAGAACGTCGGGCTGCTGCTGCGCGGTACTAAGCGTGAGGATGTCGAGCGCGGCCAGGTTGTCGCCAAGCCCGGGTCGTTCACCCCGCACACCGACTTCGAGGCACAGGTCTACATCCTGGCCAAGGACGAGGGCGGTCGGCACAACCCGTTCTACTCCAACTACCGTCCGCAGTTCTACTTCCGGACCACCGACGTCACCGGCGTCATCGAGCTGCCCGAGGGCACCGAGATGGTCATGCCCGGTGACAACACCGAGATGACGGTCGAGCTGATCCAGCCGATCGCCATGGAGGAGGGCCTCGGCTTCGCCATCCGTGAGGGTGGGCGCACCGTCGGCTCCGGTCGAGTGACCAAGATCCTCAAGTGATCCCCCGCTGGGGCTGAACCCAGCACTGTGCTTCAGGGCCCGTCGGCACCGCCGGCGGGCCCTGAGCCGTTTCCGGGCGCGCGCTGCTCCCCGCCCCACTCCCACTGCTGGCCCCCGCCCCACTGCCGGCCCCCGCCCCGCCCACTGCCGGCACCGCCCCGCCACCCCATCCCCGCCGAGGGGGCAGGATCGACGGCGAGGGGGCCCGATATACCGTGTCCCGCCGGGTGGATCGTGCCCTCCCGGCGTTCCAACGGACCCGGTCGCGCGCCGGCCGCCCCTGCGCTGATCCACAGTGCGCCGGGGATGCGCGCCCATATCCACAGGTGCGGGAGCTCGCCGTCGGACGGGCCGCCCGAGGGCAAGGATGGCCGTATGCCCCAGAGCTTGCCGTTACCCGACCAAATCTGGCTCCGGCACGACCTCGCCCGAGTCGGCCTGACGCCGACGGATAAGGGAGCCGATGGCGAGGCAGAGTTCGTGCAGATCCGCCATGGGGCGCACACCCCAAAGCGGGCGTGGGAACAGCTCGACGACCGCGGGCGCTACCTCGCCCGGCTCCACGCGACCTCAGCCATGCTGCTCAACGAGCCCGTGCTGTCGCACTACTCCGCGGCCGCGGTGTGGAATCTGGTAATCCTCGGGAAGTGGCCCCGGGCGCTGCACCAGGTGGTACCTGGAGACAATTCCAGATCGACCCCACACATCGTGCGGCATCGACGTACCGACCCTGGGCCCGTGGTCCGGAAGGGCTCGTTCCTAGTCACCGGTGCCGCGCGTACCGTGACCGACCTCGCCAGCCTGACCCCTTTCGCCTCCGGGGTGCTGGCCGCCGACCGAGCACTTGCCGCCGGGCTGGTCACCCCGGCCGAACTCGAAGATGAAGCGCTGGCACGCGCCGGGCAGCGCGGTGTGCGGATCGTGCGGGCGGTAGTGGCGGCCGCTGACGGACGCTCAGAGTCGCCCGGTGAGTCGTTGAGCCGGGCACGGATGATGCAAGCCCGACTGCCGGTACCGACTCTGCAGCAGGAGTTCCACGACGCCGAGGGTTTCATTGGACGCTGCGACTTCTACTGGAAGGAGTACCAACTTGTCGGCGAGTTCGACGGTCGGATGAAGTACGGGCGGGAATTCGCCGAGCTGGACAGCCCCGAGGAGCGACTATGGCGGGAGAAGGTTCGTGAAGATCGGCTGCGCGCCCTCGGTCTGCGGGTGGCGCGATGGGTATGGTCAGACGCGCTGCACGGCCAGCCACTGATACGCATTCTCGCCGGACACGGACTCGATCCACTCCGCACGCGTGCCCGCTTCGAGCCGTAAACGGGAAATGGTCGAGACCTCGGGCCGGGCCGGTGCGGCGTAGCGGGTGGGGGATCGGAGGGTGGAGGGAGGCGGGTACGGCGCTGGTGGCCCGCCCGTGAGGGGGCACGAGGCGCGCGGGAGGGTCAGGTATGCAGTGCCCTGCCGGGGCGGATCGTGCCCCGTCGGCGGGGAGGGCGGTGTCCCCTCGGCGGGGAGGGCGGTGTCCGGTCGGCGGGGAGGGCCGTGCCCCGTTGGCGGGGGAGGGCCGTGCCCCGTCGGCGGGGGAGGGCCGCGCCGGAGTGAGGCCGGCAGCAGGAGCTGGGTGAGATGTGGCCCAGACCACGTGAGGAAAATCGGGCCCTGACTTGGGTTCTGTGCCCCTGGTGTGGCAGACTATTCAGGTTGCCTCGCGAGAGGGCATGGAATCTGTGTGCACAACGGTGCATATCGATCCGGTGCCGCCGAGGATAACCATCGGATGTTCGGCCGACTGCCCCTGGCGGGTCAGGCGGACGCGCTCCACAAGTCAGCTTCCGACCAACCACCTTCCATGGTGCCTGCCGGTGTGGTGTGACGCGAAAAGCGACACGCCCGAGCGCGGGGGTCGGTCACGCGGTACGAAGAGAGAGAGTCAGACGAGCATGGCGGGACAGAAGATCCGCATCCGGCTCAAGTCCTACGACCACGAGGTCATCGACAGCTCGGCGCGCAAGATCGTCGACACGGTGTCTCGCGCTGGTGCGACAGTCGTAGGCCCGGTGCCGCTGCCAACCGAAAAGAACGTGTTCTGCGTCATCCGTTCACCGCACAAATATAAGGACAGCCGGGACCACTTCGAGATGCGTACCCACAAGCGCCTGATCGACATCGTCGATCCGACGCCGAAGGCTGTGGACTCCTTGATGCGGCTAGACCTGCCGGCCGACGTCAACATCGAGATCAAGCTCTGAGGACGTACGTCATGACTTCACTTCCCCAGCAGACTGAACGAACCATCACGGCGCTGCTCGGCACCAAACTCGGCATGACCCAGGTCTGGGACGAGGACGGCACGCTGCATCCGGTCACCGTGGTGCAGGTGGGCACCAATGTTGTCACCCAGGTTCGCAGCCTGGAGACCGACGGCTACACCGGTGTCCAGCTCGGCTTCGGCCAGATCGACCCGCGCAAGGTGAGCCAGCCGCTCCGGGTGCGCGCGGAGAAGTCCGGGCTCACCCCGCGGCGGTACAACGCCGAGTTCCGCACCGCTGACGCTCAGGACTACAGCGTCGGCCAGGAACTGACCGCTGAGATCTTCGAGGCCGGCCAGCACGTCGACGTCGTCGGCACCACTAAGGGCAAGGGCACTGCCGGTGCGATGAAGCGGCACGGGTTCGGCGGTGCCTTGGCGAGCCACGGCTCGCACCGCAACCACCGCAAGGCCGGTGCGATCGGTGGCGCGGCCACCCCCGGCCGGGTGTTCAAGGGCCAGAAGATGGCCGGCCGGATGGGCAACGAACGCCAGACCACTCGCAACCTGACCATTCACTCCGTGAACGCGGAGAAGGGCGTGCTGCTGATCAACGGCGCCGTCCCCGGACCCAAGGGTGGACTGGTCATGGTCCGTACCACTGAGAAGGGTGCGTGAAAGACATGACGCAGACGACTGTCCACTCCGTCGACGTCCTGGACTCCACCGGGGCCAAGACCGGCACCGTGGAGTTGCCCGCGGAGATCTTCGACGTGCAGGCCAACGTGCCGCTGATCCACCAGGTCGTGGTGGCCCAGCGTGCCGCCGCCCGGCAGGGCACCCACGCCACTAAGTCCCGCGGCGCTGTCCGCGGCGGTGGTCGTAAGCCTTGGCGCCAGAAAGGCACCGGCCGGGCCCGGCAAGGGTCGATCCGCGCCCCGCAGTTCACCGGTGGTGGCATCGTGCATGGCCCCACCCCGCGCGACTACAGCCAGCGCACCCCGAAGAAGATGAAGGTCGCCGCCCTGCGCGGCGCCCTCTCCGACCGGGCCCGCGGGGGCCGCGTGCACGTGGTCAGCGAGTTCGCTGCAGGCGAGGTGCCCTCCACCGCAACCGCCACCAAGGTGTTGCACACCATCGGCGCCGACCAGCACATGCTCGTCGTGCTCGGCCGTGATGACGAGATCACCTGGAAGAGCCTGCGCAACGTGCCGTCAGTGCACCTGATCCACCCCGACCAGCTGAACACGTACGACGTTCTGGTGGCCGACGACGTGGTCTTCACCACCGAGGCGCTGGAGACGTTCATCGCCGGCCCGGCCACCGGCCGCTCGGCGACCGCGTCCGCAAGCTCCGCGGAGATCACCGAGGAGGAGCAGTGAGTATCCCGACCGTGAACAAGGACCCCCGCGACATCATCGTGGCGCCGGTGGTCTCCGAGAAGAGCTACAACCTGCTCGATGAGGGTAAGTACACCTTCCTGGTCGACCCGCGGGCGAACAAGACCGAGATCAAGATCGCTATCGAGCAGATCTTCAAGGTCAAGGTCGAGAGCGTGAACACCCTGAACCGCCCGGGTAAGACCCGGCGCACCCGGTTCGGGATGGGAAAGCGCAACGACACCAAGCGCGCGATCGTCACGCTGCGCGAGGGCAGCATCGACATCTTCGGCGGAGCGGTCTGAGTAGGCCGGCAGCCAGGAAGAGATTGAGGACTTCACATGGGAATCCGTAAGCACAAGCCGACGACGCCGGCCCGCCGCGGCTCATCCGTCGCCGACTTCGTCGAAGTCACCCGCAGCTCGCCGGAGAAGTCGCTGGTCCACCCGCTCCCCAAGAGCGGTGGGCGCAACGCCTCCGGCCGGATCACCGCCCGCCACATCGGCGGTGGCCACAAGCGGGCGTTCCGGGAGATCGACTTCCGGCGCAACGACAAGGACGGCGTGCCGGCCAAGGTCGCGCACATCGAGTACGACCCGAACCGCACCGCGCGGATCGCGCTGCTGCACTACGCCGACGGGGCGAAGCGGTACATCCTCGCCCCGACGCGGCTGCAGCAGGGCGACCGGATCGAGTCCGGACCCGGGGCGGACATCAAGGTGGGTAACAATCTGCCGTTGCGCAACATCCCGGTGGGTACGGTCATCCACGCCATCGAACTCAAGCCCGGTGGCGGGGCGAAGATCGCCCGCTCCGCCGGTGCCTCGGTGCAGTTGGTCGCCAAGGAGGGCGCTTTCGCCCAGCTGCGGATGCCCTCCGGTGAGATCCGGAATGTAGACGCTCGTTGCCGGGCCTCGATCGGGGCGGTCGGCAACGCCGAACAGTCCAACATCAACTGGGGCAAGGCCGGGCGGATGCGCTGGAAGGGTAAGCGCCCCACCGTCCGCGGTGTGGTGATGAACCCGGTCGACCACCCCCACGGTGGTGGTGAGGGTAAGACTTCCGGTGGTCGCCACCCGGTGAGCCCATGGGGGCAGCTCGAGGGCCGCACCCGCCGTCCGAACAAGCCGAGCGACAAGCTGATCGTGCGTCGCCGCCGCACCGGCAAGAAGCGCTGATAGGGAGCTGACGACGAGATGCCGCGCAGTTTGAAGAAGGGCCCGTTCGTAGACGACCACCTGCAGAAGAAGGTGGACGCCCAGAACGAGGCCAACAGCAAGAACGTCATCAAGACCTGGTCCCGCCGGTCGGTGGTCACCCCCGACTTCCTGGGCCACACCTTCGCGGTGCATGACGGTCGTAAGCACGTCCCGGTGTTCGTTACCGAGTCGATGGTCGGCCACAAGCTGGGTGAGTTCGCTCCGACCCGCACCTACCGCGGCCACGACAAGGACGACCGCAGGTCGCGTCGCTGACCGCACCTGGCGAGTTAGTACACCGGAAACTTTTACGAGAAGGCAGGACAAACGATGGAAGCCAAGGCGCAGGCGCGATTCGCACGCGTCACGCCCCAGAAGGCCCGCCGGGTCGTGGACATCATCCGCGGCAAGCAGGCCGATGAGGCTATCAGCGTGCTCCAGTACGCGCCCCAGTCGGCAGCGGTGACCGTGCGCAAGATCGTTGAGAGCGCGATTGCCAACGCCCGGGTGAAGGCGGATCAGGAGTCGGTCCCGTTCAACGAGGACGACATGGTGATCTCCCGGGTGTTCGTGGACGAAGGGCCGACCCTCAAGCGCTTCCGCCCCCGCGCGCAGGGTCGGGCAACCCAGATCCTCAAGCGCACCAGCCACATCACCGTGATCGTGGCCGAGCGTCAGACCAAGGGAGGGGCTCGCTGATGGGCCAGAAGGTCAACCCCACAGGGTTCCGTCTCGGGATCACCACCGACCATCGGTCGCGGTGGTTCGCCGATAGCACCACCAAGGGCCAGCGGTACCGGGACTACGTCCAGGAGGACGTCAAGATCCGCAAGCTGATGGCCACCGGCCTGGAGCGGGCCGGAATCTCGAAGGTCAGCATCGTGCGTACCCGGGACCGGGTGCAGGTGGACCTGCACACCGCGCGGCCGGGCATCGTGATCGGGCGCCGCGGTGCCGAAGCCGACCGCCTGCGCGGTGAGCTGGAGAAGCTCACCGGTAAGCAGGTGCAGCTGAACATCCTGGAAGTCAAGAACCCCGAACTGGACGCCCAGCTGGTGGCCCAGGGCATCGCTGAACAGCTCGCCTCGCGAGTCTCCTTCCGGCGGGCCATGCGTAAGGGCATGCAGTCCGCTCAGCGGGCCGGCGCCAAGGGTATCCGGGTCCAGGTCTCCGGCCGGCTCGGCGGGGCGGAGATGAGCCGTACCGAGTTCTACCGCGAAGGGCGAGTGCCGCTGCACACGCTGCGCGCCTACGTGGACTTCGGGTTCTTCGAGGCCCGCACCACCTTCGGTCGGATCGGTGTGAAGGTCTGGGTCTACAAGGGCGACCAGACCGAGCAGGAGTTCAACGCTTCCCAAGCCGCTGCCGGCGGTGGCCGTGGGGGCCGTGGCGGACGCGACCGCGGTGGCCGTGGCCGCCGCCCCCAGCCCCAGGCCGAGCAGGCTAGGACCGAACAGCCAGCCACCGGCGCCGCTGAGGCATCGAGTGCACCCACTACTACTGAAGCGGCCCCCGCGGCCGCACCCGAGACGGAGGCCTGAGCCATGCTCATCCCCCGGCGTACCAAGCACCGCAAGCAGCACCACCCCAAGCGGACCGGGATGGCCAAGGGCGGTACTTCGATCAACTTCGGTGACTACGGCATCCAGGCCCTGGAGGGCGCCTACGTCACCAACCGTCAGATCGAGGCCGCTCGTATCGCGATGACCCGGCACATCAAGCGTGGCGGAAAGGTGTGGATCAACATCTTCCCCGACCGCCCGCTGACCAAGAAGCCCGCCGAGACCCGGATGGGGTCCGGTAAGGGCTCCCCGGAGTGGTGGGTGGCCAACGTCAAGCCCGGTCGGATCATGTTCGAACTGGCCGGTGTGGACGAGACCCTGGCTCGTGCTGCGCTCAGCAGGGCGCAGCACAAGCTTCCGATGAAGACGCGGTTCGTCAGCCGTGAAAGTGGTGACTTCTGATGGCTATCGGATCTCCTGAACTGATGCCCGACCAGCTCGATGGGATGGACTCCGAGCTGCTGGTGGGCGAACTGAAGAAGGCCAAGCAGGAACTTTTCAACCTGCGGTTCTCCTCGGCGACCGGCCAGCTGGAGGACCACGGCCGGCTGAAGACCGTGCGGCGTGACATCGCCCGCATCTACACGATCCTGCGGGAGCGCGAGCTGGGTATCCGGACCGCCCCTTCCGCTGACGAGAAGTGAAGGCGACTATGAGCGCAGTAAACGAAAGCCCAGCTACCGAGAGCACCGACCAGGAGCAGTCCCGTGGCCACCGCAAGGCCCGCGGCGGTTACGTGGTCAGCGACAAGATGGACAAGACCGTCATCGTCCGGGTCGAGGACCGGGTCAAGCACCCGCTGTACGGCAAGGTGATCCGGCGCAGTACCCGAGTGAAGGTCCACGACGAACAGAACGAGGCCGGCGTGGGCGACCTGGTGCGCATCATGGAGACCCGGCCGTTGTCAGCAACCAAGCGTTGGCGCCTCGTCTCTATCTCGGAGAAGGCCAAGTAAGCGAACCGGGCCTTCCCGGTGACCAGACCATCATCCGTTCGGCCAGGCTCGGGCAGTAACCGAGAACCGGCACGACGACAGGAGTAGATCGAATGATCCAGCAGGAGTCGCGACTCAAGGTCGCCGACAATACCGGAGCCAAGGAGATCTTGTGCGTCCGGGTCGTCGGTGGATCCGGCCGTCGCTACGCCGGTATCGGCGATGTCATCGTCGCCACCGTCAAGGACGCGATCCCGGGCGGGAACGTCAAGAAGGGCGAGATCGTCCGCGCGGTTGTGGTGCGCACCCGCAAGGAGCGCCGCCGCAACGATGGCTCGTACATCCAGTTCGACGAGAACGCAGCGGTGGTCCTGCGGGCCGACGGCGAACCGCGGGGCACCCGTATTTTCGGTCCGGTGGGCCGCGAACTGCGCGACAAGCGCTTCATGCGCATCGTCTCGCTCGCACCGGAGGTGCTGTAAAGCTATGGCAAAGATCAAGAAGGGCGACCTCGTCGTCGTTATCTCAGGCCGGGACAAGGGCCAGCAGGGCCGGGTCCTGGAAGTATTCACCGATCGCGACCGGGTGGTCGTCGAGGGTGTCCAGCGGGTCAAGCGCCACACCAAGGTCAGCCAGGGCCAGCGGGGCGCGACCAGCGGTGGCATCGAGACCGTCGAGGCCCCGATCCACGTGTCGAACGTGATGGTCGTGGACCCGGAGACCAAGAAGGGTACCCGCGTCGGCTACCGCACCGAAGAAGTCGAACGCGACGGCCGCACCCGCAACCAGCGGGTCCGCGTAGCCAAGCGTTCCGGTAAGGACATCTCATGACTACCGCCACCGAAACGGGCCAGCGCGCCCTGCCCCGGCTGAAGCAGAAGTACCGCGAGCAGATCATCTCCGAGATGACCGGAGAGTTCGGCTACGGCAACGTCAACCAGGTACCCGGTCTGGTCAAGATCGTGGTGAACACCGGGGTGGGCGACGCCGCGCGGGACTCCAAGGTGATCGAAGGTGCCATCCGGGACTTGACCACGATCACCGGCCAGAAGCCGCAGGTCACCCGCGCCCGGCGCTCCATCGCCCAGTTCAAGCTGCGGGAAGGGATGCCGATCGGCGCCCACACCACCCTGCGGGGGGACCGGATGTGGGAGTTCCTGGACCGTCTGCTCACGATCGCCCTGCCCCGTATCCGTGACTTCCGCGGACTGTCACCCAAGCAGTTCGACGGCAACGGTAACTACACCTTCGGCCTGACCGAGCAGTCGGTCTTCCTGGAGATCGATCAGGACAAGATCGACCGGGTCCGCGGGATGGATATCACCGTGGTCACGACCGCTTCCACCGACGACGAGGGCCGCGCGCTCCTGCGTCGTCTCGGCTTCCCTTTCAAGGAGAACTGACGTGGCCAAGACAGCACTGATCAATAAGGCCAACCGCAAGCCCAAGTACGGCGTGCGGGCCTACTCACGCTGCAACAAGTGCGGCCGTCCCCGCTCGGTGTACCGCAAGTTCGGCCTGTGCCGTATCTGCCTGCGGGACATGGCCCTGGCCGGCCAACTCCCCGGCGTGACCAAGAGCAGCTGGTAATTCGACTACGTCGTAGGTCCGAGCAGGAAACCACGACGAGGAAGGGCCCTGGCCCATGACTATGACAGACCCCATCGCCGACATGTTGACGCGGTTGCGCAACGCGAACTCGGCGTACCACGAGTCGGTCAGCATGCCGTACTCGAAGTTGAAGGCGCGGATCGCCGAGATCCTGCAGGCCGAGGGTTACATCGCCGGCTCGGGCGTCGAGGACGCCGAGGTCGGTCAGACCCTCACACTGGAGCTGAAGTTCGGCCCGGACCGGCAGCGTTCGCTCGCCGGTGTGCGCCGCGTCTCCAAGCCCGGCCTGCGGGTCTACGCCAAGTCCACCAACCTGCCCAAAGTGCTGGGTGGCCTGGGAGTGGCGATTCTGTCCACCTCCTCCGGGCTGCTCACCAACCGGCAGGCCGAGCAGAAGGGCGTAGGTGGGGAAGTCCTCGCCTACGTCTGGTGACGGAAGGGATCGAAGACATGTCTCGTATTGGCAAGTACCCCGTTCCGGTCCCCAACGGCGTCGACGTCTCCATCGCGGGGGCCGAGGTGACGGTGAAGGGCCCCAAGGGCACCCTCAGCCACACCATCCCCGAACCGATCGTGGTCACTCAGAACGACGACGGCGCACTGGTGGTGGAGCGTCCGGATGAAGAGCGCGAGTCCCGGTCGTTGCACGGCCTGACCCGCACGCTGCTGTCCAACCTGGTCATCGGCGTGACCGAGGGCTATGAGCGCAAGCTCGAGATCATCGGCACCGGTTACCGTGTGGTGGCCAAGGGGCAGAGCCTGGAATTCTCTCTGGGCTTTTCCCACCCGGTGAGCGTGAGTGCCCCCGAGGGCATCACCTTCGCCGTCGAATCCCCTACGAAGCTCTCCGTCTCCGGCATCGATAAGCAACAGGTCGGAGAGGTCGCGGCGAATATTCGCAAGCTCCGCAAGCCCGAGCCGTACAAGGGCAAGGGTGTGCGTTACGAGGGCGAACAGGTTCGCCGCAAGGTCGGAAAGGCTGGTAAGTAAGCCATGGCTGTTTCCATCAAGGGCACGGGTAAGCGCAATGCGCGCGCCCGTCGTCACCAGCGGGTGCGCAAGCACGTCTCCGGAACCGCCGAGCGCCCTCGCCTGGTCGTCAACCGCTCGGCCCGCCACATCGTGGCTCAGCTCGTCGATGACACCACCGGCACCACGCTGGTCTCGGCCTCGACCATGGAGGCCGACCTGCGCCAGGCCGAGGGCGTCAAAACCGACAAGGCTCAGCAGGTAGGTGAGCTGGTGGCCCAGCGGGCAAAGGCGAACGGCATCGAGCGCGCCGTCTTCGACCGGGCCGGCAACAAGTACCACGGGCGGGTCGCGGCACTTGCCGACGGCGCCCGCGAGGGGGGACTGGCCCTGTGACTGACGTGAACATCGACATGCAAAGGACTTCATGATGGCTGCACCGCAGCGCAGCAGGACCGGTAGCACCGCCGGCGCCGGTGGCTCCGGTGAGCGCACCAATGATCGCGCCGCCGATCAGCGCAGCTCCGGTCGCCGTGACCGTCGTAACGACTCCCGGCGCGGGGGTCAGGACGAGAAGAATTACATCGAGCGGGTCGTGACGATCAACCGCGTCTCCAAGGTCGTCAAGGGTGGCCGCCGGTTCAGCTTCACCGCCCTGGTCGTCGTCGGCGACGGCGATGGCACCGTGGGTGTGGGCTACGGCAAGGCCAAGGAAGTGCCCGCGGCGATCGCCAAGGGTGTGGAAGAGGCCAAGAAGAACTTCTTCTCCGTACCCCGCATCAAACAGACCATCCCGCACCAGGTGGTGGGCGAAGCCTCCGCCGGTGTGGTGTTCCTGCGGCCGGCCTCCGCCGGTACCGGTGTTATCGCCGGTGGCCCGGTCCGCGCCGTGCTGGACTGCGCCGGTATCCACGACATCCTCTCCAAGTCCCTGGGCTCGACCAACGCCATCAACATCGTGCACGCCACAGTGGCCGGTCTGCAGGCCCTGGAGCAGCCGGAGGCAGTGGCCGCCCGCCGCGGGTTGGCCCTGGATGAAGTGGCTCCGGCCGCGATGCTGCGCGCCCAGGCTGAAGGCCGCGGGGACCGGGCGGCGGAGGCCGAGGAGAACGCCGAGGCCGCAGAATCGACGGAGACGGTGGCGTCATGAGCCAACTGAAGGTCACCCAGAAGAAGTCCGCGATCGGCGGACGTCCATTCCAGCGCGACACGTTGCGGAGCCTGGGGTTGAAGCACATTGGCGACACTGTCGTCAAGGCTGATCGGCCCGAAGTTCGCGGCATGGTCGACAAGGTGGCCCACCTGGTCACCGTGGAGGAGGTCGACTAACCATGACTGAGCAGAACGAGAACGCCGAGGAGACTCAGCCCGGCCGTTCGCTGAAGATGCACCACCTGCGGCCGGCCCCGGGCGCCCACACCACCAAGACCCGCGTGGGTCGTGGTGAAAGTGGTTCCAAGGGCAAGACCGCAGGACGCGGGACCAAGGGCACCAAGGCTCGTTACCAGGTGCCCGCCCGGTTCGAGGGTGGGCAGACCCCGCTGCACATGCGGCTGCCCAAGCTGCGCGGGTTCAAGAGCCCGTTCAAGACGACCTTCCAGGTGGTCAACCTCGACCGGCTCGCCGCGCTCTACCCCGAGGGCGGCACCGTCACCGTCGATGACCTGGTGGCCAAGGGTGCAGTGCGCGACGGGCAGCCGGTCAAGGTACTCGGCTCCGGTGAGGTCAGCGTGAAGCTGGACGTCACTGCCCACGCTTGCTCGGCCTCCGCGCAGGCAAAGATCGAAGCTGCCGGCGGATCCGTCGAGAAGGCCTGAACACATGAGCACGGCGGCGCGGGCGAGATCGGCCTGCGCCGCCGTTGCCGCGTCCGCTGAGACACTGGGGAGTCTGCGGGCCGGTAGGCTCGAAGGGCAGAGCTCATCGACGCCGGGAACGGGCAGGCCGTCCGCGCGGCCTATTGACCAGGAGGAACATTGCTGAGCCCATTCATTCGGGCGTTTCGCACGCCTGATCTGCGGCGGAAGTTGCTGTTCACGCTGTGGATCATGGCGATTTTCCGCCTGGGATCTTTCATTCCCACCCCCGGGGTGGACTACGGCAATGTCCAGCAGTGCATCGCATCCGATCCCACCGAGGGCAGTGACGTCCTCGGCCTGATCAACCTGTTCTCCGGCGGGGCGCTGCTGCAGCTGAGTGTCTTCGCGCTGGGGATCATG
>Ga0079225_10001151_pt1 | contig 14706 bp, 11 predicted proteins | sample Poulit2012_FD_76344 | JGI IMG/M metagenome (GOLD analysis project Ga0079225, IMG submission 76344) | Agricultural soil microbial communities from Georgia to study Nitrogen management - Poultry litter 2012 | ecosystem: Environmental > Terrestrial > Soil > Agricultural land | place: USA: Georgia... | reverse complement strand
GTGCTTCCGCCGCGCTGAAGCGGGCCCGGCCGAGCTGCTGCAGGGCGTCCTCCTCGGCTTCGCGCAGGCACGTGCCGGGCAGCACGTCGTGGAACTGGTTCCAGAGCACGTCCCGCCAGGCGGAGGTCAGGCGTTCGGCCGGGTAGGCGTGGCCGTGTGCGCTGGCCAGGCTGGCCCAGCGTTCGGCGGCCAGCAGCGCGTGCTCGGCCCGTCGGTTCGCCTGCTTCAGGCCGATCGTGGTGGAGTAGCAACCGCGCGCGTGGTGCTGCAGTTCTCCACTCACGCGCTTGTCCAGGCCTGCTGCGGCCGCGGCTGCGAAGTCCGCGAGCGAGGCGTAGCCAAGGTCGTCGTTGCGTGCCTGTTCGATCTGGCGCAGTGCCGCGATGGTGGGCCCGCCGCCGTGGTTGCCCACGCCGTAGACGATCAGCTGGTGCTCGCCCGCATAGAACGGCTCCTGCGTGAACAGTTCTGCGGACGGCACCGCGTTGTAGCTCTGCAGGCGCCAGGCCGGCAACTCGGCACCGGCGTCACCGGCCCAGATGAATCCGTTGGCGTCGATCGTGCTTTCATAGCGTTCAGGTCGCATGAACACATAGGTATCAGCGCCGCTCAGGCGCAGCAGCTGCGGCAGCACGGCGCTGTGCCCGAACGTATCGGGGTTCATGCCGATCGTCGCGATCCGGCCGAACATGCGCCGCAACTCCAGCTGACCGTACAGCACCTGCCGCACGAGTGACTCGCCGTGCACCAGGTTCGTGTCTGGCTCCACCCACCAGCCGCCGGCCAACTCCCAGCGGCCCTGCTCCACGCGCTGGCTTATCTCCCTGAACATGGCGGGATCGTACTCTTCGATCGCGACGAGCAGGGCAGTGGTGGTACTGGTGAAGCGGAAGTCAGGGAACTCATTCATGCGGTCCAGCACCGACCGGAAGGTGGCGCGTGCCGCCTCGTAACCTTCCTGCCAGCGCCACATGAAAACGGGATCAAGGTGGCCGTGGCCGACCAGGTAAAACTTGCGGGCTTTATCGTTCACGATGGTCATCCCTTCACCGCGCCGGCAGTCAACGCACGCACAATGAACCGTTGCAGGATGATGAAGACTGCGAGCGCCGGCAACGTCGCGAGGATGCTGGCGGCTGCCAGCAGGTGCACCTGGATGGCCTCCTGCGTGTTCTGGAAGTTAAGGATACCCACCGAGACGGGCATCAGTGCCTGGGAGTCGATCAGGACGAACGGGATGATGAACTGCGACCAGCTGTTGATTGCGATCATGATCATCGCCGAGGTCAGGCCCGGCAGTGACACGGGCATGATCACCCGCAGCATGCTCTGCCAGCGGGTGGCCCCGTCGATCATCGCGGCTTCGTCCAGTTCGATGGGGATCGAGTCGATGAAGCCCTTGAGCACCCATGTTGCGAATGGCGCCTGCCAGGCGACGTAAACCAGGATGACGCCCCAGTGGGAGTTGATCAGGTTCAGCTGGTTGAAGTAGCGGTAGAGCGGGATGGCAATCACCATCGGTGACAGCATCTGGAACGCCAGGATCAGGAACAGCACCAGCCGCTTGCGGGGGATGCGGAAGCGCGACAGGGCGTACGCAGCCGGTGTGGCCACCAGGATGGTGCCCATCACCGTCATGAAGACGATCTTCATCGAGTTCCAGATGTAAGTGGGGATCTGGCTGCGCGTCAGCAGGAACTGATAGTTCGCCCAAGATGGCGCTTCCGGGATGAGCCGCGGTGGGTACTGGAACACCTGCCGCACGTCCTTGAGTGACAGCGAGAACACCCAGAGGACGGGGAGCAGGAACAGCAGCGCGGTGGCCGCCATCAGCAGGTAAAGCGTGACCCTTTGCAGGTTGCGGGCGGTGCGGGGCTTCACAGATCGCCTCCGCCCTGCCGCTTCAGCAGCCGGTAGTAGCCGACAGCCATCACGGCGTTCAGCAGGAGCAGGACGACCGCGATGGCCGCACCACGCCCCAGTGAGAGGTTCTGGAACACGTTGTTGTAGATGCTCATGGCCAGCACCTCGGTCGCGCGGCCCGGGCCGCCCTTGGTGAGGGCGATGATCAGGTCGAACGTGTTGAAAGTGTTGATCGTGGCCAGCACCAGGTTGATCATGACGATCGGCAGGATGTAGGGCAGCACCACCCGGGTAATGACACCCACGGGCGAGGCGCCGTCGATGCGGGCGGCCTCAGTCAGTTCAGCCGGCACGGTCTGCAGCGCCGAGTACTGCAGGATCATGCTGAAGGCCGTGCCACGCCACACGTTGGCCAGTATCGCTGCGCCCAGAGCCACGTTCGGATCCGACAGGAACGGCACCGGCCCGATGCCAAGCTGCGCGAGGCCGTAAGTCAGGATGCCGGAGCGGGTCTCGACGAACATCAGGTTCCAGATGATGCCGATGATCACGCCGGGGATCGCCCAGCCGATCAGTACTGAAGTGCGTGCGGCGACGGTGCCGAAGAGGCGCAGTCGGCTGCTGGCGTCGAACATGAGCGCGAGCAGGAAGCCGATGCCGATCTGCAATATGACGCTGAAGAAGACAAATATGAGCGTGATCCAGACGGTATTGAGGAAGTCCGGATCGCGAAAAATAGATGCGTACGAGCTGAGTCCGTAACGCAAGGTGGGCTGCAGGAAGCTGGCGTTGGTGAACGACAGGCGGATCAGGTCGATCACCGGGTACGCGTAGAACGCCGCCAGCATGAACAGCAAGGGCAGGAGCCAGAGCAGGTAGGCGTGTCGGTTTCTGTGCTGCACGGTGTCGGTGGCTCCCTCTGGGGTATGGGCCCCTCCGGCGTGGAGGGGCCCGGTCAAACCAACTTACTGCTGCTGGGCTTCGTACTCCTCGAGGACGCGGTTCCAGGCGTCGTCAAGGGCTTCCTCGGCGGACTTGCGGCCGGAGATCGTGTCGGAGATCGCGACCTGGAGCTCCGTCGAGATGGTCGGATAGATGGGTGCGCCGGGGCGCGGGCGGCCGTACTCGGTCATCGCGGAGAACTCGCGGGTGTCCTCGGCCTCGAAGTACGGGTCGTCATAGCTGGCCACGCTGGTGCGGGTCGGCAGCAGGCTGCCGTTTGAAGCCAGGCCGGCCATGCCTTCGTAACCCGAGTAGGCGGTCTGGATGAAGTCGACAATTGCTGCCTGCTTGGCTTCGTCCTCGGTCAGGACGCCGATGGCCCAGCCGCCCACGGCGGTGGACAGCGGCAGGTCAGCAGTCATGTTGGGGATGGGCGCGAAGTGCCACTTGGCGGCTTCTTCTTCGCCGATCAGGCCGGGGAGCTGCCCAAGGATCCAGCTGCCACCCAGGAACATGGCGACCTGGCCGGACGCGATGTCCGGGTTGAGGTCCGAACCGTTGCCGAACGTGGTCACGCGTGCGGGGCTGACGCCCTCGTCGACCAGGTCGTGCAGGTAGTTCAGGACGTTCAGCATCGCCGTGCGGTTGTCGCCCTCGTTGAAGACGGGCCGGCCGGAGTCATCCACGAGCCTGCCGCCCTGGCTCCAGAACATCGGCAGGTTCTCCATCACGGCACCCTCGCCGCGACCGCCGGGGAAGACGTAGGCGACGTGGCCTTCGTCTGCGAGTGCCTTGCCGGTCTCGAACATCTCATCCCAGGTGGTGGGTGGGTTGTCGACGAGCTCGGTGTTGTAGTAAAGCGCGCGTACGTCGGTGGTGATCCACAGTGCCTTCACCTCGTCGTCGAAAACTACGCCTTCACGGGCGAAGGGGACGAAATCCTCGAACTCGCCTGCCGGCAGGTACTGGCCGATCGGCTGGAGGTACGGGGCGAACGTGGACAGGAAGAACGAGTCAATCAGCGCGAAGTCAGGCTGGCGCCCGGCTGTGGTCTGCTCGAGCAGGCGGGCCATGGCCTCGTTGCCGCCGCCAGCCATGATGGACAGGTCGATCTTGAAGTCCGGATGGCGCTCTGCCCAGTCCTGGAACGCCTGTTCGAAGTGGGCGGCGAGTGCATCGTTGGCGATCTGATGTGAAAGTGTCTGACGTCCCGCCCAGGTGATCGTGGTCGTGGCATCAGGATTGCCAATGCGGTCAGGGGTCACCAGGTTCTGGCCAAAGACCGTCCCGGCAAGGAGTGCTGCGCTGGCTATAAGCGCCAGTGCCAGAGTCTTCGGTTTGTTTACGCGTTTCAGCATTGTCTTTAAACCTTTCCATGAAGCGGTAGATAAGCGTTGCCGGCAAGCTGCGGTTCCGAGCCTCCCTTCCTTTCCACGGTTGTGGACTCCCGTCAAGACCCATAGTTCCACGGGTACTTAATCTAGAGCATAGAGTAAGTGTAGTGTACTTGCTGTTGTAATAGCCGTCAACTGGCTGAAAGTGGGTCTGTTAAGCACTGATAATCAGCATTGCCCCCAACTGTTATTGGGGGCAATGCAGGAAGTTGCGGCAGTGTGGGCTTCAGTAAGCTCCAGGCGTGGCCAGTCTGTTCAGCTCAGGTTGTCGACTGAACTGTCCCGTCCCCAGTCAGCAGGGCGTGCTGTTCCGCGTAAGCAAGGACGGCAGTCACGCGCCCGGCCTCATCCTCCGACAGAGCGGCCAATGGTTCACGTGCAGCATTGCTGATCGGCACGCCCCGCCTCGAGGCGGCCTCCTTGAAACTGGCCAGGCTGCTGCCATTGCCCAGCACGCCCGCCAGGTGGCTGATGTGCGTCTGCAGCGTGCGTGCGGCCTGCAACTGCTGGCTGGTCACGGCGTGGTACAGGCGCACGAACAATTCGGGGAACACGTTGGCGTTGCCACTCACGATGCCGTGGGCCCCAAGGCTGAGGCCGGCCAGCGCCACGCTGTCGCTGCCCACGAACACCTGCGCACCGCGCTCTGCTGCCTCCTGGTACTCGGCGAGCCAGACAACGTCGTTCTGGCTGTGTTTGATGCCCACCAGGTTCGGGAACTCAGTCATCAGCTGCCCCAGCAGCTGAGCAGAGACGGGGTTGGCGGTGCACTGCGGGATGTTGTACAGGTAAACCGGCAGTGTGCCCGGCACGGCGCGTATCACGGTGCGGAAGTAGCTGAGCAGCGCCCGCTCCGGCAGTGCGTAGTAATAAGGCGTGACGACACTGATGGCGTCCGCTCCGCTGTCTGCAGCGTGCTGGGCCAGTTCCGCTGCGACGCCGGCGTGCATGTGGCCCACCTGGATGATCACAGGGACCTGTCCGCCGGCCGCGTCGATGACGGTTTCGGCCACCAGCTTGCGTTCAGCCACGCTCAGCAGAGGAGCCTCGCCGGTAGTTCCGCAGGGATGCAGTCCGTGCACACCGCCTTCGATCAGGAAACGGGCCATGGCCCGCAGCCCGGGCTCGTCGACGGTGCCGGCAGCGGTGTAAGGCGTGATCATCGCCGGGAAGATTCCTCTTAGTGTCATTCTGTTCACCTTTTCTGACTAAAGTGTCGTCTGAAGTTCATCAGGATCGATCTGCAGGTGCACGATGTGCGTGCGCTGCTCCGTGTAGAGCAGGTGGATGCGGCCGTCCTGCGCCTGAAGTGCGAATGGGTACGAGAACTCGCCTGCACTGTCTTCGATCAGTCGGGGTGCACCCCAGCTGCGGCCATCATCCGTTGAGCAGCTGAGCGCCAGCTGTTCGCGGCCCACCTCCTGTGGGTTGTGAACGAGCAGCAGGCGTCCGTCCACGAGCCTGAGCAATTCTATGCCGCTGTTCGGGTTGGGCAGAGGGGTCGGCTGTGAAGCCGTCCAGCTGAAACCCCCGTTGAAGGAGAGCGACTCATAGACCACGCCCCGCGGACTGCGCGACAGCATCAGCAGCCGCTTGTCCGCCAGCGGCACGATGGCGGGCTGGATAGTCTTGCCCCGCGAGGTCGTATCACCGTACAGCTGCCAGGTCTGGCTGCCCGCTTCCTGGATCAGCACGTGCGAACACCAGTTGCGCTCGTCGTACACCGGCAACAGCAGCCTGCCCTGGTGCCGCAGGGGGCGCGTTTTCGTCATCAAACCACGTCGCTCGTGTACAACTCTGGCAGGTCCCCAGGTGTGGCCGTCGTCAGGTGACTCCTGAACGCAGATGGCCGCTTCGGTCCATGACTCGCCGTGCAGGACGACGTAGAACAGTTGCAGCTGTCCCGGCGCGTCGCTCCACAGAACCGGGTTGCCCACCGCGATGCCGGGCAGGTCCAGGATTATTTCCGTTTCGCTCCATGTCTTGCCGTCGAAACGCGAGGCGACCAGCACTGTTTCCGGCGAGGTTTCATAAGGGAACGCGTACGCGACTGCGAGCAGCCCGCCACTGGCCAGTTCGGCACTGGTGGCTGAATGCACGCTCAGAGGGTCGAGCCCTGCGAACAGCCGGGTCCTTCTATACGGTGTCATTTGATCTCCGTGCTGGCCATGGTGATGCCGGTGATGATCCGCCGCTGCATGAACAGGTAGATGATCAGTACCGGCAGCGAAGTGAATGCGGCGGCCGCCATCAGCAGGCCGTATTGAATGTCGTAGGCACCCTGCAGCGCCTTCAGGCCGATGGGGATGGTGAACATCTCCTGGCGGGTCAGGGCGATCACCGACCAGAAGAACTCGTTCCAGGTGAAGATGAACACGTAGATGCCCAGGGCGCCAAGCGCAGGCAGGGACATGGGCAGGATCACACGGGTCAGGATGCCGAAACTGTTCGCGCCGTCCAGCTGGGCGGCTTCCTCCAGCTCACGCGGGATGTTGACGAAGAACTGCCGGAGCAGGAAAACCCCAATCGGCATCGCCGTGATGGGCAGAATCAGGCCGATGCGGGTGTTCAACAGATCGAGTGAGTTCATCATGAAATAGAGCGGAATCGAGTTCACCTGCCAGGGAATCAGCATCGAGGCGACCATGATGAAGAACAGGATGTTCCTGCCGCGCCACTGCAGCCGCGAGAACGAGTAGGCAGCCGGAACGGACAGCAGCAGCGTCAGCAGCGTCGCGCCTGTTGCAACCACGAGGCTGTTCCAGAGCCAGCGGCCGAACGGCCAGTTCTGCAGGGCTTCCCGGAAGTGGCTGAGGGTCCACTCGGGTGACCACCAGGACGGCGGCCGGCTGAATATGAAGGCTGTGGGTTTGAACGCGGTGTCGACCATCCACAGGACGGGCACCAGCCACAGTACTGCAAGGCCAAGATATAGAAGGGTGAGCAACAGGCTGCGGATACGCGCGCGGGTCATCTGTTCCCTCCGCCCCGACGTTCGAACTCGGATTCCAGGCCCAGGAACCTGAAAGCCACGATGGTGACGATGAGCATGAGCAGGAACAGCAGGAAGCCTACGGCTGCTGCCTCGCCCATCCGGAAGTAATGGAAGCCCAGCCTATACAAGTACAGGGCCAGCACTTCGGACGAGCGGCCGGGTCCGCCTTCGGTCATGACCAGTACCTGGCCCAGCACACTGAAAGCCGACAGTGCACTCAGCACGACCGAAAACAGGATGGCCGGTTTGATCAGCGGAATCATGATGCGTGTCAGCCTGGTCCAGCCGTTGGCTCCGTCGATCTCGGCACTCTCGAGGATCGATTGCGGGATGTCCTTGAGGGCAGCGCGGAACACGACCGTGCGGTAGCCGGACAGCCACCAGCCGGTGGCCACGGCTATGAGGGGGATGACCCAGAGGGGGTGGTTCAGGAAGGCGGGAACTGATTCCCAGCCCAGGAGCCGCAGCGCATGCAGCATGATGCCGTAATCCGGGTCGACTAGCCAGGCCCAGATGAGGCTGATGATTGATACGTTCAGAAGATAGGGAAAGAACAGGCTGGCCTCGACGAAAGCTTTGCCTTTGAACCGGCTGTTGTGGAGCATGACCGCAAAGATGAGTCCGAAGCCGACGATGAGTGGGATGCTGATGGCGGCAAACTCAAGCGTGTTCCAGGTGGCGTTCCAGAAGCGCGCGTCCGCGAACAGGTTCAGGTAGTTGCGCAGGCCCACGAACTCCGAGCCACGCAGCGGATCCCATTTCCACAGGCTGATATAGAAGCCGTAGATGACAGGCCAGACCAGGAAGGCCAGCCAGACCAGGGCGAATGGCAGGACGTACAGCATGCCCGTCAGCTGACTGCGCGCCCGCCTGCTCCTTTTGGTTTTCATGCCGCTGATCAACTTGAGCTCCTGTTCGTGGTGCTGTCCGGACCGCCGCATGCGGTCCGAACAGCGGAATGATCGGTCAGCGCCTCAGGATGCTGTTGGCTTCCTGTTCGGCCCCTGCGAGGGCGTCCTGGCAGCTGAGCGTGCCGTTGTAGGCCTGTTCGATGTACACGTTGAACACGCCTTCAAGTTCTGCCGCGTCGACGTGAGTGATTGGGTAATGCATCAGGCCGTCCTCGGCCATCTGTGCGAAGGTGGCGAGCGAAACCTGCCACGTGTCGGAGTCAAGCAGTGCCTGGCTCTCGCGTGCTGAGTTGTAAGCCGGGATGTGACCGCCGTAGATGCCCCAGTCGTCGCTGTGCTCGTTGATCCAGCGGATGGCCTCGGCAGCGGCCACGTACACTTCGTCGGAGGTGCCGTCGGGCTGCCTTGGGATGACCAGGTTGTGGCTGTTGCCCCAGGTCACGCCGGAGTCAAAGAACGCCGGCATGGGCGCGAAGGCGTAGTTCAGGCCGGCTTCGGTTGCTGTCCAGTAGAACCAGTTGCCGGCTACGAGCATGCCCAGGTCACCGGCCGTGAACTGACGGAAACCGTCACCGGCTGCGATGTTCCAGCCGTTGTCGACGACGCCGGTCAGGTACTCACAGGCGGCGAGGCCAGCGTCGTTGTTGAAGGTTGCCTGCGTGAAGGCTTCATCGAATAGCTCCTGGCCCTGACCCCAGTACAGGTAGTACCAGGCGCGGGCGAGCTTGCGGGCGAGGCCGTCCTCGGCCATGTGGATTGCGTAGGCGTCAGTATTGTCGCGGATCGCGTTGGCAGCGGCCTCGAACTCTTCACGATTGGTGGGCGGGCTGTCCGGATCCAGGCCTGCTGCTTCGAAGATGTCGCGGTTGTACCAGAGGCCGAACATATGGGTGTCGAGCGGCACGAGGTAGCGGTTGCCCTCGAACTCCCCGGCTTCCCACAACGACGCGATGTAATCCCCGGCGTTGATGCCGGCCGCTTCGAGCAGGTTGCCGGCCGGACTGTCGTCGAGCGGCGTGAGGGCGACGGCCATCTGCGGCAGGTTGGTGGTGTGGACCACACCGATCTGAGGTGCGTTGTTGGCGACGACCGAGTTGTACAACTGGGCGTAGTAGTCAGACCACTGACCCTGGGTAAGGGTGATTTGCACGTCGGTGTGTGCCTCATTGAAGGCTTCGACGATGCGTTCCATCGCCTGGGCGTCACCACTGTGGAACAGGGTGTTCATGTCCAGGTTTATCTGAGCGCTGCCTGTAGTGGCGATAAACATTGCTGCCACGGCAAGGCCGGCTTTTTGCAGTCGTTTCATGCGTGTTCTCCCTTGGGTTGAATCCTTGAAGTGCTCTTTCTTCGTGCGGCGGATCCCGTGCTTCAATCCTCCTTCCCCGCACCCGCGACTTCCGCGAGCCGATGAACGATTGGCTTGGTGCTCGAGTAGAGCGAGAGGAAATCTGGGTAAAGTCTGTCATAGACCCGGCTGTTCACCGGGTCCGGATCAATTGCAGATTGGTTGTTCGTCCAGTCGCTGATGGCCGAGCGCTCGATAACGCCGCTCGCCAGGCCGGCGAGCATGGCGTCTCCGTAGCTCGCGCCGATGCTCTGCCGCGGGAGCTGCTGGCTGACACCGGTCGCGTCGGACACTATCTGGGGCCAGACGCCACCCCGGACGCCGCCGCCCACTGCGGTCACGCAGTCGAAGTTCGCCCCCATCGCACGGAAGGTTTCGAGGTTGTGCCTTATACCGAACGCGACGCCCTCAAGGACCGAGCGGAACAGGTGAGCGCGTGTATGGGTCAGGTTCAGGCCGGCAATCAGACCGCGTGCATTTGGGTCGTTTAGCGGTGTACGCTCCCCACTGAAATATGGCAACGTGAGCAGCCCGCCAGAACCCGCGGGTACGCTGGCGACCTCACCGAACAGCGCGGCGTAGGCTTCCTCCGGCTGGAGGTCCTGGGCCAGCTGGTCGCGGAACCACCTGGTCAGGCTGCCGGTGGTCGCCATGCCAGCGGCCAGCGCGTACTGATCGGGAAAGGCGCCGGCGGTAAGCCAGACGCGTTCATCCCGTACGGGCGTGTCCAGCACGCCGATGAAAAAAGTGGTGGAGCCGTACATGATCATCAGCTCACCTGGCTGCTGCACACCCACGCTGAGCGCCTCGGACAGCGCGTCAACCGCGCCGACAGCAACCGGGGTTCCGGCTTTCAGGCCGGTCAGCTCAGCGGCGCGTGCCGTGACGGTGCCGGCCAGCTCGTCACTCCAGCCAAGCCGCGGCAGCAGGTGCAGCGGGGCGACGTGCTCCGCGAAGCGCTCCGACCACTCGAAGGTGTCGATATCAATAAGCGGCATGTAGTGGCTCGCGGTGTGACGGTCCATCACGTGCTCACCGGTCAGCCGGTGCACCAGGAAGCCGCTGGCCGTCGTGAGCTTCTCAGTCTGGCGCCACACATCAGGCTCGTTCTGTTTCAGCCACAGGATCTTCGGTCCAATCGCCTGACTGGTCAGCGCCATGCCTGAGTGCTGCAGCAGCACGTCCTCGCCGATCAGGGTGTTCAGTTCGCTTATCTGCTCGCTCGCCCGCGTGTCAACACCGTACAGGATGCCGTTCCTGAGCGGCTTGCCGTTCCGGTCGAGCGGCAGGAGGCAGGGTCCGATGGCGCTCACTCCCACTCCGGCGACGTCCTCACCCGAGTATTCACCTGCGAGCAGCGCGTGGCAGATGCCGGTGAGGCCCTGCCACCAGACCCGCTCCGGATCGTGCTCGGCCCAGCCGGGCCGGGGCACCAGCAGGTCGTGCTCGATGACGTGCTGCTTCAGCACCCGGCCATCCGGACTGACCAGCACCCCTTTGGCCGAGTAGGTGCCGATGTCGATCCCAAGGAGCAGCTCCGGCACTTAGACCAGCCCCGTCTCTCCGCACAGGTGGACGGTGATGCCCATGCCGTTGAACGCCGCGGCCTTGGCGGCTAGTGCTTCAGTGGCAGCCTCGGCATCCGGTGCGTAGGCGACCTGGATGTGGTTCGCCTTGTGGCGGCCCATCAGCTGATCGCGTGACACGCCGTCGAGCGTCAGGTGCATGATGGGCCAGGCACTATCAGTGTGGTCGAGCCTGCGCTGGGTTTCCTGGTCCGGAAGCTCGACGGCCGTGCCCAGGCCCAGGTCCGCGTGCAGGGCACCGGCCATGATGTAGATCCTGCTCCACACGACCTTGCCGGGCTTGGACACTCCTTTGAGCGTGCCGCCCCCGCGTGGGAAGTACATGGCGGGCTGGCGTTCACTGCTGGCGCCTGCGTAACCGTCAGCGAAATGCGAGGCAGGAGCGCCGCCGGAGATCATCAGCACCCAGACGAAGTCATCGATGTCGCCGGCACCGTAGTGCTCGCCCCAGCGGATGTCGTGCAGGGTGTTCGATGGATCATGCCCAAGCCTGGTCCAGATGCGGTCGGTGACCAGCGCATCGACCGCGGCGCCCTCGTCGACCTCGTTGAAGTGCGGCAGTGCCCGGCCGGGGAACAGCTCCCTGTCGCTGCCTCGCACCGTCACCGGCGGACGTTCGGGGTTGTTCAGCAGTCCTTCCACCAGGTCACTCGCGGGCGCCATGTCGGTCAGCCCGTTCTGGTACTGGATGCCGATGGCGTCGCAACTGAACCGGTCGGCCATGCGGACAGCCGCGATGTACATGCGGGCCTGTCCCAGCAGCTGCGCTTCAGTGAGTTCGCTGGCCTCGTCCGTGCCGGTCATGAACTTCATGCCGCGCTGTCGCAGCCAGGCAAGCACGCCCTCGGCTTCGGCGTCCGTGACCAGCTTCATCTCCGCCAGCAGCGCTGACTGGCTCAGGCGTTCCTTGTACAGGCCCATGGGATTGAGCAGTTCGTCATCGATGATGGCGTTGTACATGCCCATGCAGCCTTCGTCGAACACCCCGAGAATCGCCTTGTCGCGTTTCAGTTCACGTGCCACCGTTTCGCCGAGCTCGCGTGCCCTGGCCGGGAGCGTCGTGTCCTGTAGCGACCTTACGTGTGAGCTGTCATGGCTGACCGTGCCCTCTTCTAACCACTCGCGTAGCGACTCGAGGGCGAAGTCATCGCTGTAGTCCTGGCTCCAGATCGTGCTGTAGGGGACACCGGCTTTCGTGAGGCTGCCGTTCAGGTTCAGCAGGCCGACCAGTCCCGGCCATTCGCCGCTCCAGTTACCGGCAGTCAGGATCGGGCCTTCGTGGCTCCGCAGCCCGGCCAGCACGTGGTGACTGAACTGCCAGGCGGCAATCGCGACGATGAGCGGTGCATCGGACGGGATTCCGGCGAACACGTCCATGCCCATGCGCTGGCTGCGGATGAAGCCGTGACCGACGTCGCTGTCCGGTTCAAACGCCCTGGTAACGGTGACGCCCCAGCCGGCGAAGACTTCAGTCAGTCGCTGTTCAAGCTTCTGCTGGGCAGGCCAGCACACGCGGTTGGCGCTTTCGCGCCCGTCACCGCTGCTGATCAGGTAGACGTGTTTCGGGGTGTTCACCAGGGAGCTCCTTTTCTGCGTTGGACTGGAATTGCTGCAATCGTTTGCAATACGTGTATGGCGGTGTTTATGGCTGCGCACTCCCGTTCGGAGGGCCAGTGGAACGGCGTACCACCAATGACGGCTGGAAGACGCGGCTGATTGTGCTGGTCCTGCCCGCCAGCCTTTGGAGCAGCAGCTCGGCAGCGGCATGGCCCATCTCTTTCAGGGGTTGGGCCACGACGGTCAGGGGAGGGTTCACGTAGCGTGCCCAGCGGACGTCATCGAAGGCCACCAGGGACAGGTCATGCGGAATCGTCAAACCAAGCTCCTGGACAGCTGACAGGGCACCCGCTGCCATCTCGTTGTTCGCGATGAACAGGGCCGTCAAATGCGGCGACTCGGCGAGCAGCTTGTGTGCGGCGGCGCGCCCGGACTCTTCTCTGAAGTCGCCGTGCGCGATCAGGCTCGTGTTGGGCTTGATCCCGGCCGACTCCAGTGCCTGTGTGTAACCTTCCAGGCGGCCGGCTCCGGTCGTGAGTCGTGGTGGACCCGAGATCATTCCGATCGACGTGTGCCCGAGGCAAATCAGGTGCTCCACCGCTGCACGCGCTCCCGTGACGTTGTCCAGCAGCACCGTATCGGTGCCGCGCATGCCCGAGGCACGGTCGATCTCCACGATCGGGATGCCGTCCAGGCCCAGGCGTTCAAGCTCATCCGAGCCGCTGCCGCTGAAGCCGTGGATTATGCCACTGACCCTCAGTTCCCCCATCAGCTGCAGCGCACGTTGCTCCTTGCCCTGGCTCTCGCTGGCGTCGCAGATGATGCAGCTGAATGCAGCCGCCGACAGCCGGTTCTCGATCGCCTTGGCGATGCCCGAGTAAAAAGGGTTCTGCAGGTCCGACACGACCAGGCCGACCGTTTGCGTCTCGCCCTTGCGCAGTGAGCGCGCTATGCCGTTTGGCCGGTAGGAATGCTCGTTGACTGCCGCCAGTACCCGCTCACGCATCTGCGCCGAGACCATGTCCGGGCGGTTAAGGGCCCGGGAGATGGTCGAGGGGCTTACCTGCAGCAGCTGTGCGAGTTCTACGAGCGTCACGTCGAACACCTGGTTCTTGGCGGTGAGGGATTTGGATGTGTTCTGCAATCGTTTGCAGGGTTGTCTTTGGGTCGAGTGTACGCGTCCTGGATGCGTTCGTCAACGGAGGACAGGAACCACTCGGGCCACGAGGCTCGCGTGCGACCTTTGGTAAGTCCGCATGGCCCGACGTCCTCGAGGATCATGCGCTCGCTGCTAGCAGCGTGTGTGCGTAGTCATCCGGTGCTCGCTTGAGTGTTTCGAGTTGATGCGGGTGCTGTGCGGTATGGCGACAACCAGTTTTGCGCAGTGACTCGTGCAGGCTGGTTCGGCTGCGATCAGGCGGGTGTGGGGCTGCTGATGGCATGCGGAGCGTGCCTGAACACTTTCAGGATGTTGTGAACTGCTGCGTCGAAGTTCCAGAGGCACTGGTTCTTCTGCAGGCCGCGGTGCAGTACCTGCCGTAAGTTCCTGCCGAACTTGATCTGTCCGTAAACGGGTTCAGCTGTGATCTGCCGTAGCAGGTACCTGGCTTTACCGATTTTGGTGGACAGGAACCGTTTCATCTCCTCCCGCCGGGTCATGCCCTTGGGTTTCCGTCCACGCGGCGCTTTCTGGTTCCGCCATTCGTTATGAGTGATCCGACCGGTAGCTACCAGTGCTGTGGCGCCGGTGTCTTCGATGGCGTTGATGTTCGTTTCACTGTAGTAGCCAGCGTCAGCGCTGACTTCCCTGGGGTAACGGCCAGTATTCCTGTGAATGTCTGACAGCAGGTCAGGAAGGTGGCTGGTGTCACCAGCCTGGTTCGAGAGGCTGGTAGCGACAATGACCTGCTTGGTGCTGTCAACCGCTATTTGCGTGTTGTAACCCTGGATGATGGTCTTGCCACTCAGCATGATCCTGGATTCCGGATCAGTGAAGTTCCGCTGCGCCTTGCCCTCAGGTACAGCCTCCTCCGGGTCCTTGCGCGGCTTGTAAGTCTTACCGGCAGCTTCTGCTTCCCGGTGTTTCTGTTCCTGCTGATCAGCAGCCTGC
>Ga0079225_10001150_pt1 | contig 14719 bp, 15 predicted proteins | sample Poulit2012_FD_76344 | JGI IMG/M metagenome (GOLD analysis project Ga0079225, IMG submission 76344) | Agricultural soil microbial communities from Georgia to study Nitrogen management - Poultry litter 2012 | ecosystem: Environmental > Terrestrial > Soil > Agricultural land | place: USA: Georgia... | reverse complement strand
TATTTTGATAGATTGTGGGATGTTTCAAGGATTAAAAGAGCTTCGAGAAAGAAACTGGGAAGAATTTCCTTTTCCGCCATCTGAAATCGATTTGATTTTGTTGACACACGGGCATTTAGATCACTGTGGTTATTTACCGCGATTGGTTCGACAAGGTTTTCGAGGAAAGATTGTTGGCACCGCTCCTACTCTGGCCATTACAAAAATAATTCTATTGGACAGTGCCAAAATTCACGAGGAAGAAGCTGAAAAAGCAAACCGGGAAGGCTACAGCAAACACGACCCGGCCAAACCTTTTTATACCGAAGCTGAAGCGGAAACCACCCTGCGTTTTTTTCAAGTAAAACAAAAAGATAAATGGATTGAAGCTTCTGAAAACATAAAATATCGCTTTCGATATAACGGTCATATCATCGGAGCAACTTTTATCGAGTTAGATGTTTTTGGAAAGCGATTTGTTTTCTCCGGAGATATTGGTCGCGAAAAAGATCTTTTACTACATCCGCCAAATCGACCTACGCGTGCCGATTATTTGTTTTTGGAAAGCACGTACGGAAACCGATTGCATCCTTCAGAAGACGTGTCGGGAATATTGATTGATTTGATCCAAAAAACAATTCATAATCGAGGGAATTTGATCATTCCTTCTTTTGCTGTTGAGCGATTTCAAGCCTTGATGTATCTCTTGTGGAAGTTGGACCAAAAGAATAAGATTTTCAATATTTCTATTTTTATGGACAGCCCGATGGGCAACAATGTTTTATCTGTTTTTAATAATTTCCCGAAATGGCATAAATTAACTTCAAAAGAATTTAGTGCGATGGTCAACCGCGTCAACCTGATTAGCTCTTACAAAGAAACTTGGGAAACTATCGACGATCCAAGACCCAAAGTAATCATTGCGGGAAGCGGCATGGTAACCGGCGGAAGAGTGCTGACTTATCTGTCCCAAATGATCGATAAAGAAAATACTACTGTTTTATTGGTTGGCTATCAAGCAGAAGGAACACGCGGACGACAGCTACTGGAAGGCGCAGACGAAATCAAGTTTTTTGGAAAATACCACAAAGTGAACGCCTCCATCAAACACCTACAAAGCCTTTCCGCTCACGCCGATCAACAAGAACTTTTAGAGTGGACTTCTGAACTTGAATATAAACCAAGAGAAGTATTTTTAATCCACGGCGAATCCACCGCTCAAGATGCGTTGCGGGTCAAACTCAAAGACGTGTATGATTGGAAAGTAAGCACGCCGAAATTGTATAGTGTAAAGGAGATTTTGATATGAAAACACGTCAAAATCTTTAAATTTATTTAAATGAGGAGGCAATTTATTGAAAGATCTGACAATCAAATTCTATTTAAATCCAGAAAATATGATACGGTAAACATTGAAATATAAGAGGTGTTAATAAGATGAACGGGATTAAAATTGGTTCCGTTGTAATAAAACCCAAAACCGACTTCGAAATTCAAAAGGCTTTAAAACAAAAAAGGAATTGAATGATCAAACACCGTCAATACTAAAGGCAATATACTGATATAAAACATTATAAAGGAGCTTTTCTTAATTAATAGAAGTGAGATTGGTTTCAAAATCAATTGAATAAAACCACAATATTTTGGGGCAAACTTCTAATATGAAAGTTATGAAAAAAGTACTAATCATCGAAGACAATATAAATATCCGTAAAAACATAGCGGAAATTTTGAAACAGGCAGGATACCACGTAGTTTTTGCCGAAAACGGGAAAATTGGGACATACCTATCCCGTGCGGGACTTTTAAATGACGCATTGTCAAACCTATGTGATTATGCTGATTACCGAGCTAGACAACTTTGGTTTGCCCTTTATTCTTCAAAAAAGAAGCTCAATTAAATATTATGTTTAACTTTATTTTACACACTTTTAGGGATACTACCACTCGGGATGATGATGGCTGGTGTCCTATTATTACCGATTACATTTGTTCACGGAATCTTGAGGGCGTTGATCGGAATGCCAAACAAAAGGATCGATGAACGTTTATCCGAAGAATAAGGATGTTTTAAAAAACTGTTTATTTATTGTCTTTTAGTGCCTCGAACCCCGCAATCACATCAAAAAGCTCTTCGTCTATCATGCTTTGCCTCAAACGGTTGTAATCGCGATTCAAATCGTCCAACATCTCATCTATGTTTTTTTCCGCGCGTTCCATAGCTTCCAGCCTACTTGCATTTTCGGCGGCCAAGGATTCTGCGCAGGCTTTATAAATAGAGACAAAAAGATATTCCCTAATCAGGATCCGCAAGGTGTCTTCGGTCTCTCCAATTACCTCGGGGATATTTTGCGACGGCCATTCCATTTTCGTTATTTCATCTTCCCATTTCTCATCCGGCGGATACAATTGTTGGTTTTCCTGTCTGTAATTTGCGCCTTCTGTTGGGGTATTGTGAAAAATATAAAAGCTGTAAAATCGGTCGTCTTGCCTGTATTCTTCACTTTTAATTAAAATCCGGTTTACCAAAGGCGTTATCGCAGAAACCGAACTGGGAACACTAAACAATTTATTTGGCGACAACCCCATATCCAAAAGCAATGTATAAACCCTTTCGCCAACAGCCCAGACTTCTGTGTTTCCGGGAATTTCCTTTATTATTTGTTGGGCGCAGGTACTTATGGTATCATTAAACCTCCCCACCAAGCCTTGATCTGATCCAAAGATGACGGCTACGGAAATAGAGTCTTTTTTATTGTGATTATCTTCCATAACTGAGATTTTCTCCTTTCTAAAGCACGCGTGTATACCAAGAGAAATAGTGCGGTAATATTCCTGTAAAGATTGAACAGCCATTTCATATTGAGTAATATTCGAAGTTGACATAGCTTTCATGGTTCGTACCACCGATCCAAGATCGCTTGCACTTTGTCTCCTTCGTTGCAAATTTATCAAAGTGTCACTCATTGCGATCGAGTTTAGGAATATGCTGAATTGCTTCTTTTGCCAATGCCACAAGAATAGCTTCGTCATTTTCATTTAAAGGTTCTGAAGCGTATATCCGTCGCAACACCTCACCGGATAATTCAGCATGTTTTTTTCGGATCAAGGACTCTGCCTTTGTTACCTTGTCAAGGGGTATAAGGTCGAACACCCCATTAATCAGCGCCAGTAAGACCAAAAGTTGCTCCGGCACGGAAACCGGTTTCATTTCAGGCTGTTTGAAAATCATCCGTATTCTTTTTCCACGCTCGATTGTTTTTTGGGTATCCTGATCCAGGCGAGTACCAAAACGCGCAAATGTTTCCAATTCTTCTGACTGGCTATAGGCAAGTTTTAAATTCCCAGCGATTTTTTGATAAGCCCTCAACTGAGCTTTACCGCCCACCCGGGACACGGATTTTCCAATATCCACCGCCGGAAGCAACCCCAATTCAAACAGTTTTGGCGATAGATAAATTTGCCCATCGGTAATTGAAATTAAGTTTGTGGGAATATAAGCTGAAATATCCTGTGCTTGGGTTTCTATAATGGGCAAAGCAGTCAAGGAACCGCCTCCATTCTCCTCATTTAGATGAGTCGATCTTTCCAAAAGTCTGGAATGAATGTAGAAAATATCACCGGGAAACGCTTCTCTGCCCGGTGGTCTTCGCAATAAAAGTGAAAGTTCTCGATAGGCGCGGGCGTGTTTGGTAAGATCGTCATAGACAATCAACACATCGCGTCCTTGCTCCATAAAAAATTCTGCAATACTCGTAGCAGCATAAGGGGTCAGATATTGAAGTCCAGGGGAACTATTGCCTTCCGTTACCACAACAATGGTATAATCCATGGCACCATTATCTGTCAGATCTGAGACTACTTTACCAACTGCCGCCGTACGTTGGCTGATGGCACAGTAAACGCACAACACATCTTTATCATGCTGATTGATAATTGTATCAACGGCAATGGATGTTTTCCCCGTTTGCCGGTCACCTAATATCAGCTCCCGTTGGCCGCGACCAATAGGAATTATCGCATCTATCACTTTAATTCCGGTCTGCAAGGGGGAGTTCACGGCCTCACGGCTCATAATAGCTGGGGCAGGCCTTTCAATAGGAAGCCTCTGTTCAAATGAAATAGGACCCTTGTCGTCCATGGGGTTCCCGAGGGAATCAATTACTCTTCCGATAAGTTCTTCCCCCACAGGAATATCGGCAACTCTATGGGTTCTTAAAACCCGATCACCTGCTTGCAGCTCATCGCTATTTCCCAAAAGGACCACCCCTATTTCATCTTGATCCAAATCAAAAGCCATTCCGTATAGATTGTCGGGAAATTCTAACAACTCTTCAAAACCTGTCCCTGGTAAACCCGTCACAGTGGCAACACCAGCAGACACTTTCTTTACGACCCCCATTTCACGAAATTGGATTTCAGGATCATAATTTTGTCTGCTTTGGCTTATCTCCAGAAAGGTATCATCTATTAATTTATCTAAATCAGTCGATTGCATTTTCTTTCTCCTTTGTGATACTATCTTTTTTTAATAAATCGAGATAGGATTCAATATTCCAAGACAATTGGTAGCTGGCGACCTCAAGCTCAATTCCACTGACCAGTTTTGATTTCCGCAGATATTGAAAATCACTTTGCTTTCCGATGATTTCTTCAATCGCTTTTTCCAGTTCCTGTCTTGACGTTGCTGAAAGTTCAAAAACACTTTTAACGATAATGGGGGCATCGTTGTCTTTGAGCGCATTTGTGAATTTTGTTTTATCCGTCTCGTTCAAATTCTCGATTTTTTTTATAAAAACATTTAAAATCTGTTTTTCAAGATCAGCGTTGGCCAGATCGGAAAGCGTTTTGCCGGTAATGGCAAAAACGGTATCTCTTGTTTTCTTCTTGAGTTTATCCATTATTTCCTGTTCCTTTTCCTTAAATGAGGTCTTTAATTTTGAACGCAGCGCAGTGAATTCTTTTCGAGCCTCGTCAAACAAACGTTGTTTTTCAGAATTGGCCTGGTCGTGGACTTTTTGCATTTTTGCCGAACGCTCTCTATCAAAAACTTCATTTTTTTTACGGAACAGCTCTTGTTCTCTTTTAGCTTCAACCTTTTTCGTTGCAGCATCCGCAAGTCGGGAAGCAATCTTTTTTTCTCTTTCGTCAATAGCGTTCAATACCGGTTTGTACAAAAACCGTTTTAACAACCAAACCAAAATAAGAAAGTTGATTATTTGCGCTATTACCGTAAACCAGTTGATTTCCATAAATAATTAACCTATAAAATGATTCCAGAAAGGATTCGCAAAAATGAGAATCATCGAAAGCACGAAACAATAAATAGCTGTCGATTCAATCATGGCTAATCCCACAAATAATGTTCTGGTAATAGTTGGAGCAGCGTCCGGTTGTTGTGCAATGGATTCCAATGCCTTTGAAACTGATCTTCCTTCGCCTATTGCCGGCATCATACTGCCGATAGCTGTTGTAATGCCTGCGGTAATTATTGATGCTACTGCGATAATCGTTACGTTGTCCATTTTTTTTGAATTTTAAATTAATTTTATTTTATATCTTTTTGTTTCCTGTCTCTTATTACTTCACCATTTTTTGATTCGACTTGGTTATCATTATGTTTTGCCGTGATGGTATTTGTCTTTTTTCTCTCGGCATCTCTTGTGGCAGCAGCTATATAAACCGTTGCCAAAACCGCAAAAATATAGGCCTGTATCATTCCCGTAAGCAATCCCAATGCACTCATGATAACGGGAAAGAAAAAAGGAACTATCGAAATCAAAACGGTAGCGATCAATCCACCGCTCATTATATTTCCAAACAATCTAACCGCTAAGGCAAGAGTTCGTGAAATCTCACTGATAATATTGAAAGGCAACATAATGAAATTAGGCTGCAAATAGGATTTTAAATAATTTTTAAGTCCGCCCTGGACTATTCCAAAAACAGGCACTGCAATAAACACAGATATCGCCAGTGCCGTTGTGGTAGAAAGGGATGCCGTTGGCGCTTCGTACCAAGGTACTATCGTCAATAAATTGGAAACTGCGATAAAAATAAACAGAGTTCCGATAAAGCTTATATATTTTTTGGGTTTGTCCAGCCCCACTTCTTTTATTTGATCACGGATCATCAAAATAAGCATCTCCAGAATATTTTGCCAACGGGATCTTTTAATACCCGATTTTAAATTCCGGGTAACAAGCCACGCTCCGATCACAAGCAGGACCATCAACCCCCATGTCATAACAATGGTAAGGTTCAAGTTAACAAATCCATACTCCCAAAAAACTTTTTGATCGGGACTAATCCTCATCGCTTACTTTTTTTATGAATACGTTCTTCGCCTGCTTTTCTTTTTTTGTGATGCGAGTAATCACAATTCTCGCTATCAAAAACCCTCCCAGACCAACAAGCATATTTTTCCAATTGCCTGCGCCTATATAATAAAACCCGACCAGAACAATCGCCATCCTAAGGACCAAACTCCCCATAAAAAACAGCGTTGGTCTTTTTGAGGTTAATCCTTTACGCACGGTTAGCCAAAGCCCGCCGAAAAACAAAACTCCTAAGGCAATCCCCCCCAATAAGGCAAGTAGCAAGGTTAACACTTCATTCATTTCCATCATCGTTTTTTTTATGGATTTCCTTATTTTCTTTTTGGACCCAGTTCCAGGCGATCAAACAACCCAATATCAACCCCCCAACCAATAGACTAAGCGTCCAAGAGAAATCATTTTTATAACTTTTATCAATCCAGATTCCCAAGGCAGCACCCAAAATTGTGGGTACTGCGATAGACCAGCCTACCATGCCAAATAAACCCAATCCAGACCATACACTTTTCTTTTCGCGTTTTGCCTGCAATTTCCGTTCTTCTTTATCGCCGACAATATTCTCAAAAGAGTTGTTTTTATTTGATTTCTTCTCTTTCACATTTATTTCCTTAAATTTTGGAAATTACGCAGAAAACCGGTTTCCAATTTTGCCATCACACTGCGGGCGTTTATTTCCAACTCATCCAACACTATCATTTCTTTTTTCACCATAGCCTTAAGCTCTCCAAGAGGTGCATTTCCAATTGCATAACGGACGGATATCAAAACTTGTGTCCCTGATTTTATCAGAATCCCTTCGTTTACCGCAATATATTTTTCGCCTTCACTTTCTGTTTCGTACAATAATATTCCCGTAATCAAAGCCGCTGTACAATCAAGCCTGCGGGGCAAAATCCCATAAGAACCATCTGTTGTTTCCACTACTATTCTCTTCACGTTTTTTACATCGGCAAAAACGCTGTAGGGAAGCAAAATCTTAAGATTCATTGTTTTCATGGCTTATGTATTGCTTGTTGTTTTCTTTTTTATTTCATCGATGGTCCCAATCATATAAAAATCACTTTCAGGGTAGTCGTTAAATTCGTCATTCAATATTCTTTCACATCCGTCCAACGCATCTTTTAAGCTCACGTTTTTCCCTTTGTACTGGGTGAATTGTTCTGTTGTATAAAAAGGTTGGGTAAGAAACCGCTCAAGTCTGCGGGAGCGGTTTACCGTCTTTTGATCCCCAAGGGACAACTGCTCCAAACCCAACATCGCGATAATATCTTTGAGTTCGGCATATTCCGCTAATGTTTGCCTGATTTCTTGGGCGATATTGTAATGTCTTTCTCCGATAATGTGGGGTGAAGCCATTTTAGAACCCGATTGCAACAGGTCGATTGCCGGATACATGCCTTCACTGGCTCTTTTTCGCGACAGAGTGATAGTTGCAGATAAATGTGAAAAAGTATGGACTGCCGCTGGATCCGTTAAATCATCCGCAGGAACATATACCGCCTGAATAGAGGTAATCGCCCCTGTTTTTGTATTCGCAATCCGCTCTTCCAATTGCGATAGTTCAGTACTCATTGTCGGTTGATACCCAAGACGAGAAGGCATTTGGCCCAATAGCCCTGACACCTCCATCCCTGCTTGGATAAATCGGAAAACATTGTCTATCAACAATAACACATCTTTATGCTCATCGTTACGGAAATATTCTGCCATGGTCAGTGCGGCATGACCCACTCTAAAACGGGCACCGGGCAATTCGTTCATCTGACCGAATATCATAACCATATCTTTAAGAACACCTGCCTCTTTCATTTCCTGATATAATTCCAGACCTTCCCGGCTGCGCTCTCCAATACCACAAAACATACTGACACCCTGGTGGTTTTTGACCATATTGTGAATAAGTTCTGTCAATAAAACCGTTTTTCCAACACCTGCTCCACCAAACAAACCTGCCTTACCCCCACGCTCCAGAGGAACTAAAACATCAATGGCTTTAATACCGGTCTCAAACACTTGAGAGGTAGTCAAACGTTCGGTCAATGGTGGAGGTTTATTATGAATGCTGCGCCTTTCCATTGTTTCGGGCAACACGAAATTATCCAACGTATTTCCAAAAACATCAAACATATGACCTAATGTTTCCGATCCAACAGGCACTTCCAAGGATTTATATGTGGACACAGCTTTCATTCCTCTTTCCAGACCCTGGGTTGGGGTCAATGCAATGCATCGAATATGCTTGTTGTCGAGTTGCATATGCACCTCGAGAATGATTTCAAGGTTCTTTCCGGTTTTCACAACCACGTTGATGGCGGGAAGTTTCTTTTCAAATTTTATATCCACCACGCTACCATGTACTGCGACAACATTACCTATGTTATTGGAATATGTTTCATTTTTCATGATTGATCGTTAATCTAATTAACTGAAACAATAAGCCTTATTTTCTCAATAAAACAATTCCCATATTCGGAAATATCGTATTCAGCGAGATGGCTTAGAATACAAACTTACAAAACCCGGACCAGCCCATAAATGACTTTAATCATTTTATACGGATGTTTTGATTTCTAATTTTGTCTTTGTATACACAATATAGGGTATTTGCAGAATCAATATGCTTTAGCGCCAATAATAAATATCAATAAAAACAGCAAACAAAAAAGATTTGAAAGGCAAATATCCCAAGCCTTCATCTCGGGCATATAGATTGATTATTGAAGTGTTTGCACCTGTTTTTTATTCACCTCCCCTCTGCGAACACCGAAGAAATCATCTGATTGGAATTTAAACAGAAAATTTTGGGTTAGAATGAAGTTGAGAAACTAAGGAAGATAAAAACATACAAATCGAGAAGTACAACGGGAAGATGAAAGTATTCCAAGTGGAGAACTTAAAAACTTCTCTGAGAAGAAATAAAGCTTCCGAAAGTGAAATAGATAAGATTGTAAAATAAATTCCATAAAAATCCACTTCTTAGGTGCTGCCGGAACCGTAACGGGTTCCAAATTTTTGATTGAAACTTCTAAAAAGAATATTTTGATAGATTGTGGGATGTTTCAAGTACTAAAAGAACTTCGAGAAAGAAACTGGGAAGAATTTCCTTTTCCGCCATCTGAAATCGATTTGGTTTTGTTGACACACGGGCATTTAGATCACTGTGGTTATATACCGCGATTGGTTCGACAAGGTTTTCGAGAAAAGATTGTTGGCACCGCTCCTACTCTGGCCATTACAAAAATAATTCTATTGGACAGTGCCAAAATTCACGAGGAAGAAGCTGAAAAAGCAAACCGGGAAGGCTACAGCAAACACCTACAAAGCCTTTCCGCTCACGCCGATCAACAAGAACTTTTAGAGTGGACTTCTGAACTTGAATATAAACCCAGAGAAGTATTTTTAATTCATGGCGAGCCCACCGCGCAAGATGGCTTGCGGGTCAAACCCAAAGACCTATACGACTGGAAAGTAACAATGCCAAAATTGGACAGCGTCAAGGAGATTTTTATTTAACACACACCTTTTCATAATGAGCCAAATCAATCTCTAATTCCTGGTTTCTTCAAGACTAAATCGATAGATAAATAGGATTGGTAAAAGAACCGTATCAACCAAAATGGTGGTATGGGGAAAGAAGAAGGAAGTTTTAGATTTTTAGTTCAGTGGGTTTAGTATGATTTTGAGATAGAACAATAGTTGAGTGATGATATTTATTCGGAGATAGGTTATCCTTGATATTTCTATTATCTTCAACGTTTACGCCTTTTTAAGGTATTGAAAAAACAAAGAACGTATTTTACAACTACTCAATAAAACAATTTTATATATGGCAGATACGGTTAATTCAAATAAGAAACAATATTGGTTGTACTCCCCCGGAGAATCAGCTTCTAAGTGGAAGGAGTTTTATAAAGAAGGTATTATGGCTATCGGTTGGGATGCCCTCGGCGATTTAAATTAATACCAATCCAGAGAAGAAATTAGAAAAGCCTTGATAGAATCTGATGAAAAAGGTGGTTCCCGGAAAAATGATACCTCTGCCAATGATGATTTTTTAAATAAAATGCAAGTCGGTGATTATATCATCGTTAAAAAAGGAAGATCTGAGTTTTTAGGATATGGAATAGTTACCTCAGATTATATTTATGATGAGGACAGAGAGGATTATAAAAGTACTCGAAAAGTAGATTGGAAATTAAAAGGTAGTTGGAATGCAGATCATAGTTTAGTCCTTAAAACATTGACAGATATTACAACTCTTAAAACGGAGAACCCTAATTTTAAAAAATATTCAGATGAAATCATGGCAATAATGAAAGGTAACAAAATTCTTGAGGGTTCTTTCGAAGAGGAAATTAAATTACTTCGCTACAAAAAACAAATCATTTTGCAAGGGCCTCCGGGAACCGGAAAAACCAGAATGGCTAAAATGATGGCAAAGCAAGTGCTGGGTTTAGGTGAAGATGACTTAAAAAAGAATGAACAGTTCAAACTCATCCAATTTCACCCAAGTTATACCTATGAAGATTTTGTTCGGGGGATTGTAGCTAAACCCAACGAGAACGGAGATGGGATTTTATATGAAGCTGAAAATAAAACTTTGGGAGATTTTGCGGAAAGAGCATTGAAAAATTACCAAGACGCCCAAAAAGATACTTCTACTTATAATCGAGAGAAATTGACAAAACAATACTTTGATGAATTCGTCTTATCCATTCAGGATGAAATAGATAAAACGGATAAGCCTATTCCTTTGACTGAATCTATCGGTATCGAATCTGTTGAGGAAAATGGTTTTAGAATTGCCGGAATGACCAAAAGACGCACCAATTTTCCTTTACGTTTTAAAGATGTAATTCAGGGGTTTTTAGATAAAAATAAAACCAGGCAAGAGGTTCGTCATAATGAGAACTTAAATACCACGGCAATGTTATATGCAAGTTATACCTATCGCATTATCAATAGGTTTCGTGATTTTTTGAAGCAAAACAAGCTTTCAATTGAAAAAACTCCACAAGAGAAACCGTCACTAAAAAATTATATTCTTGTTATCGACGAAATCAACCATGCTAATCTTTCATCTGTCTTAGGAGAATTGATTTATGCTCTCGAATATCGAGGTGAAGAAGTAGAAAGTATGTATGAAGTAAAGGATTCAAAAAGGTTAATCCTCCCTCCCAATCTTTATATCATAGGCACTATGAATACTGCCGACCGCAGCGTGGGACACATTGACTATGCCATTCGTCGTAGATTTGCTTTTATGGATGTTTTGCCCAAAGATATTTCGGATGAACCAGGAATAATTTTCCATAAAGAGTTGTTTGATAAAGTAAAGGCATTTTACACCAAAGATGAGGGTTATGGTTTTAAAACACCTTCAAAATATTTATCAATGGAATTCGACCCCAAAAATGTGGCTTTAGGTCACTCCTATTTTATTGATAAATCTGCGGAACAAGATGGAGCCTCTATGAAAATGCGATTAGAATATGAAATTAAACCTATTTTACGAGAATATGTAAATGACGGAATATTAATCGGTGATGATATCTTAGATAGAATAGATGCCCTTAAGGTGTAGAATACTATGATTGATTATCGAATTTCGGAACATAACAGCCTAAATATTCATCTCAAAAAGGAAGAGGCACAGGAAGAAGACTTTATACTTCCTGAAATACTCTTTAAACAACTGGAAAACATTAAGGTTCGAAACTTTAGTAAAAACAATCCCTGTTTTGAATTTCAATCCGGTGAATCTATTCACCAACTTTCTGCAGGATATTATATCGGTTTGGATTGGTTGGGCACAACTGGGAAAACCTTACAAATAGAACCTAAGCTCAACGCCAAACTCACCGAATATTTCAATCAAGTTACACAAGAAGGTGATGAAGAGGATATTGAAACATCAGTTCAAGAATTGGATGAGTCCCAAGATAAAAATCAAGACTATAAAGAAGTGGACTACCTGAAAATGCTGTTGGACATTATGGCCTATGAAGAGACCGCCAGCCAAATCCCAAAAGTTTTCAAAATTTATTGGGAAGAAGAAACAATTGAAATCCGTCAAAAAGAAGATCGACTAACTCCTTTTTTGGTGGTTCAATTTTTACAACTACTAAAAAGGATAGTTCAAAAAGGGTTGAAAAAATCTTACTATAAAGTCCAGAAAAACTTACCTAATAAGGTGAAAGGCAAGATTTTGGTAAGCGCTCATCTCAAACAGAATCAATTTAAAAATCGATTAACCTCCACTTATTGTGAATATCAAGAGTTTGGCATCGATAATTTGGAAAATCGATTTTTAAAAAAGGTGCTGTATTTTTGTTCCAGCTACGTGCAAAATCATAAAGAAGATATTTTTAAAAAGAACTTTAGAGAAATCCGCCATATTCTCCAGTATTGTCGTCCAGCTTTTGAACAAGTGGGCGATGAGCTTTCCAACCTGCGAAAACTGAGTGTTAGCTCCAATGCTTTCTTTGTGGAATATAAGGAAGCTCTGAAAATCGGAAAATATATTTTGAATCAGTTCTCTTTTAATATTACCCAAACAGGAGAAGAGAAGTTAAAGAGTTATCCCTTTTGGATCGATATGCCAATTTTGTTTGAGCTGTATTTTTATACCAAATTACTCAAAGCCAATTTGGAACAGAAACATCAAATCAAATATCAATTTACGACTTACGGCAATTCTCTGGATTTTCTAATCGCTAATCAAGAAGCACCGCTGATTATCGACACCAAATACAAACCCCATTACAACAAAGGACAAATACATGAAGACATACGCCAAGTTTCTGGATATGCTCGGTTAAAAAAAGTAAGAAACCTTGTTCGCAAAAACGATGATTCTCTGATCAAATGTTTGATTGTTTACCCTCTGATAGACACCGCTGAAAGCGAACCGGATCTCGATTTAAAACAGCTCAATCAACAACTAACTAAAACTTCAGCAACAGCTATAAAAGCCTATGAAGAAATGTACAAAATTGGAATAAATTTGCCCCTGGTTTAAGCTCATTTTCCAAATCATTAAAATCACAAAACCTTTTTTATTCACCATGAAATCACCGCTGAAAATACTTTATAGGTCAAACCCAAAGCCCTATACGATTGGAAATTAACAGGGCAAAATTAAACAACGTCAAGGAGATTTTTATTTAACACACACCTTTTCATAATCAGCCAAATCAATCTCTAATTCCTGGTTTCTTCAAGACCAAATACATAGATAAATAGGATTGAAACTTAAAATTTTAAGGAAAGGGTTAATTTTTTTGTAGTTTCAGGGCTTCATCCATTAAAAAAATGGGATAAACCAAGAGGAAATGAGTGGAATAAAGACAGTTATTTCGGTCGTAACTCATGCCACCAGAGACACATAACAATAAAGCAGCACAACGATAATGCTTTACCGAAATGAATAAGGTTTGAGCCGATTATTTGTTCCATATTTTATAAACACTATACATTAAACTAATTTATGCATTGGATTGATCTATCGATATTTATTATTTATTTGTTTGTTATGCTCGGGGTCGGGTATTATTTCCTTCAATCCAATAAGGATCAGGAAGATTATTACGTCGGCGGGCGCTCGATAGGCAAATGGCCTGTGGGACTTTCAGTGGTCGCAACAGACGTGGGCGGCGGATTTTCAATCGGTTTGGGTGGACTGGGATTTGCCATTGGCCTTTCCGGGTCTTGGATGCTCTTCACCGGTTTAGTAGGCGCATGGCTTGCCGCCGTTTTCCTTATTCCCAAGGTAAGCAAAATGGGCCGAGATTTTAACCTTTTCACATTCCCCGAAGTTCTCAATCAGTTATTTAATAAAAAAGTGGCCCTCATCGCCGGAATTATATCAGCGATAGGCTATATCGGGTTTACGAGTTCTCAACTCTTAGCCGGTGCCAAGCTCGCCTCTGCCAGTTTTGAAGGACTATCGATAGATTTAGCACTCATCGTAATGGGCATAATAACGGTTCTATATACAGTCATGGGCGGCCTGAAAGCGGTGATTTACACAGATACGATACAGTGGTCTATCCTCCTGATCGGACTAATTTTTATCGGGATCCCTGTGGCCTACTTTGCCGTCGGCGGAATAGAAGAAATAAAGAATGTGGTCAGCCCCGAGATGCTAACGCTGACCAATTTAAACTGGCAGGACTTTGTAAACTGGGGCGTGACCATCATCCCCATCTGGTTCATCGGCATGACGCTTTATCAACGCATATACGCATGTAAAAACACGAAAGAAGCACAGAAAGCTTGGTATATTGCCGGTGTTTTCGAATATCCGTTTATGGCATTTATGGGCGTGACCTTGGGTTTGCTCGGACGCGTTGCAGCAGATCAGGGCATGTTTATGCACCTCGGCTTCGGAGATCCCGCTA
>Ga0079225_10001149_pt1 | contig 14726 bp, 15 predicted proteins | sample Poulit2012_FD_76344 | JGI IMG/M metagenome (GOLD analysis project Ga0079225, IMG submission 76344) | Agricultural soil microbial communities from Georgia to study Nitrogen management - Poultry litter 2012 | ecosystem: Environmental > Terrestrial > Soil > Agricultural land | place: USA: Georgia... | reverse complement strand
TGCAGTTTGTAATAAACTTTTAAAACAAGTTTTTGGATGCGTAAAAAATGGAATTCCCTACGATGATAATTATGGAAAAAGTTTTGTGTAAAATGTTTGTTTTTTTACACAGTTCATGTTATGAGAGGGTTATTCTGTTAATCTACTTTTAAAATCCATTTGTTCATGAAGTATTCTAACAACTTCAATTTCGTTAGCAGAGATTAGTTGATAGAAGATAATATGCTTTCCTGATTTTACACCTAACAAATTTAGGTTTAATTCATCGTATGGTTTACCTAATTTTGGATTTTCGCCAATTTGTAAACAAACTAACTCAATCGATTCATAATATTTGTTCGCTTGTTTTTCTGACCATTTATGAAAGGTATAAATCCAAATGTTGTTCAAATCATCTATAGCTTTTTGTCTAAAAGTAACTTTAGCCATTTCTTCTAGCTTTCTCTTTTAACTCTTTTAAGTTTTCTTTAAAGTCAAAATTTTCAATTCTTGGGCTGTCAAGCCCTTCCTGAATAGCATCTTTTAATGCCTGCACTTTGTTTTCATGTTCTTCCAACAATCGTAAACCTGCACGAATAACTTCACTGGCATTTTTGAATCTGCCATTATTTATTCTACTTTTGATGAAGTCATCAAAGTGATTTCCTAATGATATTGACGTGTTCTGAGCCATAATATTCCATTTTAATTTCAAATATACCAAAATTAGGTATAAATATCAAGTAAAAGTAAAAAAACCGTTTCAAGGCATCGAAACGGTTTCTCAATTCCGAGAGTGAGTTTTTTATTCTAAGCTAAAAGTTTTCGAGATTTCTTCGTAACTGCTTAAATCAATATTCGGATGCGTCTTTATAGCACTACTTTTTATTAAAACAGCCTTAAATCCGTAAGTAACAGATGAGCTAAAGGGGCTGTTTCCATTCCCATCAACTATTGTTATTCTTAAAACACCCAAATCCTCGTCAAACTCGGGAGTAACTATAAAATTAGGGTTTACAATAGGTAACTGAGACCAAGAAGCCGCACCTACTAATTCATCAAATTTGCCAAAAGTTACTATAACATCACCTTTCTCAAAATCATTTATATCCCAGTACATACTAGAAGTAATTCCTGGTCCGAAAGTTAGACCAAAGTTATAGACTTTTGCTTGTGAATTATTCAAATCACTATTTGTCGCATAATTATTCAAATCTTCTTTTGTTGCATATTTTGACATATCTTCTTTTTTACATCCCACTAAGGCTATCATTCCAATAAATAATAACCCCATTGTTAAGTATTTCATTATTTTCATATTCTTCAAAATTAAAATTTTCCTACTCGTAAGCTTTTCGGAATCCGCTCCGTTTTTTGAAATGGTTTCTGAACTCCATTTTTAAATTTTGATAAAATGATTGATTACTCGAAGTCAGAAATTGACCTCAAATTTGACTGTTTAAATAATGTAACGGTGGCTCACGTCCTTGCCTGAATCCGTTACGAAGTGTTGGTTTTAACTCTCTCACAACGGGATTGAGCTAAAAGCTGGTGGGTATTAAAAGCAACTCACCTGTCCGCCACCACAAAATTAGCAAATTGAGATGAAGTTTCGTTTAATACGTTCCGCCCACTTGATTTTAGCGCATGTTATGCCCTGGCGTTCTTGTCGTCTGTTTCTTGCAACCATTGTCAATATTGAGTTTTACAACCAACTGTCCAAATGTTTTTCTGTCGGGTTGTGTATTGGCGTTTTTAAAATTTTCAGAAGAGAAGTATATTTAAAAAAAATAGTTTTTATCGGGTGGTTGAGGTGTAAGCTCTTAGCACAGTTTTGGCTTTGTGGGGCTGTGGTATGTGCTTCATCTAATAGAGAATAATCTAATACATTTTTTCAACTCTTAATGGAGTTTTGTTTTATATATAGCATTGTTGCTCAATAAATACAGATTATTGGAACTATCAAATTCGATATCCGCATATTTTTGGTCTCCATTGAAGTTTCTGAGCTTTACCCCATACGGAAAGTTACCTTCCCATTCATATAGCGTCCATTTTCCGTTTTTGAGTTTTTGAAATTGATAACAGAAGTAGCTTCTGGAATATCGTCAAATTTCAAAATTTCTTGCCATTCAATTTGTTTGGTTTCTCCGATGCTATCATCAGGTTCGGTATTATCTTCTTTTTGGCAAGCAGAGAAGCACAGCAGTGCGAAAAACAGGGTTGTAAGTTTGTATTTCATATTTTTTTTGAATTAATGCACGAATAAAGGAACATTATTCGTGCATTAGTGGTGTTTTTATTGGTTTACAATTAGTTTCTTATTTGATATACTTCCGTTGTTTTCAATTTGGACTAAATATATACCGTTTGTAAAATCTGAAATATTTACCGATTCTAAATTATCCGATACAAATTGTTCATACATTACTTTTCCTGTAAGGTCGATAATGCTAAGCATGGAATTTTGTGGAATATTATCAAAGTTTACAATTCCTGAAGCAGGGTTGGGATAAATGTTGAAAGAAAATTCATCCTTGATATTTTCAACAGAAGTTGTTCCTCCTCCATCTCCATTCAGTCTTATAATTACCTGATTGGTAGAAAACCCATCCAAGATACTTAAACCTTCTCCCTGATAGGTGGCGTTTTCTGTAACCAACAAGATTTTACCGTCTGCCTGTAACGTAGAGTGAAATACGTGAGGTGCATTTCCAAATCCATTCTGTGTATTGAAAGTAGTATCGAGTGTACCATCAGGGTTTAGTCGAAAAATTCCCGAAACATCATTGTTCCCATCATAAGCACTAATAGAATATCCCGATACAACTATTTTCCCGTCATTCTGAACAGAAAGCCCGGCTACATAATTACCCGAACTTGAAGTGTTGCTTGCTACGTGAAATGTAGTATCAACAGAGTAATCAGTATTGAAACGGGAGATTTTAATTGTATTAGATGAAAATGGAGCGAATCCTGCAGATATAATTTTTCCATCCGGTTGAAATTCTGTTAGCCCCGCACTAGGTAAATTGGCATGAAAAGTTCCGTCTGAATTAAGTACACGATAACCATTCATAAGAATTTGTCCATTGGGTAATATTTGAATTCTTTCAACATAACCACTTATATCTGCATGAAAAGTAGTATCAATCGATCCATTGGGGTGAAGACGAGTAACACCACTTCCTTGTGCCGTTCCTATATTAACAAGTATTTTTCCATCTGGCTGTACATCCATTGCTGTTACTGAAATTATTGAGTTTGCATCAAAACTCATATCCTGGCTTCCGTCATTATTCAGTTTTATAATGCCCATTTGGTTGGTTCCTCCGGAAAAATCGGTAAACTCTCCGGCTATAAGGTACTTCCCATCATTAAGTTCTTTGGCTGCTCTCACTTTTATATAATAATCTTGGTCAAAATCTGGTGCGTCAAACGAGGAGTCCCAACTGCCGTCTGCATTTAATCTTGCCACACCACTAATTTCTGTTTGTAAAGGGTTTCTTAAACCTCCGTATATTAGAATTTTTCCATCTGACAAGGGGAGTATTTTTGTTTTAGGTAATTCACCTACGTCAAACATAAGTCCTCCTGAAAGTCCCGAAAACTGAAGTTCAAATGTAGTGTCTCTAAAAGTGTTTGGTGTTTGTGCAAATACTGCTGTACAAAACAGCATTATTATTCCGAGTGTAAGCATTGATTTTTTCATTTTTTTAATTTTAGTTATATTTATAAATAGCCACAAATGTGCGAATTTAATTGAACAAAATTCGTGCATTTGTGTTGTTTTATTGTTGATTTACAATTAGTTTCTTATTTGAAATACTTCCCTTGTTTTCAATTTGGACTAAATATACACCGTTTGTAAAACCTGAAATATTTACTGATTCAAAACTATTTAAACCCTTTTGTTCATACATTACTTTTCCCGTAAGGTCGATAATGCGAAGAGTAGCATTTTCAGGAATATTGTTTATATGAACTATTTCAGAAGCAGGGTTAGGGAAAATGTGAATCTGGCTAGATAGCTTTTCATTATTTACTATATTAGCTGTAGGGCTGTACTTCAAAACTCTAAGTTGATTTAGCATAGAGCCAAGTCCAAAAGAGATAAATAAGTTATTATCATCATCAAAAATCATCCAAGGTTTATGTATAGAAGATATAGTGCCGAAACTTTCCGAAGGCTGTCTATTTCCATAATGCTCCCACTCAGCACCATTATATTTGAAAACAAAGCCATCTCCATTACTACCAGTATAAATTAAATTCAAATCGTCATTTTTATCAAACTTAAGGATGTTAAAGTTACAGCTTTGAGCCTGAATTCCAGTAGTATCAAAAGGCATCCAAGTATCATTAGTTTCATCATATTTATGAATGAGCAAATTATTACTTGATTTGTTAGACACAAAAATTTCACCTGCATTATTAACAGCCATAGAGCTAAGCCCTAAAGATGCATTTATACTTGGAATAGATGCGTTTTCTTCTAACTGTGTAAAGCCATCAGTGATTGTTCCTTTGAAAAAGTAAAGGTAATTTGAAGATTGTGTTACAACTGACACATAAAATTGCCCATTTTTGATAATGATTTTATTGGAGTGATTGATAACTCTAGGAGATACAGGAACATCTTCTGCAATCAAAGTAGCTTGAGTTACTGTGCCATTATCAAACTGATTGAGAATTAGATCATAATATGCTGGACCACTAGCTCCTGCTTGTACTGAGATAAAATAAATGTTGTTGTTTTCATCACTAACAAGACCTCCTCGAAATTCAGGTGTATAATACGACTCCCAAAGTTCGTCAACCTCATTATACACATAGATTGTGTCTAACATTCCAATATAAATTTTATTCGAGGGTGTAATTACAAAGTCTAGGTGAGACTCGTTATTAGCGGTAATACGAGGTAAGTCTTGACCTAGCTGCTCCCAATCGGTTCCTACTTGTTTTTTTAAGCGAACAACTAAATCGGTCCAATCTACATGCTCCGTTTCTAACAAATATAAATCATTGTCAGGTGAAAATTCAATATAGCTATACACACTCGATGAATTATTGTCATTTAGCTCATAATTAGAATAAAGTTGCTCCCAAGTAGCTTGGGATATAACTAAATTAATGTTAAGAATAACTGTTAATAGAATTAAAATCTTTTTTTTCATAATTGTAAATTTTTATTAGCAAAGATGAGATGATAAAAACAGATTTTCAATACGCAATTCTTCGTATTTTGAATCATCACTTCAATTGTAAATTTTAATAACCAAAAAGTAATATTGATTAAGGGAGATAAAGGTTTCAACAGTAGTTTAGTTGGTTTAACCATTCAATAAGGCATTTGTCGTATTTTAGATATGTAGTAGATTGATACAAAAAGAAAAGCGGGAGCAATCATCACTCCCGCTTTTCAAAATGAAAAAAATAAACTATATGAAATTGATTATTTCTAAAAGTTTTTTAAAAGTTGATATAAAAAGAACCTTCGGTAACATTCTTTTTATCATCTCCAGTTGTGTTTTTAGCTTCAAAATGAAATGTTCCTTTGATGTATTCTCCTTCTTCGTATTCAGCAACTTGAATTTCTCCTACTTTATCACCTCCTTCATACGGAGCAGTCCAATTATTAGTTCCTGGTGCCGTAGGATTTGAAAGATCAACAACAGTTTCGCTATAAGTAGCAACAGTTCCTATAGCACCTGCTTCACCACCTAAGTTATAAGTACCAGTTCCTTCAAACCCATTAATTGTAAATACAAAAGCTTTACTAGAAGTTCCTCCTGTGTTTCCTTGAAGTTGTAGTGTTCCCATCATTTCAGTAGCAAATGTTACCATTTCTAAAGTTTCAACCCAAGTTCCATCTACTTTAGCTTTGATTGTTCCTTCGGCAGCAGATCCTCCGCTTCCTCCGTAATCACTTTTACTGCAAGACAGAGTAAATGAAGAGATTACTGTTGCTAAAACTAACATACTGATTTTTTTGATTGTTTTCATAGTTTAAAATATTTAGTTAATAATTGTAAATTTTTATTAGCAAAGATGAGATGATAAAAACAAATATTTAATACGCAGTTCTTCGTATTTTGAATCATCACTTCAATTGTAAATTTCAATAACCAAAAAGTAATATTGATTAAGGGAGATAAAGGTTTCAACAGTAGTTTAGTTGGTTATAAATGTTGTAAAATGGTTTTCTATTGCCTGCCAAAAGTATAACTAAATACCAAGTTATTATATTTCTCTGTGCCACTTATTTTTAAAACAAAAGTATTATTATCGATTATCTCTGTATCAAAGACACTTGTTCCTTGCCCAAATGATTTGTGACCTCCAACTCCAAACAGACGATCGTCAAAAGAATCTAAATCTAAAACCAAACGATAACTTTCATACTGAGTATTTGGTTGTAAGGTAGAAACCCACCACACAAATTCTCCTTCATTTGAAATAGATTCTGTTACCATTTGTTGTTCTTGCTGATTAAAATAATTTAATGTATAACTAACATTATAACTTCCTCTTTTAGCATTTTTTCTATATCCTTTAAATTTTATTTCACCCTTATTAATTTCTTGTTCTACTTTAGATCCTCCTAGAACATTGGTTTCTATCTTTTCTAATTTCCAATTCCCCTTGTAGTACCTGTCTTTTGAAGGATCCTCTTTTTTACAACTATTAAAAAGAAATAATGATAAAACGATTACTGATAAGTGTATGGTATATTTCATATTTTAAAATTTTAACCTGTTTTTTTCGAGTTTAGAAATTATAGTTATCTGCTTAAAACTAAACCGTGCAACAAACCAGTAAAACCAGATTCTAATGGACTCGTTGTGATTTCTACATAATTCCATTTTGATCTGGCGTTATAAATACTAGTTCCTCCCTGAAGTTTTCTTCCTATTCCTAAAACAGGCACATCTTCAAATCCATCTTCCATTGTGATTGTTGGCGCATTTCCCTGCATTCTCCATTTGAATTTACCTTCGTAAGTTACTTCAGTATGTGACAACATAGCAGCATTAGGAGCACTGTAAGTTATTTTGAATTTTCCTTTTCCATAAGCATCTGCACTAAGCATTTTTTTAAATCTTACATACCCACTTACGCTAGTAAAACTGTTAACTACATTTCCATCTGTTTCAAAAAGTTCTTCAATATCCCACTTTCCCAACCAATAAGCAGGTTCAGCGGGGTCTTCCCAACGCTTTTTCATGCAGCTGGATAATAAGCCAACAATTGTTATTAGTAGTAATACTTTTTTCATAATTGATACTTTTAATTTTATAACAAAGATAATTAACGAAATAAAAATATTCAATACGCAGTTCTGCGTATTTTGGGTAGCCTCTAATGCACGAATGAGTTGTTATCAATATATTTATGTCTGCATATCAACCTTACAAGAGGATTTTTTACTAAACTATCCGATTGTCAGATGCCTTTTTTACAGCTTCTAGTTTATTGCCTACTTGAAGCTTGCGATAAATATTCTCAATATGCTTACGAACAGTATGGTAGCTAATATGAAGGTTGCTCGCTATTTCTTCGTAGGTCAGACCATTTTTAAGTTGAGTAAGTAGTTCTATTTCTCGTTGGGTAAGACCAAAGTCTTCTACTTTTTGTTCTTTGGAGATGGGTTGGCGAACTAACTGGAGGGTTTTTAAGGCAATAACTGGACTCATAGCGGCTCCACCAGAAAGAGTGTCCATGATGGCTTGAAAAATTTCTGTACCGTTATCTTCTTTGAGTAAATAACCTGATGCTCCTGCTAAAATAGCATTGAAAAGGTTTTCGTCATCATCAAAGGTAGTAAGGATGAGTACCTTGATTTGAGGATATTTGGTTTTTACAGCTGAAGTTGCTGCAATACCATCCATTTCTGGCATTTGTAAATCCATCAAAACCAAGTCGATATTATGATTTTTTTGAAGGTTTTTCAATAACTCTTTACCGTTTTTTGCGGTGTGTTTTATTTCAATTTCAGGATATTTTGCTAATCGGTTTTTAAGTCCTTTTAAAGCAAAGCTATTATCTTCTGCTATGGCTATGTGAATGTGCATTTCAGTTTTTCTAAATTTTATTACAAAGTTAGGGACTTCTTTATAAATGACTATACGCAGTTATTCGTATTTTAATTGCTACTTATGCACGTAAGAATTTTAAAATAAGTACATTATTGGTTATTTAAAAACAACCGCTCACTTTCGTCCCTTTACCTACTTCACTTAAAACCTGTATTTCACCTTTTAATTCTTTCATTCGTGTTTGCATATTTTGCAACCCGTTACCATTCTGTATAGTCATAACTTCAAAACCAATACCATCATCAATAATTGAAAAGCATATCTTGTTTGTAAACTCTAAATGGATGCAAATGTTTTGGGCTTGGCTATATTTATAGGCGTTATTTACAGCCTCCTGTACTATACGAAAAAGATGTGTTGCCTGAATATCTGTAAGCGTTTTTTCTGTGTTTTCTTTTAATTTAACAGTTATTTTAGTTCCATTTTGGTTTAGTGGTTTAAAGAAATCTCGTAATCGAAGTGCAAGAGCGTCTATTGAAATTTCTTGATTATTTAATAGCCAAACGGTTTTGCGTAATTCTCTCATGCTTAACGATAATGCTTTTTGTAAGTCGGGATAATTTTCGGCAATTTGTGCTGATGACATCTCTGGTAGTTGCTCAATAGAAGCATTAATGAGGGTAAGGTAAGAGCCGATATTGTCGTGTAGTTCTCTAGAAATACGTAATCGTTCTTCTTGTAGATGGGTGCGTTCTTTTTCTTCGGCAAGTTTCAGCTCCAAAGCCGCTCGTTTGGCTATTGCTTCTTTTCGTTTGAAAAGGAAAAATAAAAAGCCTGCAATAAGCAATAATAATCCAAGAGAAGAAACAAACCACAAGTTTCGTGTTCTTAAATCAAGTTCTTTTTGTTGAATGGTTTGCTGCTGTTCAAGGATGGCTTTGTCTTTTTGGGCGGTTTCGTACTTGGTTTCAATTTCTGCAAGTGATTTAGCCCTGTTTATACTGTACAAGGTGTCCATCATCTGCATCTCTTGTTTTTTCAGGTCATAAGCCTTTTTATATTGGTTTCCCTTTTCATAAATGGCGGCCAACAATTTGGAGGTATGTATTGCCAAGTCCAGGTATTGTTTTTTTGTTGATAACTCTAAAGAAGATTCAAAATATGTTTTCGCATTTTTATGGTCTTTTTCGCTTAAATGGTATTCACCCAGATTATTCAGATTGATGGCAAGGGGAAAGGTATCTTTTAGGGCTTTTCTAATTTCAAGAGCTTCTAACAATAATTTTTTTCCTTTTTCCTTTTTCCCCATTTCGGAAAGTAAGCTCCCTAAATCATCTAAAATATACCCTATGCTTACAGAATCACTTGCTAAACGAGCGTTGGCTTCTGATTTTTGAAAAACATTTAGTGCTTTTTCCTTTTCTTCTAACCGTAAAAAACAGGTTCCCATATGTCCATAACCTGTTCCAGAAAGTGCGATTAAATTATTTGCTTCTGCGAGCTGTATCCCTTTTTGGTGGTACTCCAACGCTTTGTGTATTTTTTCTTTATCTATAACATTGTTCGCCCTTCTAGCACTTCTGGAATAATGCATCCCAATGGCGTAAAGAATGTTTATTTCATCTTCGACAAGGTTGTTTTTTTCACTTACGGCAAGTGCTTCCACCAAATAGTTAAAACCCAATTCACGTTCGTTACGGAAGTAATATGTTTCGGCTATCAACTGGTTTGCTTTTACCAACCATTCAGGTTGATTGTTTGTCTTTGCCCAATTTATTATTTGATCAAGGTACACAAGACTGGAATCGGAGTTTGTGCTACGTATCTCTTTTGCTCTTTGGTATTTTTTAGCTATTTCGGTTTCGGTGAAAGTTTGTTGTGCCCACAACTGTGTGCCGGCATATAGTAAAAAAATCAGTATGGCAATGGGTAACTTACTCATTAATTGAAATTAAGTGCACAAAGTTAAAAATAAGTACAAAAGTTACGATACGTAGTTCTTCGTATTTTGGGTTTTGGGCTATTTGAGACCAGAGCCAACAGGCTAAAGAACTTTTAAATTGTCAGGTTGCAAAGTTTCCGTTTTCAGTCGTTACTTTCAGGGTTGCACTGTTTTTTACGATTGGGCATAACGTTTTGCAGCTTGGCGAAGTGGCGGAAATCGAAGCACAAATGTTCAGTTTTGTACAAAAGTTCAATCGAAAAACTGAACTTGAATTTAGCACTTAACCCGCCATTTTGCCAAACTGCTGTTATGCGGTCGGCTTTCTTTTTCTCTCGTCATAGCTGTTCTATCATTTTGTAAAAGTCGGTCTGTTTAATTTCATTTATTGCTTTGTCTTTCTCGAATTTCTTTTTCTCGTCTTCATAACTGTCTGGCACAGCTATTTCAACATTTAGAAACTTAAAATAGTATCTGGTATATGAATAATCTTCTCTGTCGATTTTCTTAGAATATATTTTATTTAGTGAATTATCAAGCTCTTGTTTAAGACCTTTTTTGTCGGCAAGAAGTTTTTTTAATTCTTCAATAACTTTTGAGTTGTCTGCAAGTGAAATGAATACTGTCGGAAGAAGTTTCTCTATTGCTTTTTCAGGTTGTTTTAGTTTCTGATAAATGTCGGAATAGCGTAAAGCTGTATGAATGTCATTTGAGGCATATTCATTACCGCAAAAATGTAAGTATGGATAAGTAGTATCAGACAAAGCGAAATAATGTAACGCTGTGTCAAACTTTTTCTTAGCGTAATAAATATCACTAAGTATTTCACTTGCTCTGTGTCTGTAATTGGTGTATGGGTCAGTCATAATACCGCCACCTAAATTTTCCTTTTCATTGAAATTACTTTCAAGAATCTCTTTGAATATTGGTATGGCTTTGTCATACTTCTTTTGAATAAAATAGATATATCCAACATTATAAAATGCCCTTGGATAAAGTTCGTTCTTTTTGTGATTATCTACTATGTATTGATAACCTTTAAGAGCTTCATCAAATTTCTCATCTTCAAAATATTTACTTGCTTCTTCAAAATAGTCAGAAGGCATTTTTTGTCCGTATGCTAAAAAGGAGATGAATATTATTGATATGGAGAGTAGGACTTTCATAGGTTGATATTGAATTGATAAAAAGAACGTTTCTTAACACCATAAAAAGTTAAACTCTTACCATCAAAAAAGTAACTATCAGAAACAATGTAATCAACATCATCAATTTCCTTGTAAACCTGGTTGTTTACAATAATTAGAAATTTTCCTTTTCCTACTTTTTGTATTGCAAAAAATCCATTATCGTTAAATGCACCTGCAACAATAGTTCCTTGTTCTTTGTCCTTTGAAAAGTTTCTTACCTTAATGGGAAGTAATGGTTTTGAGAAATTACCATTAAAAATAAAATATCCTTGATTGTCATACTCAAGATAGAAAAGCGAATTTCCATTCTCTGTTTTACCACGAACGAAATTGTAAGGCAAAACTTCTTTATGTGGCTCAATTAAAAAGTTTGAGTTCTTAGGTATTGGGTTAAAAATTAACTTTTCGTCTTGATATAAGTAAATAGAATCGTCTGTTTGGAAATAATGAATTGATTCGCCTTTTGGACTTATGTAAAGTGGTGTTGCTCTCACACCGTATTTAGTTAATGATTTCTTTGATTTTTCTCCATTTATGAATTTGAAAAGATAATAGTCTTTCAATCCAAAAAAGGCAAAGTTCCCACTTCGGTCGAGGCTTGGAAAAAATATTTCATCAAATTGGTGCGAATAAATTTCTCCATTCACGTTGATTTTGTTTTTACCTTTTTCTCCAAATGAATATAAATAGTTTTTTTTGTCAATGAGAGTAATGTGAGAAACGGGTTTAATGTCCTTGTGCAGTTTGTCATTAATTGCAATGTAATAAGGTCCATTGTCATCACCGCTGTAATAGTAAGCTCCATTATCTTTCAATTCATAATCCCAAACAGTTCTTACATACCCAAGAACTGTATCCATTGAATGAACGAAAAACATATAGTTATACTTCCCAATTGGTTGGTCAGGTCTTTTACCTTTGGCAAATATATATGTACCGCTGTTGTTTATTGCCAATTGGTTATATCTGAATTTTGAGCTGTCGATAAGTTTGTCATTTACAAATAGCTTGTAAAGTGAGTCTTGCTTGAGGAAGTAAATTGAATTTCCGTTTTCGCTGAATGAAACCCAATCTCTCTCGGAAATGTAAAACTTTTCAACTTGCTCCTTGTGGCTTTTGGAAACAAGTCTGCCATTAATGTAGTTATAGACAGAATCATTTAAGGTTGTTGTAATTGCAATATTCTCATTGGTATTGTTGGTTTGATAGCTTTCAATTTTACCAATGGCTGTTCCATAAACTTTTGTTCCTTTTGCATTTTTGTAGTAAAAAGGTTTGTCTTTCGGGTCAGAAAATGAATTTGTGTAGTTGATTTCTCCACCGTTTCCATACGTTGAGCCTATGAATTTGAAGCCCCCAATGGTGTCCTTGTTGGTTACAAAAAATTCTTGTCCGTCTTTTTTAATCACGAAGCAATAGTTCCCCTGCCTGTCAAATGAGATTTTACTTGAGTTAAGGTAAAGTGAATCTTTGTTGTCGGTGAGAATAAGTCGTTCTGTTAATGTTTGTCCGTTTGCAGTCAAATAAGTTAGAAATCCTATCAATATGTTTATTAAGTTTCTCAATGTCGTTGTCGTCTTTTTAAGCTGCCGCATAACGGTCCCACTCCTGGCGAAGGAGCCGATTTTTAAAATTAATATTAGTTGCGATACAAGATTGTTTTGTTTTTCAATAATTTGTTTTGCGTTACGCACAATTCCGGCTCTTGCGCTAGACGTGTGTTACCAGCATTATTTAATTTTTAAAGACTCACTTAATTTTTTGAACTCATTTAAATTATTTTCATTATCCGAATATGTAAGCCCTGAAAATGATACACATTGATCAGAAGTCATGAGAATTAAGTAGTATATTTTCACTTTCTTACCGTTTATATAACCATAAAAGACTTTTTCATAAGCTTCTTTTCCATTAACAGATTTCATTTCTTGTGATTCAACATCTTTCATGATAAAACCACTTTGTTCTAATCCATTTATTAAAACTTCCGATACTCCTTCAAAAGTCATATTTTGTTCCTTAGGAAGTTGTGAGATCAATACCATTGGAGAAAATCTATCGGTATTCTTTTTTCCATCTATAGAGTACATAAATACGTTAGATGAAGATTGATGAAATTTAAATTTTGATTTTGAATCGTCCACAGAAAATAATGCTGTTGCCATAGGGTCAACAACAGTGTTTTTATCATAAAACATTGTGAAAATGGATTCTTTAATTTTCTTTCCATTTTCCTCTTGTCCAATTGGGTAGACTCCTAATGTCATTACAGAAAATGTAGAATCACCAAAAATAAATTGATGTGACATTATGTTATTTAATCCTTTAACATGTATGTATTTTACTGGGTAGCCATTCAATTGAAATTCAGAATATTCTAATACTTTCATACCTTGGTCCTCAAATGCTTTCTTGCTAACATCTTTGGCGTTTGAGTAAAAATTTCCACCATCAAGGTCATAAATCTGAATGAGGTAATTGTCTCCTTTTTGCAAGCCAATAAAACTTTTTGAGATTTCAAATCCAACAGGAGGAATCATGAATAATCTTGTCCCAGGAATATTTATATGCTTTTCAGATTTTACGGTTGTTATATTCTTAGAATTTTCGTTTTTCTGGGCACAAGAAGAAAGAGTTGTGCAAATAATTAATGTTGCAAGAAAAAGTTTCATTGTTTTTTTTGTTTTTAATCATCCATTTAAGGATGTGGTTTATTGCTGGTAACGTTTTGCAAATACACGCAGGGCGGGAGTTTCCCGATAAATTTCCTACGAAGATTTACATTTCAAAATTTCAATTTCCTGTCAACGAAGCAGCGAAACCCGACTTGCGGGTATTTTGCTGTTATGGGTTGTTATTTTTAATTCGTCCATTTTCTAGTGTCACAAATACTGCTTTCGTTTTATCCTTGTCAAAGTTAATTCTCGAATTGTCTAATGGAAATGGTACTGCATTTTTTCCATTTTTGGAATTGTCAATATACAACCAATTCCCAGATTGAGGACCAGTCTTAATAAAGTGATTCCACCTTAACCATGAATTTATTGGCTTAACTTTGCCTTGTCTATGCGAATATATTGAGCCACTAATTTCCATGCTTTGAAATACGTATTGTTCGGTATCGTCTTTCGGGTTAATCAACATTGAAATATCTGTCCAGTTTTTACATCTTAAACCTCTACTCTCAGGTTTTGGGAAATTGTAAATTACAAGGAATGAGAAAATTATAATAGTTAAAATGTTGGTCATGCGAACAACCTTTTTGTATCTACGATTAATCGTTTTGATAAAGTGAAAGTTCAAAATACCGATGCATAGTCCAACAATTGAAATAATAAAAGGTATCAGATATGCTAAGAAATTGTCCGTAATTTCCAAAGGCAAGTCAACAAAAGCATATGACAATAAAAATACGATAATAATTGTCGGTTTCATTCGCGATTTTGCTTTTTATAATAACCCATAACGGTACGGCTGCTTCGCATCCGTTCTGATTCTTTATCAAAATTTCGTTATAAATGTACATATTATTTCCCGTAGATGAAATTTATTTAAAGAGATTTACCCAGAATGGTG
>Ga0079225_10001148_pt1 | contig 14731 bp, 11 predicted proteins | sample Poulit2012_FD_76344 | JGI IMG/M metagenome (GOLD analysis project Ga0079225, IMG submission 76344) | Agricultural soil microbial communities from Georgia to study Nitrogen management - Poultry litter 2012 | ecosystem: Environmental > Terrestrial > Soil > Agricultural land | place: USA: Georgia... | reverse complement strand
TAATCTTCGACCTGCTGTTGATCGGCACCCTGGTGGGTTTCGTGGCGGCGGTGTCCCTGTCCCGCGCACTGACCCGGGGGAGGCGCTGACGTATGTGGTCGATCCTCGGGCAGATCCTCATCCTGGCCGGTGCCGGGTTGTTCGTCATCGCCGCCGTCGGGTTGCTCCGGTTCCCGGATGTCTACACCCGGATCTCCGCCGTCGGCACGGCCGCGGGACTCGGTATCGGCCTGGTGGTGGTGGGGGCGCTGGCCGTCCAACCCGGGCTGGCCGACGGGGTGAAGGTGGTGGCGATCGTAGTCTTCCAGCTGTGCACTTCGGCGGTGGCTACCTCCGCGATGGGGCGGGCGGCCTACCTGGCCCGCTCACCGCTGAACCGGATCACCTTCGATGAGCTCACCGACCCGGACCAAGCCCCTCCGCCGCACTGAGCTCCGGGGCGGTCCCCGCCACCACGGTGGCCTGCAATTCCGCGCAGTGCAGCACCTGCGGGTCCAGGCCGGAGGCGGCCATCGCCTGGGCGGTGCGGTTCGCCTGGGCGCTGCTGGTCTCGATCAGCAGCCGCCCGCCGGGCGCCAGCCACGCCGGCGCCTCGGCAGCGACCCGGCGGTGCACCTGCGTCCCGTCCGGACCACCATCCAGGGCCATCCGGGGCTCGTGCTCACGGGCCTCGGGCGGCATCAGAGCGATGTGCGCGGTCGGGACGTAGGGGGCGTTGACCACGATCAGGTCGACACCGCCGCGCAGGCGCGACGGCAGTGGCTCGAAAAGGTCACCCTGGTGCACCTGGGCGGCGAACGGCGCCAGATTGCCTCGCGCGCACTGCACCGCCGCCGGGTGTAGATCGGTGGCGTGTACCTGCACCCCCGGAACCGAGTCGGCGATCACGGCCCCGAGGGCCCCGGTCCCGCAGCACACGTCGAGCACCACATCCTGCGGCCCCGCCCGCCCGATAGCGGTGCGGGCCAGGAACTCCGAGCGCCGGCGGGGCACGAACACACCGGCATCGACGGCGATCCGCCGGCCGTAGAACAACACCCAGCCCAGGATCACCTCCAGGGGCTCACCCGCCACCCGCCGCCGGACCATCCCCGCCAGCTCGGCAGCCTCCGGCGCCGCCTCGATGAGCAGGGCCGCTTCGTCCTCGGCGAAGACCGAACCGGCCGATCGCAGCCGGGCGGTCACCGTGGCGTGCAGTTGCGGTCCGGGAACGGCGTCACTCACCTGCCAGCACCTCACGCAGCACCGGCACCTGGCCGCTGGCCACGGAGACCGGCTCCGCGGCGACGAGGGCGTTCAGCACCGCTTCTTCCGTGGCATCGAGGGTTGCATCGAAGATCTGACTGAGCTCTTCCTCCGGTGGGGCGCCGACGCCGGTCCGAGTGGAGACGGCCAGCCCGTAGTCGCCGCTGCCGTGAGCATAGGAGGCCCCCACCCGCCCGAGTGCGAACACCCCCCGGGTGGCCACGCGGGTCAGCTGCCGGGCATCCAGCGGCGAATCGGTGACCACCACCACGATGCACGACCCATCTGCCGGCCCCGGCAACTGGCGTGGTGGGGACACCCTACGCCCGCCGACACGCAGGACGCCGCCGAAGTTGGCCAGCACCAGCACGCCCAGTGTCACTGAGGTCGAACCCAGGGCCGCAACTCGAGAGCTGGTGCCGATACCCGCCGGGAAACCCAGCGCCATCATCCCGGTTCCGGCTCCCACGCCACCCTCGGGAACCGGACCGCCGGCGGCGTTCTGCAGCGCGGCGTGAACGTGTTCGGCGCTGACCGGTCGGGAGCGGATGTCGGAGAGCACCCCGTCATTGCACTCACCCACCACTGGGTTGAAGCTTCGCACCTGGGCGCAGTCCTGGCGCTGCAGCATCCAGGAGACCATCGCATCGGCGGCACGGAACGCCGAGAGGGTGGAGGTGAGCACGATCGGGGCCTCGATCTGGCCGAGCTCGGCGATCTGGGTGGCACCGATGAACTTGCCGTACCCGTTGCCGGCAAACAGGCCCGCGGGCAGCGGAGCATTCGGGTTCACATCCCCGATCCGAACGGCGCTGACCCCGGTGTGCCGGTGTGGCGGAGTGCGGATCGTGGTGTGCCCGACCCGTACCCCGGGCACATCGGTGATCGCGTTCTTGGCACCGGTGCTGCCAACGCGAGGGTAGAGCCCGTACCCGCGTGCCCTGTCCGCCATGGTTGTGCTCATCCTCCGGCTGCGCCGACATCTGCCCGGCCACGGTGCCGGCTCGCCGTCAGTCTGCCAGACGGGGCTGCTGGCACCGCAGGACCGCAACTTTCCCGCAACCCGGGTGAAACGGCATGCGTCCACGCTCGGTGTCGAACCAACACACCTGAGGCGCCGGCCGCCGGTTGGCGCTTCAGATGTTGCCGCTCCAGATGAAGAAAGGAAGACGCTATGACGTTCGATCCGACCATTATTGCCAGCTATGCCATGGCTGATGTGCAACCAGGGACTTGGGACGATACCGACCCGGAGTCTGCCGGCGGCTACATCGCCGATGAGGGCGACGGGGTGCCGATGGGGCTGGCGTTTGTCCAGTTTTCCGCCGGCGCCGAATTCGATTTCGTCTGGCCCTACGACGAGGTCAGCATCGTCACCCGAGGCAGTGTGAGCATCCGCTCCGGAGGCGAGTTGCTCACCGCCCGGGAGGGTGAGGTCCTCACCCAGCCCAGGGGTGTGCCGGGCAGGTTCGAGATCGCCGAGGACATGGAGATGATCTGCGTGCACTACCCGACGTTCGCCCGGGCGTTCGGGATGAGGGTGCACGAGCACCACACCATCGCCGAAGGCGGCACGGACCAGCCCGAGCCGGACGTTCACCCGCGAGGCCCGGAGCACGCCGGAGGCTTTTACGACCCCACCAGGATGCAGGTCTTCAGAATCTCCGATCTGTCCCGCTGGATCGATGTGGACGCCGAACAGGGATCCGCCGTGGCCTACATCGCCGATGCGGCCGACGGGGCGCCGTTTGGGCTGGCGTTCTCCGACTTCCGTCGTGGTGGGGTCTATGACCTGGTCTTCGCCTATGACGAGGTGGCCGCCATCACCAAGGGCGCCTTCACAGTCCGCAGCCAGGGCCGGGAGTTCACCGCCCACGCCGGGCAGCTGCTGTACATGCCCAAGGACGTCTCGGCCGTCTTCGAGATCGAGCAGGACACGATCACCGTCGGCGTGCACTACCCCACCTACCAGGAGGCCTACGGAGTCCCACCCCAGGGAGTCGATTCATGATGGGTACATCCGCAGCTGTGGCAGCTGAGCAGGTTGCCAGCCACCAGATGCACACCGACCAACCGAGCGCCGAACACAACCCCACCGCATTGACCATCGCAGTGCTGGTGGGCAGTGTCCGTAGCGACCGGTTCTGCACCGCCCCCGCCGCCTGGATCACCCAGCAGGTCCGAAAGCGGGAAGGGCTCGAGGCGGACCTGATCGACCTGGCCGACTACGACCTGCCCACCGACGTCGGAGGCGACGATCCCGAGGCGATGCCACCGGAGCGGGTGACCCGCCTCGGTGAGCGACTGGGGCGGGCCGATGCTTTCATCGTGGTGACCCCGGTGTACAACCGCACCTACCCGGCCTCCATAAAGACCGCCATCGACCACTTCTACACCGAATGGCAGCTCAAACCCGTCGGTTTCGTCTCCTACGGCGCAAGCACCGGCGGCCTGCAGGCCATCGATGCGCTCCGTGATGTCTTCACCGAGTTCCATGCGGTTACCCTGCGGGATGCGATCACCTTCGCGAACTTCTGGGAGAGCTTCGATCACGATGGCCGCCCGGTCGACGTCGAGGGCACCGACAGACTCGCTGACGGAGTCCTGGACCAACTCAACTGGTGGGCCACCACCCTGCGTGAGGCCCGCACCGCCCGCCCGTACCCCTTCGGGGGAACGCAGTGACCGCGACACCGATGGTGCGCCTGTCCTGGCGGCACTGGGGCGCACTGGTGATGCTGGGCCTGCCACTGTTCATGATGGCCACCGATTTCACGGCGATATTCCTGGCGGTACCGGCAATCGGAGCCGACCTGAACCCGAGCACGACCCAGATGCTGTGGATGGTGCATATCGGTGAGCTCGTCGCGGCGGGTGCGCTGATTACGATGGGCTGGCTCACCGGGCGCCTCGGCCCCCGCACCCTACTGCTGGTGTCCCTGGCTCTGTACGGACTCTCCTCAGCACTGGCGGCTTACGCGCCGAGCGCCGAGGTGCTGCTCACGGCCCGGGTCCTGATCGGAGTGGCAACAGCGGCACTGGGACCAGCAGCGTTCGCGCTGCTGCGCTCGCTGTTCACCAACCCCCGGCACTACGGCATCGGCTTCGCCGTGGTGATGGGGGCCTTCCCTGCGGGCACGGCCCTGGGGCCACCGCTGACCGGGGCGCTGCTGGAGTACTTCTGGTGGGGCTCCGCGTTTCTCATCAATGTCCCGGTCGCGGCCCTGGCCCTGCTCGGTGGTCTGTGGCTTTTCCCGGGAGTGCGGGAGCGCACCACCGACCGAATCGACCTGCCCAGTGTGGTCCTGTCCATGGCTGCGATCATGTTGCTGGTCTTCGGGCTGCAGGAGATCGCTGATCAGGGCTTCACTGCTCCCTACGTCCTGGCTGTCGCTGGGGGAATCGGGTTCGGTGCGTGGTTCATCCGGCGGCAACGGCTGCTACCGAATCCACTGCTGGACCTGAGCCTGTTCACCATCCACCTGTTGCGCTTGATGACGGTCTTCTTCGCGCTTTCTCAGGCGGCGTTCATGACGGCCGACTTCATCCTGATCCAGTATCTGCAGGTCGTGCTGGAGGTATCCACCGGCACAGTCGGGGTACTGATGATCCTGCCCGGGATTGCCGCGATCGTCGCCACAGCGCTGACACAGGTACTGACGACCAGGTTCACCCCACGGGCGGTGGTCGGCGCGGGTACCGGTGCCGCCATCATCGGGACGGTGATCATTGTGGTGGGTCTGGTCCTACTCCCCTCGCCGGTTGTGTTCGCTGCGGGGATGACGATCGTCTCCTTCGGGATGAGCCCGCCGATGGTGCTCGGTGCCCAACTGATGCTCACCTCGGTTCCGCAGCAGAAGGCCGGACCGGTGGCCGCAGTGCAGGACATCAGCGCAAGTGTGGGTGCCGTCGCTGGGATCGGTGCGCTCGGGAGTCTCGCCACGGCGGTATTCGGTCGCGGGTTGCGGTCTGGTGCACCTGATGGTGCCTCGACGGCGGAGGTGGGCACCGCATCTGAGAGTCCCGGTGGCGCCGTGGCCGTCGCGGAAGCGATCGGTGGCAGTACCGGCGATGAGCTGCTCTTGGTGATCAATGAGGCGTGGACCCGGGGCACGCTCGGTGTGTTCGCGGTGGCACTGGCCATCGGTGTGGTGCTCCTGGTGCTGGTCCTGCGCGGACTACGGGGAGTGGAGCTGCCCAGCGATGAGGAAGCCCACGACCAGCAGCCCGAGCTACTCAGTCCGGAGCCACAGCCTGGAACTGGGTACCGGGGTCGCGGGACCAGCCCCGATTGAAGGCCGCGGCGGCCTGTTCGCCGGGGAGGTGCTCATCGATCACGTTGCGTACCCGGTCCAGGTCCCGGCGGACCAGGGTCGGCGCGGGCAGATTGCTGCGGTCCCGATGTGCCTCAGCGGTGCCCAGCAACTCGGCAGCTACGTCCACCTGTCCCCGCAGGGCCCGGATCGCCGCCGCCAGCTCCAGCCCGCGCGCGATCGCGGGTACCCCGGCGCGACGGGCCAGCAAACGATGTACCGCGCGGTATGCCTCCTCCGCTCGGTCCAGGTCATGCTGTTGCACCGCCAGGAACCCGCTCTCGAGGTGGGCAGCGGGGTCCCGGGAGGCTTCCAGCCCGCCGGTGGCAAGCAACCGCTCCAACGAGGCTCGGGCTCGCAGGAGATCACCGTCGTAGCGGGCGATCATCGCATCGACGAAATCCACGTACTGGCTGCTGTGTTCACCGCCGGCCACATCGTGGGCCAGGGAGCGTGCCCGGGCCACCTCCCGGGTGGCCCGGGCGACGTCGCCGGAGCGCAACGCCGCCACAGCGGTAGCGGCGTACCAGTAGGTGGCCTCGGCCCACAGTTCGTAGTCCAGACAGACCTGTAACGCGCGGTGGGCGGCCTCGGCGGCCCGGAGGTGATCGCCGTCGATCTCGGCGCTGCGGTGGGCGACGTCGTAGACCTGCGCCAGACCGTAGCCATCGCCCAGGTCGGTCAGGATCTGCTCCGGATCCCGGCCGTCCGGTAGGCCCCTGGGAGTTTCGCCCCAGTTACTGACCAGGAACCAGTCGCGTTGGCAGGCCGCGATGGCCACATCCCAGTCCGCACCGGCCCGCGTCAGAATGGCGGTTGCCTCCTCGATGTGGTGCTCTCCGGCCTCGCGCACGCCCACGGCGAGCAGGGAGGCCCCGGCGAACCACTGCACCCGGGCCCGGGCCACATCGTCCTGAGCGAAACCGCCCAGCGCGGTGGCTACCAGCTGGGCGTCGCGCCCGGACTGATCCGGCAGGTTCATACAGGCGGACAGGGTGGCTGCCGCCGCGTAGTGGTCATCGCGGGGTCCGGGCAGGGCCACGGCCTGGGCAAGGTCCTGTTGGAGGCCCTGCAGCCGTCCGAAGATCCACTGGTACCAGAAGGTGGCGACGGCCAGGGCCGCGGCGCTGGCGCCATCCTGGGTGCGGGCTGCGTAATCGACGGCGTGCCGCAGCTGGGTCCGTTCCGCCTCCAGCTTCATCAGCCACCGCCGTTGCTCGGGGCCGCGCAGGTGCCCGTCGGCCTGTCTGGCGAAGGCCACGTAATAGTGCAGGTGACGACCAGCAACGTCGTCGGACTCGCCAGCCGTGTGCAGCTTCTCGCCGGCGAAGGCCGCGATAGATTCCAGCAGGTCGTAGCGCACCCCGGCAGGCGTGGAGACCGCCCGGACCATACTGCGATCCACCAGGGCCAGCAGCGCATCGACCACCTGGCCCGGCCCGACCGCGGCGCGGGCATCGTCGTCGTCGTCGGCGCAGATCACCTCGGCAGCGGCCAGGCTGATACTGCCCGAGTGAACCGCCAGCCGGCGCAGCACTCGCTGTTGCACTTCATCGAGCAGGGACCAACTCCAGTCGATCATTCCCCGCAGCGTCTGCTGCCGGCGCGGCATCGGGCCGCCGGGGCGGCGCAGGAGGTTCAGCCGGTCGCTGAGCCGGTCCAACAAGTCCGGGACCGAGATACCGCGGACGCGTGCTGCGGCCAGCTCCAGGGCCAGGGGCAGGCCGTCCAGGCGCCGGCACAGTTCGGCGATCGCAGGGGCAGTGTTCTCGTCGAGAGTGAAGGCCGGGTCGGTGGCCTGGGCGCGGGCGACGAAGAACTCCACCGCCTCACTTACCGGTTCCAGCTCGCCGGGTTCAGTGCGCAGTGTCGGTAGGTCGTAGCGTTGCTCGGCCACCACCCCGAGAGGTTCGCGGCTGGTGGCCAATATCTGCGCCCCAGGGGCACGCTCCAGCAGCGCGGCGACGAAGTGGGCCGCCTCGGCGGTCACGTGTTCGCAGTTGTCTAACACCAGCAACGCCGGAGCGCATCCCAAGGCGTCGACCAGCCGGTCGGTATCGCTGGTGTGCCGAGTGCGCTGCGTCAGGGCCAGTACCCGCGCGGCCAGCGCTGCGATGCGATCGCCGCTGGTCTGCTGGCTGGTGGCGGCTGTGGGGACCAACTCGGTCAGGTCGATGAACCACACGCCCCGCCGCCGGCGTACCTGGTGGTCCTGGGCCAGGTGCAAGGCGAGCCGGGTCTTGCCCACGCCACCGATACCGGTGAGGGTGACCAAGCGTGCGGAATCCAACAACGCGGTGATTTCCTCGCGTTCTCTGCCTCGTCCGATCAACGACGCACTCGGGGCGGGCACGTGGGAACGGCCGGTGCCGACCCGCGCGGCGGACCTGCGCCGCGGCTGGGGTGCCAGCCCCGGGTCCTGGCGCAGGATCCGGCTGTGCAGTTCTCGAAGGTGTGGGCTGGGATCCACGCCGAGTTCCGCGCTGAGGCGCTGTTGCAGGGAAGCGAAAATCTCTAGTGCTTCCTGCTGCCGGTCGGCCCGATACAGGGCTAGCATCAGTGCCCCGATGAGTGGTTCCCGCAGCGGGTGGTGGGCCAGGGCGGTGTGCAGATGGTCCAGCGCCTGCTCATGATGGCCTTCTTCGATGAGTGCCTCGATGAGTAGCTGTAGGGCGTCGGCATGCCGGGCATTGAGCTGGGCGATCGCCGGGGCGAGCCAGAGTTCGTCAGCGGCATCGCCGTAGGGCTGCCCGCGCCACAGTGCGAGGGCTTCGCGGAGGGTATGCACCCGGTGGGCAGCGGGGGCCGAGCGGGCCCGGGTCAGAGCCAGTTCGAAGGCCGCGGCGTCGACATCAGCGCGGTGGGCTGCGAGGCGGTATCCCGCGGGTGTGGTTTCCAGGAGGGCACGCCCGCCGGGTCCAGCCCGATCCAGGAGGGTGCGTAGCCGGGACAGTTTTGTGGCGAGCACCCTTTTCGGGTTTGCGGGCAGGTCGGTGTGCCAGAGCCGCTCGGACAATGTGTCGGCCGGGACAGGTTCGCCGTCGGCGGCGACCAGGGCGGCGAGCAGCAGTCGAAGGTGGCGTTCAGCGACCGGAACCTGCGCCCCCTCATCGGTGCTGAGCCGGACTGGGCCCAGTACCTCGATGCGCATCTGGCTCAGTCTACGGTGCCGAGAACAGTTGCGAGCGGGGGAGCGGTCCTCACTCGCTCGCGGTGGTGGCCTCGGCCTGGTGCCACCGGATCGCCTCCAGCGCCGCCTGCGGTTCGGTGGCCAGTTTCGCGGTGGGAAAGCCCGCCAGGATCGTGCCGTCGTGGCCGCGAAGCAGGATGAGGTTCGCCCGGATCTGCGGTCGCGGACCGAGCCCGCGCTGCCAGCCGGCCCACAGAGCAGCACCGGTGATCAGCCCGCCGGTGAGGCAGATGATCCAGCGCGCCAGGCGGTAGCGGTGCCAGCCGGGGCCACCTGCGTCGACCCGAATCCGGCTGCGTCACCGCCACGATATTCGCTACCGCCGCAATCGCCTGCGGCGCTACGGTGCTGGGATTCGCGCTCGGGCTTGGACTGCCCGTGGTTTCACTGACACCTGCGGCTATCCACAGTCGATCCTGGGTCACTCGCGCGCAGGCAGTTGAGGCCAGCAAAGCCCAAACGGCACCAGTCACTACAGAAGGGCAAAGGCTTTGGAATCACGGTCGATCCAGCGCAACGGGATACGACTGCATGGGCTGTGGCGTCCGGGTCGAGGTGACCCGATCCTGGTGGTACCCGGCGTCATGGCCGATGCCGAGTCCTTCGTCCCTGTCGTCGAGGCCATCGAATGCCCCGAACCGGTGTTGATCCTCGACCGTCGCGGTCGCTCACCCAGTGGCCCGTTAGGTGAGGGGTACTCAGTAGCCACCGAAGTTGCCGACGCCAGCGCATGGGTCGATCACCTCGGCACTCCTGTGACGTTAGTGGGGTGGAGCTACGGGGCGACAATCACCCTTGAGCTAGCCGCACGCGATGCACGAGTAAAAAGTGTCGTGGCCTACGAACCGGTACTTAGCCCCTTCGGAGAAGACGCGCTGTCAGCGTTACGTACCGCCGGTCCCGAACGACGCGTCGAGATCATCAACCTCGATATCTCACTCTTCCCACCGGAACGAGTCGAGGCATTACGGGCGACCCCGGCCTGGTCCGTGCTGCGCCGGCTCTCCGAACCCGCAGCAGAGGAACTGGCCGCACTGAACACCTTCCAACCAAGCGAGGACTGGTTGAACGTCACCGCCGAACTGATCCTCGGCGAACACAACCGCGGCAACGAACCCTACGGTTCGGCGTTCGAGCGTGTGGCCGAACACCTGCCTCATGCCCGGACCACGATCCTGTCCGGCCAAGGACATCTCGCCCATGCAGATGCCCCCACTGAACTCGGCTCGCTGATCGGTGAGCTCATCCAACGCAGCCAGTAGCAGACACATCCGGTCGTTGCTTGGACACGGCACGAGCGGCAACGCCGCATCAAGGAAAGGGGGTCGTTCGGATTGGTTACATGGACTACTCGGGCCGAGCGTCCTGACGACATCACAGATATTCGTACCGTCAACATCGCAGCATTCCCCGGTCGTGAAGAAGCCGATATCATCGATGCGCTGCGAGCGGATACCGATTCCTGGATCGACGGACTGTCCATGGTCGCCGTAGATGCTGAGGACACTCCCGTCGGTTACGCGCTGCTGAGCCGGTGCAGCGTCGGCGGGGAACCGGCCCTGGCGCTGGGACCGTGCGCGGTGCTGCCCGGGTATCAGCGTCAAGGTGCTGGTGGTGCAGCTATTCGAGCCGTCATGGAAGCAGCACGAGGCCAGGGAGAGAATCTGATCGTGGTCCTTGGACACGCTGCCTACTATCCCCGCTTCGGTTTCTCACCTGCATCGGAATTCGGCGTCACCGCCCCATTTGACGCTCCGGAGGATTCCTTCCTGGCTCTCGCACTGGACCCTGTCCGTCAAACGCCACGGGGTGAGATCACATACCCGGCAGCATTCGGGATATGACCCATAGCGTTGTCATGAGTAGCGTCATGCCATCTGTCTGCACACGGAAGGCCCCATCTCCTCATGCCTCGCTCTCGTTCGTTCGCTCAGGTCGATGTGTTCTCTCACCAGGCCTACAAGGGGAACCCGGTCGCGGTGGTCCTCGACGGCGAGGGCCTGTCCGACGAGGAGATGCAGGCCGTGGCGCGGTGGACGAACCTATCGGAGACGACCTTCGTGCTCCCCGCGGCAACGGAGGCGGCGGACTACCGGCTGAGGATCTTCACCCCGAGTGGTGAGTTGCCCTTCGCCGGCCACCCGACGCTCGGTTCCGCGCACGCGTGGCTGGAGAACGGCGGTACTCCGCGCGACCCGGACACGATCGTGCAGGAGGTGAGGGCCGGACTAGTCGAGGTCCGCCAGGGTGAGGGCATCCTGTCGTTCGCCGCGCCGCCCACGACGCGAAGCGGCGAGCTGGAAGAGGCATACCTGGGGCAGGTGATCGCGGCGTTCGGCATCTCCCGCGACAAGGTTCTCTCGCATCAATGGGTGGACAACGGGCCCGGCTGGGCGGTGCTTCGCCTGGGGACCGCGGAGGAGGTCCTCGACCTCGACCCTGATCTGTCGCTGATCCCGGACGCGATGGTCGGCGCGATCGGCGCGTACCCGGAGGCCTCGGAGTATGCCTTTGAGATGCGCACGTTCGCGCCGGGCGTGGGCGTGCCCGAGGATCCGGTGTGCGGGTCGATGAACGCCTCGGTCGGGCAATGGCTCACCCGCGCCGGTGAGGTCGCGGGCGCGTACCGCGTCTCCCAGGGCAATAAGCTCGGCCGCGCCGGCGACATCACGATCACCCCGGACGAGAGCGGAACCGTGTGGGTCGGTGGCGCGACCACAACCCTGTTCCGCGGCACCGCCCTGATCTGAACCGGGCGGCACGCCCTCACCTGGGCCGCGAACGTCGACAAGGCTCGAACCCCGGTCCTTGATTCATCGGGCCAAGTTTCGAGCCTTGTGCGTTGGGTGCTCCTCGCTGGGTGGTTCTCAAACCCGCGCAAGCCCCTCGTGACGCTGATTCGCCGGGTTCTGCGGGGATCACGGCGTTCAGCGTCGCGTCCTGAGCGTCAGGCTATCGAGGATGTGCGCGGCCCGGTGGCGGAGAATTCGCCTCGTCCTCAAACCCGTTTGAGTGTCCCGAATCGGGCTGCGCTGGCCGACGAGTACGCCAAAGGTGTGCCTGTCGATGAGCTGGCGCGGCGGTTCGGAGTACATCGCGCCACGATCCACCGGCTTGCCGCTCAGGCAGGTGTAGCGGTGCGCCGTCGAGGTCTTGATGAGCCCGGGCGACGAAAAGCCGCACGGCTGTACGAGCAGGGCATGACGCTCGCAGAAGTCGCGACGGAGTTGGGAGTCGGCGACGAGACCGTGCGCTCTGCGGTCGTGGCCTGTGGCGGAACGATCCGCGGACGCGGTCGACGGTCATATGTCTAGTCACTCGGAGCGTACGCTCTCGTCGATGGAGAGGTCGTTGAGGTCAGCGACGGCGGACATCCGGATCGCGATCTCGGCGGAAGCGGGAGCCGCCAAAGGAGACCTCGAGAGCACTGGCCTCAGCGGGCGCCGCCTCAGACGGCGGCGATCTGGATGAGATTTCCGCAAGTGTCATCGAACACCGCAGTCATCGCGGGGCCCATCTGGGTCGGCCCCTGGGTGAACGTCACGTCGAGGTCCCGCAGCCGGTCGTACTCGGCCTGCACGTCGTCGACGACAAGCTGCGCCGCCGGTATCCCGTCGGCCATCAGCGCTTCCCGATAGGGCAGCACCGCCGGATGAGCTGCGGGCTCAAGTAGAAGCTCGACACCATCTGGGTCGTCGGGCGCGACGACGGTGAGCCATCGATGCTCGCCGACAGGCTCATCGACCTTCATCACGAATCCGAGTGTTTCGGTGTAGAAGGCCAGCGCGGCGGCCTGGTCGTCGACGAAGACGCTGGTGATCGCGATCCTCATCTCGTCAGCCCCCGCTGATGGGAAGGTTCTGTGCCGCCCACCGGCGCCCCGGCTCCGGGTCGACGCCGAAGCGCTCGGCGTAGAGTTCGTGGATCTCCGCCCAAGGCTCGTGTGCCTCTTCCTCGGAGAGGTGGCCGCCTGCGAGATGGGGTTCGAGCCGGGAAAGGTAGATTTCCCATCCGGTCGCGGTCTGGGCGGCGGGGAGGTCGTCGATGGTGTGCGTGAAGACGAATCGGCACTCGTCCCCCTCCTGAGTCAACTCGAAGCTCTGTGGCTGACCGGCAAAGATCCAGGTCAACAGATGCGGTGCCTCGACCTGGGTCACCTCCACGGACATACCTCCAGCGTCGATGGTCTCGCCTGCGACGGGTGTCCAGTCTGCGGCACCTGGAAAGAAGCGCTCCAATTCGGACGGCGTGCTGACCGCCTGCCACACGCGCTCAATCGGATAGCCGAGCGAGCGCTCGAAACGCAGCGCTGGCCGACCGTCGGCGGTCTCCAAAGTTCCATACGCCTTGGGTTCAGACATCGTTCTTCCTGCTTTCTCTCGATTCGGCCAACGGTCGATGATCGCGCGCAGCGGGGCCGTGTCGATGGAGTGGAACTTGTACCGCCCCTCCTTGACCGCAATCACAAGTCCGGCCGTCTGCAACACCTCAAGGTGCTGCGAGACGGCCTGACGGGAGGAGGTGAGTCCGTGCCTCGTCGCCAGTCGGCCGCACAGTTCGAACAGGGTCTGCCGATCCCGCTCAAGCAGTTCGTCGAGGATGGTCCGTCGAGTCCCGTCGGCCAGCGCTTTGTACACGTCGCTCACATCTCAACATTAGGCAAGTAAACACTTGCCTGTCAATCGGGTCCCGCTCAGGCGGGCGTCATGGTCGGTCGCCACAGCGTGGATGAGCTTCGACGGTGAGAGGCTGGGCGGATGTACGGAGAATGTTGGGCGGCCCGTTCTGCAAGAGCAACATGCAGTTCGAGGCGCCCCTACGACGACCCGCTCACACGGTGTCGCGAGAGACCTCCACGGATGCCTTCACCATGTGCGTCGTAGTCGATTACTGCAGCAGCGCCCATGAGGAACAGATCGTCGCGCTCTACGGCGTTCCACGTCCGGACCATGCGCAAGACCCTCGGCCAAGCGAGTGTCTCGCTACGGGATCGTCGGGTGGCGTTCAACCGGGAGGGCTTCCGCGCGATACGCCTCGCCCGTAATAGCGAAGGCGGCTTGCGCGATCTCGGGCGCCGCTACGGCGTCGCCCACATCACGATCCTGCGCCACCTGCACCGAAGCTCGCCAGGCGTTGCACCTCTGGTTGGGGTGCAGCACCTGTGCGCACCGCTTGCATCGCGCTCACTACTGTGCTCAGGTGAAACGCCGTCTGACCAGGCATTTCGTCCGTGCAACCCGGTTGCACGCACCACCAGAAATCCGTGCCCCCGGCAGGACTCGAACCTGCAACCTACGGATTAGAAGGCCGTTGCTCTATCCGTTGAGCTACGGGGGCGCCCACCAAGGATATCGGCAGTGCAAGGCAGCCGAACCCGGTCTCGCGCGGCGTGCTCACATGGACCTGAGGGACCAAACCAGGCAGGGTAGTGATGTGAGCACAGATCCTGATCTCGCCCTCGGCGCCAACCCCCCGGACGAGACCGGTGAGGATGAACGCGCACCGATGGTCGAGGTGATCGAGGACCTGCTCGCCAACCTCGAAGCAGCACCGTTGGAATTGGACGCTCCGGGAGTGACCGATGCCCGGACCCTGCGTTCCCGGCTGGTTGCCCAGGTGCGTAATCACCTCATCCCTCGTCTCCGGGAGGTCGCTGCCCCCGTGCTCGTGGTGATCGGTGGCTCCACCGGTGCAGGGAAGTCCACACTGCTGAACTCAGTGCTCGGTCAGGAGGTCAGCGCTGCCGGGGTACTGCGGCCGACCACCCGGCAGCCCGTGCTGGCCGTGCACCCCAGTGATATGCAGTACCTGGACGGCCACCCGGTTACCGAACTCGCCGATATCGCCGAACATCCCGGGGTGCCCCGCGGGTTGGGCCTGCTGGATGCCCCGGACCTGGACTCGGTTCAGGCCTCCAACCGGGACCTGGCCGTGGAGCTGATCGAACTGGCCGACCTGTGGGTCTTCGTCACCACCGGCGCCC
>Ga0079225_10001147_pt1 | contig 14733 bp, 10 predicted proteins | sample Poulit2012_FD_76344 | JGI IMG/M metagenome (GOLD analysis project Ga0079225, IMG submission 76344) | Agricultural soil microbial communities from Georgia to study Nitrogen management - Poultry litter 2012 | ecosystem: Environmental > Terrestrial > Soil > Agricultural land | place: USA: Georgia... | reverse complement strand
GGAGACTTCGCATGTGGAATAGCGACACCGCCACCCATACCTGTCGTTCCTTGCTCTTCACGGTTCAATACCGCTTCAATTACCGCTTCTTTATCGTCAACTATACCTTCTAAATTCGCTTCAGTGATCAACTCTTCAATTGCATCCGTTTTATGATCCGATTGAATATTCATATTAATTAATTCTTTATCGGTTAAATCAATCAGCGTCAATTCCTCTTCAGCATCCGCTTCACTAGCTTCTGCTTCATTTGTCTCTGGATTAGAAGTTGTAATGTTTTCATTAGAGTCAGCCGCTTTGTTCTCAGGAGTTTCTGTATAATCATCTACAGCCACATCACTTGGTGTAGCGGATGCTGCAGCTAATTCAGGCTCTAAGTCTTCTTTTAAAAAGTAAAGGGCAGCTAATGTCACAATAACACCTATTGTTAAACCAACAAAGTAGATGAGCACATTGTCAATGGCTCCAAGTAGAGCAACAATTGGACCACCATGCGCAACATGACCTCCAACTCCACCAAGCATCGCGACAATACCGCCAGCGATTGAACCAATGACAATACTTGGAATCACGCGTAGTGGGTCTTTAGCCGCAAATGGAATCGCTCCTTCTGTAATTCCAAAGAATCCCATTGCAATTGCTGCAGTACCCGCTTGTTTATCTTCTTCGGCAAACTTTTTAGGGAATAAGTGAGCAGCAATACCAAGTGCTAATGGTGGAATCGAAACGGCCACCGCGACAACACCCATGACACTAAATGTTCCTTCAACAATTAAACCAGAACCAAACAAGAAGGCGACTTTATTAAATGGACCTCCCATATCTACCGCAATCATACCACCGATAATGGTTGCGAGTAGAACAGAACTTGCGCCTTCTAAAGAAGCTAACCAGTTCGTAAGACTCGTAAATAATTGAGCTACAGGCGCGCCGATTAAGAAAATAAACAATAAACCAACGGCTAGAGAAGAAAGAACTGGAATAAAGATGACCGGCATTACGGCCTGCATCGCTTTAGGTACTGGAATTTTCTTAATCGCTAAAGCAATATATCCAGCCAAGAATCCAGCAATAATTCCTCCGATGAAACCAGTGTCGGCTTCACTTCCATAGAAACCACCATTTACGGCAATGTATCCACCGACCATACCTGGAACTAAACCAGGACGTTCAGCAATACTCATTGCGATGTAACCGGCCAGGATTGGTACCATAAAGTTCATCGCTGCTCCACCAATATTGTTGATGTGGAACCAAATAGAATCTTCAGGAATAACAAATCCAGCTTCCGTTGGGACTCCGCCTAGAGATAAAGCTACTGCAATCAGCAAACCACCGGTCACAATGAAGGGCACCATGTAAGAGACACCATTCATTAAACTACGGTAGACAATATTTCGACCGCCGCTGCTTTCACTTGAGCTGCTTTTAGCAGCTGCTTGGCCATCTCCACCGTAAATTTTTCCTTCATGATTTAAAATACCATTGATTAAATTTTCAGGTTCTTTAATCCCTTTTTGAACACCGACTTCAATAATTTGCTTTCCAGCAAAACGAGATTTATCAATCTCTGTATCGGCCGCAATAATTAAACCTTCTGCTTCTTCAATATCTTGTTCAGTCAAGTTGTTTTCGATACCGACTGAACCGTGTGTTTCGACTTTAATATCGACGTCCATTGCTTCTCCAGCTTTTTCAAGGTTTTCCGCAGCCATATAGGTATGCGCAACACCAACTGTACAAGCCGTAATCGCTATTACTTTCTTTGCCATTATTCATTTCCTTTCATTCGTTCAATGAGTTCTTTGCTATTTGTTGTTTCTAGCATTTCTTTCAACAGGGTGGGTTGATCAATTAAATAATTAAAATATTTATAGATCTCTTTTAGATGGGGAGCGTCGTCTGGATTAATCGCAAAAAAGAAGACGAAATTTACCCGTTCATCCCCCCACTGAATCCCATTTGGATTAATATAAATACTAATGATCGTTTGCTCTATAAATTTCGTTTCGCCATGGGGCATGGCAAAATCACGCATCGCTGTCGAAGCAAGCTCTTCTCGCGCATGAGCGCTTTCTAAAATCCCAATTTTTGCATAGCCTTTTTGAATCAGTCGAGTCGTAATGGTAGTGAGTACAGCTTCCTTTGTCTCTTTTTCGCCCTTACTGATGAATACAAACTCTTCCTCGACTAAAGACCAGAATTTCTCTGCAAGAGATTCTTCATCGTCGGTCAAATACTTTCGAACTTGCAATAAATCCTGTTCACTCAACAAAGGATTGACTACAATGACTTGATCCGACGGCAGTTCGATAGAAATGGTACTAATCACTAATTCATCATTGATGTTTAAAGCATTCAATTCACGAATACCAGCGATTTTCTTAATCGTGATAAGTTCGTCAAAATTTTGGAGCAGTCGCTGTTCCAATAATTTGGCTGTCCCAAACCCACTGGCACAAACTAAAATGACTTCTTGCTTATCTTCTTCTCTTCGTTCCAAAAAAGATTGAATATGAATTGCAATATAGGCGATTTCATCTTCACCCACTTGAATGTCATAATGTTTTTCTAACTCTTCAGCTAAAGTCACGCCTAAGGCAAAAGCTCTAGAAAAAGACTTTTTGATTTCATCTAAATAAGGGTTACGTATGCTCGCTTCTAATTTCAAACGATTTACAGCTGAATTTAGATGCTGAATGAGATGATTATACAATGTGTCATCCGGTTTCAAATCACCGAGTGTTCTTTTGAGAATCGTTCTCAATTCTTGCTCATGTTCAAACGTGACAGTCGCTGGATCATTACTCGAATAGTCGTCATTTTGTTCGAAGATTTTCATGAATTGGTTAATATAATTGCGTTCCCCTTCGTAAATGACCACGTTAAACGATTCTTCCAATAAATCAATAAGAAATTTTGCTGCCGGTAATAATTCAACTGGTTCAGAACGTTCCGACTCAATATATTGATTTAATCGAATCCTTTCAATCGCTATGGTTAAATGAAGAATGAGCGATTGGTATTCATAATCCGTGATTTGGAGTTGCATCTTTTCAATGAGTTGATGCACAACCTGAATCACTTTATCGATGGTATCCGGTTGGATCATTCTTTTCGCTTGCTCGCTAAACACCACATTGAACGCCCACTGCGGTTCATGTTTTCCGGGAGAAGCTGAAATTCCTCTCCAAAAATATTTTAAAATATCCGCAAGCAAAGCTCTTTTTTGATTTTCAGAAGCTTCTAAATAAAGTCCTTTATTATTGCTGTTTAATTGAATCGTATGTTCAGCTAACTTTTCACGGACTTGCTTTAGAGCATTTTCAATAGTAGAGCGACTGACGTATAAATCATCCGCAAATTGTTGAATAGGGATAGCTTTATCCGCTTGCAAAAGCTGCAAACAAATATAGACACTTCTGTCTTGTACTTCGTCGACTTGAAAAGTTTTTAACTGATTGACGAGGTGATTGGCTTTCGCTAAATCTCCAGATAAAGTCAGTCCAACGCCGGGTTGAATCGATAAATCCAAATCCACTTCCAATTCTTTCAATACAAGGCGAAGTTCATTGATATAACGTTGGACCGTACGGGGAGAAACAGATAAATGCTCAGCGAGTTCCTGGTAATTTGTTTGCGGGAAATCAACAAGAAATTCTAAAATTTCGACATAACGATGTTCAATTTTTTTATTCATTGGATCACACCCACCAACTCTTTTATTTTATCATTGGAAGAGGATTCAGGGTACATAATCGATGACCGGAACCTTCCGGCAAAAAAGAAAGTACCTCGAGAAAAACAATCCTTCTTCATTTTTCTAGGCAACGGTACACATTATATAGAAAATAACGGCCATTTGCTAAGGACATAAATTCGAATGAAGTACTTATCGTTGACAATTTACGTTTACAGTTGTAAACTTAAATTAAGATCTTATTCAGGAGGTTAATTGAAATGAGTACAGACGAACATAGAAAAAATGAACACCATCCAGAGGATCATTCTCATCATGAACACCACGAACACCATGGGCATGATGAAAATGAAGACGATGAAACCGTTAGACATGGCTACCATGAAGAACAGATAGAGGAAGAGAAAGAACACGCACATCACGACCACGATCATCACGAGCATGAGCATCATTCTCATGATGGCCACGAACACCATGGCCATGAGCATCATGATCACGGGGGAGGCGGACATCACCACCATCATCATGGAAACTTTAAAGAGCTCTTTTTAAAATCATTGCCTTTAGGATTGGCAATTATGATTCTTGCGCCGATGATGGGCATAGAGTTGCCCTTTCAATTTACATTTCCATATTCTGATATTCTTGTAGTCGTACTTTCTACGATTCTGTTAGTTTATGGAGGCAAACCTTTCTACCAAGGGGCAGTGGATGAATTCCGGCAAAAAGCTCCGGGAATGATGGCCCTAGTTTCTTTAGGGGTAAGCGTGTCTTACCTATATAGTGTGTTTGCGGTTGTTTCACGGTATATGACCGGCGAACATGTCATGGACTTTTTCTTTGAATTTGCCTCTTTAATTTTAATTATGTTATTAGGTCACTGGATTGAAATGAAAGCCGTTGGTGAAGCGGGAGATGCGCAGAAAGCTTTAGCTGAACTTGTACCAAAAGATGCGCATGTAGTACTCGAAGATGATTCCATTGAAATGCGTCCAGTTGCAGACTTACAAGTGGGGGATGTCATTCGCGTGCAAGCGGGTGAAAATATTCCTGCGGATGGAACAATCACCAGCGGACAATCGCGAATTGATGAAGCTTTGTTGACGGGTGAATCAAAACCTGTACAAAAAGAAGCAGGAGATTCAGTTATCGGTGGATCAACAAATCGCGAAGGGGTCTTATTTATTGAGGTAGAAGAGACTGGCGACAAGTCCTTTATTTCTCAAGTTCAATCTCTTATCCAAGAAGCGCAAAACCAACCTTCAAGAGCGGAAGACATGGCCCAAAAAGTAGCCGGTTGGTTGTTTTATATCGCCATTGCAGCGGCATTGATTGCTTTCTTTGTATGGCTAGCGATTGCTGATTTGCAAACAGCAATCAATTATACCGTCACGACCTTAGTCATTGCGTGTCCACACGCGCTAGGCCTTGCCATTCCTTTAGTCGTCGCTAGAAGTACAAGTTTAGGTGCGAGTCGTGGATTATTGGTGAAAGACCGTGAAGCATTGGAAGCTGCTCAACAATCCGATGTGATGATTCTTGATAAAACAGGAACGTTAACAACTGGAGAATTTAAGGTGTTAAATGTTGAAAGGTTAAATGAAAACTATACGGAAAAAGAAATCACTGCATTAATGGCTGGATTAGAAGCGGGGTCTAGTCATCCGATCGCCCAGTCAATTACAACATTCGCCGAAGAGGAAGACATCGAAGCTATTCCATTCAATTCAATCGAAGTCTTATCGGGTGCAGGTGTCCAAGGACAAGCAGATGGCAAAGACTATCAATTGATTAGTCAAAAAGCTTATGGCAAGAATTTAGACCTTGAAGTGCCAAAAGGTGCTACGCTGAGTATCTTAACGGAAGATGGTGAAGCGATTGGAACCGTGTCTTTAGGAGATGAGTTGAAACCAACAAGTCAGCAACTCATCCAAACGCTCAAAAACCATGACATCGAACCAATCATGGCGACTGGGGATAATGAAAGGGCCGCTCAAGGGGTCGCAGAAGATTTAGGCATTGAATATAAAGCCAATCAGTCACCGCAAGATAAATACAAATTGGTGGAAGAATTAACAAATGAAGGCCAAACCGTCATTATGGTGGGAGACGGTGTGAACGATGCTCCATCACTCGCTTTAGCGGATGTAGGGATTGCGGTTGGCGCAGGAACGCAAGTGGCCATTGACTCAGCTGACATCATCTTGACACAGTCCGATCCAGCAGATATTGAGTCATTTTTAGAATTGTCCGATAAAACGACGAGTAAAATGACGCAGAATCTCTGGTGGGGAGCCGGTTATAACTTTATCGCAATTCCATTGGCTGCAGGGGTGTTAGCGCCAATTGGCATATCTATTACACCAGCGATTGGGGCTATATTAATGTCCATCAGTACCGTAATTGTCGCAGTGAATGCCATGTTTTTGAATTTAGATGATGAGGAATAAGTAAAACAATAAGCAACGAATGGGAATCTTTTCTGTGAGGTACTTGCAGAAAAGATTCCTTTTTTAAAAGAAGACAAAAGAATAGTATGTAGATATGTCAAAAATATGAAATGTTCTTTAATTTATAATGTTTGTCGACAAATCGTTTTGAAAAGAATACATAAATTGGTATAATTTCAGTTACTAATGAAGAAAAGGGTTTTAAATTTATAGATAAAATTATGATATAAACGAAAGGAAAGTTGGCAGGAGGTTGCTATTTTGAAACAAAAAAATAACAATACTTTTGGAAGTACGTATAAGCATATACGACAAGCCAGAAAATTGTCCCAGCACAGTGTAACGAAAGAAAAAATCTCACGATCTTCTCTTTCGAAATTTGAACACAATAAACAAACGATTTATCTGGATAATTTTTTGAGCTTGTTAGATGAGTTAGAACTTAGTTTTGGTGAATTCATGTTTATAGACAACAACTACCAGCTCACTTATGCGGACAAATTAAAAGATAAGTTTTACCAAAGTCATTTCACGGGGAATATTCCCAAGTATCGAGAATTGCATAAAGAAATTAAAAATCACCTCAAGGAATCATATGATTGGTATCTGGAGGTTATGCAGCATTATCTGGATTTTTTAATTCGCTTAGAAACAGATGCTACTGGTCAGCAAGCCGAAAAATTAGAAGCCTTTGTCGTAGAGATTTGGGAAAACATGAAGAGTTTTGAAAAGTGGTTCATCAATGATATTCGCTTGTTGAATGTCTTGATTTATTATCTGCCAAGTAAAACAGCTGACCAAGCCATCCAGATGTTAATCGAACGGGCCATGCATTATGAAGAAGCGGATGTTTTGAAATCAATGATTCCTTCGCTCTATCTAAACAGCAGCTTAGTGTATATAAAAAATGGCATGTACCATAACGCTTCAACATATACAGATAAAGCTTTAGAAACGATTCAAAAAAACCACCGCTATGACTTCTACATCACTGCACTCATTCGCAAAGGAACCAGTACAAAAGAATTTATATGGATTCATAAAGGCTTACAACTCGCGTTGGATTTAAACGACCACCAACTTCACGAATGTTTGAATATCGAAGTGATTAATAATGTTCCCATGTATTTTACTAAATACCCAGAAGATCTTGAAAATATCGAATGGTCTTCGGAAAATTCCGAAGAACACGCATATAAATTTAATGGGTATTATTGGTTTCCGATCTAATTGCTTGTTAAATTAACGCTATAAGTCGTAAAACATTGAGTTTTCTTATAGCTGTTTTGAAAATGGCAGGATAAAATTCATTTCCCAATGTAAATGGGAATGCTTTCATTTTCAAAAAAGATAAGCTACAATGAATGAAAGTACCGATGAAAGAGTTGGTATTATTTGAAGGTTACTCAGTAAGTATTGGTTTCGATATTTGTTATAAAGTTTTCCTTTTGTCAAAAATGAAATGATTTTGTCATTAGAGATTATTTGTTATGGAGACTTCATTTGTTAAAATCTATTGGCTATGAACAAACTCAACCCACTAAGGAGGATAAGTTCAATGTCAGAAGAGGCAAAATTCAAAAAAGAGTTACAGAATCGAAAAAAAGAGTTCGAAGGAAAGAAAGTTGAGCTCATTTCTCGTTTGTGCTCTGATGAACCTACAAAAATCACTAAACAAAAACCGAATAAAGTAAAAGAATAGAAAAACTAGAGGTGCTATCTATGGAGTTTATTAAAGGTGAGAACCGTTTTTACCGAGAAGATGATGATGGAAATGTCATTGCAGAAATTACGTATAAACCGATTGATGAGGCTACAGTAGATGCTGATCATACATTTGTTGACCCTTCTTTAAGAGGGCAGGGGGTAGCGGAACAACTCGTCGATCGTTTAGTGAAAGAAATGGAAGATGCAGGTAAAAAAATTAAACCAACATGCCCCTATGTTGAAAAGTTGTTTGAACGAAAAGAAGAAAAATACGAGCACATTGCTGCGGACAAATAAATGATCATTGAAAAAGTGAGACAGGTTATAGGCATCAAATAACCTGTCTCACTTTTTTTGTTTTAAAGATTCTATGGATCTTTGTTTTTCAAGAGGTTGAGTGTGATGTATATTTCATTCGATAAAGAAATATCGACAGATTCATTTCTAAAATCCATGCATATGCGTTTTATCGAAAGAAAGCCTTTGATATAATTAAAAAAATTGCGGAAGCATCATTTGACTTCAATTTCTTCCTGTTGGTTTGTCGGTATAATCCATTCAATTCACATTTATAAAGCGATAACGTATACTCAAATATAGATTAGTAAATGAGGAGTGAGAGGACAATGGATACCATTCGCTGGTTAGCACGCTATATTCGTCCTTATTTAGGTAGTTGGATTTTTGCGAGCATTTTAACCGTTATTGTTGCATTATTGAATATTGTCACACCCTATACAAGTGGACTTATTGTAGATATCGTCATTATGAACGGCCAAGATCAATTTCTAGTTCCTCTCTTATTCGTTATGATTGGAGGAACGGTCCTGCGTACTTTACTACGGTATTGGTATCAAATGCGTTATGAACTGATTAGTCAGAATGTGTTGTTTCAGATAAGGGATGATTTATATACGAAGTTTCAAGAGCTGGACTTCAGCTTTTTTAACCATACACGTACAGGAGATATCATGGCAAGAATGACGGGAGACACGGATTCCATCCGCCATAGTATCGCATGGGTCTATTTCAACATTTTGGATAATATCGTTTTATTTATTTCGGCCCTTTTATTCATGGGAACAATCGAAATGAAGTTAACCCTTGCTTTGCTAGTAGTTACTCCGTTTATCGCTATATTCACAGTGCTGCTCTCGACCAGAGCGAAGCGAGCTTTTTATGAAATACGAGAAAGCTTCTCACGCTTAAATTCAATGGTCGAAGAAAATATTCGTGGAAACCAAATTGTGAAAGCTTTTGGACGAGAAGAGTTTGAAACGGAAAAATTCAAACATGTAAATGAAGGATTTCGGGAAAGCAATATTCAATCCGCCAAGCTGTCTTCCCGTTATTTGCCAATCATTGAAACCTTTGCCGGCTTTATGTCCGTCATCGCTGTCGGGTATGGCGGTTGGCTGGTCATCACCGGTGAGATGAGCGTCGGGAATTTAGTGACGTTTACAGGACTAATCTGGATGATTAATTTACCGATGCGTAATATCGGTGCACACGTGAATGATTTGCAAAATCTGTTTGCAGGTTCTATAAAAATTCGAGACATGTTGATGCTTGAGCCGGAAATTCCAATCGAGCAGCGAGAAGAAGTTGACTATATCGAAGGAAAAGTAGAATTTGAAAATGTCTCTTTCGCTTTTCCGGATGACCCAGAGCATCTTGTGTTAAATGACATCTCATTTACAGCAGAGCCAGGAGATACGGTAGGTATCTTAGGTGAAACAGGTGCAGGGAAGTCAACTCTGGTGAACTTGATTTCACGTTTCTTTGACCCGACGGAAGGCCGCATATTAATTGATGATATAGACATTCGTGAAATGAACGTGTTGGATCTGCGGGAAAATATCACGGTTGTTATGCAGGATGCCTTTTTATTTTCCGACACTGTTCGAAGCAACATTTCTTATGCTTCACCTGAAACGCCGCTTGAAGAGGTAGAAGAAGTGGCTGAAGTTGCGGATGCTAAAGAATTTATTGAAAAAATGCCTGAAAAATATGAAACCTATTTAGGTGAACAAGGAAGTGGGCTCTCGGGTGGACAAAAACAACGGGTGTCCTTAGCGCGAGGCTTGTTAAAAGATCCAGCGATTTTAATCTTGGATGACACCACTTCCGCTTTAGACATGGAAACGGAAGCTAGAATTCAAAAAGGAATGGAAGAAATTAGTCGAGAACGAACGACTTTTATCATCGCAAACCGTTTATCTTCCGTTAAAAATGCTGATTTAATTCTGATACTTGCTGGCGGTGAGATTATCGAACGAGGGCAGCATGAGGAATTATTGGAAAAACAAGGTGCCTACTATAGAATTTATGAAGATCAATTAGGGCAAGCGGATTAAAGGAGTGAAAAAGATGGCGCAAACAAGTCAAGTAGATGAAGGAAAACAAAAGGAATCAAGAAACTTTGGCGATTATAAACGAATAGCCAACTATTTAGCCCCTTACAAAAAATCTGTCATTGCTTTATTGCTGATTGTTTTACTCGCAAATGTATTAATGATTATCGGCCCTTATTTAACCCGTATAGTGATTGACGTGGTCATACCACAAGAGAATATTTTCTTACTGGTTTTAGTGATTTTAATCTATTCCGCTGTGACCATATTAAGAGGTTGGACGGTCCGCTATCGTCAGTTTAATATTTCTTTACTCGGGCAAAATGTGTTGCGGGATATTCGTTCAGACTTATTCACGCATATGCAGAAACTTTCTTTTTCGTTCTTTAAAACAAGACCCCATGGGAAAATCTTAACCCGGGTCGTCAATTATATTAATGCCTTAAGCAACATTTTATCTTCCGGCTTTATTAATGTGGTGTCGGATGTGTTAAGTATTTTAGTGACACTGACGATTATGATTTTGATTGATGTGCGCTTGACATTATACAGTTTCGTTTTAATCCCGTTACTTTTTATATTGACGATGTGGATTAAAAACAAGCAACGTGTCGCTTATGACCGATTAAGTGAAAAGCAAGCGGAACTAAATTCTTATATTCATGAAAGTATTGCTGGAATTAAAACGACCCAATCCTTTACTCGAGAGCGATTTAATCGCGATGTCTTTTCAGAAGTCAGCAATCAGCAAAAAACAGCTTGGATGGATGCGGTGAAAGTTCAATTTTTATTAGGACCGGCTGTTCGAAATGTTGCGACACTGACGGTCTCTCTCATTTATTATGTAGGAATTCGCGGGATTGGTGTGGATGTATCAACCGGTGTGCTGATTGCATTCGTTGGATACGTCAATAACTTTTGGAACCCGATTATCAATATTGGTAATTTTTACAATTCGCTTGTTCGTGGGACGGTCTATTTGAGACGTGTTTTTGAAATGATGGATATCCCACCAGCCATTACAGATGCAGAAGATGCCTTTGAAATGCCGCCGGTAAAAGGAGAAGTGATTTTCAACGATGTGGAATTTGGATATGAAGAAAGCCAAACCATCTTTGAGAATTTATCTTTTCATGTAGAACCCGGAGAGACGATTGCATTGGTTGGACCCACAGGCGCTGGAAAATCAACGATTACGAATTTAATCCCGCGGTTCTATGATATCCGCAAAGGTGAAATTTTAGTTGATGGAATAAATATTCGCGATGTAACCGTAGATTCTCTACGCGAACAAATTGGTGTCATGCTGCAAGATACGTTTATCTTTACAGGAACGATTATGGATAATATCCGTTATGGGAAACTGGATGCCACTGAAGAAGAAGTGATTGAAGCAGCGAAGATTGTACGTGCCCATAATTTCATTAAGGATCTGCCAAGAGGGTATGAAACACGCGTCCAAGAAAGTGGAAGTACCTTGTCGGCAGGACAAAGACAATTGATTTCATTTGCTCGTACACTGCTTTCTGATCCGAAAGTACTCATTTTAGATGAAGCGACGTCAAGTATAGATACACAGACAGAAATTTTATTGCAAGAAGGTCTTAACAGACTATTAGAAGGACGGACAGCCTTCATCGTTGCTCACCGACTGGCCACTATCCGCAACAGTGACCGAATTTTCTATATCGGAGACCGAAAGATTATAGAAGAAGGAACACACGAAGAATTGATGGCAGAAAGAGGCCATTACTACAAATTATACAAAACACAATCCGATCTGTTGAAAAATATTTAAAAAAAAGCAGAAAAAGGAGTGAGTTGGCACGGTTAAAAGCCAGCTCACTTTTGGGTTGTTTTAGCAAATGAGGAATTGTGACAGACCTTTGAAAATGGTATAATGATAGAAACTCAACGAGAAGGAAGTCGGTCTATGTACTCACACATCGTCATTGATTTAGATGGCACCCTCCTAAAGCCAGATAAAAGTATAGGAGAACTCACGAGGAAAGCTCTCTTATACATTCAAAAAGAATTAGAGATGACATTGATTCTTGCTTCTGGGCGTCCAGTTCCTTTTATGGAACCCATTGCAGAAAGTCTGGAGATGCATAAATATGGAGGCTTTCTCATTTCAAACAATGGAGCGACCGTTTATGACTGTTATAAGCGAGAATACATTTTAGAAAATCATTTAAATGCAGAAGAATTAAAAGAAATTATTCAACAAGTCAACGCGTTTAACCTAGTCCCCGTCATTCACCATGGAGACCATCTCTATGTGGAAGAGCATCATGATGGAATCGTCAAACGTGAAGATCAAGAGTTTAATATTATTACTGGCGAGTTAAACAGCGGGAACTTTTCATTGAAACAAGTCACGAGTTTAGAAGAGGCCATTGACTTCCCGGCTTATAAAGTTTTGATTGCAGGGGACTCAGATTATTTAAAAGAAAATCAAGACCAAATCATTGGCGACTTAAAAGACAAATATACCGGCCTTTTAACGGGTCCTGTCGCTTTGGAGTTCACCAAAAAAGAGGTAGATAAAGCTTTCTCTTTAGCGTGGCTAGCGGAAACTGAAGGCTTCGATCAAGAAAACACCATGGCTTTTGGCGACGGTCAAAATGACATCAGCCTTTTTGAATTTGTACATCATGGCGTCGCTATGGGGAATGCGGTACCAGAACTATTGGAAGTCGCAGACGCCGTCACGTTAAATCATCTAGAAGACGGCATTGGCGATTACTTGAATCAATATTTCGAACTCAATTTAGTGTAATAACATATTTAAAGGGGAGACAACAGGTTAAAACGGAACCAGTTGTCTCTTCATACTTTGAAGGTGATACGAGTTTTGTAGAAGGTTGATATTCGAAGGGGTGAGAGTAATCTGAATGGAAGGGACCCCTATAAATTTTGATTTGATCTTATAATAAGGCAACCTCATATTTGTATAATATGTGTAGCTATAGTTTTCTATTTTCTTAAAATGACGACTTAAGACTTTTCGCAAATAATTTTCACTGATTTGATTCGCCATAAAGTGTCTCAAGTCATGCGCTTTTAATGAATTGGTAAAGTGCAAAAGACCGTATTCACATACTATCCGAATGACTGCTTCCTCCTTACTTTCTTTGGTGCCACACGAGCACTCTACCCAATTTTTCTTTAAATGGATATTAAAATTATGGCAGATAGCGCAGCTGATTCCTCTTATCAATGAATGACTTTGTACAACTGAAATAGGTTCTGCAGGATGCGGAGTATTCATTTCATACGGGCTCAATGCTTGTATAATTTGTTCAGGTTCAGTTGATGCTTTTAGAGAACTTTTTTCTTCTCGAGCAATCCTTTGAATATAATCCCGCAACTCATTTTTTTGGACAATATCAATATCATTTACTTTATCTTTTATTTGAATTCGACTGTGTTCCCCAATAAAAACGAGTGTCCCTCGAACTTTTACATCCAATGATGACCGCTTAAAAATTTGCATGAGATTCTTACTGCACCTGATTGTTTGCGTAATAATATGCTTATCCATAAATTGTCCATTTAATTTACAGACACCATCTTCTAGAATGAATAGATGTTTGTAATTTTTGACTTCAAATATATAACAAGCATGCCCCGTGATTAAAATGAGGTCGTACTCTTGTTCTCCACTATAATTCATCCAATAATTTCGAATAACCACCCAGTGCTCCTGACCATACTCAAGTAGAAATTCATAAACAATCTGTTCACCCCGAGCACCTGCTTCGCGCCGGTCTAAGTCATACTGATGTTTATAAGTAAAATTCGGATCCCTAATTTTCAGTATACGCTGAATATCTAAAGTTGTTGGATAAAGAGCATCTTGTTGCATTTTTTCTGAATTGTATATTTTCATCGTTTCACCTGCTTATTTTATTTAGTCCCTATATATATAATTAGCGAAAAAAGAGAAAAACCACGAAAGAATTTTAATAAAATGTATTTTTGCTCTTTTCGTACATCGAAATGAAGGGTCTAATGAGACTAAGTAGTAAGTAGCAGCGAGTAGTCAGCGTCTATCCATCACAACTGGGTGCGATGTAATGGCTGCAGGACTTCTATCCATCACAACTGGGTGCAATGTAATGGCTGCCGGCCGTCCATCCATCACAACTAGGTACGATGTAATGGCTGCCGGCCGTCCATCCATCACAACTGGGTGCGATATAATGGCTGTAAGCCTTCTATCCCTCATAACTATGTATGATGTAATGGATAGGCCGTTTAAATTTAATCGATCACTCGATTTAAATCATATCAAACTCTCATTCATACAAAGAAACTAAAAATATCATTGACATATCACAAGATTTTTGTAAAATAGTAGAGGGTAAGAAATAAAGCAACAGCACTATGCACCAAAATCTAAAATCTTAAAGAAATTTAAAAATGTGTTTGACAAAAAATGCATACTGTTGTACAATATATCTTGCGTGAAAAAATAGGCCCCTTGGTCAAGTGGTTAAGACATCGCCCTTTCACG
>Ga0079225_10001146_pt1 | contig 14748 bp, 15 predicted proteins | sample Poulit2012_FD_76344 | JGI IMG/M metagenome (GOLD analysis project Ga0079225, IMG submission 76344) | Agricultural soil microbial communities from Georgia to study Nitrogen management - Poultry litter 2012 | ecosystem: Environmental > Terrestrial > Soil > Agricultural land | place: USA: Georgia... | reverse complement strand
TCCGTAGGACTAACCTATTTCAAGGAGAGAGGATTTACAGAAGAAAGTATAAAACTTTTCGATTTGGGATATTCTCCAAATAAGTGGGATGCTTTTACTATGGAAGCTTTAAAAAAGGAATATCAAATAGAATACCTGGAAAAAACTGGCTTGACCATTGTAAAAAAGAATAAAGATGGCGGAACCAATCAATTTGATCGTTTTAAAGGTCGGGTGATTTTCCCGATTCATTCGATGTCGGGTCGGGTGTTAGGATTTGGAGGTAGAATTTTGGGGAATCATACCAATATGGCTAAATACCTAAACTCTCCTGAAAGTGAAATCTACCATAAGAGTAAAGTTTTATACGGTTTATATCAAGCTAAACAAAGCATTGCCAAAGAAGATCTCTGTTATGTGGTGGAAGGATATATGGATGTTATTCAGCTGTATCAGAATGGAATTAAAAACATTGTAGCTACTTCCGGAACTGCTTTGACTCCGGAACAAATTCGTATGGTTAAAAGGCTGACCAACAATGTAGTAGTGCTTTTCGATGGAGATGAAGCCGGAATTCGCGCATCCTTAAGAGGAGTGGATTTGATCCTCGAACAGGATATGAATGTGAGAATCTGTACTTTCCCCGAAGGTCAAGATCCCGACGATTTTGCTAAAAATCACACCGAGGAAGAGCTGAAAGAGTTTCTCGAAGAAAATGCGATGGATTTCATCACTTATAAAGCATCGCTTTTAATGGAGGATGCAGAGAATGATCCGATTAAGAAATCAGAGGTCATTCGGGATATGATGGTAAGTGTAGCTAAAATTCCCGACCCTATTCGACAAGAACTCTATTTAAAGGAATGTGTCAGAATTATGGACATTTCCGAAGAGGTTTTATACAGCACCTTAGCTCAAATTAAAGCTAAAGATGATCGGGATCAAAGACGCACGCAAAAAAGAAAGAAGCAAAAACTGAAAGTGGTTAAGGATGAACCCGACCCGCGATTAAAAGTTGATGCACAATATGAAATTGAAAGACATCTGATCAGTTTATTGTTGCGTTATGGTAATAAAACAGGAAGTTTTGAAGAATATATCCTTAAGGAAAATGAGGAAGGCGAATTAGAAATGGCTGCTGAAACCAGAGAGGCCAAGGTTTATGAGAAAATATTTTTAGATCTTCAAGAAGATGAAATTGAATTTACCAATGAGCAATTCAAGAAACTATATCCTGAAATAATCAATGAATTTAAAATTAAAGAAAAAATCGTGATAGAGGATTTTATCAATAGGATCAATACTATTTCCGCTTCAGAGGTAACCAGCATTTTGATGGATGAAGAACGTTATAAACTCCATCGGTGGGACACGCAAGGTATTTTTGTAAAAGACAAGTCAGAATTGAAAGAAAAGGAAGTTCAACAAACGATATTGAATTTGAGAATGATGCTGATTAAAAAGAAAACTACAGAATTAATAAAGGAAATGACCGCTGATCTCGCAGAACAACATCGAGAAGTTTTAAGTGAAATTCGGGAATACAAAAAACTTCAAGTGATTATTGCGCGAAAATTAGATTCTGTTGTTCGTCCAGAAGTATGACTTATCGACAAAACTTAATTACAATTCATAAAAAAAACCCGTTAAGCTTTTAATACCAACGGGTTTTTAAAATATTATGCAAAATGTTACTTTAAATATTATTGCGTTATAATCAGATTATAAGGGTTTTTAAAATACTATGCAAAAACGTTACTCCTCTTCGTCACTTTTATTTTCCTCTTCCTCTTCAGAAAAGGATTTGAAGCCATTATCGATCAGAATGTTATACCACTGAAATATTTTTTTAATATCACTTGTATACACACGATCTTCATTGTATTCAGGAATGATTTCTTCAAAGTGAGCCACCAATTCCTCCTTTGGTTTTTTGTGATTGATAGATTTTTTTCCTTCTTCTTTTGCGTAAATTTTTTCAAATATTTCCGCCAAAGGCACTTCGTCCTCCTCTGTGTAAACCGTTATTTCGCTCAGCATACTTACATCGTGTTGCAAATTAACAGGTATTTTTCTTCCGTTTTCCAGTGATTGTGCCACAAATCCTGATCTGGTTTGGGCTTTTAATTTATAAAGCCCCGGTTTACTTGAAATAGCTAATATTTTATTTAAACTCATAATGTTTTATTTGGTGCGCAAATATGCAATCTCTAATGAATTCTACAAAAAATTATCGAACTTTTTTTGCTTCGGAAAAACGCATGTTGTAATCTACATCTACTTTCCCTTTGGTAATATTTTTCAGCTTGCTTTTGATCAATCGCTTTTTTAAATTCGAAATTTTATCGGTAAAAAGAATCCCTTCAATATGATCGTATTCGTGCTGGATTACCCGCGCTGCCAACCCACTAAACTCCTCGGTTTGTAGGTTGAAATCCTGATCGAAATATTCAATGGTGATTTTTTCCGGACGATAGATATCTTCATTGATTCCTGGGATACTCAAACAACCCTCGGTATATGCCCATTCATCACCCTTAAATTCAAGAATAATCGGATTGATAAAAACCTTTTTTGCTCTGAATAACTGTTGACGTTCTTCATCCGATAACTCTTCATCATCTGCAAAAATAGTAGGATCGGTCACAAACAAACGAATAGATTGACCAACTTGTGGAGCAGCAAGACCCACGCCGTTTGCATTATACATAGTTTCCCACATATTATCTATCAGTTCTTCTAAGTTTTCGAAATCTTCAGGAATCTCCTTAGCTTCTCTCTTTAAAATCGGAAAACCATAGCCTAAAATTGGTAATATCATCGTTTAAATTTTTGCTTTGCAAAGATAAGAAATTTGAGAGAATTATACCGGAAGTAAAAAAGTTAAACTTGATTGTGTGGTAGTTGAATTAAATCAAGAAAATATTTTGGGGTGGTGAATGATTTTGAAAAAACTGAAATGTTGGCAGTTAAAGCGTTATTTTGAAGCTTGATTAATACCTCACTGCTTTATTTTTAACCAAATAATAGCAAACAAAACAGAACTCTAAAAATAAGCTAATAAGGTTAATATCAGTGGTTTATTGTGGTTGTTACTAAGGTAATAAGGTTTGCTTGAGCTGCGTTATAAGTGTAGTTTTTCAGTTAAGATTTTATATCTTTTTATTATAGTGTATTTTACTGAGCTTTGAAAAGATACACTAAAAAAGGTGAGAAATTCCTCATTCATTTTTTCGATCCTTGAAGAAACGCAAGATCACAGAGATGTTTAAAGCCTATCCAAAACAACCGAACCCAAGTAAAAGAGTATTGAAAGTGCATCATATTTCGCATTATTATTTAGGAAATAATTTTATAAAATAAAAGTTGAATTACGCTAAAAATAAAACCTTATTACCTTCATAACCAGGGTGTTCAACACCCTAAACCTTATTAGCTTATTATTTCACAACAATATTTTTTCGTGTATTCGTGAGTTCTTGTTTTGTCCTAATTGAGAATTATCTCGATAAATACGTCTGTAAGATTATCGTAGCACTGATTTCATCAATCAAACCTTTATTGCGTCTTTTCTTTTTACTCAATCCACTGTCGATCATCGTTTGGAAAGCCATTTTTGAAGTAAATCGTTCATCGACACGCTCCATCGGCATATCGGGGTATTTCTTGGTGAATTTTTCGATAAATTCTTGAATGTGAACTTCAACTTGTGAAGGATTTCCATCTTTTTGCTTAGGCTCTCCAACAAGCACTTTTTCAACTTTTTCTTTGTCGAAATATTCGTCTAAGAAATTCATCAAACTATCTGTACTCACAGTTGTCAAACCCGAAGCGATGAGTTGCAATTCATCGGTCACTGCAATTCCCGTTCGTTTTTTACCGTAATCTATCGCCAGAATTCTTGCCATAATTATTTTGTCATCTCAAACCAAATAACTCCAATAAAGTTTTTTAAATCGTTGTTTTAATTTGGTCTTTATCGATATCTTTTGGTTCTACATCAAACTTTCTGGTGTCTTTTTTGGTCAAAGTTCTGAAATCATCTGATTTATTGAATCTTAAAAAATTTTCCAGAATTATTTTTGGCAGTGTAGTGAGTTTACGTGTTTTCATACTCATCCAAGCGCCCATCATTTCACAAGAAGCCTTGTTTTGTCCTTCTTCGTTATAGATATTATGGATAAATTGAAAAAACATTCCTCCTTCTGACAAGCCTTTGAGTTCAACACTTACATAAAGTGTTTCTTCAGGTAAAACTTCTCTGAAATAGAATATATTTTCATAAAAAACTATCGGTGCTAAATGATGTTCTTCGAGTTCTTTCTGCCCGATGCCGGCTTTTTTCATGTACTCCAGACGAGCGTGGCTCATAAAATTCATATAAGCCGAATTTGCTAAATGGCGGTTGGCATCAATATCACTCCATCGAATATCTATTTTCAACATAATAATTTCTTTTTTAGAAAAAGCCAAGTTAAGAATTACCGGTTTAAAAGTCTTAATTCATTTTTTAAAACTTCCTTAATTCTGGAAACTGAAATCCCGGCTATTTCTTGCAATTCTATTATGTTACCGTGATCGATAAATTTATCGGGAATTCCCATTTTAAAAATCGGTTTAGTGTAGTTATTTCTATTAGCAAAATCCAAAACAGCATCTCCAAATCCGCCGATCTTCACCCCGTCTTCAATAGTGATTATTCGCTGATATTTAGTGAAGATTTCGTGTAACATATTTTCATCCAACGGCTTGAGAAATCGCATATCATAATGCCCTACTTCATGCGACTCTTCAAGCTCTTTTAAAGCCTCACTAACGTTGGTTTTGATAGACCCCAATGACAAAATAGCGATGCTTTTTCCTTTTTTGAGTCGTCTTGCTTTTCCGATTTCGATTTCTTCAAAAGGTTTTATCCAATCGACAATATTTCCTCTTCCGCGGGGATAACGAATTGCGGTGGGATGATTAACACCTTTTGAAACCGTGAATAATATATTTCGCAATTCAATCTCATCGGCGGGAGCCATAATCTGCATATTCGGGATACAATGTAGATAAGCCAAATCAAAAACGCCGTGATGCGTAGCGCCATCTTCTCCAACTAATCCGGCGCGGTCGATGCAGAAGATAACCGGTAAATTTTGAATAGCGACATCGTGGATCACTTGATCATAAGCTCTTTGTAGAAAGGTAGAATAAATCGCACAGAAAACAATATTCCCTTGCGTGGCCATTCCCGCTGAAAAAGTCACCGCATGTTGTTCGGCAATCCCCACATCAAAAGTGCGTTTGGGAAATTTGTCCATCATCATTTTCATCGATGTTCCGGTAGGCATCGCCGCAGTAACACCGATTATTTTCTCGTTTTCCTCAGCCAATTCGGTTAACGTTATTCCAAATACATCCTGAAATTTTGGAGGAAGATGTGTGGTGTCTTCCGCAAATACTTCTCCGGTAAGTTTATCAAATTTACCGGGGGCGTGATATAAGACTTGATCTTCTTCCGCTTGTCGAAGTCCTTTTCCTTTAGTGGTAATGACGTGTAAGAACTTAGGACCTTTTACAGCTTTTAATTTCTCAAAAGCTTTAAAAATACTATCGAAATCGTGTCCGTCGATTGGACCTTCATAATGAAAGTTTAGCGCTTCAAAAATATTGTCTTGTGGATGTTTTTCGCCTATAATGGTTTGACTTAAATATTGTTTCAAAGCTCCAACACTCGGGTCGATGCCCATCGCATTGTCATTCAGAACCACCCAAAGATTGGTGTCAGAAACTCCTGCATGGTTGAGTCCTTCAAAAGCCATTCCGCTGGCAATAGCTGCATCGCCAATAATGGCAATGGTTTCGTTGTTTTTACCTTGTAGTTTTTCTGAAATTGCCATTCCTAAAGCAGCGGAAATGGAAGTGGAGCTGTGCCCCACGCCAAAAGTATCATAATCGCTTTCTGAGATTTTCGGAAATCCACTTATCCCGCCTAACTTGCGATTGGTATCAAATTGATTTATTCTACCGGTCAAAATTTTATGTCCGTATGCTTGATGTCCTACATCCCAAACCAGTTTATCTTTTGGCGTATCGAAGAAATAATGCAAAGCGATGGTCAATTCTACTACACCCAGACTCGCCCCTAGATGACCTTTTTTTGTCGATACAATATCTATAATAAAATCTCTCAGTTCCGCCGATAAAAGCTCCAAGTCCACACGTGGAAATTTTCGCAAATCAGCAGGAGAATTAATATGATCCAACAGTTTTTTATTCATAAAGCAAAGGTAGAATTTGTAATTGACGAGACTTGGTTTTGAAATGTATTTTTCAACTATTTCCCAAAAATTAATACAAAGACATCACATAATAACCATCCAAATTTCAATTTTATAAAAAACCACCTTAACGTTAAATAAGGTGGTCAGTTATTTTAAATTTTGAACGGATTTTACTTTAAAACCGTTTCAACATATTTTTTGTAGTTAGCTTCATTTTCAAAATAGGAAACTTCGCCTTTACTTCCCGTAATAGCAATCAAAGCATCTGCTTTATCCACTTGATTCTTTGAAATTGGATCGACTGCAACGCGTACGGTTTCATCTACCGGCAACCGATCTTCACACATTTTACAACAGCCATAATAAGTTTTGCCGTCCACAATGACTTCAATTTGATCCCTTCCCATATAGTCGTTATTGACCATGCATACTTGATCGCTCGGCACCAAATCGCCCAAGGAAACCTGTGCGGTAGTAAACTGAGCTTGTATTTGTCCACCCCTATTAGAAGTGGGTTCAGTGGATTCTTGTTTCCCTTTGCCGCAGGAAAAAAGAAAAATAGAGAATGAAAATAAAACGATTATTTTTTTCATAATTAAATAAATGTTAGTGTAATACAACTGAGCTTGCTGCCATCAGTTGAAGCTATTTTTGAAAGGGTAAAAATAGAGCTTTTTTGATAATGAACCCTTTAATTTGAATAAAATAAAGCACTGGTAACTTGCAGAAATCTTTGTTTTAATCGATAATAGTTTTATTTTAAAAAAGTTTAATTTCCTACATAGAAACATTTTTCTAATTGCCTAAATAATAGTGACGCCGAGTTAAAAGTAAACCGAATAAATTCCTTTAGGTTTGCAACCCGAATTGATTCGATCTTGATAGATTATAAAAATCGGATTGGAATAACTTTTTAAAACCATTGGGTGAACAAGTCAAAATTGGATTTTTAATTTTATGAGTATTTCAAGAAAGAAATTAATTATTGTTGGAGGAGGAGCAGCCGGATTTTTTGTAGCTGCTAACCTTGAAAAAGATAAATATGTTATCACTTTGTTGGAACGCAGTAAAAATCCGATGCAGAAAATTAAAATTTCCGGTGGAGGAAGGTGTAATGTAACCCATGCTTGTTTTGATCCTAAAGCGTTGGTAGAGTTTTATCCGCGTGGACACAAAGAATTGCGCAGTGTTTTCACTAAATTTCAACCCAGAGATACCATGGCGTGGTTTGAAGAACGCGGAATGGAATTGAAAACTGAAGCTGATAACCGAATGTTTCCGATAAGTGACTCGTCTCAAGATGTAATGGATATTTTATTAAATGCAGCCATTGAAAACGGAACAAAAATTCATTATAGAGCAGGAGTAACCCAAATCTTGCGGGAAGAAAATCAATGGAAAGTAGCAACGAAGTTTCAAACTTTTGTAGCCGATAAAATTGTTTTTTGCACCGGAAGTTCGCCCAAAGCCTATGAAATGCTGAAGGCGCTCAATTTAGCTATTGTCGATTTAGTGCCATCGTTGTTTACCTTTAATATTAAGGATAAAACTTTGGATCAATTGATGGGAACTTCTTTTGAAAATGCCATTGTGAAAATTCCGGAATTAAAAGCGGAAGAAAGCGGACCATTATTAATTACCCATTGGGGGTTGAGCGGTCCGGTGGTTTTAAAGCTTTCCGCATGGTGCGCTCGAGAGCTATTTAAATTGAATTATGAATTTGCTATCGAAGTGAATTTTTTGGGAATCTCGATGGAGCGCGCAGATGAAATCTTATTGAATTACAAAAAAGAACATCCCAAAAAAGCGATGGTGAATGTGAAGATATTTGAGGTGACTCAACGGTTTTGGCAGAATATTCTTGAGATTCAACAAATTGACCCTAAAAAGCAAATCGCTAATCTCAGCAAAAAGGAGAAACAAGCAATTTTAAAAAATCTCTGTGCTTGTCGATTATCAGTAAAAGGAAAAAGCACGTTTAAAGAAGAATTTGTTACTGCCGGAGGAGTCGATCGCAAACAAATTGATTTTAAAACGATGAGGGCTAAAGCTTTAGATGATTTTTATCTCGCTGGAGAAGTACTCGACATCGATGCGATTACCGGTGGATTCAATTTTCAAGCTTGTTGGAGTGAAGCCTGGTTGATTACTCAAGATTTGAATAATCTTTAAATAATTTTAGTTTCGGCAATGCTATAACTGACTGAAATTTACTTGTATAATAAGCAGACAAATAGCATTTATAAATCGGCCCCATCGGAGTCAAATACTTGTAATCTTGGGTGAATATCGCGCAGCGAAATATAACCCGGGGTTATCTGTAAAACAAAAATGATGACAAAATGTTTGGAGATAAAGTTGTTATATAATAAATGATATACCTTTGAAACTTCAGTAAATAATAAACACAAAACTTAAATCTCATAAATTGTATTTTTAGCTTATGATAACTCCATTTGACGACCACTATTTTATGAATAAAGCACTTCAAGAGGCGCGATTGGCTTTTGAACAAGATGAAATTCCGGTTGGAGCTGTCATTGTAGTGGAAAACACAATCATTGCCAAAGCACATAATTTAACAGAACGTCTGAATGATGTAACCGCGCATGCCGAAATGCAAGCCATTACGGCTGCAGCCAATTATCTTGGCGGGAAATATCTCACCGATTGCACGTTATATGTCACGCTTGAACCTTGTCAGATGTGTGTAGGCGCGTTGTATTGGAGCCAAATTTCCCGAGTGGTTTTTGCTGCATCAGACCCGAAACGCGGATATAGATTTTTAGGAGGAAAGCTACACCCAAAAACAGCAGTGACCACCGGAGTTTTAGAAGAAAAATCTTCCATTTTATTGAAGGATTATTTCCGAAACAAACGATGATTTTAAATTTCCTGAAAAAAATAGATTAACCAAGACTTATTTATTTCTACTAAATCCACTTTAGTCTTTCCATTTTAATTCTCGATTGCGGAGAATTAGTTTTACCGATTGCCATGTTAGGCTATCCCGACTTTTTTATGCCCAATGAAGATGGCATCAATGACACGTGGAATATCATCGGATTGGAAAATCAATCCGACGCCATAATTTATATTTTTGATCGTTACGGAAAACTCCTCACGCAAATCAGACCTGACCGAGAAGGGTGGGATGGAGCTTTCCACGGTAAAAATATGCCCTCAAATGAATATTGATTTAAGATCGAGTTTAAAGAAATTTTATTCGATGAAGATGACTTGGAAATTAGGCAGCCTGCGGTTTATACCGGGCATTTTATCTTGAAGCGTTAGAAGAAGTTTGTTATTCTGAAATTCATCCTATTTCTTCTTTGAAAATTCCAACCAAGATTTTACGATAAAAAACAAATCATTAACATTTCCTTTGATTTGCTGCTTTGAATCATTTATATTTGAGGAGAAAGAAAAGATTGCTGAGCGTTACGTCCATAAGCGATTATGCACAATGAATGGGATCGAGGGGCGTTAATAATCAGGTTAGCAGTAATATAAAAAACAAAAAATGAAATTAAATCTGACGATAATTTTTTCAATTTTAGCTTTAAATTTTTGTTTTGGGCAAAATCCAAAAGAAAACAATCTTGCAAGTATAATGGAAAAATTTTCAGATTCCATAATAGCCAAGAAATATGGTATGGTTGGACTTCATGAAACTAATGGGAGAACAGAAAAATATGCTATTGGATTAGCATACGAAAATGAAAAAATGACAACAGATAAAATTTTTAATATTGGTAGTTTAACAAAAATGTTTACCTCAGTTTTAGTGTTACAAGAAATTGAAAAGGGTAATCTGAGCTTGAGCGATACAATAGGTGCTTTTTTCCCAAAAGAACTTTGCCAAAATGATAATGTAGATTTAGGAATTACTATTGAAAATTTGCTTTATCATAGAAGTGGACTTGGCGAAGTTGTTGTGGATTCAATAGTAAATCAAGCTTTTCAAAATCCCTTTTTTGAGTACAATCATTCTTTTTTATTTAATAAAATCCCTAAACCACACTTCAAAAAAGACTTGAAATATGAATATTGTAACACAAATTATATTTTGTTAGGTTATATCTTAGAAATCATTAATGATAAGTCCTATTCGGATTTATTAAATGAGAGAATATTCAAACCTTGTAAAATGAAAAATAGTTATGGTTATTTTTCAAAATCCTTGGATAATATTGCACATCCAATATTTGAAGGTCAGGATTTAATGCCCTATATGTTTTATCATTATTTTAAAAATTATTCTTTTTCGGCTGGTGGAATTGCTTCGACCATTGATGATTTAAATGATTTTTTCACACACCTTTATACCACTGATGTTTTAATTTCAAGAAATTCATTTACGAAAATGATCTCATTTAAAGATGATTATGGACTTGGAATTGAGCGTATAGAATTGAAAAGAAATGGAAACAAAACAGTTTATTTCGGTCACGCCGGCGATAATATAAGTTTTAAAATCCGAAATTATTATAATCCAAAAACCCAGGAAATGATAATCTTATTGGCAAATCAGTGGTTAGACCCCTATATTGACAAAGTACGAAAACAACTTCTGAACAATTAATACTATTGCCAAAATTGTATAAGCGTAATGCGGGCAAAAGAACTAAAATTGAAGGAATTGACTATTAACAAACATATCGGTAAGTTGAATATGAGGAGCTTCTAATCTCGCACTACGCTTATACTTGCCGTCAGCAAACTGAAAAAATGATTATTAAAGACAAAATAGAACTTGAATTCAATAATAAACTAAGATATTATAGAATTCCTCTTATTTTAGCCATAATAGGATTTTTCTGTTTCTTTTCTGAATTTTACGGAAGACAAAATTATTCAATAAATGAACTGAATAATACTTCGAATAAAATAGGGTTGACATTCATTTTAATAGCTACTATTTCTTTTGTAATTAAAAACAACGACTTAAAGTTCAAAAAAATAAAGTCGAATATTGATAAAACTATCTTTTTAGAAAGGTTGGATAAGTTGATAGCAAAGAAAGAGTGGGAAGTTCACTTAAAAAATAAAAGTGAGATTATTTTAAAAACTGATAGATGTGCCGCTGGCGGAAGATTTTTTCTGCGCAGAAGTTATGGTGAAATTATTTATATCGTAATTGATAAAAATGAATTTTATCTTAAAAGTATTTTTGATTTCCACAAAAACTTTGAAATAATCATTTCAACAGGAGAAAATAAAGTAAACGAAAAATCTATAATAAACATAATAAAGTCAGCTGCCAATAACTAAACACTCCTCGGAAAACGGGGCTGACGATGCGGTGGGCAAGACCCAATTCCGCACGTTCAGAATTGTTTCTAACCTAGAACAAAAGAGGAAACTTCAATTGCTGATTTTTAAGCTAATAATGCCATGTAACTCAACCAGATTCCTAAAATCGATAAAATCTATAATTTCCAGAATTACAGCAAGTTTTGTATCTTGAAAACGCTATGGAAAAACAAGTTTACAGAAACTGGTTGTTTTTGTTATTGATCGCTTTTCTGATCAATAGTTGTGGCGAAGCCGAGGAGAAAGAGGAAATTAAAGAAACCGACAAAGCTAAAAAAACAAGCCTAACCGTAACTGCTACGGCCTACAACTCGGTTGCAAGTCAAACCACAAAAAAGAATGTTGACTTGGCTGCGTGGGGAGACACCTTAATCCCCGGAGATTGTGTTATCGCTGTATCACGAGACCTGATAAAAAAAGGATTGGATCACAATACAGAAGTTGAAATTGAAGGATTACCAGGTACTTATGTTGTAAAAGATAAAATGAACAGACGCTGGGAAAATAAAATAGATATTTACATGGGCTTAAATAAAAAAGCCGCCCGCCAATGGGGAAGGAAAAAGGTGAAAATATGGTATGAAGTTGATGAACAAGTAGAGGACGAGTAACAAGAAAATAATATTTCTGATTATTGGACAAATTCCCTATTTAAATGATAATTTTCTCTAAAAGTTCATACTTAAAAGTGAAAATATAAATAAGTACTGAAGATTCATCACTGTAAAACAATCAATCTAACAAGCAGTTTATTGATCACATACCCCAACCTTCTTATAAAATTGATTTTTTAATATTTAATATGACATAAAATCATTAACTTAGTTGGTCGATTATCCTTTTGCGATGAAACTTTCAATTTCCTTCATATTATTTCTATTAGCCTTCCAAGGATACGGCCAACAATTATTTGCAGAAACATTCGAAAAATGCAATACCGATCGGTTTGTTATGGAATCTGATTCCGTCACCATTCAACCGGTAGAAGATTTAATTGAAGTTTTATCGATTAATATGGAAGAGGAAACCATAGAGAAAATTCGCGGTGTGCTTTTTATACAAATCTTGGTTGATCAAAGAGGAAGGTCTTGTTTGTTAAGTGCTGAAAATTCCACTAATATTGCTACGGAAAAGTTGTTTTTAAAAGAACTGATTGATCAAAACTTATTTTGGCAATGGCCGGACGAAAAAACCGCTGTTGTCATTGGTATGAACTTCCGTGAAAATGCTGTGCAATTTTTACGAATGGGGATAAATGCAGAAAAGGGATTTCATCCACTCAACGGGGAATAATTTTAACTTAAATCGGAAATCCTCCTGTTTGATATTTTTTCCACTTTCCTGTTGAAAATAACTACTATAAAACCAGGTAATTATCTTTAAAATTAGGTTTTCTTTTTTTTAAAATCCAAATTTACTTTTAGAAATGCGGAAAAGCATATAAATTTGACAAAACTGAAAAAATCGTATGGGAGCAGAATTTTATAAGAAGTTAAAAGATGGAAATAAAATTTGGGCAAAAGAAAAAACGGATATTGATCCTGATTTTTTTAAAAAACTTGCTAAAGAACAGCGGCCACCAGCATTTATCATTGGTTGTGCCGATAGTCGTGTGCCGATAACCGATGTGATTGGTGCAGATGCAGGCGAACTTTTTGTTCAACGGAATATCGCTAATATGGTGGTGCACTCCGATATGAATTTGCTCAGTGTGTTAGAATTTGCGGTAAATGTTTTAAGCGTTCCGCACATTATTGTTTGTGGACATTATGGTTGTGGAGGGGTTAAAGCAGCAATGGACAGCAACGTAGTGGGAATAATTGACAATTGGCTTGGGCATATTAAAGATGTATTTCGCATTCACGAAGAAGAAATCAAAAGTATTCAAAATCCTAAAAAACGCTATGATCGCTGCGTAGAACTCAATGTCAAAGAACAAGTCTATAATTTAGGTACGACAAAAATCGTTCAAAATGCTTGGAGACAAGGAAGTGAACTCAAAGTACACGGATGGGTATATGATTTAGAAACCGGACTCATTAAAGACTTAGGAGTAGATTTAGGAAGTCAAAATGATATCAGTGATATTTACCGATTTAAATTTTAAATGGAGTATAATTTCTTCCTTCATCAACCGATTGAATTAATTTGCTTAAGACATATTTAGAAGTATATATTTATTTGTTGTTATATATTCTCTTATTTTTGTGACATAATTTTTATTTATGAGTAAAGAAAAACCATTAATTTTAGTTACCAATGACGATGGAATTACCGCTCCGGGAATTCGTCATTTGGTTAATATAATGAAAGAAATAGGAGAGGTGATAATTGTTGCCCCCGACAGTCCACAAAGTGGAATGGGACATGCTATTACAGTTGAAAATTTGCTGTATTGTGATCCGGTAGAATTACCTGAAAGATATACATATAAAGCTTATAGTTGTTCAGGAACTCCGGTGGATTGCGTGAAAATCGCTTGTCGTAAAATTTTAAATCGCATGCCTGATTTGTGTGTTAGCGGAATTAATCACGGTTCTAATTCAGCAATTAATGTGATCTATTCCGGTACCATGAGTGCTGCGGTAGAAGCAGGAACCAATGGAATTCCAGCGATAGGATTTTCATTGTTAGACTATAATTTAAATGCTGATTTTGAACACACCACAGAATATGTCAAACAAATCACCCATTCTGTTCTCAAAAATGGATTGCCCAAAGGAGTTGTTTTAAACGTAAATATCCCTAAGAATTCTGAAGAGGGTATCAAGGGTATGAAAGTTTGTCGTCAAGCAAAAGCACATTGGAAAGAAGACTTTTTGGAAAGAACAAATCCTCGTGGAAGGGATTATTTCTGGCCTGTCGGAGTTTTTGTAAATGAAGAAAAAAATGGAAAGGACACCGATGAATATGCACTCAGTCAGAATTATATCTCAATTGTGCCTGTTCAGTTTGATATGACAGCTCATTCAGCGCTTGATGAATTAAAAACTTGGGATATCGATTCCTGATTTAAATTGTAAATTATGGAAAACCCCGAAAAAAACAGTAATAAAAAGCCGCAACTGCCTCCGGAGAAACAGTATGGTAAAAAGAAAATCTTCAGCGAAGTAATGATTGGGTTTTTTATTACCATCGCTTGTAATCTTGCCGGTATTTATTTTGTAACCGAATTTTCAGACTA
>Ga0079225_10001145_pt1 | contig 14748 bp, 11 predicted proteins | sample Poulit2012_FD_76344 | JGI IMG/M metagenome (GOLD analysis project Ga0079225, IMG submission 76344) | Agricultural soil microbial communities from Georgia to study Nitrogen management - Poultry litter 2012 | ecosystem: Environmental > Terrestrial > Soil > Agricultural land | place: USA: Georgia... | reverse complement strand
TGCTCAAGCAGCCAACCTGTCACCGCGTGCACAATGCCTTTGCGGTCAGGGCAGGAAAGAGTGAGGATATAGTCGTGCATCATAAGACTTTAATGAGAAGTGTGAAGAGAGAAATAACAATGAAAACAAAACCAGGCTGTCCTGTGTTAGGCCTGGATGAGCGCGTGTTGTGCTTTGGGTTAGTAATGGGCCGTGTTTTTGGCCCGGCAACAAAGCGGGCCAAGTGGACCAGGTGGTTATACCGGGTGGCTGTTCAGTGGGCCCATAGTAGTTGTCGCACATAACGCCCAATGGCCAGACTTGAGGTCAGACCAGGTGATTCTATCCCAAATAGTTGAATTAAGCCCGCTTGCCCGTGGTTTTTGGGCCCCAATATTTGAAAGTCAGCTGCAGGTTCACCTGGGGCTGTGATCTTGGGGCGTATGCCGCAGAAATCTGGTTGTAGTTTGTGTTTGTCAATGTTGGGCCAGTAGCTGCGGATGGTTTGATAAAACAAATCGCGGCGCTGTGGGTCGGGCGCATAATCAATGTGATCCATCCACTGTACATCAGGGCCAAAACGCAACTGGCCCGCCATGTCATGGCAGCTGTGAATGCCCAGACTGTCGCTGGGTGGCAAGGGGTAGATTAAGCGCTGGAATGGGTTTTTACCCTGGTAGCTGAAATATTGCCCCCGGCAATATTGCTGCGGGACAGGGGCTGGCGTAAGGTCAGCCCCCAAGAGGGGGGCATGGATACCACCCGCATTAATTAGGTAGTGACAATGCAGCTCATAGTCATACTCATCGACATAAACCAGGTAGCCTTGGTTGGGATGCTTTTGCAGACGACTTACCGGGGTGTTAAACACAAACTGCGCCCCTCGGTGTTCGGCCAGCCCTTGCAAGCCAAGCATCAGCTGGTGGCTGTCAATGATGCCCGTCGAGGGGCTTAATAGGGCAGCATCGCAGAGTACCTCAGGCTCAAGTCGAGCCACCGCTGCGGCATCCAGAAGTTGTAAATCTGTAACCCCGCAGCGGCGCGCATTTTCTTGTAGTTTTTTCAGGTCGGCCAAACCTTGGGGCCCTTGGGCGATAATCAATTTGCCACAGCGCTGGTGTGGTATTTGATGGGTTTGGCAAAACTCATAAAGTAGGGTTTTACCCTGAAGGCACAAACGGGCCTTCAGGCTGCCAGGCGGGTAATAAATACCCGCGTGAATGACCTCTGAGTTACGGGCACTGGTTTCTGTGCCGATATGTTCGTGCTGTTCCAGCACCAATACTTCAATATTGGCCTGGCTAAGTTCATGGGCAATGGCTAACCCGACCACGCCTGCCCCGATGATGACGCATTCAACGGTATCCATAAGTGTCTCTGTCAGCTGTCATATACGTATAGATGGCAACCTTGCCAAGCTTTAAGGGGCCAAGCGCCGTATCGCCCAGCCCTTGCCCTGGCGCTCAAAAGCATAACGATCGTGCAATCGGTTGGTGCGCCCCTGCCAGAATTCTATATAACTGGGTAGCAGGTAGTATCCCCCCCAAAAAGGTGGGCATTTGGGATCATCGCCCAAAGTGGCCTGGTAATGGCGGGTTTTTTCTTCAAGTTCCTTTGCACTGACCGGCTGGCTCTGGGGCGAGGCCCAGGCGCTGATGCGCGAACTCAGGGGCCGGCTTTCAAAATATGCCTCGGAGGCGGCGCGCGGCATTCGCTGCACCACCCCTTCAAAGCGGACTTGGCGCTGCATGGTGGGCCAAAAAAATGATAAGCATGCTTTTGGGTTTTGCTCTAGCGCCAGGCCTTTGCGCGATTCATAATTGGTGTAAAAGCTCAGGCCATGGTCATCGTAGCCCTTGAGCAGTACGATTCGGGCGCTGGGCTGGCCATTAGGGTCGACCGTGCTTAAGGTCATGGCTGTTGGTTCGGGGGCCTGTTCTTTCATGGCCTCTTGTAACCAGCGGTGGAATTGGGCCTGTGGGTCAGAAAGCAGCTCATCTTCTGGGAGCTGGTATTTGGCATATTCGTTACGGTAATCGGCTAGGCTCATGGATAACTGGCTCAGTTAATAAGTGGTAGCTTTGCTGGGCGGACTGTGAGCAAAGAAGCCGTGGGTTGCCAAGCAAAACTAGTGATTAGTCAGAAAAGGTCAAAAAAGTCTTCGGTTAGCTAACAAGGGTTGGCTAACAAGGATTGGTTACCAAGATTATTGATTAGCAAAACAAGTCATTAATTGGCAAATAAAGCGATGAATGGGCAGAAAAGGTTATTGGCTGGCACACTAAACTTGTGATGGGCAGAAATAACTATTGCCTGGTCAGAAAAGCTATGAGCTATTCAGCAGTGTTAATAGCCTGTTGGCGATGTCAACGGCGCGCGGCCTGGCTGCGCCTGGGGTTGCAGGCTTAGGAACTGTACCAAGCGTTGTAGTTTTGGGTCATGGATGCCACTGGATTCAAGCGCCTGATGTGTTTCCAGTACATATTCCAGGCAAGCCCCGTTTAGACCGTGGGCGCGGGTGATAATTTCGCGTTGCTGGGTTAGGGGTAGATCAGGGGCGTAGCCTGGGCAGTTTCGGCGCATCACGAAGGTCAGGGCAGTAACAGGGCCCTGTTTGGTTTCGCAGTGCAGCCATTTGGGCACATACGAGCCGCTGGGCATTTCCCGTTGCCAGAGGCGTGGAAAGATTTCATGCACTTTTTGGTTGGGCAGTTGATAGACTACCCCTTCACAAAGCCCGCCGCGGTCAAGCGCAAAAACCAGCCCGGGTTGCTCGGGCGTACCGCGGTTGATGCGTGACCATAAACACAGAGAGCGGTGGTAGCCGTAAAGAGTCGCTTTGCGTTGTGCCAGAGTCGGAAACTCGGGCCTCCAGATCAGTGAGGCGTAGCCAAAGACCCAAAGCGGCTGTTGTGGATGCCATTGCTGCAGGGTCTCAAGCATGGAACGCTGCAGTTCCTGAGGGCTTAGCCTTTTAAAAGAAGCGGCGGTAGGCGGTTGTAAATACATGGCGTATTAAAAGTAAGCGTGGTCTAAATGATAAGGGACTCGTACAATCTAATAGAGCCAAGTCCCATGATATAACGTTCAGGGCTTTTTTTGGCAATGTTTGCGCTGCCTGTTTTTTTGCGCGGCGCTGTTTTTTTATCTTATCTGTTATTTGGCAATGATGGAGCAAACAGAATTCACGCGACGTTTTGATGGGCTAGACCGTTTATTTGGTGCGGGTAGCCATGCCCGTCTCGCCCAGGGCCACGTGGTGGTTGCCGGTTTGGGTGGGGTAGGCAGCTGGTGTGCCGAGGCTTTGGCCCGCAGTGGGGTGGGCCAGTTGACCCTGATCGATATGGATCATGTCAGCAGTTCCAATATCAACCGTCAATTGCCCGCACTAGGCAGTACGGTGGGGCGCAGCAAAATCGATGTGCTGGCAGAGCGTTTCCAGGACATCAACGCGCATTGCCAAGTCCAGCTTGTCGATGATTTTGTCGATGCGGACAATGCTGGTGCCTGGTTTACCGAAGGGCATGATGTTTTTATCGATTGTACGGATACGCTTGCGGCCAAGGTGGCTTTGGCCCTGGCTGCGCAAAAGCAGCCGCATACCCGGTTGCTGGTTTGCGGTGCCGCAGGGGGCAAGCGCAACCCATTAAGTCTGCGCGAGGGCGATTTGGCGCGGGCCACACATGATGCGCTATTGGCCCGGATGCGGCAGCAATTGCGCAAATACCATGGTTGGCCCGCCGGTGGGGGGCCAGGTGTAAAAAAAGCGCGGCCCATGAATATCCATGCCTTTTGGTTTGCAGAGGAAACCGTAGTGCCTCCCGCCTGGACGCAAGCTGATGATCCTTTGCAGGGGTTGTCATGCTCGGGCTATGGCTCGGCGGTCACATTGACTGCCAGCATGGGTTTGTTGGCGGCCCAGCGCGCCATTGACCTTTTGTTGACCACCCCACGCTGATCTAGCGGTTTAAAAAGGTCTTCAAGGCTTGCCCTGTATGGGATTGTCGGGTTTGCATAATATCTGCCAAGGGCCCTTGTACCACAATACTTCCCCCGGCATCCCCGCCCTCAGGGCCTAAATCGATGATCCAGTCAGCCTGTGCCATTACATCCAGGTGGTGTTCAATTACGGCAACGGTATGGCCTGCATCGCAAAGACGGTGCAATACATGAAGCAGTTTTTCCACATCGGCCATGGCCAGGCCTACGGTCGGCTCATCTAGCACATACAGTGTTGGTGTGCTGCGTTGTACAGGGCCGCTACGGGTTAGGCCTTCGGTGATCCTGGCTTTGCTGAGCTCAGTTACCAGTTTTAGACGTTGCGCTTCACCGCCAGACAGGGTAGGCGAGGGCTGACCCAAAGTAAGATAGCCCAGGCCAACGTCTTGCATCAATTTCAAAGGCTGGGCAATGCGCGGGTGGGCAGCAAAAAACTCTGTAGCGGTATCTACATCCATGCGCAGAATCTCGCCAATATTCTTGTCTTGCCAGGTGATGGCCAGGGTTTCCTGGTTAAAACGCATGCCACCGCAGCTATCACAGATTACCTTCACATCAGGCAAGAAATTCATCTCGTGGGTAAGCATGCCTTGGCCATTGCAGCGGGCACACCGGCCTTGGCCTGTATTAAAGGAAAAACGGGCAGCATTCCAGCCGCGTATGCGGGCGTCGTTTGTTTGTGCAAAAAGTCGTCGTATTTGATCCCAAAAACCGACGTAGGTGGCCGGGCATGAGCGTGGGGTTTTGCCGATCGGAGTTTGGTCTACCTCGAGCACACGCTCAATGGCCTGCCAGCCTTCCAGGCGTGTACAGCCTTGCCAGGCAGGCGGGGTTGTTTGGTCACGGTCCTGTAAGGCCATTTTCAGGTTTGGCAGTAGCACACCTCGGGCCAGGCTGGATTTGCCAGAACCAGACACCCCGGTGAGCACCGTAAGACGCTGGAGCGGGATACGGGCATGGACTTGCTTTAAGTTATGCAGCTTGGCACCAGTGACCTCAATAAAGGCTTGTTCTTTAGTAATGGGCCGGCGGGGCTGCTCACTATGTGCAATGGGGTGACGCAGATAACGGCCCGTGACAGAGGTTGGGTGCTGGCGGATTTGCTCTACTGTGCCGGTCGCAACAACCTCGCCGCCTTTAACCCCCGCACCGGGACCAAGATCAATAATATAGTCTGCGGCCTGGATGGTTTCTTCATCGTGCTCAACCACCACCAAGGTATTGCCTTGTTGTTGCAGTTGTTGCAGGGCCTTGAGCAAAATAGTGTTGTCTCGGGGATGCAAGCCGATGGTGGGCTCGTCTAATACATAACAGACGCCCTGCAAATTAGAGCCGAGCTGAGCAGCCAAGCGGATGCGTTGGGCCTCGCCTCCGGACAGGGTCTGGGCAGAACGGTCCAGACTTAGATAGCTTAGGCCCACCGAATGCATGAAGTGCAGGCGATGCTCGATTTCATTAAAAATGTCACGACCAATATCTGCCTCACGGCCCTGACGGCTGAGGCGCGCAAAGAAACTGCTGGCCTCATCGATGGTCAATGCTGAAAGGCTGGCGATGGAGTGGTCCTGCCAAAAATAATTCAATGCAACAGGATTGAGGCGCTGGCCCTGGCAACTGGGACACAGGCGGCTGGATTCCTCTTGCTCCTCTAGCCATTTGCCTTCTTCACCCGTTTGGTCCGCATCGAAGCCTTTAAGCAAATGGCCGGTGCCAAAGCATTCGGGGCACCAGCCGTGGCGAGAGTTATAAGAGAACAAACGGGGATCTGGCGGTGGGAAACTGGTATGACATTGGGGGCAGGAGCGAGTCACGGAATAATCCTGAAGATCCTCTGCGTTATCAGCCAAAACATGTAGATGGCCGTGGCCATATTCCAGGGCAAGTTTAATGCTGCGCAGCAGCACTTCTTCTTGGGCCGGGTCAATGGTTAATTCTGCCACGGGCAGCTCGATATGATGCTCTTGGTAACGCGCTAGCCGGGGCCAATCCTGGGTAGGCACCCAGTTGCCGTTGACGCGCAGCTGCTCATAACCCTTGCTGTGTGCCCATTGGGCCAAGTCTGTGTAATAGCCTTTGCGGCCCACTACCAGGGGTGCCAGCAGGGTGATGGTTTGCCCTTTGTAGGTGGTTAGAATGTGAGCGCTGATGTGTTCAATGCTTTGCGGCTCGACACGCACTTGGCAGTCTGGGCAATACTGAGTGGCCAGATTCAGGTAAAGCAGCCGTAAAAAATGGTGAATCTCGGTCATGGTGCCCACGGTGGATTTATGGCCCCCCCGACTGGTGCGCTGCTCGATGGCTACTGTGGGAGGAATGCCATAAATGGCGTCAACATCAGGCTGGCTGGCTGGTTGAACAATGGAACGGGCGTAGGCATTCAGGGATTCGAGAAAGCGTCGTTGCCCTTCGTTAAACAGGATATCAAAGGCCAAAGTAGACTTGCCCGAACCGGAAACCCCGGTGACCACGGTAAATTGGTCACGGGGGATAGCCACCTGGATATTCTTCAAGTTGTGCTCTCGGGCATGAATGATTTGTATCTGTGTGTCTGTATCCTGTTGCAGGGGCTCAGCCAAGGAGGGCAGAGCGGCTTGTTCAAGCTCTGTTGGGGCTTGCTCTGTTGAAGCTTGCCCTGTTGAAACCTGCTCTGTTGCGGCCAGATAGGTTGAATGCTCGCCGACGACCTGCTGGCGGTAGGTACGCAAAGCTTCTGCGGTAGGTGTTTGGCCCGTTTCAATCAATTCAGCGGGGGGCAGCGCGGCGATTAATTGGCCGCCTGCGATTCCACCTTTGGGGCCTAGCTCTATTACCCAGTCTGCAGCCTGTATGACATCAAGATTATGCTCGATGACCACTACCGTATCCCCTGCTTCCATAAGACGGCGCAAAGCTTTCATCAGTTTGGCAATGTCATCAAAATGCAGACCAGTAGTCGGTTCGTCAAAAAGAAAGAGGCGCCCCTTTTTAACCAGGGTGGCCCCCTTGGCAGGGCGCCGGCTGGCTTCGGCCAGATAACCTGCCAACTTCAAGCGCTGCGCCTCTCCGCCTGACAGCGTCGGTACGGGCTGGCCCAATTGCAGATACCCCAGGCCTACCTCAAGCAGGGGCGCAAGGCCACGTTGTACATCTTGCAGGCCGGTGAAAAACTCGGCGGCTTCATCAACGGTCATGGCCAATACATCGGCGATGGAAGCGCTTTGCCCATGGTGTTCCAGGGTAACTTCCAGGGTTTCAGGCCGGTAGCGCTGGCCGTTGCAATCAGGGCAGCGCAGATACACATCCGACAGGAATTGCATTTCTATATGCTCAAAACCTGTTCCCCCACAACCAGGACAGCGGCCCTTGCCTGTGTTAAAGCTGAAAGTGCCGGCGGTATACCCCCGTTCCTTGGCCAAAGGGGTACGGGCAAACAGGCGGCGAATGGCATCAAAGGCGCCCACATAGCTGGCTGGATTAGAGCGGGTGGTACGCCCAATCGGGCTTTGGTCCACAAAGATGACATCAGCCAGTTGTTCGGCCCCCTCAAGCTGTTCAAAAGGGCCGGGGGCTTCGGTTGCTCGGCCAAAGTGCTTGAGCAGGGCTGGGTACAGCACATTTTCCACCAAGGTGGATTTCCCCGAGCCTGAAACCCCGCAGAGAACGCTGAAGCGGTTCAGGGGAAGCCGCAGGTCGATATGCTTAAGGTTATGAGCATGTACCCCTTTCAGGCAGAGGCTGGGGGTTGCGTTGGTGACAGGTTGGGTGGGCCATTGAGGTAGCGTGCGGCGGCCACAAAGGTAGTCGCCGGTAAGCGTCTTTGCCGAGCGCAGGGCAGAGGGTGGGCCATCAAACAAGATTTGCCCCCCTTTGGGCCCGGGGCCTGGCCCCATATCCAGAATGCGATCTGCAGCCACCATGACCTGAGGGTCATGTTCGACAACGACGAGGGTGTTGCCATGTTCCTTGAGGCGTTGCATGGCTTCGATGATGCGGTGCATATCGTGTGGATGAAGGCCAATAGAGGGCTCATCAAGCACGAATAGCGTATTGACCAAAGAACTGCCCAAAGCGGTGGTCAGGTTAATGCGCTGTACCTCACCGCCAGACAGAGTACGGCTTTGGCGATCAAGGTGCAGATAGTCCACACCCACGCGGCAAAGGAAGTCCAGGCGGGTGAGGACCTCGGTCAAAATAAGTTGTAAGTGTGGATGTTCATGCTGGGTTTGTGCAATGTGCCGAAAGAAGCTGCGCAGTTGGCCAATGGGCAGGCGCATCAAATCATAAAGATGCAGCCCGGGTAGCTCATCAACTTGTGCTTGAGTCCACTGGCAGCCTTTGGGGATAAAGCGCTGATAGGGTTGGGGGTCGCCAGTGGCTGGCTGGTCGCCGATGCGCCAAAGCAATGATTCTCTTCTTAAGCGGGCGCCTCCACAATCAGGGCAAGGGGTGTAGCTGCGGTAATTGGAAAGAAGCACGCGGATATGCATGCGGTAGCTTCTTTCTTCCAGGGCATCGAAAAAACGCTGGATGCCATACCATTTATTCTTTGACCCGCGTTTCCAGTCTGGGTCACCCTGGATGACCCAGTTTTTTTCCTGCTCGCTAAGCTGGTGCCAGGGTGCGCTGAGCCGGACATTGGCCGCTGGGGCCAGGGCTTCGAGACGCTGCTGGTGTTTTTTATTGCGCTCTGTTTGCCATGGGCGAATAGCTCCTTCGATCAGGCTTTTATTTTCGTCCGGGATGACCAGCCCATAGTCAATGCCCATGACCCGGCCAAAGCCGCGGCAGGTATCACAGGCCCCCAGGGGGGAGTTAAAAGAAAAACTGCTTTGCAGTGGGGGTTGGTAATCGATATGGCAACGCGCACAATGTAGTCGGGCCCGAAAGTGAAAATGGGCCAAGGGTTGGCGTGCATCATCCAAAGCAAATACATGCAGATGCTCTTGGCCGTGCTTGAAGGCAGCTTCTAGGCCCTCGATCAGCCGTGTCTGGTCGACGCGGCTGAGCCGAAAACGGTCTTGAATGACATAAAAGCTTTTGTCTTTTGGGTCCGGATTGCTGGTAATACCCTGTTCTGGGGTATAAACGCGGGTGTAGCCCTGCTGCTGCAAGTACTGCTGGACCTCTTCACTGCTAAAGTTTTCGGGGATATCAACCTTAAAACAAATCAGCCAGCGCGGATCCCCCAAGGTTTCAGCTTCTTGCTTGAGCTGCTCGGCAATGGTCTGGGGGTTGTCTTCTTGCACTTCATGGGCGCATTGGTAACAAAACAATCGTCCCAGGCGAGCATAAAACAGCTTTAAATAATCATTCAGCTCGGTCATGGTGCCAACCGAGCTGCGGGAGTTGCGAATGGGGTTGATTTGATCAATGGCAATGGCGGGCAAAACCCCTTCTATCTTATCAACCTGGGGTTTGTCCATGCGGTCTAGAAACTGGCGCGCATAAGGGCTGAAGGTCTCAACGTAACGGCGCTGGCCCTCTGCATAGAGCGTATCAAAGGCCAAAGAGCTCTTGCCCGAACCGGAAACACCTGTCAAAACGGTGATTTGTTTTGGGTGAAAATCAACATTGATATTTTTCAGGTTATTTTGTTTGGCGCCAATGATACGGATTTTTGATGTCATATAGGTGCGTTGTCAATAATTGGGTAAAGCAGCTAAAACCGCGATAATGCAAAGAAAAAAGGTTATAATAACCCTTTTGTCTTTACCATAACTGGAGGTTTTACCATGGCTGAAATCAAACGGGTTAGCCGCAACACGCTCGAGCGTCGTTGCTTGGGCAAGGCATTTAAGCGGTTATTTGCCGGCGCTCCACGCAGCACTTTCAAAATGCTCGAAGAGGTAAAGCGGGCATAATCACAAAGCGGGCAGCGTAGTTTTGCCCCTTTTTGCCCCTTACTGTCGCAGGGCCACAGGCTATTCTGTGGCTTTTATGTTCAGGTGTCTCTGATGAGCACTGTTTACAGAAAACCGCGGCACCCCAACGCCCAGTTCCAATTTACCATTCTTACGCCAACTTTTAATCGGGCGCACACATTGGCCCGTGCCTATCAGTCACTCAACGAGCAAAGCTACAACGATTTTGAATGGGTCATTGTAGATGACGGTTCCACGGATCACACCAAAGACCTCGTTGCTCAGTGGCAACAAGAGGCCAGCTTTCCCATTATCTACCATTGGCAAAGGCGGCAGCACAAAAAGTCGGCCTTTAATCAAGGGGTGCGTTTGGCGCGCGGCGAGCTGGTCGTGGCTTTGGATAGTGATGATACCCTGGTTGCCGATGCATTGTATGAAATGGCCCGCTGGTGGTGGAGCATTAATGAAAGCCATCGCCACCAGTTTGTGGGGGTGACAGGCTTGTGCAAGGGGCCTGACGGGCAGGTGGTCGGCGATTTATTTCCCTACGATGTACTGGATACTGATGCCTTGAGCTTATATTTTAAGTATCAGGTGCGAGGGGAAAAGTTTGGCTGCCTGAAGCAAGAGGTGCTGCTGCAATTTCCTTTTCCCGAATACCCCGGGTTTATTCCAGAAAGCCTGGTGTGGCGTGCCATCGCCCGGGCTGGTTATCGGCAGCGCTTTGTAAATCAGGTCTTCAGGGTATATCATCCAAGCGCTGATGGGCTGACGGGGCAACGACATAGTGAAAGCCCTTTTGTCCTGGGTTTATGGTTGTTGGCGCAGGATACTTTGGCTGCATGCCTTTCCTGGTTAAGGGCTGCACCCAAAGAGTTTTGCTTTGCTGCAGTACGTTATACGCGGTTTAGGCTGCATATGCTGCGTTATGGCCAAAGGCCACCGGCCGGTTTAACCCCATTGGGCCTGCTGGCCAAAGGGTTGGTTCTGATATTTGCGCCGATGGGCCTGTTGTTATTCATGCGCGATTGTTGGCAGCAACACAAAATGACCAAATAACCCCCTGGAAATGCAGGCCAGGGGCTAGCCGCCCTGGTTACACCCGCGCGAAGGTGCGCCGGTGCTTGTCAGATGGTTATTATCGGGCTGTTATTAACAGGTGGTTATTAACGGGTGGTTGTTGGCAGGTTTTACTGGATATGGTCAGGGGGCGTTTGCACAAACAAGAGCTCGGGTTTGGCCACCGGTTTGGCACCAGTCTGCTCGTTATCATCAAAATCAAAAGGTAATAATTCAGTCAGGTTTTCTGCCCAGCCGATTTCATCACCTTCTTGATTCACTTTGATGTAGCGGATGGGCTCTAAATCAGAACGTTGTATTGCCCATAAAAAGCGGCAGCTGTAGGTTTCATTGGGGTTTAGGTGGACCCCGCCCTGACTGCCTATCAGGCGTGCATTTGCCCCGCCCATTTGTATCACTGGAATGTTTGCGGCGTCTTCGTTAACATCAAGGGGAATTGCGAAAGCGACCCATTCGTAGCCTGTTTCTGCGGCATCGATAATTTCAGCCAGAACAGGCTTGCCGATATAGGCACTTAGGGCATCTGCCGTGCGCGCCAGCAGCTCAATTTCCGAGGTACTAAAGGTTAAATTGGGCATAGTCAATTAAAAGTTATAAAGTCTGTTTTAACGTGGATCAGTTTTGGGGCCAGGGCAAATTTTTCTTGTTCAGGCCATTGTACGACGCTTTTCAAGTGCTTTACTACCGCGTCTGCCAAATTTGAGTTTTTTTGTCTTTATATTCGAGTATTTATGGGACAGTATGTTTTTACAATGAACCGGGTGGGCAAGATTGTGCCCCCCCGACGACAAATTCTAAGAGATATCTCTCTTTCTTTTTTCCCTGGTGCCAAAATCGGTGTCTTGGGGCTGAATGGGGCCGGTAAAAGTACCTTGTTGCGTATCATGGCTGGCCTAGATACCGAGATCGAGGGTGAAGCAAAACCCATGCCGGGTATCAAAATAGGTTATCTGCCCCAAGAGCCAGAGCTCAATCCTGAGCAAACTGTGCGCGAGGCGGTAGAAGAGGGGCTGGGCGAGGTATTTCAGGCCAAGGCGCGTCTGGATGAAGTGTATGCTGCTTATGCCGAGCCGGATGCTGATTTTGATGCCCTGGCGGCCGAACAGGCCGAGCTCGAAGCCATTATCGCGGCTGCCGCGACCAGTGGCAGCGATGATACGGAAACACAGATGGAAATCGCGGCTGATGCCCTGCGGCTGCCCCCCTGGGATGCCAAAATCGGCCATCTGTCCGGTGGGGAAAAGCGCCGTGTGGCATTGTGCCAGCTGCTCTTGTCCAAGCCAGACATGTTGCTGCTTGATGAGCCTACGAACCACCTTGATGCTGAAAGCGTGCATTGGCTTGAGCAGTTTTTGACAAAATTCCCTGGCACCGTCGTTGCCGTGACACATGATCGCTATTTTCTTGATAATGCAGCCGATTGGATTCTGGAGCTGGACCGCGGGCACGGGATTCCCTGGAAGGGCAACTACAGCTCATGGCTAGAGCAAAAAGAACAGCGCCTGACCCAAGAAGAGGCCGCTGAAAGCGCACGACAACGAACCATCCGCAAAGAGCTTGAGTGGGTTAAACAAAACCCCAAAGGGCGCCAGGCCAAGTCCAAGGCGCGTCTTAACCGCTTCGAAGAGCTTTCGTCTTACGAGTATCAGCGCCGCAATGAAACCCAGGAAATCTTTATTCCCGTGGCAGAACGGCTGGGTAACGAGGTGATCAGTTTTGAAAATGTCCGTAAGGGCTTTGACGACCGATTGCTGATCGATGACCTAAGCTTTACCATTCCGCCAGGGGCAATTGTTGGTATTATTGGCCCCAATGGTGCTGGGAAATCTACGCTATTTCGCATGCTGACAGGTCAAGAGCAACCCGATGCCGGCCATATCAATATCGGCCAAACGGTTCAGATTGCTTATGTGGACCAATCACGGGCCAACCTTCCCGATGATAAAACCGTCTTCGAGGCCTTGTCTTCCGAGGGTTCAGACAATATTGAAGTTGGGCGTCATGTGGTCCCGGTGCGCGCTTATTTGGGGCGCTTCAATTTCCGTGGCTCTGACCAAAACAAGCATGTCGGGCAATTGTCCGGCGGAGAACGCGGGCGGCTGCATTTGGCCAAAACTTTGGTAACTGGGGGTAATGTCCTGCTGCTTGACGAACCCTCAAATGACCTCGATGTAGAAACCCTGCGCGCGCTCGAAGATGCTTTGCTGGAATTCGCTGGCTGCGTTTTGGTGATCAGTCATGACCGCTGGTTCCTGGATCGCATTGCCACGCATATTCTGGCCTTCGAGGGGGACTCGCATGTCGAATTCTTTGCTGGAAATTACCAGGAATACGAAGAGGACAAGCGGCGCCGTTTGGGCGAAGATGCTCAGCCCCGGCGTATCCGGTATAAACCGTTACGCTAAAGGCGGGGTAGCAATGCCAGGCCGGCCTGGCCAAGGGTTACAAAGCCTTGCCGATGAAACAACTGCATACTTGGAAACCTTGTTGGGGCCAGGCCTTTGGGCTATCTTATTAAAGTAAAGCATTAAGGAGTTTATTATGCCTAATCAGATAGCCAAATATGCCCTTGTTTTGGGTCTGGCCCTTAGTTTGTCCGCTTGTTCATCATGGGATTCCATGTCTTCACGGCAAAAAAGCATGGTCACTGGTGCCGGCGTCGGCGGTGTTGCTGGTGCGGTTATTTCCGGTGGTGGTGTACTAGGCACCGTCGGTGGGGCCGCCATCGGTGGGGTCATTGGGGATCAAATCGGAAAAAACCCCTGATTAGCCAGCCCTGCATCATCCTTTAGTCGCTGCCCTGGGGCAGAGTTCATGTGAGCCCGTTGCCGGTTCTGGCAATGGGCTTAGTTTTTTTCATCGTTGGGCATCTCAATTTTGACTTCGAGCACCTCGAGCTCATTCTTCCTGTCGAGGTTAACCTGAATGTCATCAGGGTTGATTTTTACATAACGCGAGATGACCTCGATGAGCTCTTTTTGGAGGCGGGGCAGATAATCAGGGGTGACGCCGCCGTGCCCACGCTCATTGATTAAAATCAATTGCAGGCGGTCTTTGGCGACCGAGGCGGATTTTTTTCTGTTGCCCAATAAGAAGGAAAGAAAAGACATTACTATTTGCCTCCGAAGAGTCGTTTGAAAAGGCCGGGCTTTTCATAATCAACAAACCGCATGGGGGTATCTTTGCCCAGATAGCGATCAACAATATCCAAATAAGCTTGGGCGGCCTCACTTTCGCGCAGGTGTACGACAGGCACCCCTTGGTTGGACGCTTGCAGCACAATTTCAGACTCGGGGATGACGCCGATGAGCTTAATGCGCAGAATGTCTTCTACATCTTGTACGGAAAGCATTTCGCCTTCTTGAACACGCTTGGCACTATAGCGGGTAATCAGCAAGTATTCCTTGATGGGCTCCTCGCCTTTTTCAGCGCGCTGCGATTTGGCGGACAAGATGCCCAAAATGCGGTCAGAATCACGTACTGACGAAATTTCAGGGTTCGTGACGACCAAGGCGTCGTCAGCAAAATAGGAAGCCATCAGTGCGCCTGTTTCAATACCCGCAGGAGAGTCACAAACAATATACTCGAAATCCATCTCTTTGAGCTCTTCGAGTACTTTGCCCACCCCTTCGCGTGTGAGGGCGTCTTTGTCCCGAGTTTGGGAAGCAGGCAGGATATAAAGGTTTTGCAGTTGTTTGTCGCGGATAAGAGCCTGGTTGAGGGTGGCCTCGCCTTGTATGACATTAACAAAATCGTAGACGACCCGCCGTTCGCACCCCATAATCAAATCCAGATTACGCAAGCCAACATCAAAATCAATGACTACTGTTTTGTGGCCGCGCACTGCAAG
>Ga0079225_10001143_pt1 | contig 14789 bp, 12 predicted proteins | sample Poulit2012_FD_76344 | JGI IMG/M metagenome (GOLD analysis project Ga0079225, IMG submission 76344) | Agricultural soil microbial communities from Georgia to study Nitrogen management - Poultry litter 2012 | ecosystem: Environmental > Terrestrial > Soil > Agricultural land | place: USA: Georgia... | reverse complement strand
CCCCAGCAGATAGCGCATTCGGGGGTGGTGAGGTGGCCAGCCCTCAAAGTTGGGATGGGATTCGATGTCGTCAACGATGAGGTGCCCGTGGTTGGGGATGAGGAGCAAGAGTCCCGCGCCGGCCGGCCGGCGAATCTTGCGGGCGATTTCGCCGGGGACTCCGTGATGGACGAACGAGATGATCTCGCCCCTCCCATCGAGCACGGTAAGCGCGGCGAAGGCGGCGCCCGTGAGCTCGGTTGCGCTGGCGACCAATCCGCGCAATACAGCCGAAATGTCGTCGAGATTCGCCGCGAGACCCATCGCGGCCCCGAAGAGTTCGCGCGCCGATGCGGAAGGCGAGAGATTGGGAGCCATCGTGTCCTTTCGCCTCCTGATCCAGCAACGGCCGTGTGGCGGGGATCGTTGCGCAGTTCGCCCTGCGACACGCCCATCCCGTGCAGAACTACCGTAAAAGCACCTGCCGCGAAACGGCGGGACCAACGTCCCGCGGACCAACCGCGCCGCGCAAATTTCGCGCCGGCGGCGATGGGGTGTGAGATACTGGCCCGGATCGATGGGTCGGACCACACCCTGCTCATCGATCCGACGACGATCAGGTCGTGCGGCCCCATCGGGATCTTGCGCCGCCTCACCATCCGGGTGAGTGCGCTGCGGCAGACGCGATGGGCGGACCGCAGCGCAACCGCGTTCCTGACGCCGCCGCCGCTGGTGCAGCTCGCCAACAGCACGACGAGGCGTTGCCGGCGTGAATTGATGACTTCCGTCGTCGGCTACGGTCGGCGGCGACGAACCGCTCGCGAGTTCGCGGTGTGGGCGAAGGTCGCGGGCCGAAGGCTTCCATGACCAGTTCGACCGATCACTCAGATCACAACGAATCGACCACCCCCCAGCGCACCGACACCGAAGGCGGTGGATCGCAACCAGCAGAGGTCCGGCTGCCGGCGACGGCGCTCCTCTTCCAGGCTCCGGATCCCAGCAACGCCCCACCCCGCCGCCGCCCGCCCCGCGGGCCGAAGGCTGATCCCGAGTCGGCTTCGGCGCAAGAACCCGAGGCCCCCCAGGCGCCCCAGGACGACGTCGAGTCACGCGACGAGCGACCACCTCGTGACCGCCAGCGGGGCCGGCGCGGCGGCGGCCAGCAACAGTCCGAAGCCAAAGCGGATACCGCCGAGGAGCGGCACGACGGCGATCGGCACGCCGGCGATCCGGACGACGGCGATCGCGCCGAGGGCGAGCGGGACGACGCAGACGGGGACGACGACGCTCAGGACGACCAGTCCAGCTCCGGCAGCGGTCGGCGGCGGCGCCGTCGCGGCGGCCGAGGCCGCCGAAACCGAGGCCAGCGCGATCAGGCCGAGGGCGGTAGCGACGACGAGGACCAGGCTGACGACGGCGACAACGGCAACGGGAACGCTGAGGCAGATTCCCAATCGGATCGCTCCGCGGACGCGGATGACGCCGACGAAGGCAATGGCACGACGCGGCGCCGTCGCCGCCGGCGCCGCGGTGGAGCCGATGACGACGGCTCGGCCAACTCACGCGAGGGACGAGCCGCCCGGGACGAAATCACCGCGCTGAAGGGCTCCACCCGGCTCGAAGCGAAGCGGCAGCGCCGCCGCGAGGGCCGCGACGCCGGACGCCGCCGGACCTCGATCACGGAAGCGGAGTTCCTGGCGCGCCGCGAATCCGTCAAGCGCGACATGGTCGTGCGCGAAAAGGACGGACGCACCCAGATCGCGGTACTCGAAGACGACGTCCTAGTCGAGCACTACATCGCGAGCCCGGGTGAAACCTCGATCGTGGGCAACGTGTACCTCGGGCGCGTCCAGAACGTGCTGCCCTCCATGGAGGCCGCCTTCGTCGATATCGGCAAGGGGCGCAACGCGGTGCTGTACGCCGGCGAAGTCAACTGGGACGCCGCGGGGATGGAGGGCCAGCCGCGCCGCATCGAGCAGGCGCTCAGCTCCGGGGACTCCGTGCTGGTGCAAGCGACGAAGGACCCCATCGGCCACAAGGGCGCCCGGCTCACCGGGCAGGTGACGCTTGCGGGCCGGTTCCTCGTGCTGGTGCCCAGCGGGGCCATGACGGGCATCTCGCGCAAGCTGCCGGAACAGGAGCGCAGTCGCCTCAAGAAGCTGCTCAAGCAGATCGTGCCCGAAGGCGCCGGCGTCATCGTGCGCACCGCCGCCGAGGGAGCCACCGAAGAGCAACTGCGAGCCGACGTCGACCGCCTCACGAAGCAGTGGGAGACGATCGAACGCAAGTCCAAGTCCGCAAAGTCCGGCCCGCGCCTCCTGCGGGGGGAGCCCGAGCTCGCGGTGCGCGTCGTGCGCGACGTGTTCAACGAGGACTTCGACTCCCTCACCGTCTCCGGCGACAACGCCTGGGAAACGATCTCCAGCTACGTCACCGAACTGTCCCCCGACCTCGCGGAGCGGATGCAGCACTGGACGAAGGGCGAGGACCTGTTCGCCGAATACCGCATCGACGAGCAGCTCGCCAAGGCGCTGGACCGCAAGGTGTACCTGCCCTCGGGCGGCTCCCTGGTCATCGACCGCACCGAGGCGATGACGGTCATCGACATCAACACCGGCAAGTTCACCGGCTCCGGCGGCACACTGGAGGAGACGGTGACGAAGAACAACCTCGAGGCGGCCGAGGAGATCGTGCGCCAGCTGCGGCTGCGCGATATCGGCGGCATCATCGTCATCGACTTCATCGACATGGTGCTGGAATCCAACCGCGACCTCGTGCTGCGCCGTCTCATCGAGTGTCTCGGGCGTGACCGCACCCGCCACCAGGTGGCGGAGGTGACCTCCCTCGGGCTCGTGCAGATGACGCGCAAGCGTGTGGGCGAGGGCCTCATCGAGGCGTTCAGCGAGCCGTGCAGCCACTGTGCGGGACGCGGCTACATCGTCACCGACGCACCGGAGGCCAAGCGCACGGGGGGTGGCGGAGGCGACAACGCGCCCCGTCGCCGCCGCCGGGGCGGAGAGCAACGCGAACGCGCCGAATCGAGCGCCTCTGCGGCCAGCCCTGAGATCCCGGACGACGCGGCGCGCGAGGCCGTCAAGGCGACCCTTGCCACGATCGCGGCGGCTGCCGCCAACGCCGGCGACAAGCCCGAGCCCGAAGCGACACCGGCCCAGCGCAAGGTGTCGACGCCCTCGGCCCCGTCGCCGGACGACGACGCCGAGGCGGCCGAAGCGGAATCGGCTGGCAACGACCGCTCCGAGGCCACCACCTCTGACCAGATTGCCGCGGCCCTGGCGGATCTGCAGGCGCAGGCACGCACCACCGACGCGCCGGCGCAGCGAGAGGAGCAGGACCGCGCGACGATCGACATCGTGTTCGATGAGCCCGACGAGCGGTCGGCGCCTGCTGCGGACGAGCCGCGCGCCGCGGACCAGGTGCCCGCTGCGGACGAGCCGCGCGCCGAGCAGGCCCCGCCCGTGAAGCGCGAGGCGCCCGCGAAGGAGCAGGAGACGGCCAAGGACGACGAACAGCAGGACGCCCGGGAGACCGCCGGTGAGCAGCAGCCACCGCGGCGCCGCCGCCCACGGCGAGTGACCACCGGCGGGCCGATTACCACCTGACGTGGCACACTCGAGGCCATGGGTAGCCCGCTAGAGAACACTCCGCTGAGCGCCAGCGAGGCCAGCGAGCGAGACTCGCTGGCCCACTGGCGGGTCCAGGGGACACGCCTGCAGGCCACCTTCCGAGTTCCGTCGATGCCCACGGGCGCCCAGCTCGTCGAACGAATCGTCGCCGCAGCCGAGGAGCTCAACCACCATCCCGATCTCGACCTGCGGTTCCGGGCGCTGCACGTGTCGATAACGACCCACTCGCGGGGCTCACTCACCGAGGCCGATGCCGCGTTGGCCGAGGCCATCTCGAGCATCGCCAGTGAGATGGATTGCCCGCCGCGGCCCGCGCCGGTGCTACTGGAGCTCACCGTGCCGGCGCGCGACCGCGATGCGGTGTCCCCGTTCTGGCAGGCGTTGCTCGGCTACCGGCCCGTCCCCACCACGGAAGGCGAAGTGCTGGGGGATCGTGCCGGCCGAATGCCCAACGTGCGGTTCATTGCTCCCGGCGGGCCGGCTGGGGACGCAACCGAGGCCCGACTCGACGTCCACCTGCCCCATGACATCGCCGCCGAGCGCGTCGCCGAGGCCGTCGCGGCGGGCGGATCGATCCGCGAGGACAGCCGCGCGCCGCAGTCATGGCTGCTTGCCGATGCCGAGGGCACCGAGGTGCGCGTGCGCACGTGGCGCGAGGCCGGAGAGGCCGGAGTCGGATAAGCGATCCGGTGTGCCCGATCCCACACCGCACGGGCTGCGCCCGAGCGGGGAATCATTTGCCGGAAGACGTTCCAGGCGCCTAAACTGAGCCGCTGGTGCGTGAGCACCGCCCCCGTGTGTCAGGCGCGCCCCGGCTCAAGCCGGGCCGCAGCGTCGGGCCCCGATTACGACAGAGATGAGCAGCAACGTGGTGTACGCGATCGTCAAGGCCGGCGGCCGACAAGAGAAGGTGTCCGTCGGCGACGTCGTCGTCATGAACCGGGTGTCCGGTGAGATCGGCGACTCCGTCCAGCTCACCCCCCTCATGCTCGTCGACGGTGACCAGGTGACCACCAAGGCCGATGAGCTGGCCAAGGTCGCCGTCACGGCAGAGATCGTGCGCGATGAGCGCGGCAAGAAGATCTCCATCGTCAAGTACAAGAACAAGACTCGCTACCGCCGCCGCATGGGTCACCGCCAGGAGCTGACCCGCGTCAAGGTCACCAGCATCGGCTGAGCCTCGCGGCCCAGTCACACTTCGCCCAAACGGCAGAAAGCAGGTACGAGATGGCAACGAAGAAGGGCGCCAGCTCCTCACGTAACGGCCGCGACTCCAACGCGCAGCGCCTCGGCGTCAAGCGCTTCGGTGGTCAGCAGGTCAACGCCGGGGAAATCCTCGTGCGTCAGCGCGGCACGAAGTTCCACCCCGGCAACAACGTCGCCCGCGGCCGCGATGACACCTTGTTCGCGCTCGCCGCAGGCTCCGTCGAATTCGGCACCAAGCGCGGTCGCCAGACCGTGAGCGTGGAGGCCGTCGAGGTCTGAGCCAGCGCCAACGGCAACCCAGGACGGGGGTGGACGGCTGCGCGCCGCCACCCCCGTTTCCTATGTAAGGAGGCAGTCGTGTCCAGCTTTGTCGACCGGGTCGTGCTCCACGTCGCCGGTGGCGACGGCGGGCGCGGCGTGGCCTCCATCCGGCGGGAGAAGTTCAAGCCCCTCGGCGGCCCCGACGGCGGCGACGGCGGTCGCGGCGGGGACGTCATCCTCGAGGTCGACTCCCAGACGACGACCCTGCTGACGTACCACCGCGCCCCCCACCAGCGCGCCGCCCACGGCACAGCGGGGATGGGGGACCTGCGGATGGGGAAGAACGGCGCGGACCTCGTGCTACCCGTGCCCGAGGGCACCGTCGTCAAGACCCGCGACGGCGAGGTGCTGGCCGATCTCGTCGGCCATGGCACCCGCTACGTCGCGGCTGCGGGAGGCCGCGGCGGGCTCGGCAATGCCGCGCTGGCCTCGCGACGGCGTAAGGCGCCGGGCTTCGCGCTGCTCGGGGAGCCGGGCGAAGAGACCACCGTCGTGCTCGAACTCAAGTCGGTGGCCGACGTCGCCCTCGTGGGCTTCCCGTCGGCGGGCAAGTCGAGCCTCATCGCCGCGATGTCCGCGGCACGCCCGAAGATCGCCGATTATCCCTTCTCCACCCTCGTCCCCAACCTCGGCGTCGTGGAAGCGGGCGAGGAGCGGTTCACCGTCGCCGACGTGCCCGGGCTCATCCCCGGTGCCAGCACCGGGCGCGGGCTGGGACTGGACTTCCTGCGCCACATCGAACGGTGCGCCGTCATCGTGCACGTGCTCGACTGCGCCACGCTGGATCCGGGGCGCGACCCGATCAGCGACCTCGACATCATCGAGGCGGAGCTCGCGGCCTACGAGGGCGATCTGCACGATGTCACCCCGCTGAGCGAGAAGCCACGGCTTGTGGTCCTCAACAAGGTCGACGTGCCCGAGGCACAGGAACTGGCGGACCTCGTGCGCCCCGACCTCGAGGCGCGGGGCCTGCGGGTTTTCGACGTCTCGGCGGTGGCGCGGTCGGGATTGCGCGAACTTTCCTTTGCCATGGCCGGCATCGTCGCCGAGGTGCGGGCCGCCGCCCCGCCGGCGCCGCCGGCCCGCGTCGTCATCCGCCCGAGGCCGGTGGACGTCGAGGAGTTCACGGTCACCCGGCGTCGCCGCCATGACGGCGTCTTCTACCAGGTGCGCGGAGCCAAGCCGGAGCGGTGGGTCAAGCAAACGGACTTCGCCAATGACGAGGCCGTGGGCTACCTCGCCGACCGGCTCGCCGCGCTCGGCGTCGAGGACGGCCTGGTGCGCGCCGGAGCCCTCGCCGGCGACGAGGTCGTCATCGGCCCAGTGGAGGGTGGCGTGATCTTCGACTGGGAGCCGACGCTGCACACGGGAGCCGAACTGCTTGCCCCGCGGGGCAGCGACATCAGGCTCGAAGCAACGTCGCGTCGCACGACGGCGGAGCGCCGCCAGGAGCACCGCGATCGAATGGATGCCCGCACAGCGGCCCGCGAGGAGCTGTGGACGGAGCGGGAGGCCGGTCATTGGGCAGATCCGACCGCGGACGATGGCGCGGTGGAAGAATAGCGACGTGCCCTCCACGGTTCGCACGCGCACCGATATCCCGGCGGCGCGGCGCATAGTTGTCAAGATCGGCTCCTCCTCGCTCACCGCCGCCGGCGGGCGGCTCAACGAGGAGCGCATCACCGAGCTCGTCGCGCTGCTCGCGCGGCAGCGCGCCGCAGGCCAAGAGGTCGTCCTCGTCTCCTCCGGGGCGATCGCGGCGGGGCTGGCGCCGCTGGGCCTGCCCACCCGCCCGCACGATCTCGCTACCGCTCAGGCAACCGCCTCGGTCGGTCAAGGGTTGCTCATCGCCCGCTACACCGACGCCTTCGCCCACCACGGCCGCCAGGTCGGGCAGGTGTTGCTGACCGCGGAGGATCTCATCCGCCGGCAGCACTACCGCAATGCCCAACGCGCGTTGGAACGACTGCTGGCGCTGGGGGTCGTACCCGTCGTCAACGAGAACGACACGGTTGCTACCGACGAGCTGCGGTTCGGGGACAACGACCGCCTCGCCGCTCTCGTCGCCCACCTCGTGCGGGCCGACCTGCTGCTGTTGCTCACCGATGTCGACGGCTTGTACGACGGGCCGCCATCGGTGCCCGGCGTTCGGCGCATCGCGGAGGTTCCCGACGTCACGAAGCTCACCGGGGTCGAGGTCACTGGGCGGGGCACCGCGCTGGGAACCGGGGGCATGATCACGAAGTTGGACTCCGCGGCCATCGCGACCGGCTCCGGCGTGCCCGTCATGCTCACCTCCGCCGACAACGCGGCCGCGGCACTCGCGGGAGAACCGGTCGGCACGTGGTTCTCCGCCACCGGGCACCGCCAGTCCACCCGGCGTCTGTGGCTCACCCACGCCGCGCGGCTCACGGGCCGGCTGCTGCTCGACGAGGGGGCCGTGATCGCGATCACCGAGGGGAAGCGCTCGCTGCTCGCGGCGGGCATCACCGGTGTCGAGGGCGAGTTCGAAGCAGGCGATGCCGTCGCCTTAGCAGGCCCTGACGGCGCGATCATCGCCCATGGCGTGAGCGCCTACAGCTCGGCGGAGGTCGCCGCCGTGCGCGGTCACACCAGCGCCCAACTGCGAGAGCGGGGAGCCAGCGCCCGCGCAGTCGTCCACCGCGACGACCTCGCCGTGCTGCGCCGCCGGTAGGGCTGTCCCGGGCCGCCTCCGGTGGCGGGCTCGCTCGCGTGCTAGTTGACTGAAGCCCCCAACCGCGTCGCACCCCTGAAGCGTCGGCGCGGGCGTAGGCCTGTGGTCCAGCGAATGGAGGCGACGATGCGGGCGATCTGGAAGGGGTCGATCAGTTTCGGCCTCGTCAACGTTCCCACCTCGATCTATACTGCCACCGAGAACCATGACCTGTCCCTCCACCAGGTTCACGAGAAGGATGGGGGGCGCATCCGGTACCAGCGCCGGTGCGAGGTATGCGGCCAGGTCGTGAAGTGGCAAGACATCGAGCGGGCATATGAGGACGGCGGGCGCACCGCGATCATCACCCGCGACGACCTCGAGACCCTGCCGAGCGAACAATCCCGCGAGATCCAGATCTTGCAGTTCGTCCCCAACGAGCAGATCGATCCGATCATGCTCGACAAGAGCTACTACCTCGCGCCCTCCACCACGGGAGTCAAGCCCTACGTGCTGCTGCGCCGCACCCTCGAGGCCGCCGAACGCACCGCCATCGTGTCCTTCACGCTGCGCCACAAGACGAGGCTCGGTGCCTTACGGGTTCGCGACGAAGTGCTCGTCCTGCAGTCGATGCTGTGGGACGACGAGATCCGGCGCCCCGACTTCGGCGAGATCGGCGCGGACGTGCAGATCTCGGAGATGGAACTCGACATGAGTTCCCAGCTCGTCGACAACTACTCCGCCGACTTCCGCCCGGAAGAGTTCAGCGACGAGTATCAAGAGCAACTGCGCGCCCTCGTGAGCGCCAAGCTTGCCGAGGGGAGCGAGGCCGGCGACGAGAGCACGAAGGTGGCGGTAGCCGACGACGGGGAAGACGCCGAAGTGGTCGACCTCGTCGAAGCCCTGCGACGCTCGGTCTCGGAGTCAAAGTTGAAGTCGAAGGCCAAACCGCGCTCGACGAAGAAATCCTCAACCGAGGCCACCTCGAGGTCCTCGGCGAGCAAGCGATCGACGTCGACCTCTGGCAGCGGGAAGAAGCAGGGCGCCAGCACCAAGCGCACAGCGAAGAAGGCGGGTAGTGGCAAGAAGAGCGCCTGAGCCCAATCGGATCATCCACCATGATGGCGCGGTGACACGGTGAGCCCTGCGGCGATGACGATGGATATCGACGGCCACCGGCTCCGGCTGACCAGCCCGACGAAGGTCATGTACCCGGCTGCGGGGACGACCAAGCGGGACGTCGTGGATTACTACCAGCGGATCGCCCCGGTGATGCTGCCCCACTGCGAGGGCCGCCCGGCGACCCGAAAGCGCTGGCCGGGAGGAGTGGGAACCGAGGACCAGCCGGGCGAGGTGTTCTTTCAGAAGAATCTGGGAGCCGGCACGCCGGAGTGGATCGAACGCGTCACGATCCAGCACAGCGACCACTCCAACGACTATCCCCTCATCAACAACGCCGCCTCGCTGGCCTGGTTGGCCCAGATCTCCTCCCTCGAGGTGCACGTCCCGCAATGGCGGGTCGGACCGGATGGCACCCCGCGCAATCCCGATCGCTTCGTCCTCGACCTCGACCCCGGCGAGGGGGTCGGGCTGGCCGAGTGCGTGGAGGTCGCCAAGCTGGCCCGCAGCATCCTCGACGACGTCGGCCTGGAATGCGTGCCCGTCACCAGCGGCTCCAAGGGGATCCACCTCTACGCGGGGCTCACCGGAGACCACGGGATCGATGATGTCAGCGCCTTCGCTCACGAACTCGCCCGCAGCCTCGAAAGCGACCATCCCGACCTCGTCGTCTCACGCATGGCCAAGGCGCTTCGCCCGGGCAAGGTCTTCGTGGACTGGTCTCAGAACAACGTGAACAAGACGACGGTGGCTCCGTACTCGCTGCGGGGGCGAGCGCGCCCGATGGTTGCGGCGCCACGCACGTGGCGGGAACTGACCCACCCGCGCCTGCGGCAACTGGAGATGGGGGAGGTGCTTGACCGTGTCCGGCGCCGCGGAGATCCGATGGCGGAGATCTCAGACCCCACGAGCCCCGCCCCGGTCGGGCGGGAACAGCTGAGCATCGCCCGCGAGCGTTCAGGCGACCAGGACTCGCCGTCGCGCACCAGTGGACGCCGGCTACCGAGCTTTGTGCCACCCATGCTGGCGACGTTGAGCGACGCGGAGGAACTGACCAGCCCGCGTCGCTGGGCGGTGGAGATGAAATGGGACGGCATCCGGGCGATCGTGGCCGTCGCCGGCAACGAGGTACGCATCTATAGCCGAAACGCCAAGTCGATCACCCCGCGCTACCCGGAGCTGGCGGCTCTGCCACGCGCCAGCCGGGCCTCGTCGGTGCTTCTTGATGGGGAGATCGTGGCGTTCAACTCCCGGGGAATGCCGGACTTCGCGCTGCTACAACAGCGGATGAACACCACCGGCGCAGCCGACATCGACCGGCTGCGAGGCCAGATCCCGGTGCGCTTCATGGCCTTCGACATCTTGGAGCTCGACGGCCGCGACCTCACCGGCCTGAGCTACGACGACCGGCGCCGATTGCTGGAAGGCGCCATCGGCGACGACGCCAGCGACTACGTCGATGTGCCGCCGGCATTCGACGGCGACGTCCAGGCGGCGATCGACGCCAGCCGCCAGTGGCAGCTCGAAGGAGTAGTCGCGAAACGCAAGGACTCCCGTTACCTACCGGGGCGCCGATCCAGTTCGTGGCTCAAGATCAAACATTCGCGGACCCAAGAGGTCGTTGTCATCGGATGGCGAGCCGGGCAGGGCCGGCGCCACGGCATCGTGGGATCACTCCTGTTGGCGGTCCCGGACGGCGAGGGCTGGCGATACGTGGGGAAGGTCGGCACGGGGTTCTCCGAGCAGGAGGCCCGGGACTGGGTGGCGAGTTTCGAACGGATCGCCCGGAAGACCGCGCCCGCCACCGTGCCCGCCGGCGAAGACGACGGCGTCCAATGGGTGAGCCCGAAACGGGTCGCCGAGGTGGCATTCTCCGAGTGGACGCCCAGCGGGCGGATGCGCCACCCGCGGTGGCGGGGCTGGCGCACCGACAAGAGCGCCGCGGAGATCACCTGAGCGCTAGGGGCGCTTCCAGATAACGGCTGGGCAACTTATCCTGGGAACATGACCAAGACTCCTCCCACGTTGCAGCCCACGCACCTCGTCGCCGACGGGACGCCCGAGGCCCCCGACGCCGCGCAGGCGCCAGATGCTGTGACCGCGGCGGTGGAGGCGGTCGCGCGGCGCGCCAAGGACGCCTCCCGAGTGCTCGCTACGGCCACCCGCGCCACCAAGGACGCGGCGCTCCACGCGATGGCCGACGCCCTCGTCGCCGCCGCGGATCGCATCGTCGCAGCAAACGCTGAGGACCTCCAGCGCGGCCGCGACGGCGATCTCTCCGAGGCCATGCTCGACCGCCTCGCGCTCGACCCGCAGCGCATCGGGGCCATCGCTGACGCGCTGCGCGAGCTTGCCGCGCTGCCCGATCCCGTGGGTGAGATCGTGCGCGGCTCCACGCTGCCCAACGGGCTGAAGCTGCGCCAAGTGCGCGTCCCCATGGGCGTGGTGGGAATGATCTATGAGGCGCGGCCCAACGTCACGGTGGATGCGGCGGGCCTCGCTCTGAAGTCGGGTAACGCGGTGATCCTGCGCGGCGGCTCGGCCGCCGCCTCGTCCAACGAAGCCATCGTCGACGTGCTTGGCGAGGCGCTGGCGGCCCAGGGACTACCGGCGGATCTCGTGCAGTCGATCGACGCCCACGGCCGCGAGGGCTCCGTCGCGCTCATGCGCGCCCGGGGCCTGGTCGACGTCCTCGTCCCGCGCGGCGGAGCCGGTCTCATCCAGACGGTGGTGCGCGAGTCGAAGGTGCCGGTCATCGAAACCGGTGTTGGCAACTGCCACGTGTACGTCGACGCGAGCGCCGATCTCGACGAGGCCCTCAACATCGTCGTCAACGCCAAGACGCAGCGTCCCGGGGTGTGCAACGCCGCGGAAACGCTGCTCATCCACCGCGACATCGCCGATGAGTTCCTGCCCCGTGCTCTGGCTGCGCTGGGCGCCGAAGGCGTGCGGATCCACGGCGACGCCTTCGTCGTGGACAACGCCCCTCAGGGCGCCAACGTCGTTCCGGCGACGTCCGAGGATTGGGAAACCGAGTATCTCTCTCTCGACCTCGCCGTGGGCGTCGTGGCGGACCTCGATACCGCGCTCACCCACATCGCCACCTATTCCAGCGGTCACACCGACGCCATCTGTACGCGCGACGTCACCGCGGCCGAACGCTTCACCAGTGAGGTCGACGCCGCCGCGATCATGGTCAACGCCTCCACGCGCTTCACCGACGGCGGCGAGTTCGGCCTGGGCGCCGAGATCGGTATCTCGACCCAGAAGCTGCACGCTCGCGGTCCGATGGGGCTGGGAGAGCTGACGACGACGAGCTGGATCGTCGTCGGTGACGGCCACGTGCGCCAGTAGTGGTTACGATGGGGGATAGCTACGGAGCGAGGCGCTGGGGCGCACAGAAGGGTGAGATGGAACGATGAAGAGTTCTCTGGTGGTTCTGGCCGCTGAGCAGTCTGAAGTGGTCAACGAGCTGCCGATGCCGCCGATCATGTACGGCATCATCTCGCTCGCGATCTTCGCAGCCATGCTCATGCTGACGTTCGCGTACCGCAACATCTACACACGCCGTTGAGGTGAGTGCCGCACCGCGCCGGTTGGGGGTGATGGGCGGAACCTTCGACCCGATCCATCACGGCCACCTCGTGGCGGCAAGTGAGGTCGCTCACGACTTCGAGCTCGACGAGGTGCTCTTCGTCCCCACGGGCGAGCCGGTATTCAAACAGGAGCGGGCCGTCACGGCCGCGGAGCACCGCTACCTCATGACCGTCATCGCCACGGCCTCCAACCCGAGGTTCAACGTCTCGCGCGTCGACATCGAGAGGCCGGGGCTGACCTACACCATCGACACGCTGCGCGAACTTCACCAGCAACACCCCGAGGCGGAGCTGTTCTTCATCACGGGCGCCGACGTATTGCCGGAGATCCTGCGGTGGAAGGACGTCGGCGAGCTGTGGTCGCTGGCGCATTTCATCGGCGTCACCCGCCCCGGCCATCCACTGGACCGCACCGGCCTACCCGCTGATCAGGTCTCGGTGATGGAGGTGCCCGCGATGGCGATCTCCTCCTCCGATTGCCGGCGCCGGGTGCACCAAGGGATGCCCGTGTGGTACCTGGTGCCCGACGGCGTCGTGCAGTACATCAACAAGCACAACCTCTATCGGAACCTCGCGGCCGGGGCGACGCCAGCTGCGTCTGCAGTGGCCTCGGAGCGGGTCCAGACGTCCGTGAAGGAGTGAAAGTTTCGGTGACGCAGCACGACCCGCGTAGTTCCCACCGTGTCGGGGAACGCCGTCGCCGACGGGAAGCGCAGCGGGAGGCCGAACGCGTAGCCGAACAGACCGGCCAGATCCCGCTGCCGTCGCGCCGCGAGCTGCGGCGCCGCGCCCTGGAGGAAGCCGCCCGCCAGGAGGCCTTGGCCACCGGCGAGATCGAACTCGGCGACCGCGGGGAAGTCATCGTCAGGGACGCTGCGCGGGCCCCGTCTCAGCCAACCCCACCCCGCCCCGCGGCCGGGGGCGGCGACGAATCCGCGGCCACGCCCGAGAGTTCCACGCCTACTGCCGACCCCTCGGTGCCGGCCGCGTCGCGCGTGACGAGGCGGTCCATGCGGGACGCCATGGCCGGCGACGCCGACGCGGTCGACGACGAAAGGCGGGCGGTGGCGAGCTCGGAACGCACCGCGACCGGCTTGCGGCCGGTCGTTCGCACCCCGATCACCGCACGCGCAATCCGCGGCCTGGATGAGACCGGGGCGTTGAGCGCCGTGCAGCCGATCGTCGAGGCGACGCCGGCCTCCGCGGAGATCAGCCTCGGCCTACACCCGCGGCTGGACGACTCCGCGGTCGCGCTCCCCGCCTTCGTCGATGGCCAAACCGCGGTGGTGGACGAGCCGACGTCGCCGCCCGGGGACGACGAGCCGAGTCCAGCGCCCGGGGACGCCACGTTGGACAGGGGTGTCGATCACCGCCCGGCCCGCGGCGACACCGACGACGAGGATGCGGAGGAATGGGTCGCGGACGAGGAAGATCGTCAGGACGACGGGGGCGAAGACTTCGCCTCACTCACCCTGCAGCCTCGGTGGCGCGACCTCGCTTCGGCCGCAACGCCGTCGGAATCGGTGGTCGAGCGCCGCTCGCTGCGCCCCCCGGCCACGGAGGAGGCCACGGATAACGGCGCCGTGCCGATCGCCCGCGCCGCGCAGGCGCTGGCCGCCACCGAGAGCCGGCCCTCACCGCCCACGCCTGCCGCAGCGCAGGAGGAGCCCCGTGAACCCGCCCCGCACCACCCGGCCCTCTTCGCCGTCAAGATCCTCGTCCTGGCTCTTGTGGGAGTCATTCTCGGCGGGCTGATCTGGTTGCTTGCCACCGACGCCTTCGGCGACGACGGCGCGCTCGGGACGGCGACCGTGCAGGAAGCGGCCGATGTGGCGCGGATCTCCCACTACGATCAGGTGACTGTCCCGAGCATTGAGGAGTGCTGTGCCCGCTGAGGCCCGTTCACACGAGTTGGCGCTCGCGGCATCCCGAGCCGCCGCAGACGCCAAGGGACAGGAGATCGTCGCCCTCGACGTCTCCGAGCGAATGCCGCTCACCGACGTCTTCGTACTCGTCCAAGGCAACAACGACCGCCACGTGCGTTCGCTCGTCGACGCGGTGGACAAGGCCATGCATGACGAGGGCATCAAGCTGGTGCGCAGCGAGGGACGTTCGGAGCACCGATGGGTGCTGCTCGATTACGGCAACCTCGTCGTTCACGTCCAGCAGCCCGAGGACCGGGAGTTCTACAGCCTCGAGCGGCTGTGGAAGGACTGTCCCGCCATCCCGCTTCCGGCAGACCTCTATGGG
>Ga0079225_10001142_pt1 | contig 14797 bp, 13 predicted proteins | sample Poulit2012_FD_76344 | JGI IMG/M metagenome (GOLD analysis project Ga0079225, IMG submission 76344) | Agricultural soil microbial communities from Georgia to study Nitrogen management - Poultry litter 2012 | ecosystem: Environmental > Terrestrial > Soil > Agricultural land | place: USA: Georgia... | reverse complement strand
TATAAAAGATTTTTGGAAAATAAACTGCGAGAAAATTTTAATTTGACTGGAGTGCCGATTTCAGTTTATTTACGTAAAAAATAAACGTTGAAATCGCATTAAACCAGGGAGTAATTCGCCCATAAATTGAGAAGGGAATTCTTTAACGTCTTATTGACGCTAAAACGTGGTATATTTTTTGATATTTCCGCACTTTAATTTTCGATGTGTTTTACAATGACTGATTTTTTGCGCTTACCTCTCAAATTATTCTTTTCGTCCATATTGTTTTTTTGTTCCGTTTCCATTTTTAGTCAAGAATATGATATTTCTGGAGTGGTAACCGATACTTCTAACGTTTCTTTGGCCATGGCAACGGTTTATATCGAATCTGTGAAAGACAGCACGGTTATCGATTATACGATAACTGAAGATGACGGGAAATTTTCTCTAAAAGGTAAAACAATTGATGAACAGATATATTTTAAAATTTCCTACACGGGATTTGAAGAGTTTCATCGTCAATATGATTTGACAAAAGAATCAAAAATTGAGTTGGGGGAGATCGCTTTGAAACCGATGGAAAACATTTTGGGAGAAATAGTGATTCGTGGTTCTGCGCCGCCAATTCGGGTAAAAAAAGACACTTTGGAGTTTAATGTAAGTTCTTTTAAAACAAAGGAAAACGCCAATTTGGAGGATCTGTTGAAAAAACTTCCCGGCGTAACGGTTGATAATGATGGGAGTATTAAGGTAAACGGAAAAGACGTTACCAATATTAAAGTAAACGGAAAAGATTTTTTTGGTGACGACCCGTTGATTGCAACCAAAAACTTACCAAAAGATCTATTGGAAAAAATACAAGTGGTCGATACCAAATCAAAATCCGATGAATTTACGGGAAAGGAGAGTGAATCGGATGATAAAACCATTAATGTGGTAATTAGCGAAGAAAAAAACAGAGGACTTTTTGCTCGATTAACGGCAGGTGGTGGAACCGATCATCGTTATTCCTTAAACGGAATCGCCAATTATTTTAAAAATGATCTCAGATTAAGTGTGTTGGGAAGTGCCAACAACATTAACTCAATCGGGTTTTCCTTTGATGAGATTTACGACGCGATGGGACGAAGTGCTTATTCTATCGTCGGCGGACAAGGCGGAGGAGGAGTGACCAAATCAACTTCCGGAGGATTCGATTTTGTCGATAGTTGGAGTGAGGAATTGGACTTCTCCGCTAATTATTTTTACAACCGCGCCAGTACACAAACCGAAAGTAAAGTGAGTCGAGAAAATCTTTTGCCCGATCGACAGTATTTTAATTATTCAGAATCATCCGGCAAAAATGTCAATAACAATCACCGGGGTAGTTTTGATCTTGAATTTGAGCCCGATACCTTAACCCGTATTTCTGTACGACCCAATATTACCGTGAATGACGGATATTCAGAAAATCGATCTATGTCGGAATCCAGAAGCTCAGAGGAGATTTTAATGAATGATTCTGAAACCCAAAGCCACAGCAATGTTAAAGGGGTTAATCTCTCCAATCGTTTTGATGCGATTAGAAGATATGGCGATCAAGGCGGGTATTTTCGACTGATTTTGCGTAACAGAAATGATACCCAAGATAATGAACGACACAATTATACTTCAAGAAATATCTATGACGAAAATGAAAGTGTTATCGAGAACGAAATACAGGATCAACTGATTAAGAATGATCAATCAAACGATGAATATACCGGTGATGCTCGCGTGCGGATTCCCTTCGATGAAGAATGGAAATTAGATTTAGGCTACAATTTTACCTACGGACAGAATGACAGTAAAAGATTGGTCTATGAAACTCCTGAAACCAGTGATGAATACAATCAACTCAATGATAGCTTAAGCAGTAATTTTACATCCAGAAACATCCAACACAAACCCAGTGTGAAAATAGTTTATCGCGGAGAAAAATTAACGACGAGTTTAACCGGAGGATACGAAAGTACCAATTTGAAAAACGAAGAGAAATTTACCTCGACAAAATTTGACAACACTTTCAACAATGTTTTTGCGCGATTTTTTATGCGCTATCGAATTGATCAAATGAAGTCTTTGACCTTCTTCTATACCAATAGACGTTCAATCCCTTCGATAACACAATTGCAACCTATCGAAAACACGACGAATCCCCTGCATATAATTAAGGGTAATCCAGACTTAAAACCTACACTTACCAATAGGTTTTCCGCAAATTATTACAATTACAATTATAAAAATCATACCGGATTTTATGTTTATTTAGGTGGACGTTATAACACAGATGAGGTGGTGGCCAGTACCACAACCGGGGAGGATCTGGTGAGAACCACTACGTATACCAATGTCGATGGAGGATATAATTTAGATCTCCGCACAAATTACTATAAAGAATTTAAATTTAAAGATAAGAGTACTTTAAAACCCAATATTGGTGCAAGGATAGGGTATAGTAAAGATATCGGATTTTCAAATGATGTGCGCTATAACGCTAAAAACTTCAGGGCCGGTCCGCGTGTCGGACTGGAATATGATATTCCGGATGTTTTAAATATTTCGCCTTCCTATACGTTGAGTTATAATAAAACGGATTACAGTTTAGACAAACAACGCAATCAAAGTCATACCGATCACGATTTAAATGTCGAAATCACTTCGTATTGGCCGGAGAATTTCATCTTTGGAAATGATATCACCTATACCCATATCGGTCAGACCGCTCCGGGATTCGATAATGATTATGTGTTGTGGAATATGAGTTTGGGCTATGAAATCTGGGACGGAGATGGGGCTTTTAGAATAACAATTTTCGATTTACTCAATCAGAATGTTTCTACGCGAAGAGCCATCGGAGAGGATTATGTTCAAGACTCGCAACAATTGGTTTTAAAACGCTATGCGATGTTTAGCTTTACCTATAAGATAAGCAAGTTTGGCGGGAAGAAAAGCAGAGAAGGAGGAAGAAGACATTATCGTAGAAGGGGATAATCTTCCTTTAAAAATTAATTTCATAAAGAAAAATAAATCCGGTTAATATTTTGCTTGAAAACACTTAGCTTTGCACGCAATTAAAACTTAATTGCAATGAGCTCAGAAAACAACAAAATAATTGGACAAGGTTTGACGTATGATGATGTCTTGCTCATTCCTGCATTCTCAGAAGTTCTTCCCCGTGAGGTGTGTCTAAAATCAAAATTCACTAAAAACATATCGATTAACGTTCCGATTGTATCCGCTGCGATGGATACGGTTACAGAGTGGGAAATGGCTGTAGCTATGGCTCGCGAAGGTGGGATTGGCGTGCTTCATAAAAACATGAGTATCGAAGAGCAAGCGATCCAAGTTCGACGGGTGAAACGGTCAGAATCGGGAATGATTATTGATCCGATAACGCTTCCTATCACTGCTGTTGTTCAAGATGCTAAAGATCTGATGCGAGAAAATAAGATTGGCGGGATTCCAATTGTAGATATGAATCAAAAGTTACTTGGCATCGTTACCAATCGTGATTTGCGTTTTGAACGAAATAACAAGCGTCCAATCGAAGAAGTAATGACCTCTAAGGATTTAGTAACTGCAGCTCAAGGTACTTCTCTTGAAGAAGCAGAAGTTATTCTTCAAAAACATAAAATCGAAAAACTACCGGTTGTCGATGGCGATAATAAATTGACAGGATTGATTACTTTTAGAGATATTGCTAAACTCACCCAAAAACCAATGGCTAATAAAGATGATTATGGTCGATTGAGAGTAGCGGCCGCTATCGGAGTTACCGCAGATGTTTTGGAAAGAGCTCAAGCTTTGGTCGACGCTCATGTCGATGCCTTGGTAGTTGATACTGCCCACGGACATACCAAAGGGGTGGTTGAGGTTTTGAAGAAGATCAAAAATAAATTCTCCGATGTAGATGTGGTGGTCGGAAATATTGCAACCCCGGAAGCTGCCAGATATTTAGCAGATGCTGGTGCAGATGCGATAAAGGTAGGAATTGGACCCGGATCAATCTGTACCACTCGTGTGATTGCAGGAGTTGGTTATCCTCAGTTTTCTGCTGTTTTAGAAGTTTGTAAAGCGCTTGAAGGTTCAGGAATTCCTGTAATAGCTGATGGTGGAATTCGTTTTACAGGAGATATTCCAAAAGCTTTAGCAGCAGGAGCAGCCACTGTGATGTTGGGTTCATTATTGGCCGGAACAAAAGAATCTCCGGGAGAAACGATTATTTATGAAGGCCGAAAATATAAAACCTATAGAGGTATGGGCTCAGTTGAAGCTATGGAGAAAGGATCTAAAGATAGATATTTCCAAGATATGGAAGATGAAATCCAAAAACTTGTGCCGGAAGGAATTGTCGGTCGTTTAGCTTATAAAGGAGAGCTGGTCGAAAGTATGCATCAGTTTATCGGCGGACTTAGAGCCGGAATGGGATATTGTGGTACAAAAGATATTGCTGCCTTACAAGAGTTTGGGAAATTTGTTAGACTTACCGCCTCGGGAATACACGAAGGACACCCCCACGATGTGACCATAACTAAAGAAGCGCCAAATTATTCCCGTTAATTATTTTTTATCGAGTTGAAACTGTTGTAAACCATTATTTATTTTGAATGAGATTTTAAAGTATTTTCCTAATCTTACAAATCTTCAGAAAGAACAATTTGAAAAGTTAGAGGATTTATATAAAGATTGGAATCAGAAAATCAATGTAGTATCACGTAAGGATATTGATGAAATTTATTTGCGACACGTATTGCACTCTTTAGGCATTGCCAAAGTACAAGCTTTTCAACCCGGCGCAAAAATTATAGATGTCGGCACCGGCGGTGGTTTTCCCGGAATACCCTTGGCTATTCTCTTTCCGAAAACCGAATTTCATTTGGTCGATAGCATCGGAAAAAAGATTAAAGTGGTAGATGAAGTGGTGAATGGGTTAGCGCTTAAAAACGTAAAAACTTTTAATTGTCGTGTGGAGGATTTGGACAAAAAAGGATTTTATGATTTTATCATCAGTCGAGCCGTTGCAAAAATGTCAACTTTTGTAGGATGGACCAAAGGAAAAATAGCCAGAAAAAGTAAACACGATCTGCGAAATGGAATTTTATACCTCAAAGGCGGTGATTTAACCGAAGAATTGGCAAGATATAAAACAGCAAAAACCTATCCGCTATCCGATTATTTTGAAGAGGAGTTTTTTGAAACTAAAGTGGTGGTACATCTTCCACAGAAGTTTAAAGGCTAATCTTTAAAAAATTGACAGCGCTTTATCTCGAAATATTTTCGCCTATGGCGCTGATTAATTTTAAGGTATTCGTGCATTTATGGCAAACCATAAATAGTCTGCATTAAAAAAACCGCCTCAGAAAATCTCCAAAGCGGTTTTTATATTGATGAGGTTTTTTAATTAGTCCTCATACATATCCTCGATGAATTCGATATGTGCCTTAATGGCTTGTTTCAATTCCTCCGCAAGTTGGTTATTACCATCATCATCTTCAGGGCTAATCTCAATAACGCCGTCGCCATTTCCATCCGTGGCTTGACTCATATCAACATGTTGGATACCACCAAATACTTCGTTTAAGTCGAAGTTGATTATCACTTCTGACTCATTATTTTGTATGACGAGATCTTGGTTGCCCTCTTCAAACTCTATTTCTATCTCCTCTTCAAAGTCGTGCCAGAATACAAACGGTTGTCCGTCAAGCATTCCTTCCATTTTCATACTCTTATTATAGAGGTCGCTGTCAGAATTTTTACCTTTGTCAAATTCAAATTCAATTTCTTCAATGACTCCATTAGGGACAGGAATATCTACTATAGTAACCGGTTCAGCAGACATCAACTCCACTTCAAAAGGACCTTCTAATTCGATATCATCCATACTGTCATAATAAGGATCGTTGTCAAAACTCTCCGGAACAAAATCATCGTTATATTCCAGTTCTATCTCTTCAAAATTCACTTTAAAACTGGATATTTCTAAAAAATTCACGTCTAAGCTATTAGTCGTTACCGGAGCATAAGTAGCTTTAGTCATGATAGCTAAGCTGCCCGATTGAATCGGAGTTGGCCCGGTATCATCGTCGGATGTACAGGCTACAAAGACCGAAGACATAAGTAACACAATAGCTGCAATCGATAGGTTTTTCATTACATTCTTGTTCATAATAATTGATAGTTTGGTTCTGTTGATAGGAAAACGAACTTAAATGTGTGATGTTATAGAATGGCCAATAAAATTGTGCTAAAGTAATAAAACGATATGTTAAACGATCGAGCGTTGAAATACCAATTTGTTTTAATTATCATGTATGTATTCACCGATATTTATCCATTAACCCAAAATCAAATGGTGTCCAAAGACAAGCTTTTAAACCACTTTTTTTAAAACCGGAATTTACCCAAGTATTAGAGGTTTTAAAAACAGAGTAACTGCCAATTGCTTTATAAAAGTTGTCGAATTGAGTATATCCTTGATCTTCCAATATAATCTTCGCTCCATTTTCGTTTAGAGCGAAGGAATGATAGATATAAGTGTTTAATTTTTCTAAGGCGGGATCGGTTATTTTAACTTCAACCCAATCATTTTCTATATTGGAATAACGGGTGACGTGCATCAGAGTTGAACTTTTCAAAAACAAAGCGATAACAGCATTTTTAAAAGTCAAATCTCCCCAAGTTGGAGTGTTTAAATAAAAATTTTCATCGCCCCAACCGAAACCTAAATATTGTTCACCCGATTTGTGCTTAAGATAAGAGAGTAGTTCGGGTTCAATATTTTTCTTAGGTAGCACAACATTCAAATGAACACCATTGGTGCTTAAATATATTTTATTTTCGGCCGAGTTCTCACTTACTTTTTGATTCACAGAGATTGTTGTTAAAAGCAAAGAAATGATGAGGTAAGTCATCGGTATCAGTAAAAAATATAAAATTCCGTTGATTATGTTTTTAATCAATTGCATTTGAAGAACTTATTGTTGCTGAGGTAAAATACTAAAATAACAAGAAGAATTTTAATTTTTGTGAAATCGTATTATTGCCGACTCCGATTGCAAATATTTATCGGAAAAGTTTTCTTATACAAAGGTGAAGGATTACAAAGGAATGTATTTTTATATCATCTCTTTATTTTGAAAACCTGAGTTCGACGTAAGAAAATTGCTTTTTAATCGAATAAACTCGAGGGATAGGAAGGAAAGATTAATATGGTCGGTTAAAAAACAAGTGATTTATCAAAGTCGATTTATTATCGATTAATACCGGGGAAATCATCAACTTTTTGAACTTTGATATCAGGAAAGTCTTCTACTACTTTTACCGTGAAATCGGGGAATTCATCAACTTTTTCCCATTTTCCGCATTGATTGGGGAAGGATTCGACAAATTTGACTCTTATATCGGCAAAAGAATCGACGTATTGAATGGTAATGTCCGGGAAAGCATCTACGAATTTGACCATACCCCATAAGTTAATCTCTTGATACTTACAATCCCCATTTTTAAACGCTTCGATAAATTCTTCTTGTTCGGTTTGCGTTAATGATGAAAATTTTGAAATTATTTTCTCTTTTTTTGCTATGTATGCTCTTGTCGGCGCAAATGAAGTAATCATAGAAAAGCATATTAACAAAAGGAATAAATCTCTCATTATTCGTCGGTTTTAGCGGATTGTACGAGCTTGGTAATTTCGATTCCACATCGCTTAAAATCGTGGCATCTGGTGTTTTATAATATAATAAATTTATGAGGTTTTTGGACAGGTTGATATGGATTAATGATAAATGTGAAAACCAGTAACTGATCAATTTATTTATCTCGAGATTTTAAAATTAAACTATCTACTTCCAAATATTTCTCTTTCATAAGGCTCAGGGTAAAAGCTCCTCCGGCAGCAATAAAAATAGAAGCGTCAAAAAATCCCTTTAATACCAATTGAAAACGTTATAGATAAAGCAAATAATAATAACAGAAATCCGCTTAGTTTTACAAATAATTCCGTTTTAAACCCTATTAATAAGGAAATGGCGAAAACAATTTCAGCTGCAGTTGCTAAGAAACCAACTGTGGGAATCAGAGAACTTGGAATCCAAGGATTTAGTATTTGTGTATAATTCAAGAAATTACACATTATGAATTATAAGCTGAAATCGTGGATAAGAACAATCCCTGTCCACGTAGACAAGAAACATATTGAATCCTATTTCAATGAGTTTTCCTACCGGATAAACCGATCGCAACATAAAGATACCATTTTCGATAATATTATCAGGCGAATGCTTCTCGGTAAGCCAATTTCGTATGATCAATTAATACAGAAGCCAATTGGATAAATCATTTGTTTTATTCACAATTAATGGATTACTACCATTTTTGGTGCTGCTCTTTAAATATACTGCAAGTATAAATAACACGAATCTAATTTGATAAATAATAAAAAACTTCCTTCATCAAATGCCGAGTTCCTACTTTGACTGTATATTAGCGAAAATAAAAAGTAAGACCGCGTCAAGCGCCTGTGTCTTTCATTAATTTCTACAAATTATGAAGAGGTTATTTTCAAACCTATTATTTAAAGTTTTTATCGCCATTGTTTTAGGAATTGTCTTTGGACTGTATTTACCGGAATCGATCAATCGGATATTTGCTACTTTTAATGAGTTTTTCGGACAGTTTTTGAGCTTTTCTATTCCATTAATAATAATGGGATTAATTATGCCGGCCATTTGTGATTTGGGAAAAAGTGCGGGTAAATTATTATTGCTCACCGCCGCTATTGCTTACGGTTCAACATTGTTTTCAGGGTTTATGACCTACTTTGCAAGTGCTAATATATTTCCTGAACTCCTGGAATCTCAGACCCGAAATGCAAGTCAAGTGACAGAGTCGGGGGGTGAATTATCGCCTTATTTCAGTATTGATATTCCGCCGGTATTAGATGTAATGACAGCTTTAGTTTTAGCTTTTGTTATCGGATTAGGACTTTCTTATCAAGAAAATTCCAGTTTGAAATTGGTGGTTAAGGATTTTGAAAAAATTATTATGCAATTGATTGAGAATGTTATTGTGCCTTTATTACCACTTTTTATTTTGGGAATATTTTCCAATATGGCGTGGAGTGGAGAGGTGTTTTCTATTCTTTCGGTATTTGTAAGTATTATTGGGGTGATTTTCGCTTTGCATGTTTTATTGTTATTGCTGCAATATACCATCGCCGGACTGTTGACAAAAAGAAATCCTCTCAAGTTATTAGGAGTCATGCTCCCTGCTTATTTTACAGCTTTAGGAACACAATCCTCTGCGGCAACGATTCCGGTTACGTTAAAACAAACTTTGAAAAATGGAGTTTCAGAAAAAATTGCAGGGTTTGTGGTGCCCTTATGTGCTACTATTCATCTATCGGGCAGTATTATGAAAATCACCGCTTGTGCAATGGCGTTGATGATTTTACAAGGTATGCCGTTTAGTTTTACCCTTTTTGCCGGATTTATTTTTGTATTGGGAATTGCTATGATTGCAGCGCCGGGAGTGCCTGGAGGTGCGATTATGGCAGCGGTGGGGATTTTGCAATCGATGCTGGGATTCAACGAAGAAATGATGGGATTAATGATCGCTTTATACATCGCGATGGATAGTTTTGGAACGGCTTGTAATGTGACCGGTGATGGTGCTATTTCTTTAGTGGTCGATAAAATAATGAAAGAAAAACTGGTGGTTTAAGCGTTGTGGGTCATAGAAATTTTCTTAAGTTGAAATGCCTTCTTTTAAAAGCTTTAAGGTTGATAAAAACCCTTGCAGGTCATTGGCTTTCAAAACTAATTGGTGATTATTATTGCAGTGCAGACAAAATGTAATTAAATGAGTAAAAGAGAATTGAGAAAATATCTTCGGGAGTTAAAAAAGGAAGATTTGGAAAAGCAGGTAATAGATCTTTACGAGCGTTTTAAGCCGGTCAAAGTTTTTTATGATTTTGTGTTTAATCCCAAGGAGGAGGAATTGTTGCAAAAAGCGAAATATAAGATCTCCAAAGAATACTTCCCAAAAACCAATCGAAAACCTAAAGCGCGAAGATCAATTGCGCAAAAAGAGATTAGGCATTTTAGACAACTTGGCGTCGATCCTTATATTACAGCCGATTTAATGCTATATAATATTGAAATTGCCCAAATTTTTTCCGAGGAACAAAAAACTCTAAATGAGGCGTTTTGTAAAAGCATACTGAAATCCTATGAAGAAGCGACAAAATATATTACCGAAAACGGGATCACTTCAGCGTTTCGTTCGCGAATTGTTAAAATAGCAATTACAGCTGAAAAGCAGAATTGGCGGAATAAATATCTTTTTGAAAAAATTGAAATTCAGTTTCAGGATTTTTCATAACGGACAAGTTTCTTTGTTGAAATTATTATTTTAAGCGATTGAATTAATCTGAAGAATAGCAATAATTTCACAATAAAAACTTGTCGAAATCAGAACTTTATTTAAAGTGCATTTTCATGCCTTCATGCGATGCTTTAAATCCCATGTCCTCATAAAACTTAATCGCTCGTGGTCTTTTTTTGTCTGAGGTTAATTGTAACATCCGTACATTCTCTTCTTTAGCTCGATCAATCGCCCATTCAAACATCTTCCTTCCAATTCCCAATCCTCTTTTATCTTTCCTAATCATTACCGATTCTATCTGTGCTCTTCTTCCTCCGCAATAATTCAGATATTGGATAAATGTCAATTGCAATGTGCCGATAATTTCATGATTTTCATCTTCAATAACAATTAACTCTTGATTTTCGTCTGCATCTATTTTTTTAAAAGCATTTAAATATGCTGCAGGCAATGGTTTTTGAAAGCTCTCTCTTTTTTTCCCGAGTTCGTCGTCAGCCATCATTTCAACTATTGATGGGATATCACTTTCTGTAGCTTTTCTAAAGATCATTTTAAAGTAGTTTTCTGGCTTGTTATAATGGAACGAAATTATTATATTTTTTTACTCGAAATTAATCCTATAAGAACAGGTTTTCGAGATTTGTGCATAATACTATTTTATATTATTCCAAACTTTAAATTTAGCATTATTTATTTGGTGGAATTTTCAGGAATTGGAATTGACTGAATTTTCTTTGAATGAGAATTAGGGTTGGTATCTTTATTAGAAGAATTGGAATAGTTAAAAGAAGGTTTACTGTCTTTGCAGATGACCCCCGTCGGTTTTGGAGGAACAGAACAATCGCTTAGTATATTCCATTTTTCGTTAAATTTTTCTTGTTTGATTTTATGCTCTTTTATTTTTTCAAGAAAATGTACTGTATCTATTTCTTTTGAATAAGCTATATATCCCACAGGCCCCCCGCAAGCCTTGCTTCCGAAGCTTGAAAAATGCCATGCTGACGATTCCTCACAATTTACACTCGAGGCTAAATTTTTAATTTCGGAAAGAAGTTGGTTCAACCGCTCTGCTTCTTGCTTTTGAGTGGATCCATTGTTTATCTGACAAGAAAAAATAACCCCTGCAAAAAGAAATATTCCAATCATTCTCAATTTTTTCATCATTTGTTTTTCGTAAAAAATTACTTTGATTTATGTTGTGCAATAGTTTGGCTCGTAGCTAAAAACATAACTGATTTTTATTTTTTATTGAGCCATTTAATTTTATCATTTTAGAGTGGTTTAGATTTATTATTTAATCTGCAAACTAAAACAAAACCCAGGAAATAGAAAAGAAATTTAAGACCGATGAGATCTACTAATGGAATAGAATGATTTTGAGAATTTTTTCAAAATTATTTAATTCGATAAAATGCTAATAAACATTTTAAGGAAAGGAGACAGAGGAGATAATCGAATTTCATGTATTGAAACCAACTTGAAGCCTTTGAAATATGGAGTTGGAATTAAATTTCAATGCTTAACTAAACAAGGATTTCTGATATTAATTTGATCAATTAAACTTTGGTGCCTATTGAAGTATTGTACTTGTTTTTGTTTTATTAGGGATTTATTTGTATTTTTGAGAGTGTTGCTTAACCTTTATACAATTCCTTATTATGAAAAACTTTACTTTTTTAATCTGGTTGATGATTCTGTTTTTTGCAGTTAATGTGTTTTCGAAAGAAAACCCAAGTGAAATACGAGGATTTAACTCACCACTGACCGATATTAAAATTACTGTAAATGATATTTTTGATGAGGTTGCCGGATCTTCTGTGCATTATGAAATGATGTCTCTCACCGAAGATGGTTGTGAGATTCCTAATTTAGAAGTGGAAACCCCGGCTCCAATATGTGAAGGAGGAAACACCACAATTACGGTTACTACAGATGGCGAAGAGGTAAATTGGTATGATGACGAAGCAGCAGAAAATTTAATTCATACAGGATTGACCTTTACCACTCCCGAATTAGCGGAAACTACTTCGTATTGGGTGCAGGCTTTAAATTACGGAGAAGGAGAAGAAGGGGAATTTACCGGAGGAGGCAGAGTTGCTCCAACCGGAAATAGTGGTTCTTCTGTTGTTGCTCTTACTTCACCTTGGGGGTTGTCGTTTGATACCACAGAGGATTTTACAATCAACTCAGTGGATGTCTTCCTAACTTCTTCATCCCCCGGAGACTTGGTGGTGCAGTTGTTAGATGAAAATTGGGAACTTATTGAAGAAACTACCGTGTCTTGCCCTGCCGGGAATTTTTCGAATCCGGTACAGTATGAACTGCCTTTAGACTTTGAAGTGGAAGCCGATAACACTTATAGATTGGCGGCAGTTTCAGGCCCTGCAATGATAAGAGAATTTAGTACTGAACACCCCGGATTCCCGTATCCGATTGGAGATGTTGGCTCTATAACTGGAGGAACAATTAATAGCTCCGACTCCAATGATACAGTTTATTATTTCTTTTATAATTGGACGGTAACTGCGGATGATGTAGAAACGTGTGAGTCTGATTTGGAGGAAATAACGGTATCGGTAAATCCAAATCCGACGTTAGAAGTAGAAACCCCTGATCCAATTTGCGAAGGAGAAAGTACAATTATTACAGCTACTTCAGATGCTGAAGAGGTAAATTGGTATGATGACGAAGCAGCAGAAAATATAATTCATACAGGATTGATCTTTACCACTCCCGAATTAGAGGAAACTACTTCTTATTGGGTGCAAGCTTTAAATTATGTAGAAGGAGAAGAAGAGGAATTTACCGGAGGAGCAAGGATAGCACCAATCGGAAATAGTGGTTCTTCTGTTGTTGCTGTTACTTCACCTTGGGGGTTATCATTTGATACGACAGAAGATATTACAATCAATTCGGTAGATGTTTTTCTAACTTCTTCCTCCTCGGGAGATTTGGTAGTGCAATTATTGGATGAAAATTGGGAGTTGATTGAAGAAACCACAGTGACTTGTCCTGCGGGGAGTTCTTCTAATCCAGTACAATTTGAAGTGCCTTTAGACTTTGAAGTGGAAGCCGATAACACCTATAGATTGGTGACACCTTCAGGTCCTGAAATGATAAGAGAATTTAGTAGTGAACATCCGGGATTCCCGTATCCGCTTGCAGATGCTGGGTCGGTTACCGGTGGGACTATCAACAATTCTAACTCTAATAATACGGTTTATTATTTTTTCTATAATTGGACGATAACTGCCGAAGGTATAGAAACCTGTGAGTCTGATTTGGAAGAAATAACGGTAACGTTAAATCCAAACCCGACGTTAGAAGTGGAATCTCCTGATCCAATTTGTGAAGGAGAAAGTACTACTATTACTGTTGTTTCAGATGGCGAAGAGGTAAATTGGTTTGATGAGGAAGCAGCAGAAACTCCAATCCATACAGGATTAACTTTCGATACTCCGGCTTTAGAGGAAACCACTACCTATTGGGTGCGAGCGAATACAGGATCTTGTGAAACTACTGCGGAAGAAGTTATCGTAATTGTTAATCCAACTCCTGATGCGCCAATTGCAGAAGATGAGCAATACTTCGAAACCGGAGATAGTCTTGAGGATTTGGAAGTGGAAGCTACCGGAGATTTAACTTGGTATGAAGATGAGGATGGTACAATCGTACTGTCCGGAGACACGGAGTTAGTTGATGAAACTACATATTATGTGAGTCAAACAGTGGAAGGATGTGAAAGTGATCTTATTCCGATAACCGTGTTTTTGCAGATGAGTGTTGACAAAAATGAAAAAGTTTTGATTAGCGTCTATCCAAATCCGGTATCGGGCATTTTAAATATTAACACCAAAAAATCGATTGATTTGATTGAAATATATGATTTGACCGGACGGAAATTGACCACTATCGATAAGTTAGAAGAGAATCAATTAGATTTTAGCAGTTATGCAGTAGGCGTTTATATGATTCAAATTAAAGTGGGAAATAGTACGCAATTTATTAAAGTGGTTAAGCGATAATTTTTGGTTTATATAGCGATAAGAATAACAGCCGATTTGAATATTGTTTTTTTTGAGTTGGCTGTTTTTGTTTATTCAAGTCTGATTTATACAAAGAATAGTTCAAGGCTGGAAAAATATTTTCTAATATGACGCAATGTGTAACTTACCACGCCGGTGCGCGAACTTGTCCGCATTAGAAGGTTCCCCTTTCGCGTTTCCTGGCTCGAATTAAGACCATTAAAGAGTTTCATTGTATGTGTCCCCTTACTGGTGCACAACGCAACACAAGGACTTTGGAAAAGTTTCCATGAGAAATTCTCTCAAAGAAAACCACCAAAACCAAAGCTGACTGCTCTTTCAACTTTTCCAAAGTACAAAAGGAAATTCGATAACTTTGAAAAAGT
>Ga0079225_10001141_pt1 | contig 14804 bp, 18 predicted proteins | sample Poulit2012_FD_76344 | JGI IMG/M metagenome (GOLD analysis project Ga0079225, IMG submission 76344) | Agricultural soil microbial communities from Georgia to study Nitrogen management - Poultry litter 2012 | ecosystem: Environmental > Terrestrial > Soil > Agricultural land | place: USA: Georgia... | reverse complement strand
GGCGACAGCGGCGCCTCGGTCCCGCCCTGCGTCGGCCGCTCACCGGCGCCGGCCGCCTGACGCCGCGGGTCCAGGGCGTGCATGGCCAGGATGAGCGCGGCGGCGAGGAGGAAGAGCGCGGTCCCCAGGGCGAGGCTCTGCAGCCGGTTCCGGTCGTGGGCGGGTGCAGGGCTGTGGGGAGCGCGGGTGACGGCCATGGCGCCAGCCTGCACTCCGCCGCCCGGCACGCGCGTCGGCCGACCGGCTGAACCTTCCCCTGCCGGGTGCGACCCGGGTCGTAGGCCGGCGCCGCCGGGGTCCACCGGACGGGCTATCCCTAGGGCAGCCGCAGCCGGTCGGGAGAGTGGACGTGGAACCAGCGGAAGCCGTACCCGTCCAGGGCCAGCTCCACCGCGCCGTCGTCGTCCGCCGTGAGCGAGTCGTGGGTGAGCAGGCTCTCCAGGACCGCGCCCTGGGGGACCTGCGGCCGCAGCGGGACGGTGCGCGCGTCGCCGCACAGGTTGTGCACCGCGACGACGACGCGGTCGTGCCAGGCCACCCGGTGGGCGAGCACCTCCGCGTGCGGCTGGTCGAGCACGGTGAGGTCGCCGCGGCCCAGCTCGGGGTGGGAGCGGTAGATCTGGATGAGCCCGCGGACGAAGCTCCACAGCGAGTCGGGGTCGCGCTTCTGGTCCCAGACGTTGACGAACTGGGGGCCGTAGCCGTCGGGCACCGGCCGCGCGACGAGCCGCGACGGCGGGGCGGTGGAGAAGCCGCCGTTCTTCTCCGCCGACCACTGCATCGGGGTCCGCACCGCCATGCGGCCCTCCGCCTCCAGGTCCTCACCCATCCCGATCTCCTCGCCGTAGTACAGCGCGGGTGTGCCAGGTAGGGAGAAGAGCAGGGAGTAGACGAGGCGCACGCGGCGCGGGTCGCCGTCCATCATCGGCGGGACCCGGCGCTTGAGCCCACGGCCGTAGAGCTGCATCCGCTCCTGCGGACCGAAGGCGGCGAAGACCTCCTGGCGCTCCTCCTCGCTCAGCTTGTCCAGCGTGAGCTCGTCGTGGTTGCGCACGAAGGTGGCCCACTGGCAGTCCTCGGGGATCTGCGGCCGGGTGGTCAGCGCGTCGGTGAGCGGGCGGGCGTCCCCGCGGGCGAGGGACAGGTACATCCGCTGCATCGTGACGAAGTCGAACATCAGGTGCAGCTGGTGCCCGTCGCCGAAGTACCTCACCTGCTCCTCGCGGGGCACGTTGACCTCGCCGAGCATGACGGCGTCGCCGCGCCGCCGGGAGAGGAAGGCGCGGATGTCGCGCAGGTGCTCGTGCGGCTCGGCCATGGCGTCGGCGTCCTCGCCGGTCATGCCGACGTCCTCGAGGAAGAACGGGACGGCGTCGACCCGGAAGCCGTCGACGCCGAGCTCGAGCCAGAAACCGACGACCTTCATGATCTCGTCACGCACCGCGGGGTTGGCGACGTTGAGGTCGGGCTGGTGGGAGTAGAAGTGGTGGAGGTACCACTCCTCGGTGCGCTCGTCGTAGGTCCAGATGCCGCCCTCCCGGTCGGGGAACACCGTGAGGTGGGAGGTGTCCGGCGGCTCGTCGGAGCGCCACACGTAGTAGTCGCGGAACCGGTTGTCCCGGGAGCGGCGGGCGGCCCTGAACCACGGGTGCTGGTCGGAGGTGTGGTTGATGAGGAGGTCGACGACCACGCGGATGCCGCGGTCCTTGGCGGTGCGGATGAGCTCGACGACGTCGCCGTGGCTGCCCAGCCGCGCGTCGACGCCGTAGAAGTCGGTGACGTCGTACCCGTCGTCCCGGTCGGGGGTGGGGTAGAAGGGCATGAGCCACAGGCAGGTGACCCCGAGCTCGGCGAGGTAGTCGATGCGTTCGACGAGGCCGGCGACGTCCCCGGTGCCGTCGCCGTCGGAGTCGAAGAACGTCTCGATGTCGAGACAGTAGATGACGGCGGTCTTCCACCACTGGTCGGAGGTCTGGGTGATGCGGCTCATCGGGCGGTCTTTCTGGAGGGTGGGGGCTGCTCCCGGTCCTGTCTACCGGCGGGAGCGGTCGGCGGCATCCGGGAGGATGGGAGCAGGGCAGATGTGACGGAGGTGATCACGTGGGACGCGACCTGGGGCCGATCCTCGTCGTCGTGGGGTTGGCCATCGCCGCCGTGGGTCTCCTCGCGTGGAGTGGCGGGCTCTCCTGGTTCGGTCGGCTGCCCGGCGACATCCGGATCGAGACCGAGCACACGCGGGTGTACATCCCGTGGGTGTCGATGCTCCTCGTCTCCGCCGTCGTCAGCGCCGTCCTCTGGCTGCTGCGGCGGTGACCCGGTGGTCGACCGGCAGCGGTGGGCGGTGCAGCGCGTGGTCGCGGAGCGCCCGCAGGCGGTGCTGGAGATCGGGTGCGGCCCGGGGGTCGCCCTGCGGCTGCTCGCCGAGGCGCTGCCCGCGGCCCGGATCGTGGGGATCGACCGGTCGGCGGTCGCGGTCGAGCGGGCGCGTGCGCGCCTGGGGGACCTCCTCGACGGCGACCGGGTGTCGCTGCACCGGCTCGCGATCGCCGACCTCGACCTGCCGAGCGTCGACGTCGTCCTGGGCGTGAACGTCAACGTCTTCTGGACGTCCCCGGCGCAGCGGGAGCTGACCGTGCTGCGCCGGGTGCTACGGCCCGGGGGAGTGCTGCACCTGGTCTACGAGCCGCCGGGCCGTGACCCGTGGGTGCGGGCCGGTGTGGAGACGGCGCTGCGCCGGGCCGGGTGGACGTGGTCCGTCGCGCAGAAACGACGCCTCCAGGCCGTCCGAGCCAGCCCTGGGTCTCCTCAGCCCTGAGGCCGCCCGCCGTCTCCGGTGAGGTCGCGCACGTAGCGGTCGAGCAGCTCCGCCGGCCGCACCGGGTGGCTGAGTGCACCGCCCGCCCCGACGCGTCGTGGTGCCGCTCCGCCGGTGCGGGGACGAGCCGCTCGACGCCGACGGCGCGGGTGGGTCGTGGTCACGGCCGGTCCATCGGCCGTCCGGTCTCGAGCAGGGTCTTGAGACCGGACAGCGACCAGGGCCAGCCACCGCCACCTCCCTCGGGGTCGCCCCCGCCGTCGAACTCGGCGAACTGCTCGGGTGCGGCACTGACGTCGTGGCGCAGCACCACCTTGGTCTGCCCGTTGGGGTACTCGGTCAGCTCCCAGGTCACCCGGGTGGTCGGCGGGTCGGGCTGCCACATCGGGCGCCAGGCGAGTACGAGCAGCCGCGGCGGGTCGACCTCGAGCACCTCGCCCTCGACCGCCGTCTCGCCCATGCCCATCTCGCGCATCTGCGGGGTGGAGAGGTTGCGGAAGGCGCCGCCCGGGCGGAGGTCGAACTCCACGGCGCCGCCGTAGCCCCACTGGGTGGTGAGCTCCGACTGGGTGATGGCGTCCCAGACCCGCTGGGCCGGGGCCGCGATGTAGATGGTGTGGACGACTGTCGTCGCCGTGCTGCTGGTCATGTCGAGCCTTTCTCGGTGGTGTCCTCGAGTCGTTCCTTGAGGTCGAGCAGGGCGTCGGCGGTGCGCGCCCTGTCGGTGTACTTGCCGATCCACCGGCGGTGGATCTGCTGGATCGGGACGGGGTTGAGGTAGTGCTCCTTGACCCGCCCCACCCTGCGCGTGGTCACCAGCCCGGCGGCCTCGAGCAGCCGCAGGTGCTTGGACACTCCGAACCGCGTCATCTCGACGCGGGCGGCGACGACGTCCTCCAGCTCCCCGAGCGTGCGCCCGTCCCGCTCGTGGAGGGCGTCCATGAGCAGCCGGCGGGTCGGGTCCGCCAGCGCCTTGAACACGAGGTCGTCGTCCACACCCCGACAATAGGTGACCCAAAGGTCACCTATCAAGGGGTGGGGACGTCGGCCGCGGCCCGGGATGTCGGCGGGCGAGGCCCACGGGGCCCACCTAGACTCGCCCGCATGCCTGCGTTGGCCACCGCTGCCCGGATCGCCCTCGGACTGACCATGGTCGGGGCGGGGATCTCCCATCTGACGGGCCGGCGGCAGGAGTTCCAGGCGCAGGTACCGGAGTGGTTCCCCGTGGACGCCGACCTCGTCGTCGTGGTGTCCGGGGTGGTGGAGATCGTGCTCGGCGCCTCGTTCGCGGGCCTGCCGCGGCACCGGCGGCTGTTCGGTGCCCTGCTCGCCATCTTCTTCGTCGTCGTCTTCCCCGGCAACATCGCCCAGTACGTCGAGGGCACCGACGCCTTCAACCTCGACACCGACACCAAGCGGTTGGTGCGGTTGTTCTTCCAGCCGGTGCTCGTGCTGTGGGCGCTGTACGCGGGCGGGTGGCTCGGACGCCGACGACGCAGGCCGGTGGACACGAGTCCGCATGAGCTGAGCGAGGAGCATCGGTCAGGAATCGAGAAGCGGCGGATCGGGCCGCGCTCCTAGCGTCGGGATACCGACGACGAGAGGAGCCATCATGGCCCAGCACACCGCTGCCGGCGGGTTCTCCGAGCAGGAGCGCGCCGCGATGAAGGACCGCGCCGCCGAGCTGCGGCAGGAGGCGCTCGCCGGCCGAGGGCCCAAGGCGGCCGCGGGCGAGCGCGCCGTCCAGAAGAAGATCGCCAAGCTGCCCGAGCCGCACCGGGCGCTCGCCGCCCGGCTCCACGCCGTGGTGACGGCGGCGGCACCGGAGCTCGAGCCGAGGCTGTGGTACGGCCAGCCGGCCTATGCCAGGAGAGGGGACGTCGTGTGCTTCTTCCGCAGCGGACACGTGGGCAAGACCCGGTACACGGTGCTGGGCTTCACCGACCAGGCGGCGCTCGACGACGCGGGCGGGCTGTGGCCCACCTCGTACGCCGTCGCGGAGCTCACGCCGCAGTCCGAGGAGGAGATCACCGAGGTGGTCCAGCGCGCCGCGGGCTGAGAAGCCCGACCCACCGGGATCGATCGGTCGGAGAACGTCCGTTCACGGTCCGGGACAGGACGTTCCCCGACCGATCGACGGCAGGGCGGCCGGCCGCCGGCGGGCGCGGGCGAGCGGCTCGTCAGCTCCGCAGGGCCGGTAGCAGGTCGTGCCTGGCGAGCTCGAGGAAGTATCCCTGGTCCTGGCCGACGTGGTGGAGGTAGACCTCGTCGAACCCCAGGCTCTCCAGCTCGCGCAGCCGCTCGACGAGCTCGGCGACGGATGCGGTGACGACCACGCCGCCGGCGATGACCTCGTCGGGCACGAACCGGCCGATGATGTCGAAGTCCTCCGGGGTGGCGGTGTCGTGCGGGATCGGCTCGGCGAACGGGTGGTTCTGCCACTGGTCGCGGGCGATGTCGCGCGCCTCCTGCTGGGTGGGGGCGATCGACAGGTGCACCTGCAGGGCCAACGGGCCGCTCCCGCCGTTCTCCCGGTAGGCCTCGACGATCTCGCGCATGGCGCCGAGGTCGGTGTTGATGGTGATGAGCCCATCGGCCCAGGTGGCCGCGCGGGCCGCGGTCGCCGGGGAGAGCGCCGGGCCGATGAGCTTCGGCGGGGTCGCGGGCAGGGAGTAGACCCGGGCCCGCTCGACGGTGACGTGCCGGCCGCGGTACGTGAGGTCCTCACCGGCGTGCAGCCGGCGGATCACCTCGACGCACTCCTCCAGGCGCTCCTGGCGCAGGTCCTTGCCGATCCACTTGTCCCCGGTGATGTGCTCGTTCATGTTCTGGCCGGTGCCCAGCGCCACCCAGAACCGGCCCGGGAACATCTCGGCCAGCGTCGCGGACGCCTGGGCGATGACCGCCGGGTGGTAGCGCTGGCCCGGTGCGTTGACGGTGCCCAGCCGCAGCTGCGTCGTCGCCAGTGCCGCTCCCAGCCAGGACCACGCGAAGCCGGAGTGACCCTGCCGCACCGACCACGGCGCGAAGTGGTCGGAGCACATCGCCATGTCGAAGCCGGCGCGTTCGGCCTGCTGGACGTCGCGCAGCAGCCGGGAGGGGGCGATCTGCTCGTGGGAGGCGTGGAAGCCGTAGGAGGGCATGGCCCCTGTGTAGCGCGCACCCCGGGCACCGGCACCTCGGGCCGTCCCGGAGCCGGCCGGCGGCGGCACCGGCACCGGGCCGCTCCGACCCGGCAGGCTGACGCACGCCGGCCCCGCCGACCCGCCGTGACAGTTGTTGACGAGGGCAGTGCACGTGTGGAAATACTCTGCCTATGACGCGCCGCTGGGTCCCCGCCGTCCTGTGTGCCGTGCTCGTCCTGGCGGCCTGCTCGGCGGATCCCGACGACGGGCCCGAGCCGGCCGTCGAGGCCCTCGCCGCGGCCCTCAGCGAGCACTCCCTCGACGGCGTGCCGCTCGTGGCACCCGAGGCGGCAGCCCAGTTCGCCGACCTCGTCGAGCCGCTGGCGGACTACGACGTCGTCGTCACCGCCGGCGAGGTCACCCGCGCGGACGGCGAGGCCACCGCGGCCCTCCACTGGACGTGGACGATCGAGGACCGGGAGTGGACCTACGACACGACGGCCCACCTCGTGGAGGACGAGGAGGGCGATGCGGGCTGGCAGGTGGCGTGGCAGCCGTCCACCGTCGTCCCCGACCTCACCGCCGGCGAGCGGCTGCGCGTGACCCGCCGGACGCACGACCGAGCCGAGGTGCTCGGCGCCGAGGACGAGGTCATCGTCACCGACCGGCCCGTCGGCCGCTACGGCCTGGACAAGACGCTCATCGCGGAGGAGGAGGTCGGGGAGCAGGCCGAGCGGGTCGCCGAGGCCGTGGGCATCGACCCGCAGGGCTTCCGGGAGCGGGCCGAGGCGATGGGTCCCCGGGCGTTCGTCGAGGCGATCGTGCTCCGCCCGGAGGACGCGCAGGAGGTCGTCGCCCCGGACTTCGCCGAGATCCCCGGGGCCCGCGTCCTGGAGGACGAGATCCCGCTCGCCCCCTCCCGGCACTTCGCCCGCGAGCTCCTCGGCCGCGTGGGACCCGCGACGGCGGAGGTGGTCGAGGCCTCGGACGGCCGGGTGCAGCCGGGCGACGAGGTGGGGCTCTCCGGGCTCCAGGCACGCTACGACGACCTCCTGCGCGGAACCGCGACCGTCCTCGTCACCGCGGTGGACGCCGCGGGCTGCCCGGAGTGGCCCGTCTGCGAGGACGCCCCGGAACGGACCCTCGTCGAGCTGCCGGGCGAGGAGCCGCAGGACCTGCGCCTCACCCTCGACCCGCAGCTGCAGCTCAAGGCCGAGCGGATCCTCCACGCCGACGCCGACGAGGACTCCCCGCCGAGTGCGATCGTGGCGCTGCGCCCGTCGACCGGCGCGGTGCTCGCCGCCGCCAACGGACCGGGCAGCGGCGGGTTCAACACCGCCACCGCGGGCCAGTACGCCCCCGGGTCGACGTTCAAGGTGGTCACCGCCCTCGCCCTCCTCCGCGCGGGCCTGACCCCCGGCGACGTCGTCACGTGCCCGGACACGATCACCGTCGACGGCCGCCGCTTCAAGAACTACGACGACTACCCGGCCTCGGCGGTCGGGGACGTGTCCTTCCGCACCGCCTTCGCCCACTCGTGCAACACCGCGCTCATCGACAACCGCGACCTCCTCGGGGAGGGCGACCTCGCTCAGGCCGCCGCCGCCCTCGGGCTCGCGGCCGACCACGACCTGGGCTACCCCGCCTACCTCGGCCAGGTCCCGGAGCCGGAGGGGGAGACCGAGCACGCCGCCTCGCTCATCGGCCAGGGCCGCGTGCTGGCGAGCCCGCTCGCCATGGCGACCGTCGCCGCCTCCGTCCAGGCCGGGCGCACCGTCGTCCCCCACCTCGTCGCGGACACGACGGCGACACCCGAGCCCGCCGTCCCGCTCACCGAGACGGAGGCCGAGCAGCTGCGCGACCTCATGCGTGCCGTCGTCACCGAGGGGTCGGGCTCCTTCCTCGCCGACGTCCCCGGTCAGGAGGTGCTGGCCAAGACCGGCACCGCCGAGTACGGCACTCCCGACGAGGACGGGGCCCACGAGACGCACGCGTGGATGATCGGCATCCAGGGCGACCTCGCCGTCGCCGTCTTCGTCGAGACCGGTGTCAACGGCGCGCGGACCGCCGGCCCGATCCTCGAGGAGTTCCTGCGCTGAGGCAGTGGCATCCTGGCCGGATGCAGCCCCACCTCTCCATCGCGGCGATGGGCGGGACCATCGGGATGACCGCCCCCGCGCCCGGTGCGGGGGCCGAGCCGCGTCTCGACGCCGCTGCCCTCGTCGACCGCGTCCCGCAGCTCGGCGCACTCGCCGCGCTCCGCACCACGACGGTGTGCAACAAGCCCTCCCCGTCGGTCGAGGTCGCCGACGTCCTCGCCGCCCTGGCCTGGGCGCGGGCGCAGGTCGACGGCGGCGCGGCGGGTGTGGTGGTCACCCACGGCACCGACACGCTGGAGGAGACGGCCTACCTTCTCGACCTCCTGTGGGACCGGGCCGAGCCGCTCGTCGTCACCGGGGCGATGCGCCAGGCCGACGTCCCGAGCACCGACGCCCCGGCCAACCTGCTCGCCGCCGCCCGGGTCGCCCTCGACCCGGAGGCGCGCGGACGTGGGGTGCTCGTCGTCCTCGACGATGCCGTCCACCTCGCCGCGCGCGTGACCAAGGAGAGCTCGACGGCGCTGGACGCCTTCGTCTCACCCGGCACCGGACCGGTGGGGCGGCTGCACGAGCACGAGCCGCGGTTCCACGCCCCCGCCCCGCCGCGGCCCGAGCCGCTGCCGGACCCGCCGCCCGGCACCGTGGACGTCGCGCTCGTCGAGGCCCCGTTCGCCGACGACGGTCGGATGGTGCGGGCCCTCCTCGACGCCGGCTACGAGGCCCTCGTCGTCGCCGGCTCCGGGCTCGGACACGTCTCGGCCGCCACCTACGCCGAGCTCGCCGCCGCGGTGGCGCGCGGCGTCGTCGTCGTGGTCGCCTCCCGCACGGCGCGGGGCGGGACCGGACGGTCGACCTACGGCTACGTCGGCTCGGAGACCCGGCTCATCGAGGCCGGCGTGCTCATGGCCGGCGAGCTGTCCGGCCCCAAGGCGCGGCTGCTGCTCCACGTCCTGCGGGCTGCGGGGTACCACGGCCCCCGCCTCGCCGCGGCGCTCGCCGCACGCACCCGGGCCTGACCGTGCGGCGCGGTGCCCCGGCGCCGGCACCCGGGGGCCGATGCACCGGCGGGACCAAGGGCCCGGGACGGCGTCCCGCCCGGTCCGCACACTGGAGCAATGGCAGGCACCTGGACCGCGGCGGCTGCCGCCACCGCCGCCCTCCTCGCCCTGGCCGGCTGCGCGCAGAGCACCGGTGGCCGTGCCCCCGCGGCCGGTTCCGCGCTGCTCGCCGAGCACGGTCTGGCCGGGATGACGGGCAAGGAGGTCGTCGACCACCTCGACCGGCTCCCGGCCGCGGAACGTCCGGCCGACCTGCTCGCGTCGGTGCGGGCCGAGGAGGTCGTCCTCACCGACGGCACCGAGGAGGTGGCCCTCGACCTGCCCGCCGACGAGTTCTACGTCTCCGTGGCCCCCTACGTCGACGCCACCCACGAGTGCTACTACCACTCGCTCACCACCTGCCAGGGCGAGCTGGTGGAGCAGGAGGTCGACGTCACCCTGACCACCGACGACGGCGAGGTCCTCCTGGCGGAGACCACGACGACGCTGCCCAACGGCTTCGTGGGGTACTGGCTGCCCCGCGATGTCGAGGGCGTCCTCGAGGTGACCCACGACGGCCTCACCGGGTCGGTGCCGCTGGCGACCGGGCCGGACGACCCCACCTGCGTCACCACCCTGCGGCTCGGCTAGCAGGAGTCCGGCTCCCGGCGACAAGGAGGGCCCTGTCCCCGCCGGGAGCCGGACCCTGGTCATTCGATGCGGGCGATCGGCAGGCCCTGCCGCACGGCCTCGTCCTCACCGACGAGGAGCCGGACGGTGCCGTCGACGGGCGCCACGACCTCCGCATCCACCTTGGCCACCTGGACCTCGGCGATGAGCTGCCCCCGGGCGACGCGGTCACCGTCCGCGACGTACCAGGTGGCCAGCACGCCCTCGGCGTCGGGGTCGGTGTCGTCGACCGGTGGGAAGAGCACCTCGGTCACGCGAGCACCGTCCTGATCGCCGCCTCGATCCGGTCGTGCCGCGGCAGCACGGCGTACTCCAGGTCGTGGGCGTAGGGGATGGGGATGTCCGGCATCGTCACCCGCTGCACCGGTGCACGCAGCAGCCGCGGGTCGTGGTCGGTGATCGTCGCGGCCACCTCGCCCGAGAGCCCGAAGGAGAGGTAGTCCTCGTCGACGACGACGAGCCGGCCGGTCTTGCCCACCGACTCCAGGATCGCCGCACGGTCGAGCGGGACGAGGGAGCGCAGGTCGAGCACCTCCACGCCGATGCCCTCCCCGGCGAGCTGCTCGGCGACGTCCAGCGCGTGGTGGACCGACAGCGACAGGGTGACGACGGTGACGTCACCGCCCTCCCGGGCGACCCGGGCCTTGCCGATGGGGACCACGTGCTCGCCCTCGGGCACGACGTCGATCGACCGCTTGTTCTTCGCCATCCACGGCAGGCCCATGATGCCCTTGTGGAACATGTAGACCACCGGGTCGTCGTCGCGGATGGCGGCGGTCATGAGCCCCTTGGCGTCCGCCGGGTTCGACGGCACGACGACCTTCATCCCCGGCAGGTGGGCGAAGGTGCCCCACAGGCACTGGGAGTGCTGCCCGCCGTCGGAGTACCCGCCGCCGACCGCGGTGGTCAGCACCATCGGCACCGAGACGTTGCCTCCGGAGAAGTACCGGATCTTGGCCATGTGGTTGTAGATCTGGTCGAGGCACACACCCATGAAGTCGACGAACATGAGCTCGACGATGGGCCGCATGCCCTCCGTGGCGGCGCCGATGCCCAGGCCGATGAACGCCGTCTCGGAGATCGGGGTGTCGATGACGCGGTCCTTGCCGAACCGCTCGAGCAGGCCGGTGGTCGAGGAGAAGATCCCGCCGTACTCGCCGACGTCCTCCCCGAGGTAGACGACGCTCTCGTCGCGCTCCATCTCCTGGCTGATCGCCTCGACCATCGCCTTGGAGGTGTTGAGACGGCGCACGGCGGGCTGGGCGGGGCTGTCGGTGAGTGTCATGGCTGCTCCTCGGCGAACACGTACCGGTGGACGTCGGCGGGGTCGGGCACCGGGCTGTCCTTGGCGAAGGCGACGGCGGCCTCGACCCGCTCGGTGGCGGCGCGCTTGACCTGCTCGACCGCGGTGTCGTCGAGCACCCCGGCCTCGCGCAGCCGCTGCTCGTAGCGGGGCAGCGGGTCGAGCCCGGGCAGGGAGTCGAGGTCGGGGCGGTAGCCCTGGGCGTCGCCCTCGAAGTGACCCCACAGCCGCAGCGTGGCGACCTCGACGAGGCTGGGGCCCTGGCCGGCGCGGGCCCGGGTGACGGCGCGCTCGGCGGCCGCGTAGACCGCCTCGACGTCGTTGCCCTCCACCCGCACCCCGGGCATCCCGTAGCCGGCGGCGCGGTCGGCGTTCGAGGGGACCGCGGTGGAGGCCGAGCGCGGCACCGAGATGCCCCACTCGTTGTCCTCGACGACGAAGACGACGGGCAGGTTCCACAGCGCCGCGAGGTTGAGCGACTCGTGGAAGGCGCCCTGGTTGGCTGCGCCCTCGCCGGTGACCGCCACGGCGATGGCGTCGGTGCCGCGCCGCTTGAAGGCGAAGGCGGCGCCGAGCGCGGGCGGGTAGCCCTCGGCGATGATGCCCGAGCAGGAGAAGTGCACCGCCGGGTCGAACAGGTGCATGTGGCCGCCCCGGCCCCGGCCCAGCCCGGTCTCCCGCCCGAAGATCTCGGCGGTCATCCGGTTCAGGTCCACACCGTGGGCGACCGCGAAGTGGTGCGGCCGGTGGGTGGCGGTGACGGCGTCGTCCTGGGTGAGGTGGGCGCACACCCCGGCCGCCACCGGCTCCTGCCCGGCGGACAGGTGCATCTCCCCGGGGATGAGGCCCTTGCCGATGTCGAAGCCCGGTCCCTTGTCGGCGTGGTACTCGCGCAGGATCGCCTCTTCGAAGGTGCGCGAGAGCACCATCGTCTCGTAGAGGTCCCGGCGGACGTGGACCGGTAGGTCGGCGTGGCCGGTGTCGGCCGGTGTCGGTACCGGCGGTGGTTGGGACACCGAGGTAGACATCTGTGCCTCCTTTGGCAGTGAGTCCGAACCTCCACTGTCACCGCCGCGCCCGAGGCGGACAATGCCGCCTTTTCACATGGTGATAGCGCTCAGCGGTGGGCGAGGGCGAGGAGCGTGGCCGCGCGCCGCAGCGCGGCCGCGTGCGCCGGGAGCTCGGCGGCGCGGTCGGCGGGCAGCGAGACGGCCACCGCCTTGGTCTGCCCGGGTACCGGCACGGCGGTGCACACCGTGCCCACCGCGTACTCCTGCCGGTCCACGGCGACCTCCCGGCTGCGCTCCAGCTCGGCGAGTAGTGCACGCGGGGAGGTGATGGTGTGCGGGGTGAGGTCGAGGAGCGCGTGGTCGGCGAGGTAGTCACGGCGTGCGGTGACGGGGAGCGTGCCGAGGATCGCCTTGCCCAGCGCGGTGGCGTGGGCGGCGTCCCGCATCCCCACCCACAGGTCGACCCGTGGGGCGGTGGGGGAGTCGACGATCTCGGTGAGCCGGATCTCCTCCCCGTCGAGGTCGTCGAGGTAGGCGGGGGCCCCGAGCTGGTCGTGGAGCCCGCGCAGCACCCGCAGCTCACGCCGGGACGCCGCGCCCCGGCCGAGCATGTCGACGCGGTCGCCGAGGACGTACCCGTCCGGGGTGCGTAGCAGGTAGCCCTCGTGCACCAGGGTGCGCAGCAGGTGGTAGGTCGTGGGCAGGGGGACGCCCGTGGTCCGGGCGAGCCGTTTGGCCGGCTGCGGGGAGCCCGCCTCCGCGACGGCGTCGAGGATGTTGAGGGCGCGGACCACGGAGTTGATGAGCGTCGGCTGCTGTGCCACGTCGGCCTCCCGCGCCCAGGGTAAGCGATGCCGGGCCGTGCCGAGGCGCGTACGCGGGACTCAGATCCGCCGGTTGACGACGGCGAAGGAGACGGCGAGCACCGCGACCTGCGCGACCATGAGCACCGTCAGCGCCGGGGCCGCGGGGGCGCCGAGGGCGATGGCGATCGCCGCGCACCCCGTGGTCGGCACGGCGAGGAGTCCGAGCACGGCCAGTGCGCGGGTGAGGACGGCGTCGTCGCGTTCGTCGCCCACCCGGGTGAAGCCACGCTCGAAGGTGGTCGTCCGGTGCGGGCGGCGGACCACCCGCCAGGTCATGACGGCGCAGGCGACGAGCGCGACCGCCGCGCCGGCGAGGAAGCCGTTGCCCATGTTGCCCGGGCCGTAGGCGCGCAGCAGCAGCCCGGCGCCGACGACCACGGCGGTGCCGAGCAGGCACGCGCCGATGACGATCGCCTTCTGCTTGGCGGTGAGGTCAGTCGTCGACATGGAAGATCTCCTCGACAGTGCGGTTGAAGTGGCGGGCGATGGCGATCGCCAGGGGGAGGGACGGGTCGTAGCGGCCCGTCTCGATGGAGTTGACCGTCTGGCGGGACACCCGCAGCGCCTCGGCCAGCGCCGCCTGGGAGAGCCCCGCGGCGAGCCGCAGCTCACGGACGTCGTTCCTCACCCGTTCTCCCCTCGATGACAAGTGTGCTTGACAAAGACAAGCATGCTTGACATGGCGAGAGGTGTCAAGGGTGCTTGTCAGGCGGCGGGCCGGTCCTCGCGCGCCGCGACCGACCCACCGGCCGGGACCGACCCGGGGCCGGGACCGTCGAGGCCGGCGAGCACCCAGCGCAGCGACCGGGTGGCGAGCTCCCCGGCGGCCCGGCCGAGCGTCGCGTCTCGCAGCGGGTGGTCCGGCAGCCGGAGCGGGCGGCGTACCCACCGCGGCAGGGTGGCGACCGCGGCCCGCCCGATCAGCGCGTAGCCCGCCCGGGCCGGTCCGCGCACCGGTGGCCGGTGGAGGAGGAAGTCGGCCGCCTCGAGCGCCTCGGGCGTCGGACCCAGCTCCGGCCGGTACCGCGCCAGTGTGGCCCGTAGGTCGGCGTGCGTCCGGGGCACGTCCTGCGCGCCGAGCCGCAGCGCGACCGTGGCGGTCTGGGCCACGTAGGTGTCCTGCTCCGCCGGGGTCAGCGGGCGGCGGCCGAAGCGCTGGTGGGCGGTGAGGAAGCTGTCGACCTCGGCCACGTGCACCCAGGTGAGCAGGTGCGGGTCGTCGGCCCGGTAGGGGCGGCCGTCCGTCGTGGTGCCGTGGACGTGGCGGTGGACGGCCCGGACGACGGCGACCGCCCGCTCGGCGTCCTCGGTGCGGGCGTAGGTGGTCTCGGCGATGAAGGTGCTCGTGCGTGCCAGCCGTCCCCAGGGGTCGGTGCGGTAGTCGGAGTGCTGGGCGACCGCGGCCATGGCCAGCGGGTGGAGGGACTGGAGGAGCAGGGCCCGCAGACCGCCGACGTACATGGAGGCGTCGCCGTGGACCCGCTGGATCGGGTCCTGCGGGCCGAACCACCGCGGCCCGGGCTCGCCGTGGATACGGCGCCGGGCGGCCTGCGCGTCAGGCCCCGCGACCCGGGTGAGGAGCTGCAGGCTGAGCCGCTGCCGCGCGGCACGCACAGGCGTCATGCCCTCCAGTGTGCGGGACGTCCCCCGCGGAGCGCCGCCCGTGGCGGGCGGGCTCGGCCTGGCCGGTCCGGGCCGGCGCCGGCGGTGGCAGGCTCGGCGCAGTCCTCGCAGCCCTCGCAGCCCTCGCAGCCCTGGCAGCACGCGGCGGCCCGCCCGGCCGATCCTTCTCAGTGGTCCCGACCCGCACCCAGCCGGCGCAGCGTGCGGGCAAGTGCCTCCCATCCGCCCTCCAGGCG
>Ga0079225_10001139_pt1 | contig 14812 bp, 12 predicted proteins | sample Poulit2012_FD_76344 | JGI IMG/M metagenome (GOLD analysis project Ga0079225, IMG submission 76344) | Agricultural soil microbial communities from Georgia to study Nitrogen management - Poultry litter 2012 | ecosystem: Environmental > Terrestrial > Soil > Agricultural land | place: USA: Georgia... | reverse complement strand
TCCACTTCACCGGCTCGACCAAGACGTTCCAGTACCTGTGGGGCGAGGTCGGCAAGAACATCAGCGGCTACAAGTCATACCCCCGTATCGTCGGCGAGACCGGCGGCAAGGACTTCATCGTCGCGCACCCCAGTGCGGACGTCGACGTGCTGCGTACGGCGATGATCCGGGGAGCGTTCGAGTACCAAGGGCAGAAGTGCTCGGCCGCCTCGCGCGCGTACGTGCCGCGGAGCCTGTGGAACAAGCTGAAGAAGCGGCTCGCCGACGTCACCGATTCGATCAGCATGGGGCCGACGACCGACCTGTCGAACTTCATGGGCGCGGTCATCGACGATCGCGCGTTTGCGAAGAACAAGGCTGCGATCGATCGCGCGAAGCGGCGCAACAACATCCGGATCGTCGCCGGGGGCACGTACGACGACTCGGAGGGCTACTTCGTGCGGCCGACCGTGGTCGAGTGCTCCGATCCGAAGGACGAGCTGTTCCACACCGAGTACTTCGGGCCGATCCTCGCCGTCCACGTCTACCCCGACGCGCGCTACGACGAGATGCTCGACCAGATGGAGTCGATCGCTCCGTACGCGCTGACCGGCGCGGTGATCGCCGAAGACCGCGCGGTCGTCGCCGAAGCTCAGGAGCGGCTGCGGTTCGCGGCGGGAAACTTCTACATCAACGACAAGCCGACCGGCTCGATCGTCGGGCAGCAACCGTTCGGCGGCGCGCGGGCCTCGGGTACGAACGACAAGGCGGGCTCGCCGCAGAACCTGATGCGTTGGACGTCGACGCGCGCGATCAAGGAGACCTTCGACGCGCCGACCGACTACACCTACCCCCACATGGACTGACTGCTGAGGAGAGAGTTCTGGCGCGGTGAGCCGTGCCTCTTGGTGTGCCGAGCCATGCCTTTTGGTGTGCCGCTCCACCGGTCGCGCCGAGGTACGTCGTCCCGCCAATAGGGCGACGGTTTGCGGCGGGAGCGCGTACCTCGGCGTACCAGAACCCGCGGCTCGGCGTACCAGAACCCGCGGCTCGGCGTCAGGCGAGGTACGTGCGGGCGGAGCGCTCCTCGATGCGCAGTGCCGCGGTGATCGCCTTCGCCACCTCGGGTTCGATCTTCCGCCCGAACAGCGGCACCTTGACGCGTACGTCGCCCTCGACGGTCATCGTGCTCGTGTCGCCGCCGCGGAGCACGCTGGTGCCTTCCATGGAGGCGGGCTGGCCCGCGATGTGCACCTCGACGTCTGCGCGGCGCGTACCGTCGGCGTCGGGGTCGCCCCAATGCTCGGTCTGCTTGACCGTGACGGTCTCGCCGAGGAACTTGCGGATCGCATCGGGGAGGTCGGCCGGCATGACCCGCTCGACGACGATGGTCGCGGAGTCGCCGGTACGCTCGACGCTCACGTCGTACGACCTCGCGTGCGCCATCTCGCACACCTGTTCGCGCCATGACCGGTCGCAGAACATGTCGAACACCGCATCCGGCTCGGCCGGATAGGAGAGGGTCTCATTCAGCTGCATTCGGCACATCATGCCAGTGCGCGTGGTCGCCCCCGACGCCGCCGGTGGTCCCATTCCGTGAGATTGTCGACAATTTTCCGGGGCCCGGCTGCCGCCGACGGCCCCCGGGCGTTAGTGTCGTGCTGTATCGCACAACGGCGTGCGATGGAGAATGCTGGAGGGCTTCCCTGCCATGGCTCATGACGTGGTGTCCGCTGACGAGATGACGACTCTGGTAGAGCGCTACTACCAGCACGTACCCGAGGAGGAACTGGCCGAACGTAGCTCCCATGATCTGCGGTCCGCGGTCGAAAGCCACGTACGGCTCGCGAAGTCGCGGCCGCAAGGCACCTGCCTGGTCAACGCGTTCACCCCGACGGTCGACGAGCACGGCTGGGACGCCGACGGCCACATCGTCATCGAGATCGTCGCCGTCGACATGCCGTTCCTGGTCGACTCGGTCACCGCGTTCCTGACCCAGCGTCAGTACGGCATCGACCTCGTCATCCACCCGCAGTTCGTCGTACGGCGCGACATCACCGGCAACCTCACCGAGATCGAGGTCGATGTCGACGAGCTCGAGGAGATCGGCGACGCTGACCCGACACGGATGCGGGAGTCGTGGATGCACCTCGAGCTCGACACCATCTCCGAACCCGATGCGTTGGCCACGATCGAAGAAGGCCTCCAACGTACGCTCCGCGACGTCGAGGAGAGCGTCGAGGACTGGCAGAAGATGACGACCCGCGCCCGCGAGATCGTCGATGGCTTCGCGACGTCCCCACCACCGATCGACGACGCCGAGGTGAAGCAGGCCGCGCAGCTGCTCACGTGGCTCGCCGACGGGCAGTTCACGTTCATGGGCTACCGCGAGTACGAGCTCGCCGAGGTCGACGGAGTCGACGGGCTGCGTCCGGTCGCCGGCACCGGTCTGGGGATCCTGCGTTCTGACTCCGACGCATTCGGCGGGCTGAAGGAGCTGCCCGCAGCCGTCCAGGCGAAGGCACGCGAAAAAACGCTGCTGATCATCACGAAGGCCAACTCCCGTGCCACGGTGCACCGGCCCGCCTATCTCGACTACATCGGTGTCAAGACGTTCGACGCCGACGGAAACGTCACCGGAGAACGCCGGTTCCTCGGCCTGTTCACCTCGACGGCGTACACCGAGAGCGTCACGCGGGTGCCCGTCCTCGAGGACAAGACCAAGGCGGTCTTGAACCGGCTCGGTTTCGACCCCGCCAGCCACAGCGGTAAGGCATTGATCGACCTCCTCGAGACCTACCCACGCGACGAGCTGTTCCAGACGCCGCTCGACGACCTCGTGCCGATCGCGAGCGCCGTACTCCACCTGCAGGAGCGTCGCCAGCTCCGGCTGTTCCTCCGGCGCGACGACTACGGCCGCTTCCTGTCCTGTTTGATCTACCTGCCACGCGACCGGTACATGACGCAGGTACGCCACCGGCTCGAGCGCATCCTGGCCACCGCGGTCGGGGGCGACCCGACGATCGACTACACCGCGCGCGTGACCGAGTCCGTCTTGGCGCGGCTGCACTATGTCGTACGCCCCGAGCGCGGGCACGTGATCGGTGAGCTCGACCGGGTGGCGCTGGAGCGTCGCCTGGCCGATGCGACGCGTTCGTGGGACGACGACTTCGGTCGCGCGATCGACGAGATCCTCGGCGAGGCAGCGACGACCGACGTACTCAAGGAGTACGGTGACGCGTTCCCCGAGGCGTACAAGGAAGACTTCGGCGCGCGCACCGCGGTCCAGGACCTGTGCCGGCTCGACCGGCTCACGACCAGTGAGCAGGTCGCGTTGGAGTTCTACGCGCCCGGCGGCGCCGACGGTGCCGAAGGTCGGTTGAAGATCTTCCGGTCGGGTGAACCGCTGTCGTTGTCCGAAGTCCTGCCGATGTTCGCCGCGCTCGGCGTCGACGTCGTCGACGAGCGCCCGTACCGCATCAACCGTCACCTGCCCGCTTCGCGGAAGCCGGCCGGGTTGACGGGATCCGAAGCCTGGATCTACGACTTCGGCCTGCGTACGCAGACCGAGATGACCAAGTCCGACCTCGAACTGTTCCAGGACGCGTTCCTCGCGTGCTGGCGCGGCGATGCCGAACCGGACGGCTTCAACAGGCTGGTTCTCGCCGCCGGGCTGACGTGGCGGCAGATCGTGATCCTGCGTGCGTATGCGACGTACCTCCGCCAGGCCAACGTGCCGTTCAGCCAGAACTACATCGAGCTCGCGCTGCTCGGAAACGCCGACATCGCGCGGCTGTTGGTCGAGCTGTTCGAAGCGCGCTTCGGTATCGCGGCCGACAAGCACGGCGCCGATGCGGTTGCCGCCGACGACCCCGCGCGCCTTGCTCGCGTCGAGGAGGTCGAAGCGGAGCTGGAGTCGGCGCTCAACGAGGTCGCGACGCTCGACGAGGACCGCATCCTGCGCTCGTACCGTACGCTCATCCGCGCGACCTTGCGCACCAACTTCTACCGCACCGGCGACGACGGTGAACCCCGCTCGTTCGTCTCGCTCAAGCTCGAGCCGAAGGAGATCGACGACCTGCCGGAGCCGCGGCCCCGGTACGAGATCTTCTGCTACTCCCCGCGGGTGGAGGGCGTACACCTGCGGTACGGAGCCGTCGCCCGTGGGGGCTTGCGCTGGTCGGACCGCCGTGAGGACTTCCGTACCGAGGTCCTCGGCCTGGTCAAGGCACAGATGGTGAAGAACACCGTGATCGTGCCGGTCGGCTCGAAGGGCGGGTTCTACTGCAAGAGCCTGCCGGACCCGTCGGCCGATCGCGATGCGTGGCTCGCCGAGGGCAAGGCGTGCTACACGACGTTCATCTCGAGCCTGCTCGACGTCACCGACAACCGGGTCGACGGCGCCACCGTCCCGCCGCCCGGCGTCGTGCGCTGGGACGGTGACGACTCGTACCTCGTCGTCGCGGCAGACAAGGGGACGGCGACGTTCTCCGACCTGGCGAACGAGGTGTCGGAGTCGTACGGCTACTGGCTCGGCGACGCGTTCGCGTCGGGCGGATCGGTCGGGTACGACCACAAGGGCATGGGCATCACCGCCAAGGGCGCGTGGGAGTCGGTACGCCGGCACTTCCGCGAGATGGGCGTCGACTGCCAGAACGAGGACTTCACGTGTGTGGGCATCGGCGACATGTCCGGCGACGTGTTCGGCAACGGCATGCTGTTGTCGGAGCACACGCGCCTCGTCGCCGCGTTCGACCATCGGCACGTCTTCGTCGACCCGGACCCTGACCCGACCACGTCGTACGCCGAACGGCAGCGGTTGTTCAACCTACCTCGCTCGTCGTGGGCCGACTACGACACCACGCTGATCTCGGAGGGCGGCGGTGTGTTCGCCCGCACGATGAAGTCGATCCCGGTCACTTCGCAGATGCGCGATGCTCTGGGACTCGACGCCGATGTCACCAGTGTTTCGCCGAACGAACTGATGTCGGCCGTCCTGCGTGCGCCCGTCGACCTGCTCTGGAACGGCGGTATCGGCACGTACGTGAAGTCGTCGCTCGAGTCCCACGAAGACGTCGGCGACAAGGCCAACAACGGTTTGCGTGTCGACGGCGGCGAACTCCGGTGCAAGTGCGTCGGCGAGGGCGGCAACCTCGGCCTGACCCAGCTCGGACGCATCGAGTACGCGCTCAACGGCGGCCGGATCAACACCGACTTCATGGACAACTCCGCCGGCGTCGACACCTCCGACCACGAGGTGAACATCAAGATCCTGCTCGACGGGGTCGTACGTGCCGGTGAGATGACCACGGGGCAGCGCAACGACCTCCTGCCCACGATGACCGACGACGTCGAACGACTCGTTCTTCGCGACAACTACGAGCAGAACCTCGCGATCGCCAATGCGGTGGCTGGGTCGCACAGCCTCCTCCACGTGCACGCAGCCTGGATCCAGCAGCTCGAACGTGACGGCGAGCTCGACCGTTCGATCGAGTTCCTTCCGACCGACGAGGAGATGGCCAACCGGCGCTCGAACGGCAGGGGGCTGACCGCGCCCGAGTTGTCGGTGCTGCTCGCGTACACGAAGATCGTGATCGCGGATAAGCTGATCGAATCCGACATCGCCGACGACCCGTTCTTCCGGGGGCGGCTGTTCAGCTACTTCCCGAAGGCGGTCCAGCAGGGCTACCGCACGACGATGGCCGAGCATCCGCTGCGCCGCGAGATCATCGTCACCGCGATCGTGAACGACCTGATCAACAGCGCCGGGATGACGTTCTACTACCGGCTCGCGACCGAGACCGGAGTCTCCGCGGCCGCTCTGGCACGGGCGCATGCGATCGCCGCGGAGATCTACGGTGTCGCCGGTATCGGTGCCGAGATCGACGAGCTCGACAACGCCATCGACCCCGATGTCCAGACCCGGATGCGGCTCGCGCTGCGTACGCTGACCGAGCGGGTGTCGCGGTGGATGGTCAACCACAGTCGACAGATCGATGCCGAGGGTTCGGTCGAGTACTTCGGCACCGAGGTGCAGCGCATGCTGCAGCGGATGCCGGACGTCCTCGTCGGACGCGAGCTGGAGCGGTTCCACGAGCGCGCCGCGGCCCTCACAGAAGCCGGCGCTCCGGAGCATCTGGCCAACCGTGTCGCCGCGTTCGACCCGGCGTACGCGGCTCTGGGGATCGTCGTCACCGCGAACGAGAACGGCGTCGACAGCGCCGATGTCGCACGGATCCATTTCGAGCTCGGTGAGTCGCTCGGGCTCGACCGGTTGTTGCTGCGGATCTCGTCGCTTCCACGGGACGACCGCTGGCAGACGATGGCACGTGCGGCCCTGCGTGACGATCTGTACGGCGTGCATCACGACCTGACACGGCAAGTACTGCGAGACACGCCGGCCGAGCGGAGCGCCGGCGACCGGGTCAAGTACTGGATCAGCCAGGAAACCGGCACGCTGGAGCGTATCGAGTCGATGCTCGACGACATCTGGAGCGAGGAAACACCCGATCTCGCCCGGCTGTCGGTCGGCATGCGGGTGGTGCGTTCGCTGCTCGGCTGAGGCTCTCGGGTGAGGCTCCGATGCGGCGAGCCCCGTGTCCGTTAGAGTGCGCGCATGGGCGTCGCGATCGAAGTCAGCGACCTCACTATGCGTTATCGCGACTTCGTGGCTGTGGACAACGTGAGTTTCGAGGTACGTTCCGGCGAGTTCTTCGGTCTTCTCGGGCCCAACGGGGCAGGTAAGACGACGACGCTCGAGGCCATCGAAGGTCTGCGTAAGCCGACGGAAGGCAGCGTGACCATCGACGGTGTCCGGCCGTCGGGTCGCGATCCCGGGTTGTTGCGCCGCATCGGTGTTCAGCTCCAAGCCTCGCCGTTCTTCGAAAGGCTCACCGTCCGCGAGCAGCTGGAAACGTTTCGGCGGTTGTACGGCGTGGACCAGTCTCGTGTCGATGAGATGCTGGAGCACGTCGGTCTGACCGACAAGGCCGGCATCCGTACGGAGAAGCTCTCCGGGGGCCAGAAGCAGCGGCTGTCGATCGCATGTGCGCTCGTCCACGACCCGGATGTGGTCTTTCTGGACGAGCCGACCGCCGCCCTCGACCCGCAGGCACGCCGCAATCTCTGGGAGTTGCTGCAGGGCATGAACGAGTCCGGTCGTACGGTCGTGTTGACGACGCATTACATGGACGAGGCCGAAGTGCTGTGCGACCGAGTCGGCATCATCGACCATGGACAGATACTCGAGCTGGACACGCCGCGAGCGCTGATCCGCAGTCTCGGGGCACCCGTGCAGATCAGCCTCGCGTACGAGACATTCCCGCACGATCAAGCCGGTGGCGTACCGGCTGCGGACAGCATCGGGCACGATGAGGGATCCGTGACGATCACGACCTCCGAGCCCTCCGCGGTGCTGACGTGGTTGGCCGAACGCGACGCCCTCGAGGGCCTCTCGGTCCGTGGCGCGACGTTGGAAGACGTGTTCTTGGACCGTACGGGGCGCGAGTACCGCGCATGAACGAACGAGTATCTACGAGTCCGGAGGTCGTTGGACGCATGAGGGCGGGGGCCGAACGATGAAGCCGTTCGCCAGCCTCGCGCTCGCGATGGCCAAAGGCTTCCTCCGCGACAAGATGGCGCTGTTCTTCGCGGTGTTGTTCCCGTTGATGTTCCTCGTGCTCTTCGGCGGGTTGTTCAGCGATCAAGACGCACCGAAGAGCTCGGTCATCCAGGTCGGCGAGGTCGCTCTGCTCGACGACGCACCGAAGGCCGCGCAGAAGGCGTACGACGACGTCCTCGACATCTCCGAGTCCGACGACCGCGACGCGGCGATCGCGCAGGTGCGTGAGGGGGATGCCGACGCCGTGATCACCCAGAAGGGCGGTCGTATACATCTGGACTTCTCGGCGGCCGATCAGGTGAGATCGGGCATCGTGCAGAGCGTGGTGCAGTCGATCGTGCAGAACGCGAACGTGCAAGCGACGGGCGAACAACCACGATTCGAGCTCGCCACCGACCAGGTCGAAGACGACTCGCTGACGACGATCCAGTACCTCACACCGGGACTGCTGGGATGGGCGATCGCCATGGGCGCGACGTTCGGCGCTGCGGCCAACCTCGTTGTGTGGCGCCGGGAGGGCATGCTGCGTAAGCTGCGTCTCGCACCGATCCCCACCTCATCGATCGTGTGTTCGCGCGTGGCGGTGAGCATCGGCATCGCCGCCGTCCAGACCGTGATCTTCATTGTCGTGGCGTCGGTGTTCTTCGGTTTGCAGATGTCCGGCGGTGCCTGGCTTTCGATACCGCTCCTGGTGTGCGGAACCCTCGCGTTCATGGCCATCGGCCTGTTCGCGGGTTCGATCTCCAAGACGGAGGAGGGTGCGACCGGGCTGGCGAACTTCATCATTCTGCCCATGGCGTTCCTGTCGGGTTCGTTCTTCCCTCTCGACGATGCTCCCGGCTGGCTTCGGACCGTGAGTGAGATCTTCCCGCTGAAGCACCTGAACGAGGGCATGCTCGACGTCATGGTCCGCGGCGAGGGAGCCGGCGCGATCGTGCTCCCGTGCGTGATCCTGCTGGCGATCACGGCCGTGCTCGCAGCCATCTCGGCCAAGCTCTTCCGCTGGGACGCAGTCTAGATCTCGACATCGCCCAGCTTGTCCGGATTGACCACTCCGTAGATGTTCTGGACGTGTTCACCGTCGGAGGCGAGCTCGAGCACCATCACGCCGTAGACGTCGTCGTCTTCGCGGAAGACGGCGCCGGGATCCCCATTGACCTCGACCTCGGAGACGGTGAGGCCGGAGAAGTCGCCCTTGGCGACCAACGAGGTGAGGAGTCGTCCGACCTTGTCTCGGCCACTGATGACCTGCAGCGCCGCGCGTACGACCCCGCCGCCGTCGGTCCACAGGGTCACATCGGGCGCGAGTGTCGCGAGCAGTGCGTCCAGGTCGCCGCCGAGCGCCGCAGCGAGGAACCGTCTGGTTGCCTCCTTCCGTACGGACGGGTCGGCGTCGAAGCGGGGCCGCCGTTCCCGTACGTGGTTGCGGGCGCGGCGCGCGAGCTGTCGTACAGCGGCCGGCGTGCGGTTCAGGATCCGTGCGATCTCGGTGTAGTCGTAGCCGAACGTCTCGCGGAGGATGAACACCGCCCGCTCGAGTGGGCTGAGGGTCTCGAGCACGACGAGCAGCGCCATCGACACCTCGTCGGCGCGCACGGCGGGGTCCGACGCGTCCGGCTCCGCGTCGATGAGTGGCTCGGGCAGCCACGGCCCGACATAGGCCTCGCGTCGACGGTACGCTCGTCCGAGGCGGCGCAGGGACTCGTTGACGGTTGTGCGGATCAGATACGCGCGCGGGTTCTGGACGTCGTCGCGCGTGCAGGAGGCCCACGCCAGCCACACCTCCTGCAACACGTCCTCGGTGTCGGCGACCGAGCCCAACATCCGGTACGCGACCTGGAACAGAGTCGGACGGTGCTCGGTGAACTGTGCTGTCTCGTTGTCGAGACGGGTGTCTTCGGATTCCACGCTTCCTCCCGATGCGTCGTTACCTGTACGACGCATCGGGAGGTGCAGATGTGACATCGACGCGGCCGAGTACGGAGAACGCCGTACCTCGGCGCATTCGTGGACGACGGTTGTGTCAGCGGCGTCGGTTGCGACTCTGCACGAGTAGCCACGCGTGCACGACGCCGACGACGGCCGCGATCGCCACGATCGCGATACCGGCGTGGCCGCCGGACGCGATATCCGGGTCGAGGTTTTCTGTGGCGGGCTTCGCAATGACCATGGCCGCGACGATCACGCTGACGACAGATATCGTGACCGGCAACACGATCATCTCGGTGACACGTACGAAACTCGCCGATCCGAGCAGGCCGACCAGTACGAGGATCAGCAGGATCCCGACCGCCGACGCACCGCTGGAGTCCTCGCTGACGAGCTCCCAGACCGAGCCGTACGACAGGGTGACGCCGGACTCCTCGTCGATGTCGCTGTTCTCGTACAGCGGAAGGAAGCTGGCGACGACGAGGGCGGCTCCACACGCCGCGTACACCGGCGCGAAGCCACGAAATCGTGCGTCGTGTCGGCGATCGTGCTCGAGCCGTGCGACGCGATCGGTCAGGCGTCGTAGCTGCTCGTGCGGGTCGACGGGCGAGTTCTGCTGCATGTTTTGGTCCTCGGCATCGGTGGTCGTTACCAGAGATGATGCCGGAGGGCGCCGGATTGTTCACTTTTCGGACATGGGTGCGTCCGTGCCCGAGGCGTGGTCGGGCACGGACGCGGCGTAGTGGTCACGACGTGACGGCCACCTGACCCCGGTCCTGCCACACCGGCCCCGATCCGCCCGGTCGGATGTCGGTGTCGAAGATCTCCGTGGGCAAGAACAACGAGCAGCACGCATTCGGTAGGTCGACGACACCGCCGATGCGGCCCTCGACAGGTGCGGTGCCGATGATCAGGTATGCCTGCTCGCCGGTGTAGCCCCACTTGTTGAGGTACTCGATCGCGTTCAAGCATGCGTTGCGGTACGCGAGCGTCGCGTCCATGTACACATTTGTGTTGTCACGGTGATCGACGGAGATTCCGATGAACGTGAGCCATTCGGAGTACTGCGGCTCGACCCTGCCCGGAATGAACACCGGGTTGTTGTGGATCCCGTACGTGTCCATGCCGCCCTTGATCAGGTCGACGTGGAAGTCGATGAATCCGCCCATCTCGATCGCGCCGCAGAAGTTGATCTCTCCGTCGCCCTGGCTGAAGTGCAGGTCGCCGCCGGAGAGCTGCCCTCCGTCGACGAAGACCGGATAGAACACCCGGCTTCCACGGCTGAAGTTCTTGATGTCCTGGTTGCCCCCGTGTTCGCGTGGCGGCACCGTACGCGCACCCTCGGCGGCGACCTTCGACAACACGTCGCCGCTCGCCTGCCCAGCAAGCGTTTCGGCCGCGAGCGGTGGCAGCGCGAGTGGAGGGACACGATCCGGGTCGGTGTCGATCAGCGCCTGTTCGCGCGAGTTCCAGCTCGCCAACAGTTCCGGCGACGGCGCCGTACCGAACAGCCCCGGGTGGGTGATGCCGTTGAACGAAACGCCCGGCACGTGCCGTGATGTGGCGACTTGGCCGCGGAAGTCCCAGATCGCCTTGTAGGCATCGGGATAGTAGTCGGTCAGAAAGCCGCCGCCGTTGATCTTCGAGAAGATGCCGGAGTACCCCCATCCCTCTCCGCAGTTGTCTCCCACCTTTTGCGGTACGGGGCCGATGTCCACGATGTCGACCACGAGGAGGTCACCGGGCTCGGCCCCTTCGACGGCGACGGGGCCGGACAGCATGTGGCATTTGTCGAGGTTGACATCGCGTACGTCGTTCGCGGAGTCGTTGTTGCCGATCTGCCCGTCGGTCCACTCCTTGCACTCGATGCGGATGTCGGATCCGGGGCGGACCGTCACCGCGGGCGGGATGTCGGGGTGCCATCGGTTGTGACCAGGCACGGCTTGTTCGCTCATCGGCTTGTCGTAGTCGATGGAGAAGACGACGTCGGGCATGGCTCTTCCTTTCGAAGGGTCTGGCTTTCAACTGGTTTCGGGGACGCGGGCGGCCGGGGCGCTGAGCATCCGGCCGGCGATGGGGCTGAGGATGATGAGGACGATCCCGAGTGCGGCGATCAGGGCCGCGAGCGATGTCGAGTCCTCCCATTCGCCGATGATGAGGAGGAAGCCGGGTACGCCGGCGGTGAGCACGCCTTCACCCGAGGCGAGCACGCCGACGGCGGGCCCGATGGGGCGGCCGAGACCCAGCAGGAGAAAGAACGTGAACCACAGCACCGCCCACAGCAGCCAGATCACCGTGAACGCCTTGTCGTCGACCTTGGTCCAGGAATGCACTGCGAAGCCGATTGCGCAGATCGCGACCGTGAGCGAGAACCAGCCGAGCCCTTCGCCCGGCCAGTCCGTCGCGCCGTTGATGCCGACCCACAGATAGGTGAAGCCGAACAGGTACAACCCCGCAGCGGCGGCGATCTGTCCGGGGTCACCGTCGGCGTGGATGATCAGGTACGTGGGTGTGTAGACCTGGAGAGCACCGACGAACAGGTTGATCGGCGCAGCCCCACGCGGTGAGACGTGTCCGAGCAGCATGATGCCGTTGACGAACAGTACGATCCCGACGTAGAGCAGGCCGACGGACGACATCGGTCAACTCTGGGGGAGTGGCGGATGCGCTGGGCTCATCGCGGGCCTTTGCGCGGCGACGGGCGTACCGGGCGGCGCTTGCCTGCGCGAGCGTGCTGCCGGGATCGTCTGGGTGACGTGCGGGTTGTCGGCGCTCGATCCCGCGGCGTCAACGGCGCGATCCAACGCGACCGAGGTGGTGGCGAGACCGGGTGCGGTGTAGACCCGTGCGGCTGAGGCGCCGCAGGACGGGCATGTGCTCGCGGTGGTGACCGATTCCATCGGCAGCCGTCGTTCGAACACCGCGCAGCTGGGGCATCGGAAGAGGTAGGTCGCCATGCTGACTCCTTACTTCCATACAAAAAATACCCAAATGGAAATAAAAGTCAATGGCCCGTTCGGGTCAGGCCGACGCTCAGAGGCGGGTCAGCACGTCGAAGTCGAAACCGTCGGCCGTGGCCAGGTAGACGTGTTGCCGCATCAGCCCGCCTTCCCACGACGTCGGCCCGCGTGGGCCGTCGAAGCCGACCCCGTCGGCATGGGCCACGATCGTGCGAACATCGGTCGAGTCGGCGGACTCGACCAGCGCGGCGAGCGTCATCACGCCCTCGTAGCAGGACTCCGCCGCGTTGTTCAGCGGCGGAGCGTCGGGGCCGTTCGCCCGCACGTACGCGGCGTTGAGGTCGAGCGCTCCGCGGGTCGCCAGCGAGCGGAAGTACGCGGCCGATACGAACAGGTTTCGCGTGGCATTCGCGCCGCTCGCGATCAGCATGTTCTCTTCCATCAGCGGGCTGTAGCGTACGAGTCTTTCGTCGAGTCCGGCAGAGGCCATGGCACGGTTGAACCGAACGGCGTCCTGGCCGACGAGATACATCAAGACGCCCTGCGCGTCGGTGCCGGCGATGTCACGCACCACCGTTGCGAACCCGCTCGGCGATCCCAGCGGTACGTACGTCGACCCCGAGAGCCGCAGATCGAGTGCGCGCGCGAACTCCACCGTCGCCTTCGAGGACAGGCGCGGCCACACGTAGTCGTCGCCGACGATGTACCACCGGCGTACGCCCAACTGGTCGCGCAGCCAGCGCAGCGCGGGCGCGACCTGCTGCAGCGGCGTCTCCCCGGTGCACACCACGCCCGGTCGTTGCTCGCCGCCCTCGTACAACGACGTGTACACGTACGGGATGCGGCCGAGTGTCACCGGAGCGACACTGTGGCGTACTGCCGAGATGTGCCAGCCGGTGACCGCATCGATCCTGCCTGCGTCGAGCAGCCGACGTACGTCTGCGGCGACGCGCTCCGATGTCGCACCGCCGTCGATCAGCTCGATGTCGACCTGCTGGCCGCGCAGGCCTCGCTCGTTGAGCTGTGCGACCGCCGTCGCCGCGACGGCCTCGCACGATGGACCGAAGATGCCCGCAGGACCCTGCATCGGTACGATCATCCCGATGGTGAAGGTGTCGGATCGCTGCGCCGACGGAGATACGTGCGTTGCGATGCGAGTTGCGTCGGGCACGGTACCTCCCCGGCTGAATCCGCGATAACTGCCATAATGGGCTGTGCAGGGCGGTCGACTCAACCGCTATGACGCGATTGGTGCCGACGGTCGTCGGCGGAGTGAGGTAAGCGTGCCAAGGTCGGCGGAGGGTGACACCTCGCTTGACATCGACTCCTTGTATCGCGTGGTCGACGCCGTTAGGCGTGCGCTCGAGTCCGTCGTCGACGGTGACCGGCTCAGCGTCGACCGCTGGCGAGTCCTTGCGCTGCTGTGCGGAGACGGGCCATCGTCGATGTCGCACCTGGGCGAGCGGACTCGCATCACGCCGCCGTCACTGACGCGTGCCGTTGACCGGCTCGTCGACGACGCGCTCGCGTACCGCGAGGTCGACTTCGCCGACCGGCGGCGTGTTCTCGTCCACGCTTCTGCACGGGGGCGTCGCCTGTACGACCGGCTCACGCCCGCGGTTCGTGATGCCGAGGCAGCCGCGGTCGCGAGTCTCGACGCCGCAGACGTACGGGTGCTGCAGAACGCGCTCGCCCAGTCGATCGGGATGTGAACACGAGCTCTCTCGCCTCCACGCATGAACTGCGTGCAGCCTCGCGTAGGTGACCGGATACGGTGACGTATAGACGTTTCGACGACGAGGAGCGCGCGTGGCGACCAAGACGATTGTCCGGATCATCGATGATCTCGACGGAGACGAACTGGGCGAGGGAGAAGGAGAATCGGTGCGCTTCGCGCTCGACGGTGTGGAGTACGAGCTCGATCTGTCCGACGCCAACGCGGGGGCACTTCGTGACGTGATCGGTCCGTACATCGAGGCGGGGCGGCGTACCGGCGGCCGGCGGCGTACGGGCGGTCACACTCGACAGGTCGCCACCGACGTCGACACCCGCGCGGTGCGGATCTGGGCGAAGTCGCGCGGTATCGAGGTGTCGAGCCGTGGGCGTATCCCGCAGCACATCGTCGAACGGTATCGCGCCGAGGGCAACTGAGCCGACGGGCGGGAGCCTGTCCGCGGCGCGAGCGTGACATGGCCTCCGCGTCAGCGGCGCCGCGATCGAGACGCAAGCCAGGCGCGCCGATCGACTTCGAGCATGATCGTGTGCGCACTCGCGAGTGCGGTGATCGCCAGCAGGAGCACGAATCCGGCGAGACCTCCCTCGG
>Ga0079225_10001136_pt1 | contig 14821 bp, 13 predicted proteins | sample Poulit2012_FD_76344 | JGI IMG/M metagenome (GOLD analysis project Ga0079225, IMG submission 76344) | Agricultural soil microbial communities from Georgia to study Nitrogen management - Poultry litter 2012 | ecosystem: Environmental > Terrestrial > Soil > Agricultural land | place: USA: Georgia... | reverse complement strand
GAAGATAAAACAGTATTGAATAATGCCATTCCTGCTTATCGGAACTACTGCACTATAGAAAGCAATCACGGTGAGCACCAATTGTTACAAATGGATAATTATCTCTTTTGTTGAAAGATAAGCTCTAATTAGGAGAAGTTAGATGCAGATAAGGTCCGTTACCATGCAATTTCAGCCAAATGGCAACAAGCTTTGGTTACATTTTATTTTTAAGCAAATGTTACTCGATGATTGTTTCCTGCCAGCATAAGCACAGGGTGGGGGCTGGCAGCATTGTTTCCGGCTGATGCAGGTTATCTTTGGTGTGGTCCCTGGTGTGGGTTTGGGTGTTCATGTTGTTGGTAGCTGTTCGGCCTCAATCGGTAATGGCGTGGCCAGGTGCGCAAAAACCGGGGTCAGTATTTGTTCTGTGGTCGTCGGTGTCCAGCGAAGGCGGGCAACGATCAGAATTGTGTGCGGGGAAAAGAGGAAGGAGGAGAGGAGAAGGATGAAGAAGGAGAGGAAAGGGGCCTTAGTAACGCGGGCGCAAAGATGATTTATAAGTAAAGCGTGATTTAGAAAGGTGAGGTTTAAGGAGGGGAGTTTAAAGGAGCAATGATTTAAGGGATAGGGGTTTGAACGGACGATTGGAATGAGAAGCGGAAATAAAAAAGCCCTTGATTTTCATCAAGGGCTTAGTAAAATCTTTGGCGGAGCGGACGGGACTCGAACCCGCGACCCCCGGCGTGACAGGCCGGTATTCTAACCAACTGAACTACCGCTCCTGGCGTCCCCACGGGGATTCGAACCCCGGCTGCCGCCGTGAAAGGGCGGTGTCCTAGGCCTCTAGACGATGGGGACCAGGTAAAAAAACTATTTTAGCACTTCAGGCAGAACTTGTCAAGACTGCCGTTTTGTGGTGGAGGTAAGCGGGATCGAACCGCTGACCTCTTGCATGCCATGCAAGCGCTCTCCCAGCTGAGCTATACCCCCACATTTAGGTTGTTGGTTCGCTAATGTTTATTTAGCGTCCCAACCAAAAAAGCTATTATGACCTGTTTTGAAAAATTGTGCAAGTGCCTTTTGGCAACACACCACATCAGTGGCGGAAAAACACATTTTTACTGTTTATGCTGAAGTCTTGAACCGCTGCCGGCGATGGCTGGGGCCCAATATGGCAATCAACAACAGTGATAGGCCAAGGACCATAATATTGCCCCAACGAACGTAAGGGGTCAAGCCCTCGAAGCCTTGGACTTCGACATCGAGGACCCCGACCGTGTGCTGAGGGAGCAAAGCCCGCACCAGGCCGTCAGGATCAATGACTGCCGTCATCCCAGTGTTGGTGGCGCGCAACATGGGTCGTGCGGTTTCCAGAGCCCTCATGCGCGATATTTGCAGGTGCTGGCGCAGGGCCCAGGTATCTCCAAACCAGCCCAGGTTGCTTAGGTTAACCAGCAGGTTGGCACCGGCTTGGCCATTGGCTTGTGGGCGCACGCTTTGGATGATCTCTTCGCCAAAAACATCTTCATAGCAAATATCAGGGGCGATGTGTTGATTGAGTAGCTCAAAGGGCGGTTGACCCAGCGTGCCGCGCTGGAAGTTGCCCAAGGGGATATTAAGTAATTCGATGAACCAGCCAAAACCAGGGGGGACAAATTCGCCAAAGGGAACCAGGTGGTGTTTGTCATAACGATGCCGCAGGTTGAGCTGCATAATATCCCAGGCAGTGGTTGTCCCATCAATGGCGACGGCACTATTGGTGTAATGCCCCTGTTGGCGTGATGCTGCAGCAGGCTGGGAATCTTCGGTGTCAGGGTGCTGGAATAAAGGCAACCCCATGATAAGCGTGCTGTCCTGGGTCTGGGCCAATTGGGTCCAGCGCTGCCAAAACTCGGCGGGTAATCGATCCTGAAAAACTGGGACCACGGTCTCGGGCAAAATAATCAATTGCGGCGCGGCGCTGTCCTCTTTTGGGGGTAATGAGGCCAGTTCATAATAGGTTTGTACCCCCTCTTCGAAGCGTTGCGGGTCAAATTTCATTGATTGGGGCACATTACCTTGGGTCAGGCGCACAAAAAAGGGCTCGCCTTTGGGGTCGGACCAGGTCCAGCCATGTAGAAACAAGGCCCCCAAATTCAGGATAAAGGCCAGAATAAGCACGATGTTGGTTTGCCAGCCTGGTGCTTTAGGCTGGCTGGATTGTTTTTCAGGGTGGCGGTGCAGCTGGAAAAAGTTTGCCAAAGCCGCGGCTGTAAAAACGGCCATCCAGCCCACCCCATAAGCGCCCAAAACGGGTGCCCAGCCGGCTAAGGGGCCATCCAGGTGAGCATAGCCAATATTCAGCCAGGGGAAGCCGGTCAGAAAGGTGCCGCGGAACCACTCTAGCAGGGTCCATAGGCTGGCCCATAGCAGGGCATTGATCAGGGCCTGCCCCCCTTGGCGCGGCGGCGAAGCTGGGCTAAACCAAAGCTGAAGCAGGGCGATGGCAACATAAAACAGGCTTAGGGTGGCGGCAAAAAGCAGAACGGCCAAACCCGCCAAAAAGGAGGGCAGCTCGCCATAGACATGCAAACTGATGAAAACCCAGTAAAGCCCCAAAGCAAAATTGCCCAGTCCAAAGGCCAAAGCAACTTTGAAACGCGCAGACCAGAGGGGGCGCTGGTTAAGTTGATAAATCAGGATGGCCAGGGTGATCAGTTCAAGATAAGGAAGCACCCGGGTGGGCAGAGGATCGGGGGCAAAGCTCAGGCTATGCAGGGCGCCGAGCAAGAGGAAAAAAACAAAAACAGGAAGCGTGCGTTTGGATGTCATGCCAGGATAGGGGCGCTATCCGGCGCCCGCCAGAATAGACCTAGGTTTCCGGGGTGTCGGGACTGATTGGCACCGAAGAGGCAGCCGATTGGGCGGGATCGATGCGCTGTACATGCAGCCACAATGCCCGTTTGGGGTCAGCCCGTACCACGGTGATACTGATGCCCCCGTCGAGTTTAAAACTATCCCCCCGCTTGGGTATCTGCCCCCGTTCTGCCGCGAGCCAACCACCAATGGTGTCATAGTCATCGTCGGGCAGCTCGGTATCAAAGGCGGCATTAAAATCATCGATATCTGTCAGCGCCATGACACGCCAGCTATTGTGGCCTGCCTGGAATATGGTTTGTTCTGCTTCCTCGTCAAATTCATCTTCAATATCGCCTACTATTTGTTCGAGCACGTCTTCCATGGTCACCAGCCCGGCCGTACCACCATGTTCGTCGATAACAATGGCAATGTGGTTGCGGCTGCTGCGGAACTCGCGTAGCAGGACATTGAGTTTTTTGGTTTCCGGAATGAACACCGCCGGACGCACCAACGGGCGAATATCAAAATTGGGATTGCCGATGGAAAGCAGCAGGTCTTTGGCAAGCAAAATACCGATAATATTGTCCCGATCATCTTCGTAGACAGGAAAGCGCGAGCGGCCCGTTTCGATGATGGCAGGCAGCAGCTTCGAGAGCGGCTGGGAAATATCGAGCAGATCAATACGTGAGCGAGGCACCATGATGTCGCTGACGGTTTTGCTGGAGACATCGAGGGCACCATTGATCATGGAGTAAGCCTCTTGGTCGATGACGCCACGTTCAAGGGCGGCTTGAAGAATGACCTTGATGTCTTCTCGGTCAGCAGGCTCGCTGCGCAGGTTAAAGAGCCTTTTTAAAAAGGAAAGACCGCGTTTATCGGATTCTGTTTCGGAGGTGTTTGCTGGCATGGCCCAATGGACGCGTAGATAAAGTAATTAGCATAACCCAAAATCGGGGGGGTCAGTACCTATGCGGTGGCATAGGGGTTGGCAATGGAAAAGCGCTGTAGAATTTTTGCCTCGAGGCACTCCATTTCCTTTGCCTCATCGTCGTGCTCGTGATCGTAACCCAAGGCATGCAAGACGCCATGCACGCACAAATGGGCGGCGTGGTGTTTGCTGTTTTTGTGTTGCGCCTGGGCTTCGGCTTCGAGAACGGGTACGCAGATCAGGATATCAGCGACCAGGTTTTGGCTTTCGGGGTCGATGCCGTAGGCGAAGGTCAGCACGTTCGTGGCTTTGTCACGCCCACGATATTCCAGATTGAGTTGCTGCGATTCGTCTGCATCACAAAAACGTATGCACAAGGTAACACCAGGCATTGTTAATTCGGCATGCTGGGCGACAACGTCAAGAGCGGCTGCTACCCAACGGCGCACCTGGGGGCGTGAGGCGGGCGGATAAGGAACCGCGTATTGCACACTTAGGTGCAAACGGGGCAGTTCTGGTTCAGTGGTGTTGGGGGTCATGACTGTCATAGGCATCGATGATGCGGGCAACCAAGGGGTGCCGCACAACGTCTTTGCTGCTGAGGTGGGTGATGGCAATCCCCTTGATTTGTTGCAAGACAGTGGCAGCATGAACAAGGCCACTGGGCTGCGGCTTGGGGAGGTCAATTTGGGAAGGATCCCCGGTGATGACTGCTTTGCTGCCAAAGCCTGTGCGGGTCAGGAACATTTTCATCTGTTCTGGTGTGGTGTTTTGAGCTTCGTCCAGAATAATAAAACTGTGATTCAAGGTGCGGCCACGCATATATGCGAGGGGTGCAATTTCAATCACTTGTTTTTCAAACAGCCGCTGCACGCGTTCGAAGCCCATCAAATCGTATAAGGCATCGTAGAGCGGGCGCAAATAAGGATCGACTTTTTGACTGAGATCGCCGGGCAGAAAGCCCAAGCGCTCGCCGGCTTCGACCGCGGGCCGGGTCAGTACCAGTCGCTCGACCGATTCCTTTTCCAGGGCATCAATGGCACAGGCTACGGCCAAAAAGGTTTTGCCAGTGCCTGCGGGCCCGATGCCAAAGGTAATGTCGTTGGCCAGAATTTGGCTCATGTATTCGTGCTGCTTGGGGGTGCGGGGGCGCAGGCCGCGTTTGCGAGTTCTAAGGTTAAGAACCTCGTCGCTGAGCACCACTGGGGATTCGGTGGTGGGGTTTGCCTGGTCAGCCCCGTTGGTCGAGGGGGACTGGCGCGCCTTGAGCTCAACCAAACCGAGCTGGATGTCATCAATGCCAAGTGCCTTGTGCACTGCGCGTTGGTGAAACCATTTCACCGCCTCGGCAGCCTGGGCGTATTGGAGGCCTTCAATCATGACGTGGCTGCCACGGCGTCGGATTAGGACATCGAAGGCCTGGCCAATTTGTTGAAGGTTCTCGTCTAACGGACCACAAAAGTTGGCCAAATGGGTGTTATCACCTTCGAGGTGGATGGTTGTGCGCGTATCGTGCATGGATGTTAGGCCTTGATGGATTCAGTCGTCATGATTTCTCCGCGCAGTGAGTTGGTGTAGGCGTCAGTGATGCGTACCTCGACCATTTGCCCTATTAGGCGGGGTTGGCCCGCAAAGTTGACTACCCGGTTGTTTTCGGTGCGCCCCATGAGTTCGTTGGCATCGCGTCGCGAGGGCCCTTCGACCAGCACGGTTTGCTGGGTGCCCACCATCGCTTGGCTGATGGCCTGGGCCTGCTCGGTGACCAGGGCTTGCAAGCGATGCAAGCGGTCGAGTTTCTCTTCTTTGGAGACCTCATCGCTAAGGTCAGCAGCGGGGGTACCTGGACGCCTGGAGTACACAAAAGAGAATGATTGATCGAAGCCAACGTCGCGAATGAGCTGCAAGGTTTTTTCAAAATCGACCTCGGTCTCGCCAGGAAAACCGACAATAAAGTCGGAAGACAGAGTCAGGCCGGGGCGCGCCGCGTATAGTCGGCGAGCAATAGACTTGAACTCGAGGGCGGTGTAGCCGCGTTTCATGGCCATGAGTACCCGATCGCTACCTGCCTGTACCGGCAAATGCAAAAAAGGCACCAGCTTTTCCAGTTTGCCATGTGCCTCGATAAGGCGGGTGGTCATTTCCTTGGGGTGCGAGGTGGTGTAACGAATGCGCTCGATGCCTGGAATTTCGTGAACATATTCGAGCAGCATGGCAAAGTCAGCAATGCCGCTGCTACCCTCGATGGCCCCCCGGTAGGCGTTGACGTTTTGACCAAGCAAAGTGACCTCTTTGACCCCTTGATCGGCCAAATCAGCAATTTCCACCAGAACATCTTCAAAAGGACGTGAGATTTCTGGCCCACGGGTATAGGGCACGACACAGAAACTACAATATTTGCTGCACCCTTCCATGATAGAGACATAGGCAGTTGGCCCTTCGATACGGGCAGGGGGCAGATTGTCGAATTTTTCGATCTCAGGAAAGCTGATATCAACCTGGGCCCGCCCAGATTGGCGTTTTCCTTCGATAAGTTCGGGCAGCCGGTGCAGGGTTTGGGGGCCAAACACCACGTCGACATAGGGGGCCCGCTGAACGATGGCCCGGCCTTCCTGGCTGGCCACACAGCCACCCACCCCGATGACCAGATTGGGGTTTTGTTCCTTAAGGTGACGCACCCGTCCGAGATCAGAGAAGACTTTTTCCTGGGCCTTTTCCCGGACCGAACAGGTGTTGAACAAGATGATGTCGGCCTGTTCGGGGTCGGAGGTGAGTTCGATGGGCCCCTCTTCGTTGAGGACATCGACCATTTTGTCGGAGTCGTACTCGTTCATCTGGCAGCCAAAGGTGCGGATGAAGAGTTTGCGGGCCGGCCCTTGGGCAGGGCGGGCCGTCGTTTCAGGGGCAGGGGTAGGGTGCGGTAAATCAGTTAAGCTTTCGATACGTTTCATGGTTGTTTGCCGTGACGGGTGTAGATCCCGGGGGCCAAATGTGGAAAACTTTAATTATAACGGTTGCTAAAGCCCTTGGATACCAAGGGATTACTCGAGCTCTACGGTTGTGGGGTCATCGTCTTTAGAGATGACTTTCTTGATGAGGTCATCTCGCTTGAGACCTAGCATCAAGGCCATGCCCGAAGCCACGAAAACCGAAGAATAAATCCCGAACCAGATCCCGATGGTCAAGGCGAGCGAAAAATATTTCAATGTTGGCCCGCCAAAGAAAAACATCGAGAGCACCATGATCTGGGTCGAGCCGTGGGTGATGATGGTACGCGAGATGTTTTGTGTAATTGACAGGTCAATGGTTTCAACCACGGGCATGCGCCGCTGGGTACGGAAGTTTTCCCGAATTCGGTCCATGATAACCACTGATTCGTTGACCGAATAACCCAGTACGGCCAGCACCCCAGCGAGTACGGCCAGCGTGAACTCCCATTGGAACAGGGCAAAAAAGCCCAGAATGATGACCACGTCATGCAGGTTGGCAACAGCACAGGCAATGGCAAGCTTCCACTCAAAGCGAAAGGCCAGATAGACCATGATGCCAATTACGACAAAAAACAGCGCCAACAGCCCGCTTTGTACTAACTCTTCACCTACCTGCGGGCCGACAAATTCAACCCGCTGCAGACTGACGTCAGGCGTTTGGGCAGCCAGGGCATTCATGACCTCTTCGCTTTGCAGGGCGGTCTCAGTGCCATCAAGGGTGGGCAGGCGAATCAGGATATCGCGCGAGGTGCCAAAGTTTTGTACCTGAAAATCAGAGTAACCAATTTCAGACAAGGCCTCGCGAATGTCATCCACCTGGGCTGCCTGGGGGTATTGCACCTCCATGACGGTGCCCCCGGTGAACTCGATGGACAGGTTAAACCCACGGGTGGTAATAAAAAACACTGCCAGCAAGAAAGCCGCCAAGCTGATTAGATTAAGCAGCTTGACATGGCGCATGAACGGAATGGTGCGGGTGATGCGAAAGAACTCCATGTGGCTTTCCTTAGTTGACTTTGTTGGGCTTCCAGGCTTGGCCGATAGAAATCTTTTGTAAACGACGGCGGCGGCCATACCAGAGGTTGACCAGGGCGCGTACCCCAATGACGGAAGAGAACATTGAGGTCAGAATGCCAATGCAATGCACCACCGCAAAACCGCGTACTGGGCCTGAGCCAAAAGCCAGCAAGACGATACCGACGATCAGGCTGGTCAGGTTGGAGTCAAAAATTGTCGCCCAGGCGCGTTCAAACCCAATATGAATGGCCTGTTGCGGGTTGAGTCCGTTGCGTAGCTCTTCGCGTATGCGCTCATTGATGAGGACATTGGCATCAATGGCCATCCCCAAGGTAAGCGCAATGGCGGCAATGCCTGGCAGGGTCAGGGTTGCTTGCAGCATGGATAGCACCGCCAGCAGCAACAGGATATTGAAGGTCAGTCCTAGGGTTGAAAACACCCCAAACAGGTTGTAATAAACAATGATGAAAATCGCTAGGGCGATGAAACCGTACAAGACGGAATTAAAACCCTGTTCGATGTTGGCCGCCCCAAGACTTGGCCCAATGGTGCGCTCTTCGATGATTTCCATGGGTGCAGCCAGAGAACCAGCGCGCAGTAACAGGGCCACGTCAGCAGCCTCGGGGGCGCTCATGTTGCCCGAAATTTGTACCTGGCCACCTGGAATTTCACTGCGAATGACCGGGGCAGTGACCACCTCGCCCTTGCCTTGCTCAAAAAGGACAATAGCCATGCGCTTGTTGATGTTGTTGCGTGTGACATCGCGAAAGATGCGCGCCCCTTTTTGATCCAGGGTGAGGTTGACCGTTGGTTGTTGCGTTTGGGAGTCCCGCCCGGGCTGGGCGTCTTGCAGGTTTTCCCCCGTCAAAATGACCTGGCGGCGCAGTAATAATGCATGCCCTTCGCGATCCTGATAGCGCTCTAGCCCAAAGGGCACTGTGCCGGAGGACAGGGCTGCCATGGCTGCTGGGGAGTCATCGACCATGCGAATTTCCAGGGTGGCGGTACGACCCAGGATTTCCTTGGCCTTGGCAACATCCTGGACCCCAGGTAGCTGAACCACGATACGGTCACTGCCTTGTTGCTGAATGATGGGCTCGGCCACCCCTAATTCGTTAATACGGTTATGCAGGGTGCTGATGTTTTGGCGCAAGGCATTGACTTGGGCATCGAGAATGGCTTGTTCGGACAGTCGCGCCAACAGCACAGGTTCATCGGGGTCTGCGTTAAGCTCAAGCTCGCGATCGTTGCGGCGGATAAGGGTTTGGGCCTCGTCTCGGCTTGCAGCCTGCTCGAAGGTCAGCAAAACTTCATGGCCTTCGCGTTCAATTTGGCGATATGGAATCTTGGCATCGCGCAGCTGGGTGCGCAGGTCTGAGGCCAGCGAATCATAGCGGGTGTTCAAGGCCCCTTGCATGTCGACCGCTAACAGAAAGTGTACCCCCCCGCGCAGATCCAGCCCCAGGTGCATGGGCAGGGCGCCCAGGCTGGTCAGCCAGTTGGGCGTGGCAGACATCAGGTTAAGGGCGACTGTGTAGCCAGGGTCACTGGGGTCCGGATTTAAGGTTTGTTCAAGCAGGTCTTTGGCTTTGATCTGGGTGTCAGTGGAATCAAAGCGGACCCGAACGGTACCGACGGGGCCATTTTGCTCGAAATAGGTTCCGGTATTGGGAATATCGTGTTCTTGCAGGATGGCTTCTACCCGCTTCAGGGTATCAAGATCGACCTTGACCACCGATTTCGCCCCTGCAACTTGTACCGCCGGCGATTCGCCAAACAGGTTGGGCAGGGTATAGAGGAGCCCAATCAGCAGGGCTGCCAACACGATGAGATATTTCCAGAGGGGGTAACGATTCATGAGACTGTATCAAGCGGGCAGCACCCAGCCGATACGGATAAGAACGGCTGGGTGGCAGAGTTTAAAGGGATTTGATGGTGCCTTTGGGCAATACTGAGGCCACCGATTGACGCTGGAACAAAACCTCGACGGCCTTGTCATCGGATTGGGCAATTTCCACGGTAACAAAACTGTCATGTACTTTGGTGATTTTGCCCAGCAGCCCGCCATTGGTGATGACTTCGTCACCCTTGGCCAAGTTGGCTACCAGATTGCGGTGTTCTTTTTGACGCTTCATTTGTGGGCGAATCATCAAAAAGTACAAAATGACGAACATCAAAATCAGCGGCAACAGGCTAAACAAACCGCCGCCTTCTGCTGCCTGGGCAGGTAGTAGTTGCAGGATGTCTGCGATGGACATGTGCGAGCTCCTAATGTCTATGGTGTTACGTTACAGCAAATAAGTGGCTTATTGTAGCCGCTTCAAGAAAAAAGGGAGGTTTTTTTTGGCGATGCCGACTATTCTATGCCTCTGGCCCGTTGGGCAGCAAATTCGAGGCGCCATTGGGCAAAATTCTGCTGTTCAATGGCTTGGCGCATTTCCGCCATCAAAGACAAATAATAATGCAAATTGTGAATAGTATTAAGGCGCGCCCCGCTGATTTCCTTGGCCCGTTGCAAGTGGTGCAGATAGGCGCGGCTAAAATGCCTGCAAGTGTAGCATGAGCAGCTTTCGTCCAGGGGGCGCAGGTCTTCGCGGTAGCGGGCATTGCGGATTTTGATGTCTCCGTAGCGGGTAAAGAGCCAGCCATTGCGCGCATTGCGAGTGGGCAGGACGCAGTCGAACATGTCAATGCCTTGACTGACGCCTTCTACCAGATCCTCTGGCGTGCCAACCCCCATTAAATAGCGTGGGGCCTGTTCAGGAAGCAAGGGGGTAGTATGAGCCAGGATGCGCTGCATGTCTTCTTTGGGCTCGCCCACACTTAAGCCGCCAATGGCATAGCCCTCAAAACCGATATCACGCAGGCCTTGGATGGACTCGGTGCGCAGCTCTTCATACATGCCCCCCTGAACAATGCCAAACAGGGCGTTGGGGTTTTCCAGGGATAAAAACCGGTTTCTGGAGCGCTGCGCCCAGCGTAATGACATGCGCATGGATTGCGCGGCTTCGTCAAGGGTAACTGGACGCCCCTTTATCTGATAAGGCGTACATTCATCAAAGACCATGACAATATCGGAATTTAGGTTGCGCTGAATATCCATTGAGCCTTCTGGGGTCAGAAACAAGGCTGAGCCATCCAGAGGCGAAGCAAAGTGCACCCCTTCTTCAGTAATCTTGCGCATCCCTTGCAAGCTGAACACCTGAAATCCACCCGAATCGGTCAAAAGGGGTTTATCCCAGCCCATGAATTGGTGCAGTCCTTGGTGCGCTTCGATAATTTTCGTGCCGGGACGCAACCATAAATGAAAGGTGTTGCCCAGAACGATCTGGGCGCCCAGCTGGTCGAGCTCATCAGGCAGCATGCCTTTGACGCTGCCGTAGGTGCCTACTGGCATGAAAATTGGAGTTTGGACGCGTCCGTGGTTCAGGGTGATTTCACCGCGGCGCGCCGCGCCGTCAGTGGCAAGCAAGGAAAAAGACAAACCGGTCATGGCAAATGAGTAGCAAAAGGTTCAATAAACATGGCATCACCATAGCTAAAGAAGCGGTAACGAGCCTGGATGGCGTGCTCGTAGGCGGCTCGTATGGCTTGTTGGCCTGCAAGGGCCGAGACTAGCATCAGCAAGGTGGATTGCGGCAGGTGAAAATTGGTGAGCAGGGCATCTACCCAGCGAAATTGATAGCCAGGGGTGATAAACAAGCGGCTATCGCCCTCAATAGGGGCCAAAGGAGCGTCGTGCAGTGCTTGTCCCAGTTGCAGGGCCGCAGTCTCCAGGGCGCGCACGCTGGTTGTGCCGACAGCGATGATGCGCCCACCCCGTGCCCGGGCCTGTTGCAAGGCGGCGATGGTGGCTGCCGGGACCACAAAATGCTCGGCATGCATTTGATGATCTGCGAGACGTTCGGTTCGCACGGGCTGAAAGGTGCCTGCCCCGACATGCAGGGTAACAAAAGCATGTTGAACCCCTTGCTGTTTAAGGGTGGCCAGCAAAGCTTCGTCAAAATGCAGTCCTGCAGTGGGTGCGGCTACCGCCCCGGCCTCGGAAGCATAAACAGTTTGGTAACGCTGTTCATCTTCTGCAGTGGGCTGGTGGCTGATATAAGGGGGCAGGGGCAGTTCACCATATTGGTCTAATAATGGCAAAATTGGTTGATCAAAGAGCAGATCATAGAGACCATCGGGGTGGCGCTTGAGCACGGTGGCCTGGCTGTTGCCTTGGGCGAATAAGAGCTGCTGTTCAGCTTTTGGCGGGTTGCTGGCGCGCAGTTGTACCCGCGCCTGGGTGGGCGAGAGCAGGCGCTCAACCAGCAACTCAACCCGACCTCCGGTTGTTTTCTGGCCCTTAAGACGGGCCTTGATGACGCGGGTGTTGTTAAAGACCAGCAGGTCATGCGGGCGCAGCAACTGTGGCAAATCATCGAACTGCCGATCATGGCGCTGACCCAGAGCATCCAGATGCAGCAACCGACTGGCACGCCGCTGGGGCGCTGGGTGTTGGGCGATGAGTTCGGGCGGCAGCTCGTAGTCAAAATCGCTGCGCAATAATTCAGTCTTTGTCATGGATTAGGGTAGTGCTGCGGAAAAAAGCCGTGAAAATACGGTACATTTTAGGGGGGTCATGGTAAAAATTGAAGACGTCTGCCTGGTAGAGGGTCAGAAAAACAAGTAAAGGACAAGAAAAGGATGAGAAATACGCGCATTCGTATCCCCCAGTGGTTTTTTCTTGCTTTATGCCTGTGGTGGAGCCTGGCATGGGCCATGGCTCAGGGGTTGCCGGCGGAATTGCAAGCAGCCTGGAAAAAAACCGGTCTGCCTGAGGATTCTTTGTCCCTGGTGGTTGCCGAACTGGATGGCCCAACGTTGATCAACATTAATGGCGATACCCCCCGAAACCCGGCTTCGGTCATGAAGCTGGTAACCACCTGGGCGGCCTTATTGGGGCTGGGGCCAGAACATCGCTGGCGTACTGGATTATACGCGCAGAATTTTTCCGTGGATGCTCAAGGCACATTAAAGGGGCCACTATATATCAAGGCAGCCGGTGATCCGGTTTTTTCTGTGGCCGATTTATGGAGTTTGCTGCGTGATCTACGTTTGCGTGGGGTCAAAAACCTTTCCAAAGTGGTAGTAGACCGCTCTGTTTTTGGGTCAGTGGCCATTGATACTTATGCCTTCGACGGGGCGGGAGATCGCCCCTATAACGCCAGCCCAGATGCCATGGTCGTTGGCCTGGGTGCTGCGCGCATTGTCTTTCAGCCCGATCGGCAGCAAAAACGCTGGATGGCTTTTATGGACCCTCCTTTGCCTGGGGTGCGCCTGGATAACCAGGTGGAATGGGGGCGTCAGCAGTGCCCCGGGGCGCCCACCGTACAAACCCAGGTGCAAACCCAGCCCGAAGGGGGGTTGGTCATTCGTTTAAGCGGGCAGGCTGCCGGTTCCTGTGGTGAATTTTCCATTTATCGTTTGGCTTTGAACCAGCCCGAGTTCTTTGAGGCGGTATTTCGCCTGCTCTGGCGTGAATTGGGGGGGACTTTGGCGCGGGGCTTTCAGGAAGGCAGGGTGCCTGCCCAGGCAGATCTGATTGTCTGGAATGACTCCGTGCCCTTGGCAGACGTGATCCGGCTTATCAACAAGCAAAGCAATAATCTCATGGCCAATCATTTGCTGCTTAGCCTGGGCGGCCTGGCTACCGAGCGGGGCGCCCAAAATCAGCATGGGGCAACGATGGCAGAGCGACTGCTCAAGGCCGATGGGGTGGATACCCGTGGCTGGGAAATTGATAATGGGTCGGGGCTCTCCCGCCGCGCTGCCTTGACCGCCACTGGCCTGACCCAAATGTTGCAGTCTGCCTGGCAGTCGCCCCTGATGCCAGAGTTCATGTCTTCCATGGCTATTTCCGGGGTAGATGGCACTGTGCGCCGGCGCATGCGCGATGACGAGGTGCGCGGCCGGGCGCATTTGAAAACCGGCACGTTGCGCGACTCCCGAGCGCTGGCTGGTTATGTATTAGGGGGCAACGGCAAGCGTTATGCCTTGGTATCCCTGGTCAATCACGCCCAATCTGCGGCGGTGCGACCTTTTAACGATGCATTGGTCGCTTGGTTGGCCAAACAGTAACCCGTTTGCAGTTTTGTTTTAAGATTGCAGCAGGGGCCGATGGCAACATACCGTCGGCCCCAATTTCGTTTACAATTGGGTGCAAGATTTTCGGGGTGGGGTGTACGCTACGATAGTGTGGCGCTGTGCCCTCAGGTCAGGTAGCATGGCCAGCAGGCGATGCATGATTATCAGGCAGCATTAAGGAAAGCTCATGGCGGTATATGAAATACGACATCCACTGATAGAACACAAATTAGGATTGATGCGGCGGGTTGACCTCAGCACCAAAAATTTTCGTGAAATGTCTCAAGAGATCGCCGCCTTGCTGACCTACGAGGCTGCCAAAGATCTGCCTCTTGAAGCCGATCATATTGAGGGCTGGTGCGGACAGGTCGAGGTCAAGCGGCTGGCCGGGAAAAAAGTGACGGTGGTACCCATTTTGCGCGCCGGCATTGGCATGCTGGATGGGGTGCTTAGCCTGATACCCGGCGCCAAGGTGTCTGTGATTGGCATCGCCCGCAACGAAGAAACCCTTGAAGCCCATACTTATCTAGAGCGCTTGGTGGCCGAGCTCGACCAACGCCTGGCCCTGATTGTCGATCCGATGTTGGCAACGGGGGGTTCCATGGTGGCCACCATCGATTTACTCAAGGCGGCTGGCTGCAAAACCATTCGGGCATTGGTACTGGTAGCGGCCCCTGAGGGCATACAGGCCGTGCAAGCACGGCACCCCGATGTGGATATTTACACAGCTTCCGTCGATAGTCATCTTGATGAACAAGGCTATATCGTGCCTGGTCTTGGAGACGCCGGGGATCGTATTTTTGGTACCAAACAAAAAGATGTAGATTAGCTTTGTAGATTAGTCTTGTTGATTAGTCTGCAGGCATCATTCGGGGCTCAAAAGCATTCGGCTTGGCTGCCCTTTCTGTTTGGCGTCCGACAGGTTATTGCGGTATCCTATTTT
>Ga0079225_10001134_pt1 | contig 14829 bp, 12 predicted proteins | sample Poulit2012_FD_76344 | JGI IMG/M metagenome (GOLD analysis project Ga0079225, IMG submission 76344) | Agricultural soil microbial communities from Georgia to study Nitrogen management - Poultry litter 2012 | ecosystem: Environmental > Terrestrial > Soil > Agricultural land | place: USA: Georgia... | reverse complement strand
TCGCCGTGCTGCACAATGCAGTCATCAACAGGACAGCCGCGAACGAGAACAACGAAGAAACGGATACGGATATGACAAAGGCACAGTCGGCAGCCTCCTCGGCAGTTTCGGGGGCCTCAGCAACCACCCGGTCGGACGAGGCCGAAGGCCGCGTCTCTGCCGGCGAATCGGACCTTGTCCAGTTGCGGAAGGCCATCTCACTGGCTGAGGATTCGAAGAACCGCGGCAGCCATCCCTTCGCTTCGACGGTCGTCGCAGCCGACGGGAGCGTGCTGGCTTCCGCAGGCAACAACTCGCTGCCTCCCACCGGTGATCCCACACAGCACGCGGAGCTGCGGGCCGCATCGGCGGCAGCGCGACAGTGCTCTCCGGAAGAACTGGCCGAAGCGACGCTGTACACAAGTGCCGAACCCTGCGTGATGTGTACCGGGGCCGTCTATTGGACGGGCATCGGCCGGATCGTCTACGCGCTCTCGGAGCGACGGCTGCTGGAGCTGACCGGAGATGATCCCGAGAACCCGACCTTCGACCTTCCCTGTCGTGAGGTTCTGTCCCGCGGCCAGCGAGTGATCGAGGTCGTCGGGCCAGTGCTGGAGGACGAAGCCGCAGCCGCTCATGAGGGGTTCTGGACTCGTAGGACGAACTGACCTAGGAGGGGCAGTGTTCGCTGTCGCTCCTCTCGTCACGGTACCGTGGTGTCGACTTGCAGGGCAGCTCTCCAGCCAAGTGCGCTTTTTGCGCCTGCCGTGCGGGGCTCGCTGGTCCGATTGTCAGAAAGCAAGTGAGCGATGAACCGGTCTCTCCAGGTCCACGGCAAGCCCGTCGACGAACACACGCGGTGCGTCCACTACGGGACCCGACTCGACATCATCGCGATCCGCTTCTTCTGCTGCGACCGGTACTTCCCCTGCCATCTCTGTCACTCGGAGACGACCGACCACCCGGCCGAGCAGTGGCCGCGCGAGCAGTTCGACCAGCCGGCGATCCTGTGCGGAATGTGCTGGTCCGAACTGTCGATCGATACGTACAAGAGCGTCGACGCCTGCACGGAATGCGGTGCCGCATTCAATCCCCGATGCGCGGCGCATTCGGACTACTACTTCGGCAACTGACTTGGCATCCTAGGCGGCTGAAGCGTCCGCTTCGGACACGGAATGGGCGGACGAAACGGCCGTCCGACCAGGCGAAATTCCCTACCGTCGTCCGCTTCCTCTCAGGAATCTCACCGCAGTGTCCACCGCCAGCCCGGTCCGCTTCGGTCCACGGGCGAAGTGTGAGAGTGTGAAACCACTATGACTGAGTCGAATGCCTCCGCATCATCCACCGCTTCCACTCCTCTGACCACTCAGACCTCGCCCACTCGCACAGAGACCGATTCGATCGGCAGTCTCGAGATCCCCGATACCGCGTATTGGGGAGTGCATACGGCTCGGGCCAATGAGAACTTCCCCATCGCACGCCGCCCCATCTCCGTCTACCCGGACTTCGTGCGCGCCTTCGCCTGCGTCAAGCAGGCTGCGGCGAGGGCGAATGCCGAGATCGGGGCGCTCGACGACCAGCGGGCGAACCTCATCGACGCCGCCTGTGAGGAGATCAAGGCCGGCAAGCTGCACGACCAGTTCGCCGTCGGTGTCGTCCAGGGCGGGGCCGGAACGTCGACGAACATGAACGCCAACGAGGTCATCACCAACCGCGCCCTCGAGATCGCCGGTCGGCCCAAGGGCGACTACGCGTTCATCCACCCCAACGACCATACGAACCACAGCCAGTCGACGAACGACACCTATCCGACCGCGATCAAGATCGCCCTGGCGTTCTCACTGCAGAACCTGCTGGGCGAGCTCACGCTGCTGGCCGATGCCTTCGCCGCCAAGGGCCGCGAATTCGCCCATATCGTCAAGGTCGGCCGCACTCAGCTCCAGGACGCCGTGCCGATGACTCTGGGTCAGGAGTTCAACGCCTTCGCCACGACTCTGCGCGAGGACGTCCAGCGGCTCGAAGAGGCCGTCGCCCTCCTCGGCGAGGTCAATATGGGCGCGACCGCGATCGGCACCTCGATCAATGCCCCGGTCGGGTACAAGGAAGCGGTGATCAAGCACCTGCGCGAGATCACCGGACTCGACCTCGTCACCGCCGGTGACCTCGTCGAATCGACCTCGGACACGGGTGTGTTCATCACCTTCTCCGGGGCGCTGAAGCGCAGCGCTCTGAAGTTGTCGAAGATCGCCAATGACCTGCGTCTGCTGTCCTCGGGGCCGCAGGCCGGCCTCGGCGAGATCAATCTGCCGGCCCGGCAGGCGGGCTCGTCGATCATGCCCGGCAAGGTCAACCCGGTCATTCCCGAGTCGGTCTCCCAGGTCGCGTATTCCGTGGCAGGCGCCGATGCCACCGTGTCCATGGCCGTCGAGGCCGGCCAACTGCAGCTCAATGCCTTCGAGCCGATCATCGCTCATTCCCTGTTCCAGTCGGTCACCTGGCTCGAGCGGGCCTGCCAGACGTTCCGCATCAACTGCGTCAACGGCATCACCGCCAACGAGCGGCAGCTGGATGACATCGTGGATCGTTCGGTCACGGTGATCACCGCGCTGGCGCCGGTCGTCGGCTACGCCCCCGCGGCGAGGCTGGCCAAGGAAGCGCTGGCCAGGAACGAATCCATCGCCGATCTCGTCGTCGAACACGGATTGGTCGAACGTGAACAGCTCGGCGAGATCCTCAAACCCGAACGGCTGACCGGAATGCCGGCCGATGACAATGTCACGACGGACCCAGATTCCGCCGAATCGGTGCCGCGGGACGAGATGACCGGAGAGCTCCCGGTGGTGGCCGACCCGGAGGAGTGACCGAGGGCGGACTGTCACCAGGGGCTGCTCGAAGGGCATTCGCCTGCGGATGCTCGCCCGCGAGCTCGGGTATTCCTCGGAGAGTTCGTTCAGTGCAGCGTACAAGAGAGGCGAGGGCGAATCGCCGCGCAGCTATCGCACTCGTGTGCTGAGCGAAAGCGTCCGGACTCCGCTTCAGAGGTGAGCGACCGGTCGCGAGGCCGCGTCATTCGGGAGCCGTAGCCCGTCTGACACAGTCACGCAGCAGGGCCCGTCGTGATTCGTGCACTGTCTCAGGCTCGTCGCCGGTTGCGGCGTAGACATTGCTGACCGGCGACCACGCCGTCGACATCGCGATGACGATGGCCATGATGTCGAATGGGTTGCCGGAGCGCACCCGACCCGCGGATTGTGCCTCGGCGATGGCTGCGAGTTTGGGCTCATCGTAATCCTCGTGAGTCTCGGCGAGGTAGCCGGTGGGACGGCACTCCAGCCGCGACCAAGTGGCCAGCCGAATGAGATCGGGACGACGCAGGTACTCGTCATAGAGGCGAACGGCCCAATCGGCGAGGTCGTCGGCATCGAAGGGGACGGCATCCGTGATGCGGTCCAGCGAGCTGAAGAAGATCGTGTGGAAGAGGCGCTTCTTGTCTCCGAAGTATGCGTAGAGCTGGGCCTTGTTCGTCCTTGCCGCGGTGACGATCCGTTCGACGCGGGCCCCAGCGATTCCGTGCTCAGCGAATTCCTTCGTGGCGGCATCGAGGATGCGTTGATACGTCGCGGCACCGCGGGAGGTCTGTGGTGGGGCAGGCATGCAGGCAGAATATCAAACAGAACGGTTGGTTTGCTTGGGCGGGTGTGGGGCCCTACCCTGAATAGACCGAACAGTCTGTTTAAGGAGTGCCGCAATGAGGACGACCACCGGCTGGAGGGCCACCGGCCCGAACCGATTGGAGCTCGCGGCGATCGAGCGTCGAGATCTGCGACCTGACGATGTCGCGGTGCGAGTCGAGTACTGCGGAGTCTGTCACAGCGACCTGCAGGCGCTGCGGGACCACACCGGGCCCGCTCCGCTCGTGCCCGGACACGAATTCACCGGCGTCGTCACCGATATCGGTGTGGAGGTGACGTCATTGCGCATCGGCGACCCAGTCGCAGTGGGCAATATCGTCGACTCCTGTGGGGAGTGCGGGATGTGTGCGCTGGGGCAGGAGAACTTCTGCCACGAATTCCCCACTCTGACCTACAGCGGCACCGACCGTCATGATTCATCCATCACCGAAGGAGCCTATTCACGGGAGTATGTCGTTCGTGAGGCCTTCGCCTACCGTCTGCCCGACGGGCTCGACCCGGTGTCGGCCGCACCTCTGATGTGTGCAGGAGTCACCGTGTGGGAGCCGTTGCGTGCGCTCGGCATCGGCTCGCATACTCGCGTCGCCGTCGTCGGGCTCGGTGGACTCGGCCACCTTGCGGTCAAACTCGCCGCAGCGCTCGGGGCCACGACCACGGTGATCAGCCGCACGGAAGGCAAACGAGCCGACGCCCATCGGCTCGGAGCGCAGGACTTCATCGTCTCTGCCGATTCGGAGCAGATGCGGCAGGCGCGTGAGAGCTTCGACGTCGTGCTCGACACAGTCTCCGCGCCCCACGACCTCTCGCGCTATCTGGAGCTGGTCGCGCTCGACGGGACTCTCGAAGTGCTCGGATATCTCGGCGAGGTGACTCTGCCGGTGACCGACCTTCTCATGGGGCGCAAGAGGCTCGGCGCCGCCGGGAGCGGGGGCCGGGGGCAAACCGCAGAGCTGCTGCGCTTCTGTGCCGACACAGGGGTCGTCCCCGACGTCGAGGTTCTTCCCTCTTCGCAGGTCGCTGCTGCCCTCGAGCGTCTGCACCGCAACGATGTCCGCTACCGGTTCGTTCTCGACCTCTCCGACCTCGACGGGTGAGGCGGGCGTTAGAGGTCTGAGACTACTCGCCCAACCACTCCACCGGAGTCTTCGCGAGGAACCCTTCCACTGCGGTTGCGAAGTCACGACTGCCGTAGACGGCCTTGATGACATCGGAGTCGTCGACGTCCTCGCCGCTGTGGAGTCGACGAAGGTTCTCCTTGATCGACCACTGCGTCAGCGGCGCACCCGAAACGACTCGCTCGATGAGGCCCTCCGCTTCGGTATCGAGGTCCTCGGCGACTGAGGTGAGGAACCCGCTCAGCAGTGCCTCCTCGGCGTCGACCTTCCTGGCGGTGATCAGCATCGATGCGGTGCGTGGCTCGCCGAACGCCCGGACCAGTCTTTGCAGCGTGTTCGCCGACAGAGTGTTGCCCAGAGTGCGTGCGATCGGCACAGAGAACGAAGAAGTGGCAGAGCCGATGCGGACATCGGCGCAACAGGCGATGCCCAGTCCACCGCCCACGCAATGACCGTCGATGACGGCGATGACCGGTTTGGTTACGGCCGCAAGGGCGCCGAGCACCTCGTCGATGCGCTGTTCATAGGCCACCCCATCGTCTCCGCTGAAGCCGCGGAACTGTGCGATATCCGTACCCGCTACGAAAGCACGCCCGCCGGCGCCGCGCAGCACGAGGGCGCGAAGGTACGGATCGGTGTCGACCTGCGCACACGCCTCGCCGAGCCGTTGGTACATCTCGAAGGTCATCGCATTGCGTGCCTCGGGCCGATTGAAGGTGACGCGCAGACTGCGTCCGACTATCTCGGTGAGTACTTCGTCGCTCATGTCTGCTCCTCATTGCCTGTACCGACCGACGCTGAGGAGGTCTGCGGTGACTGCGAATCAATCGCGTACAGTTCTGACAGCACTCTGTCGGTGTCGGCGCCCAACGACGGTCCCGCCGCCCCTTCGGTCAGATGCGAACGGGAGAAGCGCATCGGGTTGCCCAACTGTGTGACATCGCCGAGACGGGGGTGCTGGGAAGACCAGAAGAAGTTCCGCTGATGCAGATGCACGTCGTTGAAAACCTGGTCGTAGTCGTTGATCGGGGCGGCCGGGACGCCGACGCGATTCATCTCTTCGACAACTTCGGCGATGGTGCGATCGCGCAGTCGGTCCTCGATGACGGCGATGAGCGCTTCCCGGTTCGCGAACCGCAGGGCGGGTTCGGCATATTTCGGATGGTTCTCGAGATCGGCGAGGTCGAAGGCCGAGCAGAACCGGGTCCAGGTCGCCGGAGTGTTCGCGCCGATGGTGACGTAGCCGTCACGAACTTCTATGGCCTGGTACGGAGCCTGTGCCTGATGCGCGGAACCGGCCGGGCGGCTCACAGCTCCTGAGCCGAAGTAGCCTCCGGCCTCCCACACAGCCAAGGACACTGCGGACTCGAATAGGGAGACATCGAGGTATTGACCCAGCCCTGACTGCCGGCGCTCATAGAGCGCCGAGACGACGCCGAGTGCGACATAGAGCGCGGTCGACAGGTCGGAGATCGGCACGCCCACCTTGGCTGGCGGATGATCGGGGAATCCTGTGATGCTCATCAGCCCCGACCTGGCCTGCGCCATGATGTCCAGACCCGCCAAAGGTGCTAGGGGTCCGTCCTGCCCCCAGCCCGAGGCGGAGGCGTAGATGAGTCCTGGATGATCGACGTGAAGCTCCTCGTATCCGAAGCCCAACTTCTTCAGCGCCCCGGGGCGCATATTCTCCACGAGGACATCAGCGTCGTTGAGCAGTGCCTTCAGCTTCGCCCTGCCGTCATCGGACTTGAGGTCGAGAACTATCGACTCCTTGTTGCGATTGAGCCGAACGAACGGACTCGACTCTCCGTCGATGAATGGCCCGGACGCCCGCATAGGATCGCCGCCCGGCGGTTCGATCTTGATGACGCGGGCGCCCATATCGGCCAGCTGCATCGCCGCATATGGGCCAGCGATGAACACGCCGAGTTCGAGCACTGTGACTCCTGAGAGCGGTCCTGCGGTTCCGTCGCCGGTCATCTTCTTCCTCGCAGACATCGTCGTTCATTTCGAGCTCGTGGAGGCAACCGTCGGTTCATGCCTCAACGGGTTGGGGCAGGCGGGTCGCACGAGCCGAACACCCAAGTTCGGCTGCTTCCCCGGTGAGTAGCTGGGGCAATGTCATTCCGCGGACATCGGCGAGGTCCTCGGCCTGGGTGCGACAGGAGAAGCCGTCGGCGAGGAAGATCGAATTCGGTGGAGCATCGCGCAATGCCGGCAGCAGGGCATTCTCTGCCACCGCCACCGATGTCTCGTAATGCCCCACCTCCATGCCGAAGTTGCCTGCCAGTCCGCAACAGCCTGCGAGTTCGCGCACTGTCGCCCCCGTGCGCTCGATGAGCTTCCGATCAGCGGCGAAGCCCATGACGGAGTGCTGGTGGCAATGCGGTTGGACGATGATCGTGCGGCCTGTGAGATCCGGGACCTCGAATTCGGCATCGGCGAGGACCTCAGCAAGGGTCGATGTTGCAGCTGCGATGAGCCGGGCTCGTTCGTCATCGGGGAAAAGATCGCCGAGGTCGCTGCGCAGAACCGCGGTGCAACTGGGTTCGATGCCGACGATCGGGATGCCCCTGCGGGCATAGGGTGTCAGCACCTCCATCGTCGCTTGCAGCCTCTTCCGTGCCGCATCGAGCTGTCCGGTCGAAATGAGGGTGAGTCCGCAGCAGGACTGGCGGTCCGGCAATAGGATCTCGAATCCTGCCCTCTCCAGCAGGTCCACGGCTGTTCTGGCACCGGCGTCGGAGAGATACTCGGTGAAGGAATCCGCCCACAGCAGCACCTGCTGCCGCGGATTGTTTGACTGCGAACTCTTGACGTACTCCTCCTCGACCAGGGCGTCGCGTGCCTCGGTGGGGGAGACCCGGTTCTTAGCCCAGCGGGAGAAACGGCGTTCGTTGAACCGCACCATCGCCCGGCGGGAATCCATGCCACCTCCGGCGAGCACCAACTTTGCCAATGGTCGGAAACTCAGCACAGTATTCGCCAGAGTGCTGACTCCGGGAACCGCGGTGAGCATGCGGCCCCATGTGGGAAGCCAGCCGAGGGAATAGTGCGACAGAGGGCGCATCTTGCCGCGGTAGGTGCGATGGAGGACTTCGGATTTGTATTGGGCCATGTCGACCCCGGCCGGGCAATCGGACGAACAGGCCTTGCAGCTCAGACACAGGTCGAGGGATTCTGCTACTTCGGCGCTGTCCCACGAACTGATCAGGCCCCCGTTGGTCACTTCTTGGAGGACCCGGGCACGGCCGCGAGTGGAGTCCTTCTCGTCCTTTGTCGCCAGATAGGACGGGCACATGAAACCACCGGACCCAGAGGTGTCTGCACGACATTTCCCGACGCCGACGCAACGATGGATGGCATCGGTGAAGCTGCCCTTGTCATGCGCGAAGGCGAACCCACCGGCGGTTCCGATGGCAATTGCCTGCGGGCGGCGCAGATCGGCGGTGATCGGCAGGGGATCGACGATGATGCCGGGGTTGAGGAGATTCTCGGGATCGAAGAGACGTTTGACCTCTCCCAGGGTTGCGATGGCCTCCTCGGAGTGCTGGATGCCGAGGAGCTCTGAGCGGGCTCTCCCGTCACCGTGCTCCCCGGAAGCCGAGCCGCCGTATTTGGCGACCAGCTGTCCTGCCTCCATGACGAAATCATGGAAGATATCCGTGCCGCCGGGTCGGTCGAAGGGAAAGTCCGTGCGCATGTGTACGCATCCGTCCCCGAAATGACCGTAGGGAAGCCCGCGGACGCCGTAAGCGGTCATGAGCTCGTCCTGATCACGCAGATAGTCACCGAGCACCTCCGGTGGGACCGCTGCGTCCTCCCACCCCGTCCACGCGGGATCGCCATCTTCGGTGCGTCCGGCTAGACCGCCGGCGTCGGCGCGGATTCCCCACAGGGTGCTCGCCTCTTTGCCCGCTGGCAGGATGCGATAGTGCTCGGTTCCCGCGTCATCGGCGATGGTCTGAGCATTGGCGACTGCCTCGTCCGGTGTGGCGCCTGCGACTTCGATGAGCAGCCAGCCCTTTCCACTCGGAAGTTCAGGGACAGCGTTTTTGCCTTTGTGCGCCCGCACCATGTCCATCAAGCGCGAATCGATGCCTTCTACAGCCAGCGGCCCATGTGGCAGCACTCGTGGGACGGCATCGGCGGCTTCGAACATGTCCGGGTAGCCCAGCACGAGGACGGTCGGCGAGTTCGGGAGGTCGCCGAGACTGACGATTGCATCCGTGGTCGTCGTCAGAGTGCCTTCACTGCCGACGAGGAACTTCGCCAGATTCGGTCCGTTCTCCGGCAGCAGGTGTTCGAGGGCATAGGCAGACGCTTGGCGACTGAATCGGCCGAACTCGGTGCGGATGACGGCAAGGTGCTGTGCGGCAACCTCGGAGAGTCCCGGCACTTGGGAGAGACCCGGTCCGGCGAGGAAGCTCCGTCCGGTGCCGTCGATGACAGTCATCTCGACGATGTTGTCGACCGTGCGTCCGGCCGAGATCGCGTGCGGTCCGCATGAGTTGTTTCCGATCATGCCCGCGATTGTGGCTCGGTTCTTCGTCGAGGGGTCAGGCCCGAACGTCAGGCCGTGCGGTTTTCCGGCCTTCTGCAGCTCGCTCATGAGCACACCCGGCTCGACCCGGGCTGTCTTCTGCACCGGGTCGATGTCGAGGATTCTGTTGAGGTGGCGCGAGAAGTCGATGACGAGACCGGGCCCGATCGAGTTCCCGGCCTGCGAGGTTCCGCCGCCGCGTGACGTGATCGGAACCGAATGTGACCTGGCTACTTCGAGGATCGTAACGACATCAGCCGTGGTCTTCGGAAAGGCCACCACCTGTGGCACTACCCTGTAGTTCGATGCGTCGACGGCATACTCTGCGAGCCGACGAGTCGAGGTGTCGACGGTTCCTGCGATATTGCCTTTGAGGTCTGCGATGAAGTCACTCATGGCAGTGTCACCAACCTGTCGTGTCGGAAACTGGTGTTGCGGCGGGGTCGTTGGAGTCGACGGTTGTCGTGTTCAACGGTGCATGGCTTCAGCTGTCGCGGAGGATTTCGAGAGCGGCCCCGAGCCCGGCTGGGTCGATCTTCACGCCGGCCAGCTGCAGTCCCATCTGCACTCCGGAAAGCGTGCCGGCGAGGGTGAGATCGTTGAGATCGCCGAGGTGACCGATCCGGAAGACCTTGCCCTGCAGCTTCGACAGGCCTGCACCCAGCGACATGTCGAACCGGTCGAGGATGAGTGAGCGCAGTTCGTCGGCGTCGTGGCCATCGGGCATGACGACAGCGGTCAGTACTGGAGAGAACTCGGATTCGTTCGTGCACAGCACCTCGAGACCCCAGGCCTCGACGGCGGCCCGAGTCGCCTTTCCGAATCGGATGTGCCGGGCGAAGACGTTGTCCATGCCTTCTTCGGCGAGCAGACGCAGAGACTCCTTGAGCCCGAACAGGATATTCGTGTTCGGCGTGTAGGGAGTCATCCCGTTCTTGCCGGCGTCGAGCATCTCTGTCCAGTTCCACACCGACTTAGGCAGGGTGGAATCCTCGTGTGCGGCAAGGGCTTTGTCGCTGATGGCGTTGAAGGACAGTCCCGGCGGGAGCATGAGGCCCTTCTGCGAGCCGGCGACCGTGACATCGATCCGCCATTCATCGTGCCGATAATCGACTGAGCCGAGGGACGAGATCGTGTCGACCATGAACAGAGCGGGATGGTCGGCGGCATCGATGGCGGCCCGAATCTCGGGGATGCGGCTCGTGACACCGGTCGAGGTCTCGTTGTGAACGACGCAGACGGCTTTGAACCGGTGGCCGGTATCGGCTGCAAGGGCTTCGCCGATCTTCTGTGGATCTGCGCCAGTGCGCCAGTCGCCGGCGATGACTGTGGGTTTGAGTCCCCACTTCTCAGCCATCGCCTTCCACAGTGACGAGAAGTGGCCGGTCTCGTAGCAGAGGATCTCGTCGCCGGGGTTGAGAGTGTTGACCAGAGCAGCTTCCCACGCGCCGGTGCCGGTGGCCGGATAGATGATGACCTGATTGGAGGTTCGGAAGACCTCTGCCATGCCAGTGAGGACATGGCTGAAGAGTTCTTTGAAATCAGGCCCACGGTGGTCGATCGTCGGCATCGAAATCGCGCGAAGGACACTGTCGGGAACATTGCTGGGGCCCGGGATCTGAAGGAAATGCCGTCCGCTGGTAGCCATTGAAGAATCCTCTCTGATTCCACGATGCGGTACTCAAGTTTCGTTTTACGCTACCACAGAGAATTCGATAGAAGAATGCCTTTTCTGCGATTCCCGATGAAGATTCTTCGGCAATCCTGATTGGGCGCTCCCGGGGGTGGTCTTCCGGCTTCCACTCCGCATAATCCTCTGCCTTTGGTCGACTTGACCAGGGGTAACGGAAGATTTTCGGCGGGTTGGGCGTCTGGGTGGCGCCGATGCAGTCCGCTATTTCCTAATCTTCGGGAAAGTGGAAAATGGGTCTTGACTGCGTGTGCCTCTCGGGGCAGACTTTCATGAAAGTGCGGCACATTTTCCACATTGTGGAATATCGGATGCGGCAAAGGAGTCGTTTCCGATTGGTCAACACATCGCATAGGAGCGAATTGTGTCTTTGGAAATTGCTTCGATACTTGTCCTTGTGGCCCTATTCGTCATCGCCACATTCGTCTCGGTGCACATGGGGGCACTGGCCCTGATGGCGACCTTCCTGTTCGGGACCTTCGTGCTCGGCGAGGACGTTGACACCTTGCTATCCGGATTTCCCGCGGATCTCTTCCTCATTCTGGTCGGGGTGACTTATCTGTTCGCTCTGGCCAAGGACAACGGAACGGTCGATTGGATTGTCAACATTCTCGTCAAGGCCGTTCGAGGGCGGGTCGCTCTCATTCCTTGGGTCTTCTTCGTCGTCACTGCCTTGCTCTCGGGCTTCGGTTCGGTGGTGCCAGCCGCGATCGCGATCATCGCCCCGATGAGTATGGGCTTCTCGAGACGGTACGGGATCCGCCCGTTGCTCATGGGGCTGATGGTCATCAACGGTGCGACAGCTGGCGGCTTCTCTCCACTGAGCATCTTCGGCACGATCACGAACCAAGTCGTCGAACGCAATGATCTTCCGGGCAGCCCGGTGCTGCTGTTCCTCGCCTCATTCGTCTTCAACGTCGCCCTCGGCCTGATCTGCTTCCTCCTCTTTGGTGGGCGCGAGCTTCTGGGCAAACGAGATCTCGGGCGGGGGCTGGAAAGCAAGGACGGCACTCCCGCCGACGGAGGGACCGACGGTGTTGCAGACGAACCCACCGGTTCCGGACCCTCAGAGGGTCGGGGCGGTCAGAGTGGAGGTTCGCCCGCCCCGTATCACGATCCCGAGCGGAGAGCGGCGCGCCGATCGGTTCAGACGACGATGGTCAAGGACCATGACGACGACGTCAACGTGACCACTCTCGATATGAACCGGATCGTCACGCTCATCGGTCTGGTGGTTCTCGCCGTCATGGTCGTGCCGCCGCTCAATCAGGACGTCGGATTCACCTCGATCAGCATCGCCGTGATCATCTCCTTTTTCTCTCCTCGCATCAGCAAGGGTGCGGTGAGCAAGATTGCGTGGCCGACTGTGCTACTCATCTGCGGCATCGTCACTTATGTCGAGCTGATGGAGCGACTGGGCACGATCGATTGGTTGGGTGACCAGGTCGCCGGAATGGGTGCTCCGCTCTTCGCCGCGCTCATCATCTGCTTCATCGGTGCCGTGGTTTCGGCATTTGCGTCGACGACCGGCATCCTCGGCGCGCTCATTCCCTTGGCTGTGCCGTTCCTGCTCACCGGCAGCGTCGGGGAGATCGGGATGATCATCGCCCTGGCCATCTCGTCCTCGGTCGTCGATTCGTCCCCGTTCTCCACTTCGGGGGCCCTTGTCGTCGCGAACTCGCCGGAGGACCAGCGTGAGAAGGTGTTCAAACAGCTCATGGTCTGGGGCTTCTCGATGGTCGTCATCGCCCCGATCGTCACTTGGCTGATCTTCGTCGTCCCCGGCTGGGGCTGATCGGCACCGTTCCAAGGGGTGGCCGCTGGCGGCGCTGGGGTCGAGACCCTAGTGCTTTGGTAGTCTCCTTCGCATGAATCCCGCACTGCTCTATGGGGCCGGCGTCGGCAACGTGACGCTGATCGTGTGCTGTCTGGCCGCCTTCATCCCCTTCGCCGTCCGTGCGCGCGGCCGGATTCGTGTGCTGGGTGTCGTGAGCGTCCCGATCATCGTCCTGTGCCGACAGATCGGACTGGTCTGGGGAGGCGAAGCGATCTCCGGCGAGGCCATCGCCCTGAGGCTCATCGCCATCGTCCCGCCTCTGATCGGGGCGGTCGTCATCCTCGTCCTCGCGGTCGCTCATTGTCGGGCAGGAGCGCGAGTCGCCGGTCTCATCGGCGGGGTGCTCGTGCTCAGCGCGGTCGCCCTGCCACCGGTCGCGGAGCTGCTCGGATTCCGCATGGATGTCGTATCTCCCAGCGCGGTGTTCGAGGCCGAATACCGCAACAGCCTGATCGACTTCTCTGTCGCTGCTCTGCCCGGTGTTCTGCTGGGCGTGGGACTGGGACTGTCGATGATCGTCGCGATGAGAAGAAGCCGCCGGGAGCAGATGTGGGACGGTCCGGGACCGGGCCTGAACACCTAGCTTCTCGACGGCTCAGCGGCGCTGCTCCTCGCCGTCCTCATCACCGGCGTCGAGAACTTCGTCCTCGGCGTCTCCGCCGGTCCGGTCGAAGAGGACGATGAACGTGGCCGCGGCGAGAATCAGCCCCGAGGCGATGATGGCGATCGGGCCGAACCGGAACGGCAGGATGTCGTGGAGCAGTCCGCGCACCGTCGAGGTCGGATCCGCCAAGGTGGCGGCGACGAAGACCGCCACGAGGATCGAGACGCCGGTCGCGGTGAACTTGTTCCAGAAGCTGGAGCCGCGCCCGGCCAACAGGCGGCCGGCCTTGATGATCCGGCCCGTGCGCAGGATCCGAAGCGCGCCGATGAGGCGGATGAGTCGGAGGAGCTGGACGGGCCCGAGCGCGAAAGCGACCCCGAGGACGACGAGGATCGTGAGGCCGACCAGCCACAGATGCCTCTTGAACCAGGCGACCCTGTTCGGGGTGACGATGAAGAGGATGAGCGTCTCTCCGACGAGGACCAGGCCGGAGAGGAGATTGATGACCCGACCGGCCTCGGACCACGGCTCGGACAGGAACGACAGGAACACCGCGGGAATCGATACGAGAGCGGCGATGAGGACCGGCAGCGCCAGGCGTTCCTGCCAGCGCTTCTCCCGTTTTCGAGTGCGTGTGTTCTCATCCATCGTCACTACCAGAATAGTGGCCCGTGCGGTGGAGCCCCTCTTCGCCGCGGCGGCGAGGCAGCGATCAGCCCGCTGGTCGGGCCGATGCTCAATCGGCGGCGGGACCGTCAGGGGCCGCAGCCGCGGCGCCGTCGCCGGCATCGCCCGGCCGCGTCGACTCGATGATCGTCAGCCGCAGCGCTCCGACCCGCTTGCCCACAGTCCTCACCTCGACCTGACCGAGCCGTTTGAGTAGGGCCGTCACGGCCCGCGCCTGCTGCTCAGTGATCCCATGCCCGGGGCGCTTCAGAGCCTTTTCGGCGATGAGGAGACGACCGCCGGGCGCCAGCGTGCGGACGAGATCGGCCAGACACCGGTCCCGATCATCCCAGTGATGCATCGAAGCGACCGACCAGATCACGGTGAAACTGCCGTCGTCGAACGGCAGTTCCTCGGCCCCCGCCACACGCACATCGGCCTCGGGGACCCTGCGCCGGACCATCTCAACGAACGTTGGGGACGGGTCGACGGCGGCCACGCTCGAGGCCCGAGTCCGCTCGGCGGCATAGGCGACACCGCTTCCGGCGCCGCAGCCGACGTCGAGGACCCGGTCACCGGCCTCTAGGCCGGCATGGTCGACGACCGATCGGGTCGTGCGCGAATTGCGTGTGAAGAACCCGTAGACCCGTGATGCCACAGCTCCGAAGCCGGCCATTCGTCTCGCCTTTCATCCGGCCCGCCT